>Ga0193728_1001874_pt1 | contig 10861 bp, 2 predicted proteins | sample U1c1metaG_FD_143037 | JGI IMG/M metagenome (GOLD analysis project Ga0193728, IMG submission 143037) | Soil microbial communities from a riparian zone of the East river system, Colorado, United States - U1c1 | ecosystem: Environmental > Terrestrial > Soil > Riparian zone | place: USA: East River... | reverse complement strand
CCTATTTTCCTATAACCTTTACATATAACTACCCTTATAATACCTTACTATCTACTACTATCTACTAGGCCTTCTTCCAGCTATTATACCTTAAAATCTATTTACTACCTTATAACTTAATTTATAATCTAAATTATTTCCCCTATATATCTATATTATCTAAAAACTCTATAAATACTTTATATATCTTCGTGCTCTCCAATCCACCCTATCTAATTTTCCTCCCTAACCACTTTACTATATCCTTAACTCTATATCCTTAATAACTACAAACCTATCCCCTACTATATCCTTCTTAACCCACCCTCTAAATTCCTCTAACTATTACCTCTAAATTAATATAATTAGCTCTATAATAATACTTTAAAACTAATACCTACTACTAACTACTTATTATAATCTACTTATATCTGCTTTTATATTCTAACTTAAATATATTTCTTATAGAATCCTATAATATAAATAATATAAATAACCCTCCTATCTAACTATTCTCTTAAACTTATTAATTCCCTCCTTAATATTATCTACTCCACTTTTCTTGTAACTCTTAATATTATAATCCTCGTACTCCTTACCCTACGCTCTATACCGTTAATAATTAATAATCTACTACTCTAACCTCTCTTCCAATCCCACCACCTCTATTATCTTTTTTGATTACAATTACATCTCTTTATCTCTTAACCTTCTATTTAAATTCCCTTGCCTCTATATCTAACTCTAACTCTCTTATCCCTATCTCTTTTATTTCTCTCTTATTTTCCTTACTATTTTAAATCTCCCTTATCTCCTCTATATTAATATTTAAATGCTTTCTATACCTTCCCTTACTAACCTATAAACCTATATTTACCGCGCTTTTATTTATCCTTCCTCTATATATATATAAAAATATTTAATCTCTACTTTTACCCTCCGCTATTATTACTAATTTATTTTTCCTCTATATATATCTATAACCCCTACTATTACCTTTACTACTTTTTTTATCCTAATTTCTTCTATACCCACTAATATACTAATCTTCTTAATAACCTATATCTGCCTAAACCCCCCTACCCTATCTATTGCTTCCTACTTTAACCCCTTCTTCCTCTTCTTTTACTTCCCCCTTACTCTCTAAAATCTATACTATTAAATCCCCTCTTTCTATCCCTATTAAATACCCCTACTATTACTAAAATATCTATTTTTATTAAACCTACTACCTTTATTACTATACCTACTACTATTAAAACTTCTATTATTATTAAATCTACTACTCCTACTTATAACTGCCTCTATAATACCTTATTATTTACTACTACTACCTACTTACTTTTTATTGCCCTCTTCTCTACTTATATACTTTAAATTATAACTATTATATATCCTTTACCCCCTTTTAAATCTACTATTTAATTTTAACCTCTACTATTAATCTAATATTAATTACTACTATACTAAATGTCCTTTTATAACTATAATGCCAATTGCCTACCTTTAACCTATATATAATAATCTATCTTTATAACTGCCTAATTGCCTAATCGTTCTAATTGCCTATTTTTAACTTATTACCTTACTATATTAAACCTATCTAATTAAACTACCTTTTTGCTTAATAACTTATACTTAACTCCTTATAAATTACTTTTAATCTAATCCCGTTATATTCTATATTGCTATTCTTTATAAATCCGTAATCTATATACTTAATTATTCTATTAAAATACTTCTCTTTAACCCTTGCTACTACTATTACTACCTTTTTTATAATAAATCTAAAATAACTAGTTACTAGGAATAGGTTATAGGAATAGGTTATAGGAATAGGTTACGGGAATAGGTTATAGGAATGGGTTATAGAAATAGGTTATAGGAATAGGTTACAGGAATGGGTTACAGGAATGGGTTAGGGAATATTTACTATTACTCCTACTACTTAATCTATTACTCCTACTACTACTCCTACTACTACTTCTATTACTACTTCCTTATCCTCCCTTTCGCTCTACCTACTACTAATGCCTTCTACACCTCCTATTGCCAACCTATAACCCTATATTTAGCCCTCTTCTATTTATACCCCCTCTACCCACTTATAAAAAAATTTAATATCTACTTCCGCCCCTACCTATCGTCGCCAATCTATATATCTTTACTATCTCTACTATTACCTCTACTGCTTTTCTATCCCGATTGCTTCTATACCTATAATTAGCCTATTTTTCCCTCCCCTTTTTACCTAACCGCCTCTATAATCCCTCGCCATCTACCCCTACCGCCTACCTCTTATCTATCCCTTTCTTCTCTACCTATTATACCTCAAAATACTACTATCTATAACCACTAACGAAAAACCCCTACTACTGCGTGCTCTTTGCCCTCGACTAAACCCTATAATATTCTTACCCCTTTTATTTTACCTAATCCTCCCTATTTCGCTAATATTAACTATTTATATACCTTATACTAATACTCCTTTATACTAAATAATCCTCTATAAATCTAATACTAATCGCCTATATTTAACCTATATAATAAACTATCTTCTTATAACCCTAACTACCCAACTAACGTATTTAGGCCAATTTACTAGGATACTGCTTACACCTGCCTAATTACCCTCCGCTTCCCTAATTAAACTACTAAAATTTATTTTCTTTTATAACGTTAATATATCGAAATTAACTTCTTTTATAATGTTAACATGCTAAAATCAACTTCTTTATAATATTAACATGCTATAATTAACTTCTTTTACTATATTAATTAATATACTAAAATTACCTGCTTTACTACTTTATAACTTAATTTATAATATAAATTAATTCCTTTATATCCCTATATCTAATAAAAACTCTATAAATACTTTAGATATCTGTCTATCTAATCTTCCTTCCTAACTATATAACTATATCCTTAAATTCTATATCCTTAATAACTATAAATCTATCTTTTACTATACCCTTCTTAACCTACCCTCTAAATTCTTCTAGCTATCGCCCCTAAATTAATATTATCGACTCTATAATAATACCCTAAAACTAACATCTACTACTAACTACTTATCGCTACCCGCCTGTATCTGCCTTTATATCCTAACTCGAGTATATTTCCTATAGAATCCTATAATTAAAATAATATAAAAACCTCTCCTATTTAACCATGCTCTTAAACTTTAAAATTCCCTCCCTAATATTATCTACTAAACCCTTCTTATAATTCTTTATATTATAATCCGAATACCCTAAACCCTATACTCTATACTATTAATAACTAATAACCTACTACTCTAACCTTTCTTCTAATCCTATTACTAATATTATTTCTTTTAACTATAATTATATCTCCCTAACTGCTATTACCCTTTATTTTTCTACCTCCTATTCTAACTCTCTTGTTTCCTCTTCTATTAACTCCCTCTTAATTTCCCTATCTATATTAATACCCTCTATATTAAAATCTAACTCCTATAACCTATTCTGCCCCTAATATCTATCGCAGTTCTCCTCCCTAAATTTACACCCTATTCTATCCTCTCTTCTATCTATTACCCTATCTAAAACTACTCTTATATAACCTGATATTATAATAAATTCCTATATATTATTATTAATCTCTAAGCTTAAATTACCCTCTTAAACCGACCCTACTCTATTATACCGGACGCCCCGTAATATAATTGCTTTACTCTTTAACCTATCCCGCCCTGCTCTGCTACTCTCCTATATATAATCTTATATTTTTTAAATAATACCCACGTATATTACCGCCCGGATTATTAGTGCATTAACCCCTAACCCTAACGCGTTTATCGCTGTAAAAACTTGCTAGAGTCCCTCTATTAACTATTATACTAACTTACTCTTCTCTACCCTACTTCTAACCCGCTAATAATAATAAACGCACCCTAAAACCGTCGCTAATCGCTCTATCTTCTTAACCGTGTTATAATATATAATAATCTATCCGGGCATTAGGTATAAAACCTTCTTTTCTTCTACTAATTTGCTAACTACTTCCTCCTCCTCTTTTACGTTATATATCCGCACCTAGTATACTATATTCTTCCGCGTTATTATCCCTTAGAACTAATAATACTTCTCTTTTACCGGCAACCCTATTAACTATATAAACTCCCCCTACTCGCCTGGCTGTATCGTCGCTATTAAATATACTAACTGCATCTCCGCCTTTACTAAATCCTATAACCCTAATATCTGTGTCCTTTAACCTAATATTAAATCTAATACTATATAGTATTCGTTAATTACTATCCGCTCTAACCGCCCTATTACCCGCTACCTATTTATAAAATTCCTAAAACTCTTACTAACCGCTAACTCTGGCGTCACTAAAACCACTAACGCCCACTTATGTGGTTTACGGCTGTCCTATTTAACGCACTTAATCCCTACCTTTTTATATCGCGTCTTTATATCCCCCCTTAACGAAATTAACGGAATAACTACTACTATTACTCCTATGGAATACGATGCCGGCAATATAAATAATATGCTCTTCCCCGCCCTAGTACCTATAACAACCACAACTAGACTTTTCTACCGTATAATTGCTTCTATTACCACCCGTTAAACGTCCCTAAACTCTACTCCCTTCCTAACTAATGCTTCTAATTGTTCCTGGACGTTAACTAACCTTATTCTCCTCTAACGCTAAATCTCTTCCTCTATTACCTCCCTTTACGCCTATCTTACCTAAGTACCCTTTTTTACCCGAACCTCTAATATTAACTTAAATAATAAAAACCGATGCCATTTAATGCTGATACCCCTTAACGCTACTCGCTGCGCTTCTATGCTAAATGGTAATTCGGTAATTAGCCTTCTATAAATTCTACCCCTAATCCTAGAACCGTGCCCCATCTAGATATTAAACGCTTCGTCCTTATAATCTTAATCTTTATTGCCTTCTATAAACGCCGTAATTACTACTTTATTGTTAATATACCTATGGTAAATTGCCTTACTCCTATACTGCCACGCTATAATTGTTATTTTTACCCCTAACTACTGTAATAAAACCCGTTAGATTGCCCTTCGAACCTAATTAGTATCCTATTTCTCTACTGCTTTTAATATATATTTTTCCATTCTACCTAAATCTTTATTTCCTTCCACCCCTCCTTCTCTCTCCTCCTTATTATTGCTCCCCTCCATAATATCCCCCTCCTAGCTATCTTCTTTATCGCTTTCTCTACTCTCTAGTTGCCTTCTCTTTCTCTACCACGGTCCTATCTATTATTCCTCCTTTACCGGTTCCTATATAAATACGCTTGTTTCCTTAGTCCTTGCCTTACTAGCTACGCTTTCTAACTTCCTCTAAAATGGTATAACCAACTATAAATAATAAAAAAATAACTCGCCTACCTCGTGTGGTAAATATTGGTAGATAATCTTAGCCTTACTACTGGCCCTAATCCCCTTATAGTATATAGTTATATAAACTATTAACCTATCCTCTATAAATATACCGCGATACTCCCTATTTACACTGTTTACGTATTAGACTATTACCACCTCCGTGCCGCGCGCTAGCAATCCGCCTATTATATATACTAATACCAATAAATGCTCTTAAAATAACCGTATTGCTTTATTGTATATCCTTACCTAGTTAGCCTTCTAAATAACCCTACGCCTACCTAGTACTATTATATCTGTAGCTCTAACGTTAATAAACGCCTCTCTTAACTTTCTTTCTTAGACCACCCGGCTAGATAACTAATCCTCTCCTTCTACGCCCCTAAATATATTCCTCTTATCTTTAAAAAAATTCCAACCTAACCTTATCTCCGCCGGATTATTTACTAAACTGTCCTACTTAATTACTAGCACCTATATTGCCCTATCTATAACCCAGCCATCCTTATTAATATCTAATAATAATAGCTCCTTCCGTAACTCTATCTACGTCGTCTCTACTAACCTATAGATTATTAACTGTAAACCCGCTATGCTAAACTTAATATGGCCGTATAATAATATATCCCCTACCTACTCTATAACGCTATCTATATTTATAGTAAACCTAATCTTTATCCTATATATACGCAACCGCAATAACCAATCTATTAGGCTAGGGTTACCCCTATAACTAGTTAACGTTATAAACTAGTTAGCTATCTCCTTTACTAAATTAAAATAACTTAGCACTTAGTTATCTATATCCTCCTTACTAAATCCTTCCTTTTCTATAATTTCCGCTATATATTCCTTCTAGGCCTTGCTGGCCTTGTATAATACTAATATTCTTATAACTATAATAATTACCGAAATCGTGGGCGTATAACTTAACGCGCTCTTCTAACCGCAATTACTGTTTACTCTAAAAACGGCCGCTGCACTAACAAGTATACTCTTATACTTATTATCCTTTAAATTATAATTTAATAACGATAATAAAAATTCTAAAACGTACTTCTCTAATATTTCCTCTTCTTCCTTATCCAGTTTATTGTCCTCGCTGTCTTTACTATCCTCCCCTTCCTTATCTTCTTTCTCTTCGTCCTTACTAACTACCTGCTTTATTTACTATAACCTCTTTACTTATTAAATAGTTAATTTATACCGCGGCCTCTTTCCTCTAATTCCTTTAGGTGCCCCGTCTTTTTTATTACTGCTCCTACTACTGCCCTCCCTATTGCCCCTTCCGCTGCTTTCCTAACCTTCCTCTTTAACTTTCTCTAGCTTAATTTCCTCTAGCTAATATAACCTCTAAATATAACTAACTAATCCGGTCTATATATTGCTGTACTTAACTATTATTAATCCTTTTTACCACGCATTTAATAGTTTCTCGTTAGTATTATTTCCTATCTCCCGCTAATTAACGTAATTTATTACTAGAAATCTAACGACCTTGGTATATAACGCTTGCTGCGCCTTCTAAATTACTATTTTAACCGCCTAATATATCTTAGCTAACGCCTTCTCTCTTCTCTTTAACCGCCGAATTAATTCTAATAACTATTTACCGTCTAACCCCATAAAATATTTAGCCTAACCCATTCTATTTAACTACGCGTTTAGTATATACTAATTATTATTTAGTTATATCGCTGAATTCGCCTCTTTATCTGCCTTCTCTAACTCTACTATAACTATTTTAAACGTCGCCGCTAATTGCCATTTAATTAACCCTTCTTCCTCTTCTTTATTTATATCTATCTCCTTCTAGGCCTCTACCTTAAATAACTACTAGAATCCTCCTGTCTTGAAAAATTGTTAGCAATATATACCTTTAACCTACAACTTATTTACCTCTAGCTATTATCCCTTTAATACCCTACCCCTCTTATATATATTTTCCCAACTATACTCGCTACGGCAATACCTTTAGATATTCTCTAACCCGCGGCAAATGTAACCGTATAGTGATCCGTCCGGCTTTACCGCTATATATTTTAATCTATCTAACTAAATAGGTAAATATAGTACTAGGTCTAATGTTAGGCTTAGGTATACTATATCTTTCTTACTTTCCGCTAACCCTTTAATCTGTCCCGCCGCCTAGATAATATCCCTCCGTGTATACGCCGTTAAATATATATATTTGGTGTTATAATATGTCTTAAAATGGGTTAGGATTACGCCTAATCTATACTCTTTATAAATAATAATACGATACTAGGGGAAATAATTAAAAATATTATTAAATTGATCCATTTTATAACGGCTTAAATTTTTGATAATATATACACTTATAATCCTCCCTTAGTGGGTGTAGTCTAAATATCTATTTTTCTTTGCTTATTTCTTTTTTATCTCCTTATCGTTATTACTATCTCCTTCCCCCTAAATCCTTCCCTTTTTATTCCGCATCTAATTTCACCTTTTAGTCTAGTTGGTTGCTATATGTAATATATTATTCGGGTTACCTAGGGTGGCTTTCCGCCTTATATAGGCCTGCCTTACTAAACTTTATAACTATAACCTAACCTTACTCTAACCTACCTATAAATGTATAACGCAGCGGTTATATCCTAATAGCAATGGCGGCAATTAATACGGCGTAGTTAGTTATAGTATTTTGGACCTTTAAACGGATAGTTTACATTAATTCTTAGTTAAAACGATTTAATTAGATTTTCAAATCGTTCTAACCCCTGGTCTTTATCCTATACGGTCCTTTTTTAAATAGTTTTAAGGGTAGGCTAGGATTTTTTATTTTTCTGGTTTCCGGTCCGGCCTGGGCCCTAGACCTTCCGCTACTTACTACCCCTTTTTTTAAACCCCTCTTTTACTTTAAACCTCCTTACTACTTCTTATTACTCCTTACCACTTCTTACTCTACTCTTATCTACCTTAACTCCTATCTCTTTATATATTCTATACTAACCTATTTATTTCTATTAACTACTATCTTAATTAATCTATCTTTAATAACTTCCTATTACGGAGTAAGTATAAGCGGTGATAATATATAGCGAAGTAGATATTATTAAGCTATATATATAAACTGTATAATAAAGTCAAGACGTTGCGTAAGGAGAGAAGGTAAGAAAACGGGAAGAAAGGGTATATATCGTGAATTTGGTTGCTTAGTTAATATGTGCACGGAGTAGAATAGGATTTAAGTAGTGGTCCTAGCAGAACTTAGTAGGATTTAGTAGACTTGGCAGAATATAGCAGAATGCGGTAGATTGCTATTAGATTGCTATAGATTGCCGGTAAATTGCTATTAGATTGTCGTCTCGTGGTTAGTCTCTTCTTACTACGTTAGTGGAAATAGGTGGACGTATATAAGGTGTTACGGAGGTGTCCCGTAATACTATCTCTATCTTTATATTTATTTCCACTTCCTTTTATATTATTATTATCCTACTATCTACTTAATATAAGAAAATATTACCGCGATTATAATATTTTAAACTCCGTTTTATATTTAAACTATTAGTAATATTAATCTAATATATAAACCCTTTATCTACGCCTTAGAAAACCCTAAAAGAAATAATTACCTACTTAATACTTACTAGTTATAGTTGTTTTCTATACTAAATATATAGATAAAAGAGTATATAAAAAAGAGTATACTACTTAGAGCTAATATAAGTAAATAATTTATTTTAAAATCTAATAGTATATTATAAAGCCTTAATAAGTAAAGACTAGATTAAGTTTAAACTAGTTTTACGATAATAGAGTTATAGAAATTATACTATAAAGTAAACCCTTATACTTTATATTATCCTTTATCTATTATAATATTAAAAATTTACCTAACTTTATATAGCGGCTTAAATTAATACTTCTAAACTAAAGCTTAAATAAATACTATATTATAAAGATAGCAATATATAAACTTTAGTATTTGAATTATTTATAACTTAGGACTTATTAAAATCTTATTAGCTACTTATAGAGATTTTAAATTTAAATTTATAATTAAACTAATTAAACTAATTGTCGGAACGTTAGTTATATAATATAGTCACGAGACCACAAAGCGAGGCTAGCTAATCCGACCTTAGAGCAAACCCCTATTTCTAGACAATTAACAACTACTAACTTTAATACCGCATATATACTACTATAAGTAATATTCATACACATTAATAAAGCGAGTATACTAACACTAATTTTTATTACTATAATATAGTTTATTAGGACTTAGGCTATATTAGGATCTAGGCTACTTTCCTAATATAATATTATTTATAGGACTAATTATATAACTATAATAGGCCAAATTAATTAAAACTACTTAGAACTATATATATTAGACATTTCTATTTCTATCTAGCACATTTATATATTATAGCTAGGCTTACTATAGTTACTATAGCACTAAATAGTCGCTAGTATAAGGGCACGAAGAGACTTTAGAGAAGATTTAAAGGAATAATATAAATTCTATCTAAATATAAGGGTATATAGCTCTTACAGAGGACAAAACATTGCGTAAAGAATAGAAAGGAATAATAAGATAATTAAATAATTAAATAATTAGGGGTCTTAGTAGTGATAACTCTACCTTATAGAGTCTATAGGCAAAACTATCTACTAGCTAGCGCCCTATTCCTTAGTTAGCATCTTACCTACCATATAGTAGCCCCGAGGTAGTAGGTCTTAGAAAAGGCCTTAGAAAAGGTAAGGCATTTAAAAGATAGCCCTGCTGCCTCTCTAGTAGCTAGTCCGCGTTATCTTTAGCCTATAAGGGCGCGAAGAGGCTTTAGAAAAGATTTAAAGGAATAATATAAATTCTATCTAAATCTAAGGGTATATAGCTCTTGCTAGGAACAAGACGTTATATAAGGAAGAGAAAGGAATAACAAGAGAATCTTGTAATTAAATAGTTAGGGGTCTTGGTGGTCGATATGTGCGTATATATGTACGCGGTCTTTAACGGACTTCGGTAATTTAATTGATCTATTAGAACTTAGCAGAAGTTAATTAAGCTAGCAGAATTCGGCAGAATTTAGTTAAAGCGTTGGACTTTATCTGTTAAGTATTTCACTAAGACATTCCTACTATAACTAGGCTAGTCCCGTTACATAGCCCGTAATTCTAATTATTATTATCTTCAGCTTATAACCCTAAGTATCTTCTTCTTTAATATCCACTATTATTTTCTCCTACTACGTTTTATACCCTCTAGGCGGCTGGCATCTAAGTATTAACGTATAGGTTATAAGTTAAAGAATAGCTATATATAAGGCCTTAGTGCCTTAAAATTAAAGGGGGTCACTATATAGAAAATCTAAAAATATTAAATTTATATAAGTTAATACTATAGATATAAAAGTATCTAAAATCTTTAGGGGGGTATAGATAGCTTTAGGGTATTAAATAGACTCTAACTATTTATAACTCGAGGTAGTGAAGTCCTAGTTAGATAATAAATTAAA
>Ga0193728_1001873_pt1 | contig 10862 bp, 11 predicted proteins | sample U1c1metaG_FD_143037 | JGI IMG/M metagenome (GOLD analysis project Ga0193728, IMG submission 143037) | Soil microbial communities from a riparian zone of the East river system, Colorado, United States - U1c1 | ecosystem: Environmental > Terrestrial > Soil > Riparian zone | place: USA: East River... | reverse complement strand
TCAAGACGCCCAAACCGTGTGATGGTCTTGTCGACGGCATTGCGGATATCCTCCTCCTTGCGGACATCGGCGTTGATGAACTCGGCTTCCGAACCCAAGGAGCGGAGCTCCTTTACGAGTGCCTTGCCGGCCTCGTCGCGACGGCCGGCGACAACCACCTTTGCCCCCTTCTTGGCGAAGGCGATAGCGGCGGCGCGCCCGATGCCGGTGAGACCACCGGTAATCAAAACAACTTGAGTACTCATTCTACAATCTCCTAGGTTGAGCCGCTGAGAATCGGACACAAGAACGCCGAACGATTTGCGGCCCGCAGCGGTCATTGGTTTTCCGTGGATACTATGGTCGTACATAGTGGTCACGTCAAGCAAAATGTGTACGTGCGTATTGACCGCGCCGAGTAAACCCAATACGATTTGTGCTCCGGCATCCAAGCGGAGTGCGCATAGATTTGGTCGATTTTCGATCGTCAGGCGCGCTCCAAGTCGTTTCTCACCTATCTTTCGAGGAAATTGTGTCCAAACTGTTTACACCCATCTCGATTGGAAATCTAAAACTGACACACCGCGTTGTCATGGCGCCACTTACCCGCTCACGCGCCGATCTACCAGACGATGTGCCGAACGATCTCATGGTCGAGTACTACACTCAGCGCGCTTCCAAAGGTGGCCTGATCATTGGAGAGGCGACCACAATTTCCCCGGGTGCTCGCGGTTGGCTCGCAGCGCCGGGGCTCTATTCCGACAAGCAAGTGCCCGGCTGGAAGAAGATCACGGCTGCGGTTCACGCAAAAAAGGGGTTTATGTTTGCGCAGTTGTGGCACACCGGAAGAGCATCGCACGTATCGGTCACGGGCGGACCCGAGCCGGTTTCCGCATCGGTCAACCCAGACTATTGGAATGACCCCGACAAGTTGACCTCAACACCAAGTGGTTGGGTTCAGCCCTCTCCGCATCGCGAACTTCAGATTGCCGAGATCGCGGGGATTGTAGCTGACTACCGCAAGGCGGCAGTACGGGCGAAGCAAGCAGGATTCGACGGCGTGGAACTCCACGCCGCCAACGGCTACTTGATCGATCAATTCCTTCAGAACGGTTCCAACAAACGCACTGACGAATACGGCGGTAGCATTGAAAATCGCGCCAAATTGCTCCTCGAGGTGGTCGATGCCATGGCCTCTATTTGGGGTGTGGATCGCGTAGGCGTACGCATCGGACCCGATGGCAAGTGGAACGGGATGTCCGATAGTGACCCGAAGGCTCTGTTTACCTATGTCGCTAAGCAGCTAAACCGTTTCGGACTGGCGTACCTTCACATCATTGAGCCTCGAGTTAAGGGGAACGTGGTTGTAGCTGAGGGCCAAGGTCCTATCGCAGCGGAATATTTACGCGCCATTTTCAAAGGGAAGATCGTCGCAGCCGGGGGCTTCGAGCCGGACACTGCCGAGGCAGTAGTGGCCAAAGGCGACGCCGACTTGGTGGCATTCGGGCGCTACTTTGTATCGAACCCTGATCTGCCGACCCGGTTAGAACAGCGATTGCCGTTAAGCGACTACGATCGCAACACCTTTTATACGTTTGATGCTCGTGGGTATATCGACTACCCGGCGTACATGGCGGGCGCGCTCGCCGTCCCTTCGGCTTAGGCGCGTGCGGCAGAAGTCGCTTCAATCCATTGAGATCGCTCAAATAACGTTTAGCCTTCCAGGCTGAACCGGCTTGACACGTACTATGTACGGACGTAGTATTCTCGCATGACTAGAATTTCTAATAAAGATAGAATATTGGCAAACGGCCTAAAAGTCGTGCTCGAGCGGGGTTACGTGGGTGCCAGCGTGCGTGACATCGTTGAGGCGGCCGGCGTGCCGCAGGGGTCTTTCACCAATCATTTTGCCTCCAAAGAGGCATTTTCCCTGGAAATTCTGGATCTTTACTTTGCAAATAACCGCGCCGCGATAGCGGATACATTACGCAATGAGGCTCTTCCCCCCCTTAAACGGTTACGAGCCTATATTGATGCGAGTATCACCGCGATTAGAGATCACGGCCTCAAAAATGGCTGTTTGGTGGGCAATTTCGCTGCAGAAGCGTCCGATCACAGTGAAATCATTCGCAAGCGGGTGTCGGCAATCTATACGGAAGTGCGGGAGGCCGTGACGGATTGCTTAAAGGCTGCCGTGAAAGACGGTGAGCTTCCCAAGAGTTTTAAGGCCAGCGAAGTGGCCACTTTTGTTGTCACGGGCCTACAAGGTGCCTGGCTGGTTTCCAAGGTTGAGCGCGATCTGGCCTTTGCAGAGAACTTCAAGAAAACGTTGTTTTCAACGGTCTTGGCCTGAAGCGGCCGAAGCGTTACACGACTTGACGGTACCGGCCCACTAGCCGTTCCCCTGCATCACTTTGCGGCGTAGCAATACGCACGTACACATTTGTCTTGACAGATATGATATGGACGTACATAGTTAAATCGGTCCTGTTTTGCCTGGAACCTACTCTGGGCGAGAACTTGTGATGGCGTTCTGGGAACTAAGAGTCATGAACCTCAGACCGACAGCTCCAAATGAGATCCCGTCATGAACAGACACAAGAAAGCCCCGGTTGATTTTCTCACGGAGCTTCAAGATCGGCGATCTGACGCCTTTCTCCATATATTTTCAGGAGTTGAAAGCGATGAACAGCAAGCCAATCAAGATTCCAGGACCCGATCATCCGATCACCATCACGCCGACGAGAGGGCGGGTCACGGTCGTCGTGAACGGTAAGCGCATCGCCGATACTCGAGAGGCCTTGACCCTGAAGGAAGCGGCCTATCCGGCCGTGCAATACATCCCGCGCAAGGATATCGACCAAACGCAACTGCAACGGACATCGCACCAGACGTATTGTCCCTACAAGGGCGAATGCGCCTATTACAGCATTCCTTCCGGCGGGGAACGCTCGGTCAACGCGGTCTGGACTTACGAAGCTCCTTACGCCTCCGTATCCCCTATCCAGGAGTACCTCGCGTTTTACCCGGATCGGGTCGACGCCATTGAAGTCAGCGTCGAAGCCTGAGCAGGCCGCCTCGGCGTAGGTCATATGTGATTGTATCTGCGACCCCGACCCCGAGCAGAGGCGAGGGGATCTCAGGAGTATCTCCAGGCGCGATAACTTCCATCGAGAGATATAGGATTCCACTGTAGGTTCCGCTCTTCTAGTCTCGGTGATGCATTCACAAGAGATTTTGGAGGAGTCATGTCAGAGTCAAATTCCCGATACTGTCTATTCCGCCACCTTCGCCGGAGCGCACGCTCGCTAGCTAGTAACTCTATCAAGTATGCAGCACCCGGTTTTGTTCTAGTCGCCGCGTTAGCGCTGCAAAGCGCCCCGGTCATGGCTCAGGAGCAAGCGCAGACGGAGTCGATCGAGATCTTTGGCGGCGAACTGTTCGGCGACAAGTTGACCGACGCGCCGATGTCGGGCCGCAATCCGCGTTTGAACGACGATGCACTGGCCGGTATTCGTTATAACTACAACTTTACCGGCATGTGGGGCGTCCAGTTATCGAGCGGCTACAGTTGGAGTCGTGCCTCACGCGTACCGGGCGGCGATAACAAGCTCGGACTCACGACCGTCGATCTCGATGCGGTGTGGAACATCACGCCTCAATTCCCATTGGTTGCCTACGTGCTCGCCGGTGCCGGTTACGCCTGGGCCAATTTGGATTCCCCCATCGCGGGAGTGAGCAACGGACGTGCCGTCGCTCTCACCGATAGCAACGGCTTCACGGCCAATGCAGGTATCGGCGTCAAATACTATGTGCGCAACAATCTTTATGTAGACGTACTAGCTCGCTATCGCTACCTCGATCGACTCGTCAGCGCCTCGAATCAACACATGAACACATCCGAGACAACTCTGGGCATCGGTTGGCGGTTCTAAGGCGCGCTGCGCCTTCCCATCTCTTGGCCGTTCTCCTTTCTGAGATCGCGATTCTCAATTGCCGCTCCGCAGTCGTTGACCGGATAGAGCCGCGGGCGATCGAGCGATGATCCCGCCACTCGCGGCTGAGCAGCGCTCCGATTCGCGATCGGGAGTGCGTCGATTGAGTCCAACGAAGTGGAAGCGCTACCGTTGATCCGTGAGGCTGCTTCCTCTTTGATGCGATCGACAAACCAGCGCCCCGCCGGGCCGAGGGGGCTGTCGGTCAGGTATACAGCTGACATCACTATGGCATGTCCCTCCGGCGGGTCGTCCTCAACCTTGATCTCAACCAGCTCGCCACTTGCCAGATCTGCTTCCACCATGTGCAGCGGCATGATGCCAAACCCGAAACCAGCGCGCAGAAAATGGTGCTTGGCCGCGAGATCGCACAGACGCCATATTCTCGGCGATAGCAGCCCGAATCTGCCCGTACGCCACGCATTAGCGTGGTCAGCGTGCACCAGCTGAATATGTTCGCAAAGGACGCTCATTGGAATCGGCGCGCGGTGAGCTGCCAGTGGGTGCCGCGGTGAAACCACTTTGATCGCTCGGACGGTAAGCAGCCGCTCGCGGCTGAATTGCGGCGGCGCCGGCGGCAAGGATCCCATGAGGCCGATCGCACAGCGCCCGTCGAGTACGGGTTCCGCTACCGCTTCCCACATCTCGACGTGTAGTCTCAGCGGAATCGCGGGGAATTGGTTTTGGAAGGCGGCCGCAGCACACGCCAACACCGTTACCGGAAACATCGCGTCAACGACCAGGCTCAGCTCTGTCTCAAGACCGCTGGCAAGACCCTTCGCTCGAGCCTTGAAGAGGTCTACCTCCGTAGCAACCGCGCGGGCGCGGGCGAGAAGCGCGCGCCCCTCATCGGTCAACGTCGGAACACGGCCGCCACGATCGAAAAGTCTTATACCAATCTGCCCTTCCAGATTAGCCAATGTCTGGCTCACCACGGATTGGGCGCGTCTCAGGCGCCGGCCTGCCGCTGAGAAGTTGCCTTCCTCCGCCGCCGCGATGAAGGTCCGTAGTTGATCCAGCGAGACGCCATCCAGCATGACTTTTCTCCGGAGCCGTGCTCAAGCACGGCGTTCAGATTCTTTGCTCTATGGGAGTTCATGCCGGCATCATACTACGTCCGTACATAGTGTTGTCAAACCCTTGAGGGCGTTGGCATTCGAAGGGGAATTCACATCGCCGACAGCGTCGCGAGGGCGCGCAGTGCTGCTCGATGAAAGGTTTCTTCCGTTACGCCACCACCAGTTTCACATCGATGTTGCCGCGTGTTGCATTGGAGTACGGACAGACGATGTGGGCTTTCTGCACCAGGGCTTCCACCTGCTCGCGCGGCAAACCCGGTACGTTAATCTTCAACTCGACCTCGATGCCGAAGCCGGTGGGGATCTGGCCGATGCCGACGCTGCCCTCGATCGAGGCCGTAGCCGGCAGAGTGACCTTTTGCTGGCCGGCGACATACTTGAGCGCGCCGAGGAAGCAGGCCGAGTAGCCGGCGGCGAACAACTGCTCCGGGTTGGTGCCGATATTGCCGGAACCGCCCATCTCGCGCGGAACGGTCAGCTTCAAGTCGAGGACGTTGTCGGAGGAGACCGCGCGGCCGTCACGGCCGCCGGTGACTTTGGCGTGTGCGCGATACATTACTTTTTCAATAGACATGATGAGTCCTATCTTTCATTGCGTGGCATTTTGGAGCAATCCAGAAACAGAAACTACAAAGCTCGACCACTTGGTGAATGGTCAGAGGCGAAATTCGGCACGCTTCTCTTCAGCCATAGCCCTCTCCACCGCCTCGATTTCATATTGGACCCTCACAAGATTGTCGTCGCTGGGTTGCGGGTCAGTGGCGTTACTCTGAAGGCCCGCAACGAGGGCGCGGCGCCGGCGGATAAGCTTGTCACGCAGCACTGATAACTTCTGGCTTTCGGTCATTGGTGTCTCCTGAGATAGCTTTTGATTGGAGATTAGTACTCGACCCATTGGTTCGGAAGCCGATATCTCTCGATGGCTCCCATCGCCAGGAGCGATATCCGCGGCCAAGACCCTCTATCGATAGGATCGATAGCATCCATCGAAATATATGGGCTTCCGCGCTAAGTCCGAACGATTTAGGCTGGTGCGGTGCAAGCGGGTCACATTCGAAGCACTGGTACGCAGGTGTCCAACTTGCTAACCTATAGTCCTCGCTTGGATATATCGGCGGGGTAGATATATGCTTGATGGCGTATCACTGGATCAACTGCGCACTTTCATTGCGGCCGCGGATGAGGGCAGTTTCTCGGCAGCCGGCCGCCTCCTGCGTCGCGCCCAGTCCGTGGTGAGCCAGACTCTGGCCAATCTTGAAGGCCAACTCGGCGTGAAACTGTTCGATCGAAGCGGGCATCTTCCGGTGCTGACAGATCAAGGACGCGCGCTTCTCGCTAACGCACGCGCCGTGGCGTGCGACATTGATCTCCTCAAGGCGCGGGCGAAAAGTTTGGCCGGCGGTCTTGAACCTGAACTGAGTGTGGCGGTCGACGTCATGTTTCCGGACGCAACCTTCACCGCTGCGGTGGCCGCATTTCAGAAGGAATTTCCTGCGACACTGCTCAGGTTCGACATCGAGTCGAGTGCCGTGATCGAGCCCGTGCTCGACGGACGCTGCGCCATCGGTGTTGTGGGATCGTGGGCGGTGGTGCCACCGCAGCTCACTCACGAAGCGCTGCTGACAGTTAAGGTGCCCATGGTCGTTTCGCCACAGCATCCGCTTGCGACTCACCGCGGGCGGATTCCAATAACGGCCCTCGCCGAACACATCCAGATCTCACACATTGACCCAAGCGATATTTCGCTAGTCTTCGGAGCAAGCCGCTGGAAGTACCCGAAAATGTGGCGCCTGTCCCACCTTGGCGCCAAGCTGGCCTTCCTGCGGGCGGGCTTCGGGTTCGGCGGCATGCCGCTGCATGCAATCGAAGCGGACCTGGCAAGCGGCGCGCTCGTTCAGATCACGCCCGAGGATGCGCCCACCGGGGGCCACACGGTGGAAATGTGGGCCGTTTACAGGAACGACAGCCCACCAGGGCCTGCGGGGCGTTGGTTCATCGACCGCCTCAAGCAAGAACTGGTGCCGCCGCTGAAACGAGAGCCATTTAAATCTCAGCCCGTTTCCGTCGCCGCCAAGGCTGCCCGTCGGCGGCCATCCAGCCGTTTGCTGGCATTGAAACGCAAGCAAAGCCGTTGACGGCAACTCGCAGATCGATCCTGCGGCTTTGAAGCCTCTTAACGCGTGGCCAAAAACCTGTTCATCGGATTATCCGCGGGGCACGGGATCGCTTCCGTCCGCGCCATATCATTCGAGGTCCCTTTATCGTCGTCAGCGGACGGGAGCACCGTCCACAACCGTCCCGATTCAGCGCATTGGTACGCATAGTGGAAGAGCGGGCGCCTGATTCGGGCGCTAAAATCAAAAGCATCCGGAAGGGGATAATCTGCCGGCACTGACGAATATTGCAAATCCGCACCCTCGAGTTGAGCGGTCGCGGCTGTCAGTTGCAGCGTCGTCATCAACAAGTGGTCCAATCCCACACGAATGCTTCTCGAAAGAATTGCACGAGCCGTCAGCCGAGTCGTTTGTGCTCCGCCGCTCAAGGAGCCATCGACAATGACGAAAACCGCGGCGCGACCGGCCCCCGGTACGCTCCCCGCTGTTTGCAACAGCGCGGGGGGCACGAAGAAAGGCAGAGTGGCGCACCCATCAACGTGCGCTTGATCATCGTTCAAACCATCTTCCGCAACCCGAATAATGACCGGCGGAAACATGCCGGGCACGCTTGCCGATGCCACCAACACGTCGCGAAACAGGGCTCTCGCAGAGGAACCGCCGTTTTTCGCGATCGCGCCTAGGTCCCAAACTACGGGCTGGCCACTCGCCACATCCGTCGTCGCAACCAACAGCAGGCGTCCCTTGGCTGCTTCGCGTGCGATTGCCCGCATCATTTCGTCCGTGACGTATGCATCGACCAGTTGCCGTAACGGCCTACCGCTGTAGACGCTCGATCCGAATATCACACCCAGTCCCCGTGATATCAGCAAGTTGTCTCCCGCGGCGCCTGTAAAGGCATCGAGGAGTTGCGCATCCCACGAGGCCCCGAGAAATGCATAGGGAGCGACCAGCGCGCCGGCACTGACGCCCGTTACGACGTCGAACTCGGGTCGCAGCCCGGTGCGGGTGAGACCGGCGACGGCGCCGGCCCCGAACGCGCCGCCAGCGCCACCCCCAGAGAGAGCAAGAATTGTGAGAGGTTTTCCCGCGCGCGTGGCACGGAGTTGCCGGGCCGCAGTCACCGAGGATAACTCCGAGAATTGTTGATCGGAACCCAGCGTGCGAAAGGTCATGGGCCGTTCCACAGGCTGTCGCACATCGGCCGATGATTTTGAGTCGCTGCGCGCGAGTCCGGCGCATCCTTCGAGCATAAGCATGCATAGAAAGCAGAAGAGAACGATCGCCGGTGAGACTCTGTGTGCGACGACTCGGTTGACCCACGTTCGGTGAGTTCTGTATACCGCCGGCAATCCGGCAACCGTAGTCAAGACCGACAGTACATCCATGACACGCACGCTGTAAGCGTAGGAGTCGCGGGTCCAACTTGCTAGCCAATATCTTTAGATACGAAGTATCGCATTCCGAGATAAGCGGCACTGGCGTTGTGGTGAAATGCGCGCCGAGCACAACACCGCGCACGGCTGCGCGCCTTTATCGTCTTGGGCGATGGACTCCATCTAAAGATATAGGCTACCTAGCTGGAATGGGTGGCATTAACCTTATAGGCATGAGGAAACTGCAAACGCTGAGAGGGTTTCGGCGATGTGGGCTGTAATCGCATTGAGCCTTGCTTTAGGAATCTTGGCGCTCATCGGACTCTTGGCGGTGGTCAAGGAGTTATTCTGCGACAGCTCCGTTGACGCTAACTTCAGTGGAGGTGCCGCAGGTCGACATGATGTCGGAGGCCGCGCCTCCGCGCGACGTTGCGTGACGACGCGATGAGAGGGGAGGATCCTGTGGGCAATGGCGGTGAACCTGCTGCGGTCGCAGCCGTGCGCAAGACGCGGCTCCAGAAACTTCGATTGCCCCTGATGTTGCTCGCAGTCATTGTCGTCATCGGCGGCGGCGGCTATTTTTATTTCACCGGTGGCCGGTACCAGAGCACCGATGACGCGTACGCACAGGCTGCCACGGTATCGATCAGCTCCAACGTTGCCGGGCGCGTCAGCCAGATCGAGGTGCGCGACAATGAGCTCGTGCGCCGAGGGGCAACACTATTCAAATTGGCGCTGCATCGCGTCGCAGGCGCAGTTCGATCAGGCTGCCCATGCACTCGATGCGGCGCGGCAACAGGTTGCCAACGTTCAGCAGCAAATCGGCGTGGCACTCGCCAATCTAGGAGGCGATCCCAACATTGCGCCGGCACGACATCCGCTGTTCGCGCAGGCGCAGGCCGTGCTCGATCGTGCGCAGCTCAACTTATCCTATACCGTGATCAGCGCCCCGACGGATGGCGTCGTGGCCAAGGTGGAGCAGCTGCAAGTGGGCGACACCATTGCGGCTTCGACGCCGGTATTTGCCTTGGTGTCGACGCGCGATGTCTGGATCGAGGCGAACTTCAAGGAAGTTCAGCTCGCCCGTATGCGTCCAGGTCAGGTGGCGACGGTCAAGATCGATCGCTACCCGGGCAGAGCATTTTCGGCCAAGGTCACCAGCGTGAGTCCGAGTACCGGTTCGCAGTTCTCGCTGTTGCCGCCGGAGAACGCCACCGGCAATTGGGTGAAGGTCGTCCAGCGTGTACCCGTTCGTCTCCAGCTGACCAGCGTCAATGCGGGGTTTCTATTGCAGGCGGGATTGAGCGCCGATGTGACTGTCGACACGCACTCGCGCGATCCTGCACTGGCCGACGCCGGCCCCAGCACCGAAGACACGGTGTTGCGTTGAGTAGCGCCGCTGCGAAAACCACCGGGTTCGATGGATCACGCCGCGCTCTCATCACGGTCTCGGTCATGCTGGCGTCGATCATGTCCTCGCTCGACACCACGATCGCCAACGTCGCATTGCCTCGAATCCAAGGTTCGGTCTCTGCTACGCAAGATCAGATGGCGTGGGTGCTGACCTCGTACATCGTCGCCGCAGCGATCATGACCCCGTTGAGCGGCTGGCTTAGCGGCCAATTCGGCCGCAATCGGGTGTTCCTCTATTCGGTCGCGGGTTTTACCGTGACGTCCATGCTTTGCGGCGTCGCTCAATCCCTGCCGCAGATTGTCTTGGCGCGGCTGTTGCAAGGGCTGTGCGGAGCGGCGCTGGTCCCGCTGTCGCAGGCAGTACTGCTCGATATCAATCCGCCCGCGCGTCATGCGCGCGCAATGGCCGTTTGGGTCATGGGCGTGACCTTGGGTCCCATCATCGGTCCCGCCCTCGGCGGCTGGTTGACCGAGAACTACAATTGGCGCTGGGTGTTTTATATCAACGTGCCGTTCGGGATTCTGGCATTCCTCGGCATCTTGAGTTTTCTTCCGGAGGCGGCGATCCGCAGGTCGCGCTTCGATTTCTTCGGGTTTGCCGCGTTGAGTGTGGCGATAGCTTCCTTTCAAATTATGCTCGATCGCGGTCAATTGAAAGACTGGTTTAACTCGACGGAAATCTGGGCCGAAGCCACCGTTGCGGCAGTGGCCTTTTATTTGTTCGTCATCCACATGCTGACGACGACCCAGCAGCGCTTCGTGAGCCCTGCGCTCTTCAAGGACCGAAACTTTCTAACCGGCAATGTGTTCATCTTCATCGTCGGGGTGGTTCTATTCGCCACGCTGGCGCTGCTGCCGCCGCTGCTGCAGGATCTTCTCAACTACCCCGTCGTGACCACGGGCCTG
>Ga0193728_1001872_pt1 | contig 10868 bp, 7 predicted proteins | sample U1c1metaG_FD_143037 | JGI IMG/M metagenome (GOLD analysis project Ga0193728, IMG submission 143037) | Soil microbial communities from a riparian zone of the East river system, Colorado, United States - U1c1 | ecosystem: Environmental > Terrestrial > Soil > Riparian zone | place: USA: East River... | reverse complement strand
TGCGGTCGGCAGCAGGTGCTGGCACTCGCGCACGATGAAGTCGCGCTTGAGCAGCGTCTCGATGATCGCCGCGCGCGTCGCCGGCGTGCCGAGGCCGCTGTCCTTCATCGCGGCGCGCAGTGCCTCGTCGTCGATCGTCTTGCCGGCGGATTCCATCGCGCCGAGCAGCGTCGCCTCGGTGAACCGCGACGGCGGCGTGGTCTGCTTCGCGCGCGCCGCAAACACGCCCGTCAGCGATTGGCCCTCGACGAGCGGCGGCAACAGGCCACCGGCCTCGCCATCGTCACCCGCGTCACGCCCATCGCGACCATCAGGCCCATCGCCACCATCGCGGCCACGCGGCCGATCGTCACGCGCGGCGCGCACGGCGCTCGCTTCATCGATGCCGGCGACCGCTTGCCACCCGGCGGCGGTGCGCACTCGACCGCGCGCGAAGTAGCGATCCGGCGGCGGTGGCGCGATCTCCAAGATCGCCGGATCGCCAGCCGCTGCTGCCGACGCGGCGGTGCCCGGCGTGGGCCGTTCCTCGTCGGCCGCCGCAACGGTGATCCACGCTTCGGTGACCGCGAACTCGGCGTCGCCGTGAAACGCGCCGAGGAACCTGCGCGCGACGAGATCGAACAGCCGGCGCTCGTCGCGGTCGAGCGCTTCGAGCCGCACGGCGGCGCCGGTCGGAATGATCGCGTGGTGATCATGAACCTTGCTGTCGTCGAACACGCGGCGCGGCCGGCTCGGCGCTGCGAGGAGCGGCTCGGCGAACGGCGCGTACTCGGGCAGCGCCGCGAGCGCACCGAACAACGCCGGCAGCTCGCCGACGAGGTCGTTCGACAGGTGGCGCGAATCGGTGCGCGGGTACGTCAGGATCTTGTGGCGCTCGTACAGGGCCTGGGCGAGCTCGAGCGTGCGCGTCGCGGTGAAGCCGAACCGGCGGTTCGCGGTGCGCTGCAGCGACGTCAGATCGAACAGCAGCGGCGGCGGCTCGCGCACTGCCTTCGCGCGCACGCTCTCGACCCGCGGCGCGTGCGGCGCGACAGCCTCGCGATCGCGCGTGACGATCGCATCCGCGGCCTCGCCGCTCGCGAGCCGCGTGATCGCCCCGTGCTTCCAGATCGCGCCGAACGTGCGGCCCTCGGTGGTCGCGAGCTCTGCGCGGACCTCCCAGTAGTCACGCGGCACGAACGCGCGGATCGCCTGTTCGCGCCCGACGATCATCGCGAGCGTCGGCGTCTGCACGCGGCCGATCGAGTACAGCGACGTGTGGCCGCCCTCGCGGTTGCGTACGGTCACCGCGCGCGTCGCGTTCATGCCGACCAACCAGTCGGCCTCGGAGCGCGAGCGTGCCGCATCGGCGAGCGGATCGAGTTGGATCGCCGGGCGCAGCGCCGCGAGCCCGCGCCGGATCGCTTCGTCGGTCATCGACGAGATCCACAGCCGCCGCACCGGCAGGCGCGCGCCGGCGTACTGGTAGACGTAACGAAAGATCAGCTCGCCCTCGCGCCCGGCGTCGCAGGCGTTGATCGCGCCGCGAAACCGGCGATCGCGCAGCAGCGCACGCACCGCGCGCAGGTGCCCGGCGGCGTGCGGTGACGCGCGGAGCTGAAATTCGCGCGGCACCATCGGGAGTACGTCGAGCCGCCAGGGCTTCCACGCGGCGTCGTAGGCGGCGGGCTCCTCGAGCTCGACCAGGTGCCCGATGCACCACGTGATCACGTAGTCATCGCCCTCGAACGCGTCCTTGCCGGTCGGCCGCACGCCGAGCACGCGTGCGAGATCGCGCGCGACGGACGGCTTCTCGGCGACTACGAGCTCCACCGATCGATCATAGCGGGCGAGGCTGACAGTCCAGTTCGTGGCACCCTTGGGGCATGACTCGGCTATGCCTCCTCGCGCTCCTCGTCGCATGCAGTCATTCCGATTCGCCTCCACCGGTCGATCCCGCCGTGCCCGCCGCGGATCCGGCGCCGTGCCCCGACGTCGCCACGCAAGCGATCAAGCTGATGCCGGGCGCCGACGCTGCCAAGCCGGTGATCGAGCGTCACTGCGTCGACGATCGTTGGTCGCTCGCGCTGCGCAAGTGCGTGCTGCTCGCGAAGTCGCAGCAAGAGCTCGAGCCGTGCCACAAGGAGTTTGCGGGCACGCAATTCGCCAGCCTCCAGCACGATCTCGACGCGCACAAGACGACGGACGTCACGTCGACCGCGCCCGCGGTCCCACCGGCCGCGCCCACTCCGGCGACACCCGACGTTCCGCCGGCGGCGAACACGATGCCGAAGTAGGCTTGCGTCTCTGATCGGGGTCGGCACGTACGTTGCTCTCTCCCGACGCATGCGTACCTTATGGATCGTTCTCGGAGCAGTCGCCGCAGGCGCCGCCACCGCCGGTATCGTTTATGCCGTTCGCAAGCGTCGCGCGGGCGAAGCGCCCGAGGCGGAGGACCCGTTCGACGTGGTCGAGGCGGAGCTGATCGAAGTCGAGGCGATTCCGGTGATCGGCATCTCGGTAGGCCCGATCTGAACCGGTACGGATCAGAAGTCTCACCCGTGCGCGGGCGGCTCGCTCTGGAGCCACGGCTCGACAAGCGCGCGCGTGCGCTCTAGCAAGCGCCGCCGCACGTCGGGAACGTAAGCCTGCGGATCGGCGCGCGCGGGCGCGTACTGGTCGAAGAACGTGCCGGTCACGCCCGCGAGGGTTCGATCGATCACGAAGCGGATCGCATCGGCGCCGGCTTGCGCCGTGCCCTGCGGCGTGATGCCGGACTCGCGCACCATTTCGGTATCGAGGAACGTCCCCGGGTGCAGCGAGTTGATCGGGACGCGCTGCGCGGCCGCGAGCGCGAACGCATGTGTCACGAGCGCGAGCTTGCTGCGGCGGTACGCGACGATGCCGTCGTAGTCGCGCTCCATCATCAGGTCGTCGAAGTCGAGCGCGCGCTGCCCGATCGAGGCGACCTGGACGACGGCGCGCACGCGATCGAGCAACGCGTGCGTGAGGACGTACGGTGCGAGGTAGTTGACGGCGAAGCGCAGCTCGAAGCCATCGTGGCTGACCTCGCGGTGCATCTGATCGCGCCCGAACCCGACGCCGGCGTTATTGACCAGCAGATCGACTGCCCCGACCTCGCGCGCGAGCTCGACGACGGCCGCGAGCGATCCGAGATCGGCGACGATGCCTCGCGTGCCGAGCCGCGCTGCGACGGGCTCGACGTGCTCGCGCGTGCGGCCGTGGACGATGACGCGCGCGCCGTCGCGAACGAGCTGTTCGGCCACGAGCACGCCGAGGCCGCCGGTCGCACCGGTGACGAGGACGGTCAGATCCAGCAAGAACCTCCACGATAGCGCACCAGCTCCGATCGTGCGCCCCCACCACGCGCGCGGATCTGCTACCGCTCGCCGTGCGGCCAGGTCCGCGGGACCATTGGACCCCGCTCGGGCATGGCCATTGCTGATCCGAAGGGCATGCGCCCCGGATCGATCGTCTCCAAGGCCGTCACGATGGTCGCCGTCCTCGTCAAGCGGTTGAAGCGGATCGTCCATGCGTGAACCGGTCCCGCATCTGTTCGCCGGGTTGCGCGAGCTCGAGCCCCCCGCACGCGGACCCCTCGCGGCCGCCCTGCGCGAGCTCGATTCGCTCGAGACCGCCGACGCCGTGATCCAGACGACGCGCAGCCTGGTCGAGGCCGGCCTGTTGGCGCTCCCGCTGCCGGGCCGCGGCGACACTGCGCGGCGATTTCATGCGTTCGCGGAGCTCGCCGCGACCGACCTCGCGCTCGCGCGGATCGCCGAGGGCCACGCCGACGCGAACGCGATCCTCGCCGAGGCATGCGCGCGCCAGCATCGCGGCCTGTACGGCGTGTGGGCCGCCGACGCGGCGGACCGGCGCGTGACCGCGACCCATCGCGGCGGCGGCTGGGTGCTGCGCGGCCGCAAGCGGTTCTGCTCCGGCGCGAGCGGCCTCGATCGCGCGCTCGTCACGGCGAGCGACGGCGACGCCCAGTTGCTGTTCGACGTCGCGCTGGCGACCGACGGCATCGAGCGTGTCGCCGGATCGTGGCAGGCGGTCGGCATGGCGACGACCGATAGCCTCGACGTGATCTTCGACAACGTCGAGGTCGACGATCCGATCGGCGTGCCCGGGTTCTATTTGCAACGGCCGGGGTTCTGGCACGGTGCGGTCGGTGTCGCCGCGTGTTGGTACGGCGGCGCACTCGGCGCGTTGCGCATGCTGCGCGCGCGATCGACCGCGATGACCGAGCACCACGCCGCTCACCTCGGTGGCGTCGTCGCCGCGTGCGAGACCATGCGGCGGATCCTCGACGGCGCCGCCGCCGAGATCGATGACAGCTCGGGCGGCGAGGATCACGCCGGCCGGTGGCGCGCGCTGGTCGTGCGTCACGTCGTCGAGCAAGGCTGTCAGGACGTGCTCGAGCGGGTCGGCCGCGCCGGTGGCACGTCGCCGCTCGTGTTCGATCGCGCGCACGCGAAGCGCGCCGCGGATCTCCTGGTCTATCTGCGCCAGCAGCACGCCGAGCGCGATCTCGCCGAGCTCGGGCGCTTGGCCGTGAACGTGCGGTGATGCGGGCGGCGCTCCAACTCGATGTCAGCACGCCGGAGTCCGCCTGGGCCGGCTGCGCCGAGCTCGCGCCGTTCGACCTGACGTATATCGAGCGCGCGGTCGTGATCGCGCCGCACCCCGACGACGAAGTCCTCGCGCTCGGCGGCGTCATGCAGTTGCTCGCACGGCGCGGCTGCGAGCTCTCGATCGTCGCGGTCACCGACGGCGAGGCCTCGCACCCGCGCGCGCGCCACCTCACGAAGAGCCAGCTCGCAGAGCTCCATGCCCGCGAACGCGAGGTCGCGCTCGGCCGGCTCGGGTTCGGTGCCGCCGATCGCATGCACGCCGAGACGCTGGCCGCGCTCGGTCGCCTCCACCGCGAGTCCGCGCCGACGCACGTGCGCGTCACGCGCCTGCGTTGTCGCGACGGCGACGTCGCGCGCGAGACCGGGCTCGGCGATTGGCTCGAGCCGCTCGTCGCGAATGCGACCCACTGCTTCGCACCGTGGGAGCTCGACGGCCATCCCGATCACGACGCGACGGGACGCGCCGCGGCGATCGCATGCATGCGCACCGAGACCGAGCTCGTGCGCTATCCGGTGTGGGCGTGGCACTGGGCGACGCCCGGCGAGCTGCCGTGGGCCGATGCGCGCCGTATCGATCTCGATGCCGCCGCGGTCGCCGCGAAGCACGACGCGATCGCGGCGTATCACTCGCAGATCGCGCGGCTCGATGGTGCGCCGGTCGTGCTGGCACCCGACATGCTCGCGCGGTTCCACCGAGGCTTCGAGGTCGTGTTCGTGGCGTCAGGCGCGTGAGCGGCCCGTGATCCGATGCTCGACATGGACCCAGATCGCGCTCGCGTGATCGATATCCTGCCGGCAGGCATCGGCGAGTTCGTGGAGCTCGTCGCGGACTTCGGGGACATATTCCTCGAGCCGGCGGGCGACATCGCGCAAGCCGGAGAAGTCGCCGTGCGCACACGCCCACTCTCCGCCCCTGCAGAGCGCGGTGATCGCTCGTGTCGAGGCGGCTTGGTCGCTGGTCATACATCGTGTCGTGCATCATCGATGCCTCGTCGCCGCCGCCCGCTCGGGAATTCGCCGATCCGCTATGATCGTTCGCGTGCGACTTGGCGTGCTCACGGCGATCGCCGCGGCGGTGATGTTCGGCGTGTCGGCGCCGATCATCGCGTGGGCGGGGCGAGGCCCGTTCGCGACCGCGTGCTTGTTGTACGCGGGAGCCGCGCTCGTCGGGCATGGCGCGCGACTCGTGCGCAGCGACCGCGCGTTCTCGCTGCAACGCGCGGACGTGCCGCGGCTTGCCGCGATCGCGCTCGCGGGTGCGGCGGTCGCGCCGGTGTTGCTCGTCGTCGGGCTCGAGCGCGCGGGCGCGTTGACGTCGTCGCTCTTGCTCAACCTCGAGGCGGTGTTCACCGTCGTGCTCGCCGCCGTGATCCGCCGCGAGGTGATCGGCGGCCGCGTGTGGATCGCGGTCGTGGCGATGGCGAGCGGCGGCGCGGCGCTCAGCCTCGATGCGGCGGCGCGCGGGACAGGCGGCGTGCTCGGCGCAGCGGCGGTGATCGGTGCGACGCTGGCGTGGGCGCTCGACAACACGCTGACCCAGCCGCTCGCGGCTCGCCAACCGTTCGACGTCGTCGCGGCGAAGGCGACGCTCGGCGCCGCGCTCACAGGTGTGCTCGCTCTCGCGTTTGACGAGAGCTGGCCGGATCTGACCCGCGTGCTCGTCTTGCTCGTGTGCGGCGCGACCGCGTACGGCCTGTCGCTCGCGCTCTACATCCTCGCGCAGCGCAGGATCGGCGCAGCTCGCACCGGCTCGGTGTTCGCGCTGGCGCCGTTCATCGGCGCGCTCGTCGCGTGGCTCGCCGGCGAGCGGTCCCTCGGCGCCTGGGCACTGGGCGCGATCGCGCTGTTCGTGTTCGGCGTCTGGCTGCACCTCTCCGAGCAGCATCGCCACCTCCATCACCACGGGACGATCGCGCACGACCACCCGCATCGCCACGACGACGGTCACCACCTGCACGTCCACGATCCTCCGGTCACCGGCGAGCACTCGCACGCCCACCGCCACGACGCGCTCGATCACGATCACCCGCACGACCACGGCGATCCGCAGCACGCGCACGACCACGCATAGCCGCATGCGGATGGCCCGCGCGCGATCGCGCGCCGAGGCAACAGCGCTCGTACCGAAACCCCTGTACGGTGCGAACCTGCGAGAAATTCTCGGCACGGTGTTTGCTCAACTATGCGTATCCACATGGGCTCGGACCCCAACGAGCAGCCGTTACGCTCCGAGCTTTTCAGCGTCAGTCAGCTCGAAGCCCATGCGAAGTCGCTGGCGGTCACGCACCAACTCGGTCCTGCCGATGCGCGGGGCGTGTTGCTCCAGCGCCTCGCCGATAACCACGCGGCGCTCGCCGATGCGTACGCGCTGGTGGCCGACGCGGTCGCGCGCGGGCGTCAGATCACGCCGGCCGCCGAGTGGTTCGTCGACAACTACCACCTGATCGAAGAGCAGATCCGGATCTCGAAGCGGCACCTCCCGAAGAACTACAGCCGCGCGCTACCGAATCTCCACAGCAACACGCTGCGCGTCTATGACCTCGCGCTCGAGCTGATCTCTCACTCGCACGGCCACGTCGACGACGACACGTTGCAGGCATTCATCGCCGCGTATCAGACGATCCAACCGCTCCGGCTCGGCGAGCTGTGGGCAATTCCGATCATGCTGCGCATCGCGCTGATCGAAAATCTGCGGCGCGTGATCGCCGCGGTGACCGCGGGACGGCGCGAGCGCGAGCAGGCGGCGCAATGGTCGGATCGCTTGCTCGAGGGCGCCGCGGGCGATCCGTCGAAGGTCGTGAGGGTGCTCGCGGAGCTCGCCGCCGCCGATCCGCCTCTGACGGTGCCGTTCGTCGCCGAGGTCGCGAGCCGGCTGCAAGGGCAGGGCGCGGTGTCGACGCTGCCGATGGCGTGGCTCGATCAGCGCCTCGAAGCGCAGGGCCAGACCGTCGAGGGCGTGTTCCAGACCGCGAGTCAGAGTCAGGCCGCCGATCAGGTCGCGGTCGGCAACAGCATCACGAGCCTGCGCACGCTCGACGCGATCGATTGGCGCGAGTTCGTCGAGAACCTGTCGATCGTCGACCACGTGCTGCGCGCCGATCCGGCCGGGTTCTACGCGAAGATGGAGTTCGCGACCCGCGACCGCTATCGCCACGTCGTCGAGCGGCTCGCGACGCGCGGCGCGCTCGAGGAGCGTGCGGTCGCGGAGAGGGCGATCGCGCTCGCCGCGGCGCAACCGGCGGGCCGCGAGCATCATGTCGGCTACTTCTTGATCGATCGCGGCCAGCGCGCGCTCGCCCTCGCGCTCGCGGAGCGCCCGCATCACCCGGCGCTGCGGCGCAAGATCGGGCGCGGCGTCGGCATGCTCGCGTACCTCGGCGTGATCGCGTCGATCACCGCGGCGAGCGCCGGCCTCGTCGCGGGCATGATGTGGTCGCACATCCACTACATCGCGTGGCTCGTGACCTGGGCGACCGCCGTCGCGATCTGCGCGAGTCAGCTGTCGATCTCGCTCGTCCACTGGGTCGCGACGCTCGCGATCAAGCCGCAGGCGCTGCCGCGGCTGGACTTCTCGACCGGGATTCCCGACGAGCACAAGGCGTTGGTCGCGGTGCCGGTGATCCTGACCAACCGCGAAGCGATCGATCACCTCGTCGAGCTGCTCGAGGTCCGGTTCCTCGCGAATCGCGATCCGCACCTCGGCTTCGCGCTGGTCGGCGACTATCGCGACGCCGCGACCGAGCACCTTCCCGACGACGCCGCGTTGCTCGCGCAGGCGACGGCCGGGATCGAAGCACTGAACGCGAAGTATCCCGACGCCGCCCACGCGGGAGGCTTCTTCCTGTTGCAGCGCGCCCGCAGGTTCAATCCGCGCGATCGCGTGTGGATGGGCTGGGAGCGCAAGCGCGGCAAGCTCGAGGACCTCAACGCGATGCTGCGCGGCGAGCCCGAGCGGTTCGCGTCGATCGTCGGTCCGGTCGAGCGGCTCGCGCACACCCGCTACGTGGTGGTGCTCGACAGCGACACCGGCCTGCCGCGCGACGCGGCGCGCGAGCTCGTCGGCGCGATGGCGCATCCACTCAATCGGCCGGTGATCGACGCCAAGCGCGGCCGCGTCACGCACGGCTACGCGATCCTACAGCCCCGCGTCGGCGTCTCGCTCGACATCGCGCACCGCACGCGGTTCGCGAAGCTGTTCGCGGGCGAGCCGGGCATCGATCCGTACACGCGCGCGGTGTCGGACGTCTACCAGGACCTGTTCGCCGAGGGCTCGTTCATCGGCAAGGGCATCTACGACATCGATGCGGTCGCGAGCGTGCTCGGCGGCGTGCTGCCCGACAATCGCGTGCTCAGCCACGACTTGCTCGAAGGCGCCTACGGCCGCGCGGGCCTGGTCAGCGACGTATTGCTGTTCGAGGATTTTCCGTCGACGTATGCCGTGGATGCGAGCCGGCGCGCGCGCTGGATCCGCGGCGACTGGCAGATCGCGCGCTGGTTGTGGTGGCGCGTGCCGAGCCCGCGGCGGCGCGCCAATCCGATCTCGTGGCTGTCGCGCTGGAAGATCCTCGACAACCTGCGCCGCAGCATCGTCCCGATCGCGATGATCGCGCTGCTCGCGCTGGGCTGGACGCTGCCCGGTGCCGCCACACTCGCGCTCGGCCTCGTGATCGCGACGCTCGTGGCACCGCCGTTACTCGCCGCGTTCACCGAGCTCGAACGCCGGCCGAAGGAGCTCGCGCCGGCCGAGCACGCGCGGGTCGTGCGGCGCCAATTCGGTCACGCGCTCGCGCGCGAGCTGTTCTCGCTCGCGTGCTTGCCGGCCGAGGCGCTGCTCAGCACGTCCGCGATCTTGCGCGTCGCGCTGCGGCTGTGGATCACGAAGAGGAAGCTGCTCGAGTGGCGGACCGCCGCGGATGCCGAGCGCACGCAGCGCACGGGGTTCGTGGCGACGTACGTCTCGATGTGGATCGCGCCGGTCGTCGCGGGCGCGATCGCGGTGCAGCTCGAGCTCGGTCACGTGGCGGCGGAGTGGCTCGCGGCCCCGGTCGCCGCGTTGTGGCTGGTCGCACCGGCGCTGGTGTGGTGGGCGAGCCGGCCGTTCGCGCTCGAGCGCGCCGAGCTCGGCCGCGACGATCGCGCGTTCCTGCGCCGGCTCGCGCGGCGGACGTGGCGGTTCTTTCATGTCTACGTCGCCTCCGACGATCACGATCTGCCGCCGGATAACTTCCAGGAGGATCCGCCGATCGGCATCGCGCATCGCACGTCGCCGACGAACATCGGGCTCGCGCTACTCGCGAACCTCACGGCGCGCGACTTCGGCTACGCGACGATCGCGGAGGTCATGGCGCGCACCGAGCGCACGTTCGCGACGCTCGATCAGCTGCAGCGGTTCCGCGGTCACTTCTACAACTGGTACGACACGCGGACGCTCGAGCCGCTGCGGCCGATGTACGTGTCGACCGTCGACAGCGGCAACCTCGCGGGCCACTTGATCACGCTCGCCGAGGGCCTGCGCGGGCTCGTCGACGAGCCGGTCGTGGGGCGCCGCCAGCTCCAAGGCATCGCCGATACGCTCGCGCTGCTCGAGGAGGTCGGCGTGCCGGCGACAGAGCTGACGGCGCTGCGCGAGCTGACGAAGCTGCCGATGCGCACGGTCGGCGAGGCGCGCGATGCCTGCGCGCGGATCGCGGCGGCGGCGCAGGTGATCGCCGATCACAGCGTCGATAGTCAGAACCCTGCGGGGGCCGAGCGCGCGGCGTGGCGCGCAGAGCTCCACCGCCAGGCCGCCGAGCTCTCGGCGGAGGTGGCCGACCTCGCGCCGGCGACGGACGTCGAGATCCCGACGCTCGCGCAGCTCGCCGCTCGCAAGATCGAGCGCGCGGTCGAGTACGTGACCCTGCTCGAGCGCCTCGCGCGCCACGCCGAGGACCTCGGCGACTTCGAGTACGACTTCCTGTACGACTCGAACCGCCACCTGTTCTCGATCGGCTACAGCGTCACCGATCACCGGCTCGACAACAGCTTCTATGACCTGCTCGCGTCGGAGGCCCGGCTCGCGAGCTTCGTCGCGATCGCGCAGAACAAGATTCCGGAGGAGCACTGGTTCCACCTCGGCCGGCGTGTCACGAGCACGGGCGGCAAGCCGATGCTGCTGTCGTGGAGCGGCTCGATGTTCGAGTACCTGATGCCGCTGCTCGTGATGCCGACGTACGAGGACACGCTGCTCGACGT
>Ga0193728_1001871_pt1 | contig 10869 bp, 7 predicted proteins | sample U1c1metaG_FD_143037 | JGI IMG/M metagenome (GOLD analysis project Ga0193728, IMG submission 143037) | Soil microbial communities from a riparian zone of the East river system, Colorado, United States - U1c1 | ecosystem: Environmental > Terrestrial > Soil > Riparian zone | place: USA: East River... | reverse complement strand
ACGGTATCCTTGCCGGCGGAGAGGTTGAAATAAGTATGATTGGTCAGGTTTACCGGAGTTGGCTTATCACTGCCAGCAGTATACGCGATCTTCAGGGCGTTGTCTTTTGTGAGCGTGAAGACGATGGCTACCTGCAGGTTCCCGGGAAATCCTTCTTCTCCATCCCTGCTCTCATAAGTGAGTTTTAGTGAACAACTACTGCCGCCCGGTGAAGGAGTTGCTTTCCATATTACTTTGTCAAAGCCTTTCAATCCTCCGTGCAGGCTGTTTCCGTCGTTATTAGGCGCCAGCGCATAGGTTTTACCATCCAGCACAAACTTTGCGTGGGCGATCCTGTTTCCATAGCGCCCGATGGAGGCGCCGAGATAAGGATTATTTTTTTGCAGGTACCCTGACAAGGAATCAAAACCCAGGACCACATCGCCCGGAACAGCGTGCTTATCCGGGACAATGATGCTGGTGATCGTACCTCCATAATTCAAAATACTGACCGTCATCCCTGCTGGATTGGACAATGTGTATTGCACCACATCTCCGTCAGCCGTCTTTCCAAATGGATGCTGCACGATATTGAACGCTGGCGCAATGGCCACACTGTCTTTTTTTTCGTCCTTATGATCTGTTACTGAATTACAGGAGGAAAAAAGAATCGTCCAATAAAAACCAATCGGAAGGACCATCGATATGTGCTTCATCGGTCAGTAGTTTGATTTAGTAATTTATTTTGATGTCTTTAATTTTTTGCGGAATCCAAACCTGCATCGGATCAGCAGCCCGGTTACACCATACAAAGTATGGGATCGCTGTGACCTTTTGCATTCTGGTGACCACCGACAAGCTATCAGCACCTGCTGCTATTACGGGCAGGTCGGCCTGGATGCTGACAATGCCATTGAGCAGGTCTTTTTGAAAACTGCTGGTAAAATTCGTATTGGCGGGTATCAGCATATTCCACGCCTCTCCCTGGTTATCGGAACCTTCTACACAATAGATCAGTGGTCCGCGCTGCAAAGCCACCCGGCCTTCATCTGCTTTAACCAGCGGGTTGGCAGCGAGCAGGTTTACTGGCATGGGAAAATTCAATGTCACTTTGTCTCCATTCTTCCATTCCCGGCTGATGACCGCATAACCTTTTTCCATTTGATAGACCACATCCTTGCCATTGACCTGCAAATGGATCGTGGAACCGGTATAATTGGTGAAACGATAGAGGTCGCCAGGAACAGGTGAGCCCAGGGCCCAGCCGGGGATGCGGACATGAAGTCCCCATTTGCTCTTTTTTTCCGAGCTGATGTTAATCTGAACCTGGCCATCCCAGGGATAGTTGGTTTGCTGTTCAATCTTTACTTTGGATTTACCCAATATGGCTTCTGTCTTGCTGCCCACAAATAAATTGACCCAAAATCCATCATCGGCCTGATTGTAAATATAATTTCCAAGTGATGCAACGAGCCTCGCGATATTGGCCGGACAACAGGCTGTTCCAAACCATTCGCTTCTTCCATATTGTCCGCCCGAAGCCAGCGGGTTGCCGTAAAAGAAAAGGTCCCCACTCAATGACAGGCCATCCAGCGCGGCATTGTACAGGGTCCTTTCTAACACGTCAATGTATTTACTTTCGCCCGTGAGCAAATTCATGCGCTGGTTCCAGATGACCATGCCCACCGATGCACAGGTTTCGCAGTAGGCATCTACGTTAGGAAGATCATAGTCAACCGTAAACCCCTCATTATTGCCGGAAGACCCGATGCCTCCCGTAACATACATGTTCCGGTATACAACGTCCTCCCATATTCGCTCCATAGCTTTCAGGTAATCGGGATCATGTGTCACCGCGGCAACGTCCGCTGTGCCGGTGTACAGGTACATGGCCCTGACTGCATGCCCCTTAATCTTATCCGCGTCCCTGACCATCCTGTCATCCTGGTAATATTCATGGGATTTTGGACCATGCCAAACCGGGCTGGAGCCGTAGCCATGGCCGCGTTCCTCCAGGTACCAATGGGCGAGTTTCAGGTAGCGGTCGTTGTTGGTGAGGTGATAAAGTTTCATGAGTGCCAGCTCGATCTCTTCATGGCCGCTCACCCAGTTTCTTCCGGATAAACGAAAAGTGGAATCTATATGGTTGGCCAGTCGGATAGCGACATCCAGCAACACGCGCTTGCCGGTGCTGTTGTAATAAGCCACGCCTGCCTCAATCAAATGGCCGGCGTTATAGTCCTCATGCTTCTCCATATCCGTCCATCGCTTATCGATGCCACGCAATTGAAAATAAGTATCCAGGTAGCCATCGGGCAACTGGGCCCTGGCAATTTTATCGATCCACTCATCAGCTTTTTTCTCCATCGCCGAGTCGGGATGAATGCGCAATGAGTAAGCCATTGCCTCCAGCGCTTTGTATACATCGGAATCATCGTAGTAGATGCCTTCATGCTGACCGTTCTTATTGGCAGCTCTTTCGAAATTACGTATGCGGCTGGTCTTAAATTCAGTGTAGTTGATGCATGCCTGCAAGGTGACGGTAGACACTTTATCCATCCTCGGTTTCCAGAATCGATCATCTATCTTCACCTGCGCAAAACCGACAGGTGTAAGGCCTGTCTGGGCGCTGGCCATGGTAACAGAAGCTGTCAGTAAAGCACCTATCTTCAAACATTGCAAGCCTGTATTCATGACCCGAAGTTAACTTTTGATTTTTATTTTGATCATCGTGAAGGAATGCGCAGGAAATGAAAAGCTGAATTGATCCCCACCGATGCTCAATTCCCTCGAGACCGTCTTCACCTTCTGTTCATGGTCATTATTTTCATCCATTAAGCCGGGCGCATTGATACTATATACCGTAGCCTGGCTGGCCAAATGACCAAATTGATTCTGGATCGTCGTTTCGATCGGTTTATCCAAATGACGGTTGACCACGTTGATGATGAGTTCCTGGGTATCCGGATTATAAACGACAGAAACATCGAGATAAGGAACCTGTTTATATTGCCCCGCGTCATACTTGTCGCATTGCACCATGGCCTGCAGCGACTGTCCCTTGCAGTTATTGGCAAACAACTGTAATGGATAGTAGATGGTTTGAAGCCAGAGCTTGCCGTTGCTGATCATCATTGGCGCAATCACGTTGACGAGTTGCGCCATATTGGCCATCTTCACAATATTCGCGTGCCGGATAAATGTATTCAGGTACATGGCCACCACCAATACATCCTGCATATTGTAGTGCTCTTCCAGTTTCTTGTCGTTGTAGGCACGATACCATACGTTGTATTCATCAAATGCGATGTATATGGGCTTCTGCATTTTGTATTGCAGGCGGACCTGGCTGATCAGACCTTCGGTCGTTTTGATGATGTCTTCGACATTGGTCGTAATGGCCATGAACTTGTAGTGGTCCTTGTCGTAATTGCCCGAATAATGGTGCAGGGAAATATAGTCGATATGGTCGCGCAATGCGGTGAGCACCGTCTTATTCCAATCAATCCAATCCTGACCGTAATTACTGGAACCGGAGGCGATGAGCTTGATGCTGTCATCTGACCATTTCATGAGCTTGGCCGCTTCCAGGGCAAATTTGCTGTAATCTTCGGCGTTTCGATGTCCCATTTGCCAGGGCCCGTCTATTTCATTACCCAACCCCCAATATTTTATATGATACGGCTCGGGGTGACCGTTCTTCGCCCGAAGATCAGAATAATATAGTCCGGTTTTTGCGTTGCAATACTCCACCCAGTTTCTTGCTTCGTCCCAACTGCCCGTTCCAAGATTCACACAGAAATAGGGCTCGGCCGAAGTCGCTGCAACAAATTTCATGAACTCATCGGTGCCGACAAGGTTTGACTCTGTGTCGCCCCAGGCAAGGTCTTTTCTTTTCGGCCTGTTCTCCTTTGTACCGATGCCATCCATCCAATGGTAGCCGGAAGCAAAATTTCCACCAGGCCAGCGCACAATGCTTACGCCCAGGTCTTTGGTTGCGGCAATGACATCTTTCCGGAATCCATCGACGTTTGCCTGCGAAGCAGCCGGTTCGTAAATACCTCCATAGATACAACGGCCGAGGTGTTCGGTAAAATTACCATAAAGCAGTTTGTCGACGTCTCCGATCCTGCGCTCGATATCGATCTTGATCTTGGCCTGGAGGTTTTGCGCCCGTGTACACGTGACTGTGCAAAAAAACAATAATCCCGCAAAGCAGATTTTTTTCATGCAATCGTTTTGGAATTGATAAATGTTATTTTGACAATAAATATATTAAATTTATATCACCTGGAACCCAAATGCATAAGGATCGTTTGCTGCATCGACGCTGATGGTATTGTATCCATAAATTTTTGCCCAGCCTTCGATGCTGGGTATGATGGCAGGCCTTCCGCCCACTTCAGCCAGGCCTTCTATTTTACCTGTGAAGGTTGACCCGATGATGCTCTCATGAACAAAAGATTCACCGACTGCCAGTTTACCTTTAGCAAACCACTGGGCCATCCTTGCCGAAGTTCCCGTGCCACAGGGCGAACGGTCAATTGCCTTATCGCCATAAAAAACGGCGTTCCTGGCCGAAGCCTGCTGACTGATTACATGGCCTGACCACAACACATGTGAACAGCTATGGATGCTGGGATCTTCAGGATGAACAAACGCGTGCCGATCGTTCACATTTTTCCTCAGCATCCTGCCCCAATGGATCAACTGATCGGCTGAATAATGTTCGAGTCCGGGGAAATTTTTCTGTATATCCACGATGGCATAAAAATTTCCACCATAAGCAACATCTACGGTGAGCATGCCCAGCCCCGGCAATTCCAATTGCAGGTTTTCTGCAGCAAGAAAAGAGGCGACATTGGTCAGTTTCACTCGTGTTACCCTCTTTGATCCGCCAGCCTCGCCCTCTTCCTTATATTCGATCAATACCAGTCCGGCAGGCGTTTCCATCCGAACCTTTCCCTGCACGGCAGGCCGGATCAATCCTTCTTCGATCGCAATGGTTATGGTGCCGATCGTGCCATGTCCGCACATCGGAAGACAACCACTCGTTTCGATGAACAGCACGGCTACATCATTGGAAGGATCATGCGGAGGATATAAAATACTTCCGCTCATCATGTCATGACCGCGCGGCTCAAACATCAATCCCTTTCTTATCCAGTCGAATGTTTGCAAAAAATGGAGGCGTTTTTCGCTCATGTTCCTGCCCGCGAGCGCCGGGCCTCCTGAAGCAACCAGTCTAACGGGGTTGCCACAGGTATGCGCATCGATGCAAAAAAAAACAGCTCCGTTTAACCTTGCCCGTGATAGCGCAATATGCTGGATCGATATAGGATGGTCTGCCATTTTTTGTTCCGCTTGAAGGTATGAACTATTTCAAAGTCACTGACATCAGTTTATTTTTTTGTAAGGTATCCGGGTTCCTTTACATTTGTTTACATTCCTGTTTTAAAACTGACCAAATGCAAAGAAGAGATTTTATCAGGCTATCTGCTTATGGAACGGTCATGCTCGGCGTTCCATTCATTGCCGGATGCAGCCATAAACCCGTCAATGCCGCGATTGACCAGCCTCCATTCCTGATGCATATTATGGATAAAAAATCGATCATGGAAACAGGCAAACAATACATCGGCATGGTGCCGCAGGAAAGTAGCAGCAGCACATTAGAATCGTTATTGACAGAAAAAATGGACATCTCGCGTTCAACTCCTCCTGAAAAAGTTCATGAACATTTTGATGCGCTATCTACAGCCGATTTCAAAGCAAACCGGACCATCATTATCGACGGCTGGGTGCTTTCGACTACGGAGGCTCGCCAGTGTGCGTTGTTTTCTTTGGTGGAGGTGTGAGGTGAGCGGAGGCGAGTGGTGAAGGGCGAGTGGCTAGTAGTGATTTGTTTTATTTTCTCATTCCTTATTTCTTATTTTCTATGCATATCGACGCCAGGGATCTAGACAACAACTCAATAATAGAAGGTGATATCTGCATTGTAGGCGCCGGCGCGGCTGGCATCAGCATGGCCATGGAATGGAATCATTCGAAACATAAAGTGATCCTGCTTGAAGGCGGTGGGTTTGAATATGATGACCGGGTGCAGGAGTTATATACAGGAAAGACCACGGGCATACCCTATTTCCCGCTGAAAGCGATCAGGCTGCATTATTTTGGTGGTACAACCGGGCATTGGGCCGGCTTCTGTTCAACCTTTGACGAGATTGATTTTAAAAAAAGGGACTGGGTTCCGCATAGTGGCTGGCCCATCAACAGGAAGGACCTCGACCCCTTTTACGCAAGAGCCCATCCGATCATTGACCTCGGACCATATGAATATGATGCGGCTTACTGGATGAAACAATATCCTAACTCGAAACCCCTGCCATTGGATGAAAAAATTGTATGGAATAAAATGTGGCAGTTCAGCCCGCCAACGCGTTTTGGTACCAAATACCGTGATGCTATTGTACAATCGAAGAACATCCATCTGTATACGTATGCGAATGTTGTTGACATCAGGGCCAATGATCCCGTAACGGCCATCAGGGAGGTTACTGTTAAAAACTATGCCGGAAAACAGCATACCATTAAAGCAAAATATTTTGTGCTGGCCTGCTGCTCGGTTCAGAATGCCAGGCTATTGCTGGCTTCCAATCAACAGACGGCTAAAGGGCTTGGCAATGATCATGACCTCGTGGGCCGCTTCTTCATGGAGCACCTGGAAATGAAATCAGCTGAGCTTTGGCTTGCCCAACCGGACGCGCTACAGTTCTATATGTGGGAAACTTTGGGAACAACAAAACCCAGGGCTGAACTCGCGATCAGCGAAGCCCAACAAGCAGAACACAAAATATTGAATGGTACCGCATCGCTGGTGCCGTTAAGCCAGGGCAGGAAATCCAGGGCTTTTATTGACATGTATAGAAATGAAAAAAACAAAACTGATTTTGGACAATTCAGGGATACGTCTCAGCATGTGGATCCGAAAGATGCGCCAAAGGACCTGTCGTACATGCTTCACACGAGAATAGAACAATCGCCGAATCCCAATAGCCGTGTGACCCTCGACACGGAAAAAGATTCCCTGGGCATGCCAAGGGCATCCCTGAACTGGGATCTGATCCCATTGGAAAAAAGAAGCATGAGGAAAATCTACGAGATCATCGGACAGGAACTGGGCCGTGCCTCCAAGGGAAGGATCAGGTTGCTGGATTATCTGCGCGAAGAGCAGGACATGACTTGGCCAAAGTCTACCGGCGGCGGCTGGCACCACATGGGCACAACCAGAATGAGCAGTGACCCCAAACAAGGTGTAGTGGATGCCGATTGTAAAATACATAGCCTGAACAATTTATTTGTGGCTGGGTCTTCATGCTTCGCCACGGCTGCAGCGCCAAACCCTACACTTACTTTGATTGCGCTGACGCTGAGATTGTCGGACCATGTGAAAAAATTGATGGGCTAGGATTGATGTATTTTCAGATTCCTTGCTTTGTCAACTCATTGTCTATTGTTCGCCAGAGGGATAATGGATTGGCATTTTGAAGTTCTTCCGGCAATAATCCATCAGTCCAGTTCTGGAAACACACAGGCCTGGCGAATCGTTTGATGCCATCGGCGCCGACCGACGTGAAGCGGCTGTCGGTTGTAGCGGGAAATGGGCCGCCATGCTGCATGCTGAGGCAAACTTCCACTCCCGTTGGCACGCCATTGAGTATGAATCGTCCGCAGATATCCTGTACAGCTTCCACGAGCGCTGGATGATCACGGACATCTTTTTCTGTTGCCATCAGCGTGCAAGTCAGTTGACCCTCCAGATGCTGTGCCACGCTCAACATTTCTTTTTCATCGTCACAACGGATGACCAATGAATAAGGACCAAATACTTCCTGGTGCAAGACGGGATTATTTAAAAATGCCTTCGCGGAAGCCGAGGCAATCGTCGGTGAGCCTTCATTTTCTCCGGCTGAAGTGGCTGATTGGGCCACTGTAGTAACATCTTCCTGCTTTAACGCAGCAGCCCGTTTTTCAACATAGCTTCTGGCGATCCCGGGATGTAACATGGCAGCAGGTGCAACCTTTTTAATTTCACTTCCCAGCGATTCGATAAAGTCATTGAGGTTTTTCCCTTCGATGCCGATGACAAGACCAGGATTGGTGCAAAACTGGCCTACGCTAAGCGTGATCGAAGCCCCATACATTTTAGCGGTCTCTGTGACAGACTCGCCGAGTTTTTGTGGAAGGAGAAAAACAGGATTTATGCTGCCCATTTCAGAGAATACCGGAATAGGCTCCTTACGCTGGTTGGCCAGGTCAAATAAAGCTTTGCCGCCCAAATAGGATCCTGTAAATCCAACAGCTCTTGTGAGCGGATGCATAACCAGTTGCTTTCCGGTTTCGAAACCCGCGCCATGCACATGCGCAAAAACACCCCGGGGCATTCCACAGGTTTCCGCAGCTCTCCATATGGCTTGAGCAACCAGTTCAGATGTTGCAGCATGTGCAGGATGTGCTTTCACGATGACCGGGCATCCCGCAGCCAATGCACAGGCCGTGTCTCCTCCCGCTGTCGAGTAAGCGAAGGGAAAATTACTAGCGCCAAAAACAACAACCGGCCCCAATGGCACCAACATTTTCCGGATATCCGGCTTGGGTGGCGTTTTTGAAGGAAGGGCCTTGTCGATGGTTGCGCCCAGCCATGTTCCCCGCTCGCAGGCATCCGCATAATTGTTCAGCTGAAATATCGTCCTGTTTTTTTCGCCCCGCAGTCGCGGATCAGGCAAATGGGTTTCCTCCATCGCCGTGCGGACCAGTTCATCTGATATGGCTTCGATCTCTTTTGCAATGGCCCGCATGAATTCAGCCCTTTGCCTGAGCGATCTTTTCCTGTATTCATGAAAAGCCGTCCATGCCAGATTCATTGTGTCATCTATTTCCTCTTTAGTCGCATCCCTGAACATGATGATTTTTTTTATGTTATTTAATTTTTCCCGGTGTCTTGAAATGGTCCGACGGATCGTCCAGCACCAGCACCCAGTCATTCAAAAAACCCAAGGCAGGAGAACAAAGGACATGCTATGTTCCCTTTTTAATATACCAATTTTTTTTATCTGCGCATTTTTGGGATTATACCACCAGGCAACCAGCTTTGGCGCTTTCGTAAAATCTGTGCGGATGGTTATTTTTTTCCCATAGGGAAGATAGATCATTGCGTAGCTGCCGTCAGCTGCCCTTGTACAACAAATATATTGCCCTTTTTCACCCTGGCCCTCCAGCAGCATCGCCTGGTCCGGTATGCGGTTGAACTGCGGTCTCGATTCCATTAAATATCGCAAATAGCCAACCTGGCAAGCACCAGGTCTGTCGATGGCATCGGTCCAATAGCAATCTGCATGATTCACCTTTACTTCCCGGGCGGACCAAAACTGCCAAACCGAATGGTGCCCATAGGTAACACCGCAGGCTCCGGCAAACACAGAACGGTAGGTCTGTTTGCGGACATCATAATCGGAAAAATATCCATTTGCAGAATCCCATTTTGGCCAGGGGTTCACGGGGTGGTCCTCGTAATTCGGCTCGGCATCCAAGGTAGGCTTGGCCGGCATGAGATTCCGGTCCCTTTCGACCCAGGACCAGACCGCCACGTCATGACCATTTCCATGGCCCGATTGCATCGTGTTGATTGAAAGCCACGGCTCAGTGTGAATCATCTGCGAAGTAGAATGAGGTCCGCCGGAAGTATGATAAGTAAAAATGGCCTGGTTCCCGGTTCCTTCCTGAATCCCTTTTGCCATGGCGCGCCAGACCGGTCTCCAGTCCATGCTATCTGTCACTGGCGGCCGGTCACCTCCCAACATCCAGATGATGTTTGGATATTCCTTATAACGTTTTCCCAACCACAGTCCATACCGATAAGCGTTCCCGGTATTAAAAACCACGGGGCCTTCACCCCAGGCCAGCGTCACTTTATCGCCCCAGGTTGGCAGCAGCGCCATAAACATATCTTTGTGCAGGGCCATCCTGATCACGGTATCCACCCATTCAAAATATCCCTGATCAGGCTTGTCCGGATCCAGGTCCTGCAAGGGAACCCTTCCGTATTGATCTGGTTTTTTAAGGCCATTAAATTCTGCGAGGATGACCGCCTGGATCACATTGAACCCCTTGCTGCGACGGTTTTCCAGATACCGGTCTGCCTCATCCAGTTTCAAACGGTGAAACAATTCCCAGCCCGTGTCTCCCAGCCAAAAAAATGGCGAGCCGTCCTGATGCTGCAGGTAATGGCCGCCGGGTGCAACCTGCAGCCTTCCCCGTTTCCAGCCTTCCTGGCTAAGGCCTGCAACCTGAACCAGCATCAGCAGGGTGAGGGCAAAAGATCCTTTCTTGATCATGATTACAAGTTTAGATAGTCCGGCAACGCAGGTCGTGACGCTATTCCATCCCGGATGATCTTCAGGACCCTGGTTCTCTCCTCGCCTGCGAGTACCAATCGGGGCGGCCGCACGAATTCTGAACACAACCCGGTCTGTGCCGCAGCCAGCTTGATATATTGAACCAGTTTCGGATGAATATCCAACTCCAGCAGGGGCAGAAACCAGCGCATGATTTTTCTGGCCTCCTCCATTTTCCCCTTCCTGACCAGGCGATAGACTGCAACCGTTTCCTTTGGAAAAGCATCCACTAAACCCGCAATCCATCCATCTGCACCCATCTGCAGTTCCTCCATGGCAATCGGGTCAACCCCGCAAAGGATCTTAAACCGATGTCCAAATCGGTTGATCATCCTCGTTACATTGGAAACATCCCGGGTAGATTCCTTAACAGCCTGGATGCCGGAGCAAACCGACAATTCCTCAAACATGTCGAGGGTCACTTCAATTTTATAAT
>Ga0193728_1001869_pt1 | contig 10871 bp, 7 predicted proteins | sample U1c1metaG_FD_143037 | JGI IMG/M metagenome (GOLD analysis project Ga0193728, IMG submission 143037) | Soil microbial communities from a riparian zone of the East river system, Colorado, United States - U1c1 | ecosystem: Environmental > Terrestrial > Soil > Riparian zone | place: USA: East River... | reverse complement strand
CTGTCACCGCGACGGCGGCCCTGGCGAGGATCCGCTGTTCACCGACTTCACCGCCAGCAACATCGGCACCCCAGCCAATCCGCGGCTGCCTTACTACGCGGAAAGTCGCCCCGACGCACTGGGCTATGCCGCCAATCCGGCAGGATCATCGTACGTCGACGCCGGTGTCGGCAACTTTCTTGACAAGGGGCATGTGCTCAGCCAGACCTCAGCGGTAGATCAGCGATGGGTCAAGCTGGCGCCGGGCTACCAGGCGCGAATTCAGGTGCCGACATTGCGCAATGTGGACAAGCGGCCCAATCCGGCTTTCGTGAAGGCCTATGCGCACAACGGATATTTCACGAGCCTGAAGTCGATCGTGCACTTCTACAACACGCGCGACGTCCTGCCGCACTGCCAGTCCTCTCATGACGCCGGTGAAGGTACGACATGCTGGCCGGCGCCGGAGTCGACTGCCAACATGAATACGAGCCGAGTTGGGCGGCTGGGCCTGTCGGACGCGGAGGAAGATGCGGTGGTGAACTTCATGCAGACACTGAGCGACGGGTTTGTGCCCGTCCAGTCTGATCGGTGATTGCCCGGCGCACGAGCCTTTCGCTGATGAAGGCAGCAAGCACTCCCTGAGACAGCAGGGCCGTGTGGCCGTCCTCCGCGTGCTCGGGCAGGATACGTGCGCCAAGTGCTGGCGCACGTAGATCAAGGAGTGGACGCGGAAAGGGCCGCGCCATGCGCGGCCCCAATAATTAAGCTCGGGCCATATTGCCCTGCCTTTCCCTACGGACTCAGCGACTACTGCTTGTCGTAGACCGACACGTCGTCGTACTTCCCACCCGTTGCATGCGTACCCCTCTGCGCGAAAGTCAGCGTCTTGCCATCCTTCGACACGGTACGGACAGCGGTACCGACGGTGGCGCCCGCTTTCGTCTGGGTGCTGTTGAGGGTCAACGCATCCACCCGCTTTGCGGACACCGCATCGATGTCAGGGTTGCCGCTCATGGGGTAGGATTTGCCATCGTCCTTGAAGGTCAACGTCGTGGTGGATTCCTTGCCGTCCGCTGCCGTCGTCTTTACTGTCACTGTCATGCCTTGCGGCGATTCAACGTAAATTCGCGTCTGGCTCTTGGGCGCCGGTCCGGGAGAGAACGTCGATTTCGCGAGATTCAGTTTCCATGTCCCGACCACAGCGTCCGCCGCAATTGCCGTGCCGGTCCCGATTGCAAGGATGGCTCCGACCAATAGAGTCTTGAATATAGTTTGCATTTTTCTCCCCCAAAAATAGATGTGTAGGGCGCCCCTCTTGGTGAGGTCGCGTTTCTTATAAGCGCCGCGAACGGCGAACGGTTGAGCATGCGCGTCTCATGCCGAGACCGCAACCGACAGCACCCTCACAGCGCTCAAACGATGATCGCACTCATCCCGGCGTTGATCGCCGCTCCGCCGAGCACCAACCAGGCAAACAGCAGCGCGGCGAGCGCGAGAGGTTTGATTCCCGCGGTGCGGATCGCAGACACATGCGTGGTGACCCCGAGCGCCGCCATGGCCATCGCCAGTATCACCGTATCGAAGTTAATCGCGGCGCCGACCGCCGTCTTGGGCAGTACCACCAGGGAATTCAGAGCCGCGACTGCGACGAAGCCCAGCGCAAACCATGGGATGACGATGCGACGCGCCGACTGAGCATTGTCAGGCGAGATCTTCTCGCTTCGATCAGGGTAGCGCGACAAGTAAGCGGAGAGGATGACAAGAAACGGCGCCAGCATCATCACACGCACCATTTTGGTAATCACCGCGGCATTGGCAGCAGTATCGCTTACCGCCCGTCCCGCGGCGACCACCTGGGCGACTTCGTGAACCGTCGATCCGGTGAATATGCCGTACGTCCTGGGGGACATTGAGAGAACCTGAAAGTGCTCACTGAGGTGATAAAGGGCGGGATACAGGAAAATCGCCAACGTCCCGAAAACAACCACGGTCGAAATGGCCACGGCGACCTGCGCGGCTTGCCCGCGCACCACCGGCTCCGCAGCCATGACCGCCGCGGCACCGCAAATCGAACTGCCGGCGCCGATGAGCATGGCGGTTCGCCGGTCTAGCCCCAAGACGCGGGTGCCTGCCCACCAGGACAGTGCAAAGGTGCTGCTCAACACGCAAGCATCGATAGCCACCCCGGCAAGTCCCACGTTGGCAATATCCTGAAACGTCAATCGCAGGCCGTACAGAATGATTCCGGCGCGAAGCAGGGTCTGTTTGGAGAATGTCACGCCGCTCGAACTCGCCGCCGCAATGCGCGGATACAGCGTGTTGCCCACGACCATGCCGAGCGCGATGGCAAGGGTCAGGGCGCTAATCCCATTTGCTTGCAGCCAACCAATCTTACCGAGCTCAATGGCCATGGTTGTTATCGTGCCGACCAACGCGATACCGGGCAGCAGATTAATTGCGCCTTCCCAGCGGTTAGGTTGGTGTCCAGGGACGGTATCAATCCCTGCGTTCGCTACGGTATGTGGAATCATTCGTTCGTCCCCGACCAGTGGTCCTTCGCGACATGGCAACTATGGACGACGTCGATCTACTCGTAAAACAGATTATTTAGTTATAATCGAGCGATTAAATAGCTTAATATCGTTGCACCATGCGACTGACCTTGCGCCAACTGCAAATCCTTCGGGCGATTTCGACCCACGGCAGCACCAGCGCAGGCGCCGCCAGTGTCTCGTTGTCGCAATCGGCAACCAGCGCGGCCTTGAACGAACTCGAGCGCGCACTGGGGGCACGCTTGTTCGATCGGGTGGGTAAGCGACTCGTGCTCAATGACAACGGACGGGCCGTGTTGCCCGCTGCGCTGGCCGTCTTGGACGGCGCGCACGGCATTGAAGCCTCGTTTCAATCCGCCGATCGAGGACTTCTTATCGACCTGCGTGTGTCCGCAAGCACGACGATCGGCAATTACTTGTTGCCTGCCGTGTTGGCGCGGTTTCACGAGGGCTATCCGCGGGCACGGCTTGAACTGCGGATTGGCAATACGCTCAATGTAGTCATAGCGGTGAGAGATTTTGCGGCCGACATGGGATTGATCGAGGGACCTTGCCACGAATCCGACCTCCAGGTTCTTCCCTGGTTGGAAGACGAACTCGTCATCGTCGCCGCGCCGACTCATCCTCTGGCGAAAGCCGCGAAGCATCGAAAGCTGACCGCAAATCAGTTGCGCGGCGCCCATTGGTTGCTCAGAGAGCACGGTTCCGGAACTCGAGAGGCCGTGGAGGCGGCGCTGTTGCCGCACCTCCTTCACATCCAGTCGGCGATGATACTCGGCAGTTCCGAGGCAATTAAATACTCGGTCGCGGAAGGCTTGGGGTTGAGCTGCCTATCGCGCTGCGTGGTGCAAGAGCTTGTCATCGGAAAGCGGCTCGCCATACTTTCCACCCAATTGCCGCGCCTGTCGCGACAATTCAGTTTGATTCACCATCGAGCAAAGGTGCTGTCCAAACCCTTGGCGGCGTTTATCGCGCATTGCCGAGGATTCGCCGATCGCGATCGTCGGTCGTGGCCCGACAAAATATAGGGGTTCAGGCGAAACCCCGGCGCTGTCAGCTCAAGACCATGTTGTCGAGGTTCGCGGCGCAGGTGAATATGGTGCGCGATATGCTATTCAAGCACTTACGGGTGTTTACGGTACACTTACAGCGACACTTAGGGACGTACAGATACAGTGCCTGATATAGAAGCATTGAATTCCAACCGCCCACCCACGGTTTTTTTGAGCTACGCCTCTGCGGATCGCGAAGCGGCGCGAGCGCTCAGGGATGCGCTCCCGACCTTCGGTCTGGAGGTCTGGTACGACGAAAGCGAACTGGGCGGCGGAGAACTGTGGGATCAGAAGATCCGCAAGCAGATACGCGAATGTGACTATTTCATGCCGCTCATCTCGGCCCAGACGGAGGCTCGGCTCGAGGGGTACTTCCGCAGGGAGTGGCGGCTGGCGGTCGAGAGAACTCTCGACATGGCTGACGACCACCCCTTTCTATTGCCGCTCGTAATTGACGATACCAGCCAGGCCGGGGCACGTGTTCCGGAGAAGTTTTTCACGATTCAATGGTTGAGGGTTCCGGCCGGAAGGCCGACTCCCGCCTTGGAAGCATTGTGTCGCCGGCTTGTATCGGGGGAGGCAGTGGCGCCGAAACCCGCGGGTGTTTCTCAGGCGCGGGCGGCCAAGGGGGGGTCGCCGAAGATTCCGCCTCAGTATCCCGAATTTCCAGTTGAGCGCCCTGGGTCTAAATCTCAGTACCGGCTTCACGTGTTCGGCTGGGCATTCAAGTCCGCTTGGATATTCTTCAATCAGCTTCCCCGATGGGTCCGGGGATTCGTCTATGTCTGGCTTTGCATTGCATTGGTGTCGCGAGGTTGCAGCTCGGACAATCGTCGTCATGACGCGTCCAGGATCTCGACTCAGGATGCCAAAGAGCTCCGCGCCATTTCCGACACATATCACGGCAGCATGGACAAGAAAGACATCTCAAACCTCGCTCGACAGATTGCCCGCATCACCTCGGACGATGCGACTGAAACCCCGGCCGAGCGAAGTCCGCTGTTGGCGATGCCGTTCACAGCACCCGCCGGTGACACGGAAGCGTCAAAGCTCGCTGATGCGACATTCGCCCAGGTGTACGGAAAAACGGCCATATCCCACCATGGTCACGTGGGTTTGACCGCGGAATCCGTACCTTGTAGCGATGTAAAAGCTGCCGTGGAAAAGGGACGCTTGAATCATTCCAGATATGTTCTTTGCGGCGCCATCGGAGCGGATGCTGCCGCGCAAGCGCTTACCATCAAGATGGCCAAGGTCAGCGATGGCACGGTTTTGTGGTCGAAGTCGTATCCGCTGGCAGGCGCCGACCCGGCGAAAATCGCAGCGGAAGTCGATTCCCAAGTCCCGTCGCTGGAAGAAGATTAGCTGGAACGCACCGGCCGGTCGTCTTTTGTAAAGGACTCACACTTCCAACCGATCTTGAGGGCGGGCCACGAGGGCGTAGAGGACAGGCATGAGAAAAACGCTGATGAGCAGCCGCGTGAATAATCCGCTGACGATCACCAAGGCGAACGGCCGTTGCGTGTCGGTTCCGACGCCCGTGGCCAGCGCGACCGGCAACAGGCCCAGCGCCGCGACCAGAGCAGTCATCATGATCGGCCGCAAACGCAGTATGGCGCCTTCTCGAATGGCCTCGGCGAGGGGAGTGCCATTGCGGCGAAGTTCATTGACGTAAGAGATATAAACCACCGCGGTCTGCACCGAGACGCCGAACAACGCCAGAAAGCCGATGCCCGAAGAGACTGAAAACGGTGTGCCGCTAATCCACAGGGCCAAGATGCCGCCGACGGGCGCAGAGAGCACCACGCCCAGCACGGTAATGAAAGGGAACTTAAGGTTGCTGTACAGGGCGAACAGCAGCAGGAAAATCAGGAAAGTCGTCAGCGGAACGATGATGTCCAATTGATGGCGTGAAGCGGTGTATTCCTTATATTCACCGCCCCAGTCCAAACGGTAGCCCCGCGGCAGCGTGACTTTCGAGTTGACCTGCTGCATCGCATCGTCGACGGCGCCCGCGAGGTCGCGGCCCTCCACCGAGAACTGGACACCGATGTAGCGGGAATTGTCTTCCCGGTAAATGAACGAAGCTCCGCTCGAGACCTGAATATCGGCGAATTCCTTGAGCGGAATCTGTTGCCCGGCGGGCGTAGCCACGAGGATATTTCCGATCTCTTGCGGGTTGTCCCGGAATTGGCGTTCAAGGCGCACGATCAGATCGAACTGCTTTTCTTCCTGCACCACCTGAGTGGCCACGTCGCCCCCGATGGCGGTTTGAATCAACGAATTGATGTCCGCAACGTTCAATCCGTAGCGGGCAATTCTGGCGCGGTTGATATTGATGATCAGGCTCGGTTGTCCGAGCTCCTGCACCAAGGTCACCTCGCGGATGCCGCGCACGCCCTCCAAGATCTGTTTTATCGCCTTGCCTTTTTGTTCCAAGGTATCCAAATTGGAACCGAAGACTTTGACGGCCAGTGCGCTCTTGAGTCCGGTTTCCGCCTCGTCCACGGCATCTTCAGCAGGCTGCGTGTAATTGAAGTTGATGCCGGGAAATGCAGCGAGCTTCTCGCTGATGGCCTCCGTGAGCCCCGTTTTGTTCCGATACGAACCGGTCCACTGCGAGTAAGGCTTGAGGCCGACAAAAAACTCCACATTGAAGAAGCCGGTTGGATCGGTGCCATCGTCAGGCCGCCCGAGTTCCGAGGCAACGGTCGTGACTTCCGGAAAGGAGCGCAGAATTTCACGCACCTTGGGGGCAATCTTTGCCGACTCGTCGAATGAGATGGTGTAGGGCATCGTTGCGCGCACCCAAAGGGCGCCTTCGTCCAGATGCGGCATGAACTCGGCGCCGATGCGCGGAATGAGCAGGAGCGAGCCTGCCAGTAAAATCGCCGAGGCAATGGCCGTTCCCCAAGGATGCGCCAGACAAAAGTCGAGGCCTTTGGTGTAGATCGACTTGATGGACTCGAACGCGGCGTTGCGCCGCTCCTGCACGCCTTTGCGCATAAACCACGCACACAACACGGGCAGCAGTGTCAGCGTGACGATCAAGGAGCCAATCAGTGCGAAAACCATGGTGTCGGCCATCGGTTTGAACAGGGTGCCCGAAGGACCGGCCAACACGTAGATAGGCAGGAAACTGGCGACGATGACCGCGACTGAGTAGAAGAGCGGACGATCCACTTCGGCGGCGGCTTCTCTGATGATCTCCGTGACACTGATGGAATTTCCGCGACGCAGGGCGATTTGGCGGAAAATGTTTTCGACCATCACGACCGCGGCATCCACCAGGATTCCAAAATCCACGGCGCCAATGGACAACAGATTCGCCGACGCGTTTTGCAAATCGAGACAAATGAACGCGAACAATAGGGCCAATGGAATAGTCGCCGCGACAATGAGGCCGGCGCGAAAGTTGTAGAGGAAAAATATGAGAACCACGACGACCAGCAACATGCCCCTCAGCAAGTTGCGCTCGACCGTCTGTGTCGTCAGCTCGACCAGGTCGCTGCGGTCATAAAAGGGAAGGACTTTCACGTCTTTGGGCAGGATTTCCTCGTTCAGTTCCTTGGTTTTCGCCTCTACCCGCTTCAGGACGTCTTGGGTTTTCTCCCCGGTCCGCAGCAAGATCACGCCCTCCACGGCATCATCCTGCGATTGGAAGCCGAATTCGCCGAGGCGCGGGGCAATGCCGATGACCACTCGGCCAATATCCTTGACCAGCACCGGATTGCCGTCATGTACCGCGAGCACAACGTTGCCGATGTCTTCCAACGTGCTCAGGCGCCCCAAGCCGCGAACGTAGTAGAACTGGCCGCCCTGCGAATAAAATCCACCGCCGCCATTGCTGTTGTTGGCGGCCAGGGCGTTCTGTACCTGAGTTACCGACAATCCGACGGAAGCAATCCTGGCCGGGTCGAGCAGCACCTGGTACTGCATCGTGCCGCCGCCAAACCCGGAATCATCCGCCACGCCGGGAACGGATTTGTACTGGGGCTCAATGACCCAATCCTCGAACGTTTTGAGCTCCATCGGTGAGCGGTCGGCGCTTTGCAGGACGTACCGGTAGATGAGGCCCGAGGGCGAAGATAGCGGCGACATCGATGGCGACACGCCGCTCGGCAGGCTGACATCGCCGACGCGATTGAAGGCCTGCTGGCGCGCGAAGTAGATGTCCGTGCCATTTTGAAACGTCAGGATCACGACGGACAGCCCGTACAACGAGATCGAACGGATCGTCGTCATCTGCGGGATGCCGTTCATCTCGCGTTCGACGGGCACGGTGATCAGCCGTTCGACTTCCTCGGCGGCGTGTCCTGGCCACTGAGTGATGAGCTCAACCATGGGAGGAGACAGGTCGGGATAGGCGTCAACCGGCAAACGGTCCAGGGAGCGCGAGCCGGCGCCGATGAGCACCAGCGTCATCAGGATCACCAGAAACCCTTGCCGCAGCGACGAGGTCACGATCCGATTCATGAACGACGCAGATCGCGGCGTGGAACCTGGGGTCGGATCGTCGCTCATTGATTCTGCATGAACTGAACAAAGATGCCGCCGTCGACCACAATCTGGTCACCGGCCTTGAGACCATCGGCAATGTCGTACTGCTCGCCCGAGCGGTAGCCCAATGTCACGTGCTGCCGGGCGAAGCTGCCGTCGGGTTGCAGGAAATAAACAAACGGCAGATTCACGTCGTCGCGCAAAACGGCGGAGACGGGAACCAGCACTCCGGTACTTTCCTCCCGAGCCTGAATCAACACGCGCACATACATCTGCTTTTTCAAGAGGTCGCCCGGGTTTTTCACCACCACGCGCGCGACCACCGAGCGGGTGTCCGGATCCACGAGGGCTGAAATGTTGTCCACGATCCCGGAAAACTTGGCCGATCCGATCCCGGTCACCACGTCGGCTTGATCGCCGACTCTCACGGATTCCAAGTCCGAACCAAAAACTTGTGTCATCACCCAGACGCGCGACAGATCGGCAACCGTAAAGCATGGGGTGGTGCCTGCCTGAAGCAGTTGGCCCGGCGTAATCGGCTTTTCAACGACCGTTCCTGCGATCGGCGCGCGGATGATTCCGTCGAGGCGCGAAATAGGCCGGCCATCCTGAATATCTTTGATGGCCTGCGCGGGCACCTGCAGCGAGACGAGGGACTGCAGTGCGGCTTCACGATCAGCCTCGGCATTGGCGGCGTCGGATTCCGCCTGGTCGGCTTCACGCCTGGCAACGCCGTTGTGTTCAACCAGGTCTTTATCCAGATCGGCAAGTCGACGAGCGGTCTGAGCGGTGGAAATCGCCTTGCGATATGCGCTGATGGCGGTCGCAAAATCAGGCGAATCGACGACCGCCAATGGCTGGCCTTGCTTGACGTGTTCACCCAAAGAAACGAGCAGCCGCGATACGGGTCCTGAAAAGGGTGCCAGAACGCTGGTGGCCTGATCATTGTCGAAATCGACCGTTCCAGTCGCCGTGACGGTCTTGCGAAATTTGGCGGATGCCACCGTGTAAAGGTGGATATTCTCGCGCTGCGCCGGTGTGAGCTTGATGTTGCTCGGCGCTAGTGGCTGTGGGGCGCTGTCGGTTTTAGGTGAACACGCGGTGATTGAGACGGCGACGGCCGCAGCCAATGCGCGAGCAAGAATCGATCTATTTTTCATGTTTTTCTTTGGCCAACTCCGCACGGTGCCACCAGCCGCCGCCCAGTGCTTGAAACAATGCCGCTGTATCGGAAAAACGATTGGCCTGCGCCTGAATCAGGTTAATCCGCCCTTGTTGGTAGGCTTGTTGTGCGCTCAACAGCGCAAGATAGCCCGCGTAGCCGCTTTGCCATTGTCGTTGCGCCAAATCCAGTGTGACCTTGGCCGCATCGGCTGCCTTTGCCGCAGCCCTGACCGCCTCTGCGTCTTGCTCGAGCGCCGTCAGGGTGTCGGCCACATTTTGAAGGGCGGTCAATACGGTGCTGCGATATTGCTCGGCTGTTTGATCGTAAGCGGCTTTTGCAGCACGCTCATGATGTAAGAGCGTGCCGCCTTGAAAAATCGGTGCTGTCGCCGCCGCTCCCACGCCCCAAAATCCCGTTCCCGACGTGAACAACTGGTTCATGGCGGTCGCTGTGCTGCCTGCATTGGCCGTCAATACAAAATTGGGGAGCCGATTCGCGATGGCGATGCCGATCTTGGCGCTGGCATCATGCAGGTTTGCCTCGGCCTGCAGCACATCGGGGCGCTGCGACACCAGCGCCGAAGGCAGGCTGAGCGGCAGGTCTTCAGGCAATTGCAGAGTCGAAAGGTCGAACTTATCCGCCGGCGCTTGGTTCGGAAAACGCCCGGCGAGGACTGCAAGAAGGTCGCGAAGCTGGGCTTGCTGTTTGATGAGCGGCGGCAGTGTGGCCGAGACTTGCGCGAGCAGCGCCTCTTGGGCAGCCACATCGAGGCCGTTGGCGTAGCCCTTGTCAAATTGATATTGCAGAATCTTGACCGTGTTGGCCGTGCTGTCGATGATTTCATGGGTCGCATCGATCTGCATCTGCACGGCGCCCACCTGGATCGCCGTGACCACCACCGTGGAGGTCAAGGTGGTGTAGGCCGCGATCATTTGAAAACGAACTTCTTGTTCTTGGGCTGCCAACGATTCGACGGTGCGGCGATTCAGGCCAAACACATCGGGCACGTACGATACGCTGACTTGCGGCGTGAACAGATTGTAAAGAAACGTGTTTGAATTCAGTGCGGGCGAGATTTGTTCCGATTGTTTCTGGCGGGTGGCCGAAAAATCTGCCTCGACACTGGGATAGTAGGCCCCCCGTTGAGCCAGGACGTTTTCCCGCGCCACCGTCAATGCTGCCTGCGCTGATTTCAGGTCGTGATTGTTCGACAGTGACTGCTCAATCAGCTCATTGAGCGCTGCGGAATGAAACAGCGTCCACCAGTCCGCGGAGATGTCGGCTCCTACGGCAAAGCGCTGCGGCTGCCCACCGGCGACATTGGGCGTTGTGGCTGTGGTTGCCGGGGGCTGGGCCGTGTAGTCGCTCACATCCGGGGGCGCAGGCCGCTTGAAGTTGGGGCCCACTGCGCACCCGGCCAGAGCCAACACGATTAGGCTCGCCGTGGCAGGCGGCACGTGCGGCTTACACATGTGCATGGTGCAGGGATGCTGGTTTGGGCAATTCGGAGTCTCGACGCGCGATGGTTTTCAGTGGCTGTCGAACGTCCGCCGTTTCATTGTCAGCACAGCGCCGGAATCCTCGACTAACCCGTAAATATACTATGTTCGAGCGAGAAGC
>Ga0193728_1001868_pt1 | contig 10873 bp, 12 predicted proteins | sample U1c1metaG_FD_143037 | JGI IMG/M metagenome (GOLD analysis project Ga0193728, IMG submission 143037) | Soil microbial communities from a riparian zone of the East river system, Colorado, United States - U1c1 | ecosystem: Environmental > Terrestrial > Soil > Riparian zone | place: USA: East River... | reverse complement strand
CGAGCGGTATAGAGCACCCGCCGCTGCTGGTGCTGCTGGCGGACGGCGAATTGCACTCCGGCGAGTGGCTGGCAAGGGAGCTGCGCCAAACTCGTGCGGCTGTTTGGAAGGGCGTGGAGCGCTTGCGCGCAATCGGCGTCGACGTTCAGGCAGTGGCGCGCCGCGGCTACCGGCTGGCGGGTCCCGTGGAATTGTTGGATGCGCATCGCATTCAAGCCGAACTGACCGGGGAGTGCAATTCGCACCTGCACGCGCTGGAGTTGCTATTCGAGGTCGATTCGACCAACACCCGCCTGCTTAGCACAGCGCCGCCGCCGCCCGGCACCGCCGATGTGTGTGTGAGTGAATTGCAGCATGCCGGCCGCGGCAGGCTGGGACGCCGCTGGATTTCGCCCTTCGGCGGCAGCATCGCGATGTCCCTGGGCTGGACTTGCAGCGATGTGGTGCGCACCCTGCCTGCCTTGAGCTTAGGGGTGGGTGTGGCGGTGTCGCGGGCACTGACCCGTGCCGGCGCCGGGGGGATCGTGCTGAAGTGGCCGAACGATATTTGGTTCTGCGACCGCAAGCTGGGAGGCGTGTTGATCGAATTGCGGGCCGAGGCGGGCGGGCCGGCCCACGTGGTGATTGGGGTGGGCATCAATGTGTCGCTGCCCGAGGAGGCGCGCCGCGAAATTGAGGCCAGCGGCGTGGCGGTGACGGCAGTGACCGATGCCTGCAAAATGGCCCCATCGCGTAATTTGGTGGCCGGGGCCATCTTGGACGAACTTTTGAGTATGCTGGTGCAGTACGAGCGCTTTGGATTCTCTGCCTTTCGGGATGCATGGTCCGCGCTCGACGGTTTGAAAGACCGCCAGGTGCAGGTGGTGGTTGGGGGGACGGCGATCTTCGGGATTGCCCGTGGGGTGGATTCAGATGGAGCGCTGCTGCTCGAAACGAAGGAACGCATGCAACGATTTGTCTCCGGCGAGGCCAGTTTGCGGTTAGGCGTGGAGTGACGCGTGACGCTATTGAAGACTCTTGCCGTTTGCCTGGTGCTCGCCAACGTGTGCTATTTCTTGTGGGCGCGCGGCGTTGCCAAAGCGCCCGAAAGCGTCGTAGCGGCACCGACGCCCGGAACCCTGAAGCTGGCCTCGGAAAGCCCGGGAGCTTCACGCAGCGACGCAAGCGGCGGCGCCGCGGGCGCGCCGGCCACGGGCACACCGTCCACGGGCACGCCGGCCACGGACACACCGGCCGCGGTCGCGCCGGCCACGGGCGCGGCGGCCACTGGCAGTGCAGGGAATGCTCCGGCCGCGGCCGCGGCTCAGGATGCCGGACGGGCCGGCGGCAATTCCGGCCTTCTGACCAATGTGAAGCGCTGTATCAGTGTGGGACCGTTTCGAGACGTGTCGGAAGCAGCGCACGCGGCATCGACGCTACGCGGCGGCGGTTATGATCCGCGCCAGCGGGTGGCGGACGGCGAGGTATGGGCCGGCGTATGGGTGTATCTGCCGCTGCCGGCGACGCGCCCCGTGGTTGAACAGACGCTCGCCAAGCTCAAAGCCGGCGGCATCGACGATGCGCTGGAAATGCCGGGTCCGAACGAGGGGTCGGTGATTTCTTTGGGCCTGTACAGCGAATCGAAGCGGGCGCAGGCCCGGGTTGCCCAGGCACAGGCGTTGGGGTTCAATCCGGGGATCGCCGATCGCAAGCGCAACGGCAATGTTTATTGGGTTGACATCGATTTGAAGCCCACCGACGGTCTGCTGAACCCCTCCGATCTGCAGGGTGAATCCGGCCGCATCGTTCGCCTCGAAGTCAAAGGATGCCCGTCAGCGGGCGGCCAGTCATGAGGGTTCGAACCACGGCGCTGGGAGTGATGGCCGGCATCGGCGCCATCATCGGCTACGGCTCTCTTCTCGCCTTTCTCTCTCTCGTCGGCGTTCAGGCCTACCGTTGGTTTCGCGAAGGAGCATGGATGCATGTCGGCCTCGGTGACGGCATTCGAATCGGGCTGGTGCATTGCTGCATCAAGGAGGGCGGCGGCGGCACGCTCGCCAAATTCTTGCATTGGTGGGAGTCGCCGGCGACATGGCTCGGGATGCACAAGGTATTCGAAGTCATTCCGGCATCACTGGCCTTGTTTGCCGTGAGCATCGTGGGCAATAGTCTGTTCATCTACTGCCGGGATCGACTGCATCCGCGGTAACCAATTTCGCGTACGCGAGAGCGTCTGCGCGGCCTACCTCGAGGGGTCCAAAGCGTGAGTTGCCGTGGATTCGCTGCGTTGCTTGAGTTTCTGCGATTCTGTGTTGACGTACTGTTCGATCAAGCCGCCGTATAGCCGCGAGACCACCCGGGCCATCAATCCGGACAGCTCGAATGAAAGCTGAACGCGGCTGCCCGCGCCTTGGCGCTCGACCAGATGTCCTGCTTTCATGCGAAGTCCCGGAGTGCGCGCGACCCACGTGAAGTTACGCTGAGCTTCGAGTTCGGTGACCTTCCAAACCGCGGGCAGCAATTTGGGCTGGCGAACCTGAGCACTGCTGCCGACGCCGAACGGTCCTTGATCCAGCCGCTGAACGCTGGTCATGGTCGGCGTCCATTCGGGCCAGCGCTCGACATCGCATAGCACCGCGAACACCGTCTCCGGGGGCGCATCAATGGTCACCGCTACGTTTATGGCGCTTCGGCTCACGGCATGAGAATACTGCAATCGCGACTGGGATAGGGACCGAAAAGTGCATCGCGCTTGAAGTTGAGGTGCTGATAGGACGCCGCGCCTGCGTCGCGCAAAGGAAGCGCGATTCCGCCGCTTGCCGTGAGATTCTCGATTGTTTCGGGTAAATTCGACACGAAGCGCCATTGGGCTTGAGCACTCCGGGCGCCCTCGGTTGCCGTTGCAAAAGCCAGGGCGGACGACAAGGCCTCGATAGTCGGCGAATAAACCAGAACAGCTTCGTGAACCAGGGCTGTGTCGGTTACGTTCAATGCGGCGCACAATCGATTCTTGACGGCCACATCGATCGCGTCGGTGTCCCGCGATGACTGAATGTCGCGCCCGATCACATCGCTCATCACGGTGCCATTGCGCTGCAAGATCGGTTGATCAGTTGCCCAAGCCTCCGGCGGGCACGCCTTCTTTTTCGGATCCAAGCCAACGAGTGGATTGATTTCCGCCGGATAAATGCGGCAAACAAGCGGCCGATTCTCGTATATTCCACAACGCAAGTCAGCCAGGAGGTTTGGACACGCTCCGCCAATATCCGCAACCAGCATGACGGCCACTCGGGTCGGCATCATGCCGCTCGTCACGGCGAACGACCGTCGCTTGAAATGCGCGGCTCTTGGGTCGTCATCGGCCAGCCCCTGCGGCCACGGCGATGCCTCGCAGATCAGTTGCACCGCATGGCCGCGATTGAGCCAGTTCTTCGCTTCCGTCACGGTCAACGGAATCTTCGAGTCCCGGCAGCACTTGCCGCATTGCGTGCATTTAAAATGTATATCCACGCCGACCACTTCCCCGCCGACCGCTCAGACGTCCGGACGCGCTTCCGCGCATGGTTTCATCATTACCGCGCCGCTCAAGCCTTGTATTTTTTGACTCATCTCCTTCGGCAGCGCACGCATGAGAAGACCGAACGGCAAATCCAGGGGATAGGGTCTGTTGATTCTCTTGGATTCTTCAGCGCATGAAATTATCGCATGAGGCTGCCATCGCGATTGCTTGAAGAATTCGAACCAGTTGTTCACCCGAAATCGAAACGGGGCTGCCTCGAGTTTCTTCTCCCAACCCTTCGGCATCTTTCGCGCGCCCGCGTTATCGAAATCCTGAATCCAGAAGGCAGCCGACGGCAGGGCGAGCAACTCTTTGGCGAGGATTGCGATCTCGTCATTTGAAAAGTACGAGATAAAGCCTTCGGTGATCACCAACATGCTGTTGGATGTTGCAGCATATTTAGCAAAGAGCTCGTTTCGGGCCGGACCGTCCGAAAGATCCATGCCGATGCGCTCCAGGCTGCAAACGGGCGTGTACCCGGCCAGCTTGGCGTTTTTCGATTCGACCATGGCCGGAAGATCAATTTCGATCCAACGCACATGCGATGACAGGTCCATCCGGTACGGGCGAGTATCCAGACCTGCGCCGAGATTCAGTACCGTATCGACACCGCTCTTGAGCGCTTCATGAATCAGCCGGTCAATTGCAGTGGTCCTGAGCACCACACCCCAAGAGATCATCGCTTTGCGCGAAAATGAGCGGGCAATCTTTCGACCACGATCGCCCGCCAGCATCGCGCCTAAAGGATCATGGAACGCTGCGTCCGCTCTTTCCCCCTCGGCCGCTCTGACCGCCGCCATCCACAGGGCGGTGTCGGCGACACTCTCTATCGCGGCTCGAGCGCTCATGCTCCACATCTCGCATACGACTCCTCAAAGAGCTGCCAACTATAAGGGCACGCACTTTGCAATGCAAAGGTCGATGTGCGCCCCGGGGCTAATGTTCCCTGGAGGCCGAGGGCTTGCGAACCTTGAAGGGTGCGGTTTCCGGCGCAGCCGGTGCGGAGCCGCCGCCGCGTTCCGCGGGCGGAGGTTCTCCCTCCCAGGCATAGGCGACGCTGCCGGCGGGGGCCTGGTACCAACCTGGGTCCCGGTAGTCGCCGTGCGCGAGATTGGCGCGAATCTTCATGACGGTGAACATGCCGCCCATTTCCATATCACCATACGGACCCGACCCCGTCATCATCGGCAGGGTATTTTCAGGCAGCGGCATGTTCATCTGCATGTTGCTCATCGCGCCGCCAGAGCTCATGTAGCCCGGCACCAGTGAAGTGATTTGCCTGGCCAGGTCGTCTTGTTCGACGCCGATGGTGTTCGGCACGGTATGACTCATGGCGTTCATGGTGTGATGACTCTTGTGGCAATGAAACGCCCAGTCGCCGGGTGCGGCAGCGGTAAATTCAATGGCGCGCATTTGACCGACCGCAATGTCCGTGGTCACTTCCGGCCAACGGGAAGCCGGCGAGGTCCATCCGCCATCGGTTCCCACCACCACGAATTCATGACCATGCAAGTGAATGGGGTGGTTGGTCATGGTGAGGTTGCCGACGCGAACCCTGACGCGCTCGCCGAGGCGCGCCACCATCGGCGCGGTGCCCGGGAACGCACGGCTGTTGAAAGTCCATAAATTGAAATCCAGCATGGTGCTGACTTTCGGTGTGTAGCTGCCGGGACTGATGTCGTAGGCGTTCAGCAGAAACACATAGTCGCGGTCGACCGGCATGAATTTCAGATCCCTCGAATGCGTGACCCAAAAGCCCATCATGCCCATGGCCATCTGCGTGGTCTCATCCGCGTGCGGGTGGTACATGAATGTGCCGGCGCGTTGCGCGGCGAATTCGTACACATAGGTTTGTCCCGGCTTGATCGACGGCTGGTTGAGCCCTGCCACCCCATCCATGCCGTTGGGCAGGCGTTGACCGTGCCAGTGAATGCTGGTGTGCTCGGGCAAACGGTTGGTGACGAAGATCCGTACGCGATCACCTTCGACAACCTCGATCGTGGGACCCGGCGATTGCCCGTTGTAGCCCCAGAGATGCGCCCGCATTCCGGGAGCGATCTCGCGGATCACCGGCTCCGCAACCAGGTGAAATTCCTTCACGCCGCCGCGCATGCGCCACGGCAGCGTCCAGCCGTTCAAGGTTGCCACCGCGTGATATGGACGCCCGTTGGGCGGCATGAGCGGCGGCTGCATGACGGCCGAATCGGTTGACACGATTTCGGGAAGCGCCGCGAGTGCGCTCTTGGCGACGGCGCCGGCCGCCACCGCGAGCCCGGCACCGCTGAAAAATTTTCGTCGTGAAAGCATGAGTGTTTCCTTGCGCCGTTACGATGCGGAATTGCCGAGCAGGGCGGCGTCGAGCCGCGACTTGGCGATCCAGAAATCGCGAACGCTCTGAATGTAGCCATCGACGCTGATCACTTGTTCGCGTGCATCGGACAGCAATTCGAAAATGCTGATGAGCGATGCGTTGTAGAGCAGCAAATTCTGCTGCGCGACGGCCCGGCGCAGGGGCAGCACTTCATCGCGCTGCCGCTGTGCCAGATCGAAGGCCGCCCGATAGTTGGCGTAGGCCAGTCTGATCTGGGAGCGAGCCTCGATCGCCGCTTGCGTAAAGCGATCGACGGCCTGCGCATAGATGGCTTCGGACTTTTTGACCCGCGCCGCGCCGCTGTCGAATATCGGAACCTCCAAAGTGACCGTGTATCCCCTCTCGTAGGGCTCCTCGCGCGAGCCTTGCCGCACGCGCGTCGCTCCCACGTCGAGCACATTGACGAAGCGCGTGCTCTTGGTGAGCCCGAGACTTTTGCCGAGTTCATCGATGTGCATGCGCATCAATTGCAAATCGAGCCGCTGCTGCAAGACGGCGCGCTCGACATCGGGAAGACTATCGGGGCCGGCGGGCAGCTGCGGCAGCGAGTTAGCCAGCTGCAAAGCGGGCCGCCCGGTTTGCTGCCCGGGTAAGCCCAACAAGCCTATCAATCTTTCGCGCGCAGATTCTTCGGCGAACCCGGCGCGCGTCAGGTTTTGAGCGGCGTCGGCATAAAAATTCTGTTCGCGGGCTTGGTCGAGACGATTCCAGTTGCCGGCCGACACCATTCGTTGCGCAAGCTCTGCGCCGGTTTCGGCTGCCGCACGAACCTGTTGCAGATACTGAAGGGACTCGCGCGCGGCGAGCGCCGCATAGAAGGCTTCGCGGGTGTCCTTGGCCAACTGCGCGACACGCTGCACCACGGAGTTTTGCGTTTGTGCAAAGCGCCGCTTCTCGATGTCGTGGGCATACGGCATCGTCAGCAGGGCGAGCACATTGAAACTCAAAGTCTCCTCGATGTCGTATTGTCCTGCCGCACTGGCGTGGCGCAGGTCGAATCGAGGATTCGGCAGGCGGCCGGCCTGCACCAGCTCGGCCTCGGAAATCCCCAGTTCCTGAAATGCCGCCTGCAGCATGGGATTGTTGAGCAAGGCAATTTGCACGGCGTCTTCCACCGACAAAGGGTGTGCCAGAAGGCCCGCCACCTGAGCGTCCACTTCGGCTTGGGCGTGCGCGGAGCGCGGCCATTTGACCTCCTTGCCCAAGTGCGCACGCGTTGCGTCGGCCACCGCATCGAAACCGCCGTCCCGGGTGAAACCAGCGCAGCCGCCAAGGCCGAGCGCGGCCAGCATTATCAACAACAGAGGTGCTTGTCTCATATCGTCGTCCTCGTCAATCGTCTGTCCGGAAATCAGCGCAAATTGCGCCAAAAATCAGGAGACGAAACGCGGAGGGCGATCGAGTCGGTCGAGAGCGATGGCGGGCGGCGATGAGCGCAAAGGCAGGGGGGCGCCGGCATTTTCCGGCCGAGGCGGGACCCAGAGCAGGGGCATCACGGCAATCGCCGCGGCACAGCAGGTTCCGCAGTGATGGTGCTGTTGTGCGGCGCCGTCCTCATGCGCACAGTGCTGGCCTGCGGCGGCCGGTGCCGCGTCGAACGCTCCGCAACTCCAAGCCGACGCAAATCCCTGCAGCGGCATGATCAGTGCCAGCAGCAGCGCGAGCTTCATCGTTCGAGTCCGGAGCGGTCTCATGGCAAGGCAAAACATACCACAGCCCGGGAAGAATGCGCGTGACTTGCGCCCATCCTAAGCTCCACGGGCTACACTTGCGCCCAGATTCATATACGGCGAGGTTTTTACATGCGTGCACTGCAAATCCTAGGCGCGATATTGATTTTGGGGGGGCTGTTCGTGCTCATCAAATCGCCGTCTTATTCGAGCGATAAGAGCGTGCTCAAAATCGGGGATGTGGAGGCCAAGGTTTCGCAGCAGCACGCGATTCCGCCGTGGGCCGGGGGCGCGGGCGTGGTCGCCGGCGTGATTCTCATCGTGGTGGGCGCACGCAAGCCGTAAGCTATTGATGGGACTGGGTGGGGGAGTCCTTATGTGCGATAGGGAACATACGGGCTGTGAACCGGGCGTATAATGGCCAGAACGGAGGCGTAATCACTTGATGGTTTGCGGCGAAGTTAAATTCTCCATGGAGTTTTGTGAACGCCACACCCGCCGACCCTCGAACTAACCAGCTTCTGGCTGCCTTGCCGGACAACGAATGGCTGCGTTGGAACTCGCACCTGGAGCACATCAGCATGCCGCTGGGTCAAGTGCTCTACGAGCCCGGTGCGACCTTGAGTCATGTGTACTTCCCGACCGACTCCATCGTGTCGCTGCTGTACGTCATGGAGAACGGCGCCTCGGCGGAGATCGCAGTGGTGGGCAACGAAGGCATCGTGGGAATTTCGTTGTTCATGGGTGGCGAGTCCACGCCGAGCCGTGCGGTGGTGCAAAGCGCCGGAGAGGGATTCCGAGTGCGCGCTCAAATGATGAAAGATGAATTCAACCGCGCCGGCCCGGTGCTTCATCTGTTCCTGCGGTATACCCAAGCCCTCATTACGCAAATGGCGCAAACAGCGGTGTGCAATCGGCATCACTCTCTTGACCAGCAGTTGTGCCGCTGGCTGTTGTTGAGCCTGGATCGGCTGCAGAACAATGAGCTGGTGATGACGCAGGAGTTGATTGCCAACATGCTGGGCGTGCGGCGCGAAGGCGTCACCGAAGGCGCATTGAAGCTGCAGCAAGAGGGCCTCATCCGCTACGCGCGCGGCCGGATCACGGTACTGGACCGATCGGGGCTGGAGAAGCGCACCTGCGAGTGCTATGCGGTGGTGAAGAAGGAATACGACCGCCTATTGCCGCATATGCTCGCCGGCTAGAGCGCCGGCACTCTTTTTCGCTATGTACGCTGCCAGACGGTTGCAGCGCCGGATTCAGCGGATACTGCCTCCATGGCGGGCATCCAGAATCACCTGATCGAATTGCTGCCGCGCGCCGCGCGGCGCACCTTGCTGGCCATCTGCGAGCCGGTCGAACTAGTATTGTCCGACAAGGTATACGCACGCGAAGAGGTTACGCGCTATGCGTACTTTCCCGTTAGTGCAACCATTTCCCTGGTGACGCCCATCGACGGGAAGCCGGTCCTGGAGGTCGGCATGGTTGGCCGCGAGGGGATGATAGGCGCGGAGCTGGTCTTGGGGGTGTTGAAGGCGCCTCTATACAGCGTCGTGCAGGGTGCCGGAGAAGCATGGCGTGTCCCTGGCCGGGCATTTCGCCGCGAATTGGCGGCCAGTCCCGCACTGCGGCTCTGTTTGAATCGTTATCTCTACGTGCTCATGGTGCAGCTGGGCGCCGCGGCCGCATGCCTGAGGTTCCACCTCATCGGTCCGAGACTCGCGCGATGGTTGCTGATGATGCAGGACCGGGCTCATGCCGATAACTTCCATGTGACTCATCAGTTTCTCGCCTACATGCTCGGCGTGCGCCGCGTAGGGATCACGGCTGCGGCGGGCCTGTTGCAACGCGAGGGGCTCATCGAATATCGACGCGGCGAGATGATCGTCTTGAGTCGCCGCGGTCTCGAGGCTGCGGCATGCGGATGTTATGTGGCGGACCAGCTCTCCTACTCGACCCACCTGCACTAGTGCCCCGGCCCAGTGATTTTGACCGGCTGGTGTAGTGCTCGCCTGGAAGGGTAAGCAGCCGCGAGGCAACGAAAAAGGCGCAGTTGCCTCGCGGCTGCTTACTCCTCCTGACGAATACTGGAACCGGTCAGCATCACGGTGCGAGGCACTCTAGCTCTCTGCCAGCTGTTTGCGCAGCGATCGCAGTTCGCGCCGGCGCGAAGCATTGCTCTTGGGATAGCTCAACTTCAGCGCCTCAACGACGTCGAGCACGATGCGCGACACAATGAGGCGCGCGTTTGGTTTGTCGTCGGCCGGTACGATGTACCAGGGCGCATGATGGGTGCTGGTGGCGCTCAGGCATTTCTCGTAGGCCTTCATGTATTGCTTCCAGTATTGCCGCTCCTGCACATCCGCGGTTGAGAATTTCCAATTCTTACCGGGCGTCTCGATCCGGTCGAGGAAACGCTTGCGCTGTTCCTCCTTCGAAAGGTGCAGAAAAAATTTGACGATCTTCGTGCCGTTGCGGTCGAGATGACGTTCCAAGTCCAAAATGGAACGATACCGATGGTGCCAGATCGTTTTTTCATCCGCCAATTCGCTTGGCAGGCCTTCGGCGCGAAGAATCTCCGGGTGAACGCGGGTGATGAGCACCTCCTCGAAGTAGGACCGGTTGAATATGCCGATCTGACCGCGTGCCGGCAGCTCGCGCGTGGTGCGCCACAAAAAATCGTGTTTCAGCTCCTCGGCGCTCGGGTGCTTGAAGCTGAATACCTGGCAGCCCTGGGGGTTGACCCCCGACATGACATGCTCGATGCAGCCGTCCTTCCCGGCCGCGTCCATGGCCTGGAAAATGAGCAGCAGCGCGTAGCTGTTGGAGGCGTACAGCAGTTCTTGCTGTGCGCTCAACTCCTTCACGTGCGCGGCCAGCATGTCCTTGTATTGCCGGCTGGTCTTGTACGAAGGGTGCACACGCGTCGGCCACTTCTTCAAGTCGACCTTGGCGCCCTCCTTGACTTGAAAATCGGTCGACTTGATCGGCATTCAGCACCCTAGGGGTAAGGGATTTCCGACAACGGCTCTGTGCGGTAGCGGACAGCATATCGCAGTCGATGCGCGCAGTATCGCCGCGCAAACAACAAGGAACTCGACATGATTCGCCTCCCTCGGCTGCATCAGCTGTCGCCCAGCATCTTGATCTCTGTGTTCATTTTCGGCAGTTGCGTGCCGCCGGCAGGCGCCGCGGACTTCGAATTGCCGGCTCTCAATACCCCGCCCAGTACCGAGCATCACATGGGCAAAATGGTCTGGGCCGATCTGGTGACGCCCGATCTTGCAGCCGCGG
>Ga0193728_1001867_pt1 | contig 10876 bp, 6 predicted proteins | sample U1c1metaG_FD_143037 | JGI IMG/M metagenome (GOLD analysis project Ga0193728, IMG submission 143037) | Soil microbial communities from a riparian zone of the East river system, Colorado, United States - U1c1 | ecosystem: Environmental > Terrestrial > Soil > Riparian zone | place: USA: East River... | reverse complement strand
CTATAAAGCTTCGCGAGCAGCGGAATGCTACTTAAAGCAAGATTGTAATATTGCTCATCAAGTTCTACACCTACAGCTCTATACCCAATGTTTTCAGCTGCCGCTATAGTAGAGCCTCCGCCCATAAAGGGGTCAAGAATCCGCCCTTCTGCGAGCGGTAACACCGCACGAACAAGGTACCTCATAAACCTTTGAGGTTTAAGAGAGGGATGGTTGGCAATTTCACGCTCTTGCTGAGGTGTACGTTCACTTGTTACTACATCAGTGAAAGGGCGCTCTGGAGAGTCTCGACGAAGCCCACCCGTTTTCCATTTTCTAAGATTATCTTGAACTCGCCCATCAAGCGATTTACGAAATAACTCCCATGGCTCCCAAGCCGAACGGGGCATAACTGTCACATCAGAAAACTCTTCCTCGGCGTTCTTAGGTCTATCACCACCCCTTAAAGTCTGGACTAGACGAACAATCTCACCTCGTCTTTCCCAACCAGCATCAGTCAAAGCAGCACAAAGCACATGTGATAAAAACGTGTTTGTAGCAATAAACATATGCGCTCCTGGTACTACCACACGCATAGCCTTAGTACCCCAGAGCAAGAAAAATTGATATAAGTCCTTTAAGTCTTGCTCGTTTAGAACAGTAAAGCGAGGTAAAGGCGCTCGTACGTTACCTCCCAATGCTGGAGGTATACGCCATATACCCCCTCGGTTTCCATTTCTTAGTTTTGTTTGTGCATCGGTAGAATATTCTTTTAACCCATACGGGGGATCTGTAATTATCGCTTCAAAGCTATTGGGTGCTTGCTCGTCAAGCCAGTTCATACAGTCAGCTTGATACAACGTATATACCATACCTGCCTCCACCTTAGAAAATACCTATGTTATTTCCCCTCATGCAACTTTTACACTAGTACTAGTTTGCGCAAATGTCTTTGCACTAAATTCTGGTATATCTACAGGCAACCCTATGCGCATGTAGTAATACCCAAATGCTTGAGCTAATTTTTCTTTGTATGGGGAACGAAGTCGCAATCTTTTATCATGCGCTTTTGCCATTTGTTTGATGATATCATATGGAACGCTAAAAACGCTACCTAGGTCTACTATTTGCGTTTCGCATGGATATTCTTGAAGATTGGATTCATGCAGCATGTAGTGTCTGTATCGTTGACCTTTCCTAATTTCTTCCAAACTAGAATAGAATTGTTTCATACTCATATTTGGGTTTTTATATGCAGAGGATGGTTTTCTAAGACACACGAGGACATGATCTAAACCTTTATTATTCCCTAAGTCGCAAGATTGATTGATAACAACCACATTAAGCCTGTAACTGTCAATTTCTACCTTATATGCAAATGCGTCATTTGTTGAATCATTGGGGATATAGGTTGGAACAAATATTTCACAATTATCTACAAAATCCCCTTGCTCCAGTTCTTCGCTTACCTCTACAATTTCATACCAAGGGTGGTTTTGTTTTAAGTTTCCTTCAGCCAACTTATCCTCCTCAAAATTATACATCTCATCTTAGTCTAGATAGAGTTTAGGTTCTTCCCTTCTTGTTACTGTTGCAGTGAAATGCCTGGATGGCTGAATATCTATGCTAAAATCTAGCTCCTGCTCTGTTTGGAGATATGGCACAAACATTAAAGCTATCCGATAAGCAACCTCTTGCTTCAATTGTGGCAATACCTCAAGCAGTCCTTCAGCCCGTTGCTCTCCAATAGCAATTAATGTATTCTCATCCCATATAGCCAATGGTTGCCTTAGTTGCGCAACAGCTCCTGCTGTTACTTCGCTAATTGATTGATAAATAGAAGTTAAGCCCAAAGGATCATTAAACGTACTTCTGTTTAGAGTCGTACCACTAGATTCTATTTTACTCAATGTTTGCATTTTTTGCCCCCTTTACAGCTTCTTGTATTGCCTTTTTAATCTTATCTAATTGCTCATTGAGTACATTTCCAGCTTCCAATGCATTTGGAATACTCATTACAATTTTAGCAACACATTTTGCCTCAATATAAGGTAACTCTTGAAGCTGAATAGCTTGCTCTTCTGGAGTGCCTGTAGTAAAAGGTGGCTGGACCTCAAAGAAAAGAAATGTAAATTCAGAACCGTGACTCTGAACAACAAGGTTAGTTGCATGTTCATTTCTGATAGACTCATACCCCGTCCATTTGACAGGCTTGGATACGCCCGCTCTTGTACTATTTAACTCATTCTCATTCATCATATCCCTCCAAATGATAAGCACGCACTTCTTTCAGTTGCCCTATCCTGCCATGGTTCTCACTGAAGCAACTTGTCAGGACTTATCACAACAACTCGCAACTTATCGCTAATAGCATACATTACACTAGCTCCAAAAAGAAGAGAGGTATATGGGCTATCCAATATCTTTCAAAGCTCTCTAAAGCCAGTATAGAGCATACCTGAAAGCATCTCTAGGGGGAAAGAGGTACAAGTTCAGATTTGTACACATCTTCTGTGTAGAATTGTTAACATCTTGCAAGAAGTAACACATCTGCATCCAGTGTATTGGGTGGTCTTCCACCACGGTGCTGGTGGTAGAAAACATGCTCATCGAAAAGCTGGTTGCTAGCCTTGAATAGAGCCTATCAACAGACTACGGGAAGACCACCTTTAGCCCTCCGGCTGCTACGCAGTCGGCACAGGTGTAGGTGTAGAAGCAGTGGCCGTGGGTGTACTTGCAGCATTGACAGTCAGAGTAACTGTTACTGTCACGGCTGCACCACTCGAGGGTGTAATCACCACCCTTGCCTGATAGGGAGTTCCACTGGCAGCTAACCCATTGGCATTGATAGCAAATGTTAACGTCGACGCGCCCCCTGGAGCAGTAGTAGTTCCTGAGGATGGGCTAACGTTGAGCCAAGTCTGTGATGGCGTTCCTACCGACCACTTTAATGTACCACCACTCGCATTCGAAAGCTGAATTGTCTGATTGGCAGGGTTGGTTCCTGCTGTAGTCGAGAACGATAGGCTTGTGGCACTTAGCTTCATTGTAGGCACTGCTACGTTGATCGTCACAGGAATAGTGATCGGGCTAGTGCTTAATGCTAGGCCAGTGGCAGCATCGGTTGCATTGATCTGAATACCTGTCTTGTATTGGCCACTTGCAACTCCTGTTGCATTGACCGAAACGTTGACCGTTGCATCCTGGCCGCCAGCCAGATTTGTACCGGAGTTTGCAGAGAGCGAGACAAAAGTTGGTGCCCCTGACTGCAATGCTGCATTCCAATTTAGTGTGCCACTTGTCGTGTTGCTAATGGTCATAGGCAGAGTCGATGTTCCAGTCGTAATCCCAAAGGTCAGTGACGATGGCTTGGCTGCTAGGACCGCACCCGATCCATCAGTTAATGTTACCTTGACTGTCTGTGAAGCTGCAATCACAACACCATCACTTACTGCAGATAGCGAGATTGACCCACTATACAGACCAGCCTTGAGCCATGCTGAAGCAACCCTCACAGTAAAAGTTACACTCTCTCCAGATCCGAGCACAGCAGACGTAGGAGAAACCTGCAGCCAGTCGGAACCAGAGGCTATCGCGGGTATTGGCGTCACCGTCACATCCCCGAAACAGGTGCCTGTCACAGCTACACGGAAGGTCTGCGTAGCTGGATCTTTCCCAGCTACTGTAGAGAACTGCAATGCTGACAGCGATGGGGCTTGCAATGTACAAGTAGGGCCCACATTGAGAGTAATAGCCACACGCTGCGGTGGGCCCATCCTCTGCCCAGTAACACTATCCACAGCAGTAATCACCACCGTGCCATTATAGGTACCAACAGTCAAACCCGTAGTACTCAGTGCAACATTAAGCATGGTCGACTGATATGCAGTCAGGCTACCAGAGGCAGGCGATATCGAGAGCCAAGAACCACCCTGCAGGCTCAGTGCAGATGCTTGCCAGAAGAGACTTCGAGCACCAGAATTGGTCAACCTAATGGTTTGTGGCGGAGGACTCTCCACCCCCCTAGCAGTATTAAAGGTAAGTGATGAGGAGCCAACAGACATCACAGGAGTACCCGGTGGTCCTAGCATAAAAGAGACCAGCAGCTTTTGTGTACCAGCCGACGAAGTGAAAGTGAGTTCACCGTTATAAGTGTCTGGCGCCAATCCATCAAGATGAACGCTAACATAGAGCGAACTTGGCGCTGTACCACTCCAGTTGCTTACGGTCAGCCAACTTGCGCTGCTAGTGACATTCCAGTTTAATGGAGCGGGGCAGCTAAGTGAACTCGCCAAGTCGACTGTTTTGGTCGGCGGATCAGGCTGCAAATAGGCAGCAGTAAAGGATAGCATACCCGATGAGAACAATAAATCACAATATGGCGTAACGGTCACTGCGACATCAATAATCTGCGTACTATGTAGTACTGCACCAGATCCTCGAGTGCTAAGATTAATTCTACCAGTATAGGTGTTCGGTAATAATCTACTGGTATCCACAGACACTGTGACTTGAGCAGTGTCCCCAGGTTGAAGGGAGCCACCAGGGTTCGAAAGTGAGAGCCAGGGAACATCGCTCACGGCAACCCAGTCCAATGGTTGCACACCGGGATTGCTAACAGTCATGACCTGCGGTGCTGGTCCAAAGCCCCCATCATTGCCAGTAAAAGCGAGAACGGGCGGAGTCACTTGCAGGACAGCTTTATTTTGCGGATCTAATGGCGATACCTGCATATTCACATCAAGGGGAATATTCCCAACATTAGATGTAAAGAGCATCTGAGCCTTATACGATCCCGGCCGCATGCTAGCACGATCAGCCGCAATAATAACTTTGTTTTGCGTGCCACTATAAAAGGTTCCGCTTTGAGGAGTCATCATCAGCCAAGACTGTGTGCTACTGCCCTGCCAGGAAATCTGTCCACTACCCAGGTTGGTCAACGAAATCGTCTGTTTAGTATTTGTTGCCGGATCACCCGATCCCAGATCTAGAGTATCTATTGATAATTGCAAATGAGAGGGCCGCAAAGCAATTGTATCGCCGGAGACCATAATGGGAAAGGAAGTAATTTTATGTGTAACAGCATCTTCTGCATTAATCGTATGAGAGCCACTTCCCCAGTTTGGTTGCACCTGAACGGTATCAGTGAAGTTCCCCTGAGCATCGCTCTGCGTGATCGAAGCACCGCCAGTATCCAAGATGGGAATTGAAGCATCACGGGTCAATCCAACAGGTCCCTGAGGAGAAAAGTTGGCGCCGCGCAATGACATCATTGCTCCAACAGAGACTTCCTGCGGAGTAACTTGCAATGAAAGAGGTCCATGTTGTTCGAAGAAAGCTGCTCGCTGCCCCCTTACACCAGTCACTCCAAAAGCTCCGACAAGCAGAAGTAGCACAGTCATAGATCCCCAGAAAATACTTGCGGGGGAGAAACGACGAGACTTCCGTTTCTTGCTCAGAGGGACATACTGAACTACAGCTGGAAGCATAGGACGTGGCGGATACGCTGCAGGGGGCCGATTCGGAGGAGGCTCCACTATTTTTCGCCAAGTCATTTGCCGATCAGGATGCACCTCCACCTCATCTTCAAGCCGAACACTATCCAAACCATCTTCCGTCAATGGGATTGAGAGAGGAGTCAGATCGTGCCGAGGTTGCAACCATGTGCGGTTGACAGTTGCCTGAGAGGCAAATTTGTAGATAGCAGAGAGAAAAAAGAGTAGCATCCTACAGAAAGCAGAACGACTCCATAGAAAACGTGATTTGGTGGCAATGGCATGGTCCTTGTCCTTCACCACCTCAACTTCAGGGGGTGTTATAGTAGGCAAGATCACCTCCTCACCACAGTGAGTACAGCGCATTATTGTATCTGGTAATGGGCAGTCACAACTAGAACAATGCATGATTGCTGGCTTCCCTCACCTGACTGGCAGTAAATGAAAGAAATTCCTCGTTATTAAGAGCATAAGTGAAGTGTACGGTAGAACCGCATGGCTGTCAACTCGGCTCTTAAGCCCTCAAGCTTATGGTTCTAATTTGATTGTCAAATAGTACCATACAATACCATAAGGACTTTTCCTAAAACGTAAAATTCATCCCTCTTAAGGATACCCAATTGCAGACATTTTTGCTAGGGTAAAAAAGGGACAAATTTCAGTCCCACCCTTGACGAAACTCCTTCTCTAAATATAGACTTCGACACAGACAAAATAACATAGTAGCCTTTAAGTACCAAAAATAGGGAAGGATAGATTATTGATTAGCGCCTAATTCGTCGCTAATCAATAACAAAGGTAGCGACCGCACTTCTCTACTTTCCCCCACAAGGGGAATATGCTAACAGGAAAATTCTGCCTGCGGGTAGCCTTTCTTTCCTGCTATCCCCTCAACGGGATGGGACCCCAGAAAGGGTTTTTTATGGATGATCGCATAGGAAAACAACTCGGTAATTATCGCTTGCTTCAGCTGTTGGGACAGGGAGGCTTCGCTGATGTATACCTGAGTGAGCACATTCACTTACATACTCAGGCTGCGATCAAAGTGCTCCAACTCAGGCTAATAGAAAGTAATGTGCAAAATTTCCTGAACGAGGCACGCACTATTGCTCATTTAGTCCATCCCTATATCATTCGTGTACTGGATTTTGGGGTCCAGGATAATGTTCCTTTCCTGGTAATGGACTATGCCCCCAAAGGAACATTTCGACAGCGTTTCTTGAATGGTCAGCGGCTACCAGCAACGCCACTTTTCCCATATATAAAGCAGGCTGCAGCGGCCTTACAATATGCGCATGATAAAAAGTTGATCCATCGCGATGTGAAGCCTGAAAACATGTTGCTAGGCCCCAAAAGCGAGGTATTGCTGAGCGATTTTGGCTTCGCCTTGATGCAAAGTTCGAATTCGCGTACATCAATGGAGACCGCAGGAACAGCTGCATACATGGCCCCAGAACAATTGCAGGGTAGACCACGTCCGGCCAGTGACCAGTATGCTCTTGGCGTTATCGCTTATGAATGGCTAACTGGTAGTTGTCCTTTTCAAGGAACTTTTTTTGAAATTGCCAGTCAACATATGCTGACCGCGCCCTCATCTCTACGCGAGAAGATTCCCTCTCTCTCACCCGAGATTGAAGATGTTATCATGACAGCCCTGGCGAAAGACCCTGATCAGCGTTTCCCCACTGTACGGGACTTTGCGATAGCATTAGAGCGTGCTTGTCTAGCCGATAAACCCATACGCCTGGATGAGGCTCTTGTGCCACCACCATTCCTGAGTGAGCCATACAGGTCTCGCGCAACTAGCCCTTCTTCTCAACAGATATCAGCAATTTTCCCGCCAGCACTTGCCGAAGAAAAAAGCCCTACCAGAGAAGTTGCTCGGCATCCTTTTGAGCCACTTTCGTCTGCAGTATTTCAATCGACCCAGCCAAATATGATCACTGCGCATGGAGGCACATCGATGAACCCTTCATCACTCAACGACCAGACCCGGCAGGCTAATCCGACCCATCTGGCACCTCAAGCTGACCAGAACAGACCAGAGGCTATCAGAAGACCAATTGATCAGCTCGGCAATGCCATGCCCTTCTCAGAGGTAGATACCCAGATGCGTGCAAAATCCACTGAGACCAATCCTCCCATACATAATATATCACAGTCAGGGATACGGCCCCTCTCACCCGGATCGTTCTCCCAAGATATTACACCCTTCATACCACAACAGAAACCTGTACAAGAAAGAGCATTGTCACCTTTCCCTTCCCAGAACTTTTCTCAATCCAGAATCCCCTCCTGGCCTTCTGCCGAAGAAGTCTCTCAATCTAGTCCGCATGCGCTCTCCCAGCAATCTAACTCGCTCTCGGGCATCCGTTCTTTCTCTGCTAAGCAATTCCCGCAGTCTGGCCAGAGTTCAATCTCATCCCCAATGGGACCAGCAACCATGATGAACAATTTACAACCATCCTTATCACAGAATCGTCAGCAGCCAACTCAATCACAGTCAGAGTACACATCTGATTTCTCGCCGAACGGAACTCAATTGAGACCAATGACCAATCAACAGTCTGCTCAGGGACAGTTAGGGAGAAATTTTGCAGATGATCTGCAGAGATACCGCAGGCAAGGAACACCTACAGGTATGATCATTTTCTTTGTGATAATGGCGATTCTCATTATCGGCGGCGGGGCAGGGCTCATCTACTGGTCTAACAGCCAACCGACGCCTCCTAGCACAGTGCACGGACTAAACGACAATGGGCCATCCCAGGAGCAAGTGAGCCTTACCGCTACTGCAGCGGCATCTCTTAATGCAACTGCGACAGCCGATGCAGCCAATGCAACGGCAACTGCTGTAGCCAACACAAACCCTTATGTTTCCGATGCAAGCACATTAGTGATGAACGATCCGTTGAGCAGTAACACTCAGGCAGCTCAATGGCAGGTAAATTCTCAGGGCAGTTGCCAGTTTACTAACGGTAGCTACCATGCATTAGCAGCACCAAATCTTTTTACCACTTGCTTTGCTACGGCTACCAATTATACTGACTTTACCTATGAGATACAGATGATTTTCATAAAAAATGCACCTAAATATAGCAGTGGTGGTATTATCTTCCGTGGCAACAACGATCAGCATCAATACTACTTTTTTGAAGTTTATGCCAGCGGTCGCTACGTATTCCAGAAATGTGATAAGACTGGCCATTGTACAGCCCTGGCTGGCTCTCCATTGGATCCCCCGTCACCTGCATATCACGTTGGTCAGCCGAACACACTTGCTGTTGTGGCAAAGCAGAATACATTTACCTTTTACATCAATCAGCAACCAATAGGGAGCCAGCAAACGGACACCAGCAGCCCACCCTACACCCAGGGGATGATCGGTGTCCTAGCACGTGGCGGTCTGCCATCAGCTCCCTCTACGGAGGTTGCCTACAGCAACATCAAGGTCTGGCAATAGGAGTCCTCAAAATGACGCTCAATCCCAGTCACCAAAGACTCCCCCACCCGCCATCTAACAACTCTAAAGTGTCAGGATTAACCATATTCACTTTTTCTTGAATTTTACTCTCCAAATAGGAATCATCAGCATGCACACCTTTTGCTGCCTGAAAACCATCATCATAAGCCTCTTCACAAGCTTCAGGATCAACCTTCTCCACTTTTTTCTCTTTCGCTTCTTTCTGTTCTTCATTTAGCCTTTTAAGGGAGTGCTTGAAGAACTCTAGGAAGTGATCTTTCGATGGCTTGACCTGGAAATCTGGTCTATTATAATATTGCTGCTCCCAGCTAGCAAGCAGAAATGCTCGGTCTAGATGCAACTTTCCATCGGGGTGGTATAGCCTGCTACGAAACATTCGTGCGTCTGCTGCCGAGATCTGACTTAGCGCACCATACTCGACTACACGTCGCATAAACCCTTCTGCAGTTCGTTGCCTTTGCTCTCGGTCGCTTTGCATAACCTGTTCATAAGTTGGAGGCGCATCAGTACCGCTTCCTCCACCTTGCCCTTGATTGTGACCTTGCACAACCTCCTGACAAGATGGAGGCGCATCACCTCCATCTTGCCTTCGATTGTCCTGCCCACGCAAAGCCGCTCTCAGGGGGTTAAATAGTCGGTTCACAGTTCTATCCCTTTGACGGGGCTGTTCTCCGACCTCATTCACCCTGCTATTTCGCCTGAACATATTTCGGTTCAACGGATTGTACATAATAGATATCTCCTTTTGCTTACTTCACCAATGGAACCAAACAGATTGCCAGCGAACCCCTGACAAGGGATAGCACTCTGTTAGCCTCATATTGTAAGTATAAACCAAAAAAAGGCTTTTGGCAATAGCAAAAGCATAACAAAAAGTGACATATTAGTGACATTTGGAAAGATTTTGTAGCGAAGACCAGCAAAAACGGCTTAGTAATTTTAATGTATATAAATGTAATAATAGTAGTACTTGTGTTGCCATTATTTGACTATAATCATAGGATTATGTATAATTAATCTAGAATTTGCATGATACAAATATGATAACTGATTATACAAGCTATTGTCCTTTTTTATATTTGTATCACGCATTTCATCACAGTACTCGTTAATGGGTGTAGTGGAAGAAGGATTTTTGTATGCAGTATCAAACGAAGTGGGTGAGGAATATGTTCAAGCTCTTCTCGTCTCGGCCGTCCTCGCTTATGCGTACTTTCTTGCTAACGGGTTTGGTCCTTGGAAGCCTCGTAGTTGCCATTGCCAGCCTACAGTTATCTCTGATGAACGCGAGCGCGACAGCTGCGACCTCCAAACATGTTGGTTACGGTCCCGCTGTGTCCATAAAGATCTCGTCTCATATAGACCAGCGGACAGTGACTTATACGCTGACCATCCGCAATGCAGCACACGCTGGCACAATCAGTAGAAGAACGCCTATTACGTTCACAGATAGTATCCCGAGGGGTCTGAGCAACATCAGTGCAAATGGGGACCACTGGGCTATTAAAGTACGTTCTAAGGTTAGCCCATCCCTAGTTACTGGGACTTATAGGGGGAGCTATCCCGTGGGTCCTGGTGCTACATTACCAGCTGTCACTATTACAGGGACAATCACTCGCGATGCGAGCCACGTGCTCCCGAACTCCGCCTCAGTGAATGTTCGGGGTAATACTGATAAGGCACATCACAAGGCAGTTATTCATGACAATATCGGGTCTACGTCGTCTTCTAATCATGCGTTGTCTTCTAATAACGACAGCAGTCCTTGCGATAGCGAGTGCAGTAGCCTCGACGACAACAGTAACCTCGATAATGGCAGTTGTAATAGCAATTGTGATAGCAGTAATGACCAAGCAAGCAATGCCTACAGCGAAAGCGATCAGCAGAGCATACATGTTTCTGTACGGCGGAGTGTAGA
>Ga0193728_1001866_pt1 | contig 10887 bp, 8 predicted proteins | sample U1c1metaG_FD_143037 | JGI IMG/M metagenome (GOLD analysis project Ga0193728, IMG submission 143037) | Soil microbial communities from a riparian zone of the East river system, Colorado, United States - U1c1 | ecosystem: Environmental > Terrestrial > Soil > Riparian zone | place: USA: East River... | reverse complement strand
GGTATAGAATCAACCTCCAGCGGCATTTTCATAGCTTCCAACTGGTGTATATCAGTATTTCTTTCCAGTCGCTTATCCAGGGTGACGTAGGTTAACGGAGCCTTGAATGGAGTTTTATCCGACAAGTCGGGATTGATACGGATCTTTACTGCATCGGCCAAAACAGGCTTATAAGCCGTAGTTACCACGATTTCTTCCGACAAGCCGGCCTTATTTTGGTCTGCTGCATTATTACCGCCTTTTTTTGTCGTATCTGTCGCAGTGGTTGCTGCAGGTTTTTTTGCTTCCTTTTTAGCCGGGGCTTTTTTTGTTTCCTTTTTTTTCTGTGCGTTAGCAGGCACTAAGTAACATACTATTACTAAGGTAAGCAGCGCGTATATGTATTTGAATTTCATCTGTCTGTTCTTCTTATGCTTAATTTCCCTTAGTTGTATCCTGCTTTGCGCTACCTGTTGTATCCGCCGCAGGTTTTTGCTGATTACCTTGCCTGCGTTTGACTCCAGGGCTCAGCGAGTCAAGTTTTTGCTTGGCTGTCGGCAATATCTCATCATTACCCTTGTAGTTTTCAATGATACTTTGCAATGTGGCCTTTGCCTGAAAGTCATCTTTCAGCGCTATATAATCATCGGACAATAAAATAAAAGTCTTGGCTACCCAATAATCATAGTTCGGTAGTTCCTTTACCAGGTCAAAGCAGGTTTTTTGCGATGCCTTGTACCGGCCTCTCATATACTCAATGTTGGCAATATTGTATTTGGATTCGGCGGCGTCAATGGTTTTGGTGTTAGCCACTGTATAGGCAAATTCTTTTAATGACGATGTGGTATCGCCTTTTTGCAGATAAGCTTTACCGGCATACAAACCTGTTCTAAACTTATCCTGCTGCGATGATTTTTCATACTCGCGTACCAGGATTACATATTTTAATACATCATCCGGTGCTTTCATCTGCGAATAACACATCAGCAGGTTATTGATTGCGAACGCGTAGTCGGCCTTATATTCCGAATTGGTTTCCAGTTTTTTCAGGAAAGGCACGGCATCATTGTACCGTTTTTGCGCGATATAAAGTTTAGCCATGCTGATGAGTGACTTTTCTGTATAGTCGCTTGTCCAGTCGTTCAAAATCACATTATAATCGGTCACAGCGTCATTAGGTTTACCTAAAGCCACCATGCTTTCCGCACGAATAAACCTGGCCTGTTTATCATAAATAGGTTTGGTTGGGAATTTATCAAAATAGGCATTTACCGCTTGTACTGTTCCGGCGGCATCGCCTTTCAGGTAAAGGCTATTTGCTGCATTGAACATAATGTCTTCCTGCTGTGATGCCGTGAAATTACCTATCGGCGTAGTTGCCGCGTAAGTGATAAACGTTTGTGCGTCACCCTTATCGGTGTAAATTTTCTGAATCTGCTTTAAAGCCTGCTTAGCCTCGTCACTCGATGGATAATCCTGTATCACTTTTTTGAATGATACAATGGCGAGGTCATCACTACCGGCGTTGTAATCTATCAATCCCATGGTAACCAATGCCCGCGGAACATAGCTGCTGTGCGGGTATTTCGCTATCATGGATAGCAAATCCGCCTTGGCAGTTGCTCCGTCGTTTTTCAGGAAGTAGGTGTAGGCTATTTCAAACGAGGCATCATCTGCATAGTCCGAATTAGGGAACGTGCTCAACACATTGGTCAGGGTGTTAATTTTTGTATCTGGCGAACCTTCCAAACCCTGTATCATACCGCGTTGGAATAAAGCATAGTCTTCACCCTTGCTGTGCTGCGCAATTATACGGTCGTAATATTCTCGGGCTTGCGCATAGCTTTTCAGTACAAAATAGCTATCAGCCAGCCGTGTTATGGCATCATTGATCGTGTTCCTGTCGGTTTCACCGCCATGCAGGAATTTCTCAAAATATGTTGCAGCCTTACGGTATTGCTCCCCGTAGAAAGCGGCATAGCCTAAACCGTAATTAGCATAATTATATGTAGGCAGGTCGCTGGCATAATCCATATCCAGGAAACGTTCAAAATTCTGCACTGATTCACCATACTTGCGCACTTCGTACATGGATTCGGCCATCCAATATACTGTCAACGCCTGCACCTTTTTGTCCATCGGGTTCTTTAACGAACGCAGGAAAATGCCAATAGCATTTTCAAAGGCCCTTTCATTATAAAACTCGAGGCCACGAAAGTAAGTCACCTTCTGATAAGCTGTTTTTGCGCTTGCCGATTTGTTAGGTATCGGCTCCAGAATTTCAACCGCTTCCTTGTAATTGTGTGAGTTAAGCAATTCCTCGCCAAGCAGGGTTTTCATCTCGTCATTTCTTGGCGATTGCGGGTAGTTTTTCAAATAAAGTCGCGTGGCATCCAGCGCCTGGGTATTGAAATCGAGTTCGTAAGATAATTTGGCATATTCATACAGGGCGTCCTGTTGCAAAACCGGGTCAAAAGTCATTTTTGATGCCACGAAAAAGGCGTTGCGGGCGCTTTGCTTATTACCTATCTTCAGGAACACGTTACCAAGCGTGTAGTTACCGTTCTGACTGTAGACATCGTTCTGGTCAACTAATTTTACCAGTTCCGTCGCAGCTTTTGGATAATTGCCCATCTTATAATTACCATAACCCATTTGGTAACTGTCCTGGGTATTTTCAGTCTTACCCCTGTCCTCCTGTTCAAAACGACTGTAATAAGCTACCGAGTTTTTATAGTCATTATTGGCAAAGTACGATGCGCCGATGATGCGCAGCATTTCAGTCTCGTGCTGCTGATGAGTAGTTTTTAAAATAGGGACGGCGTAACTTATCACGTCATTATATCGCCTGTCGAGAAAATAAACGGCTGTGATATAATAGGGGTAACTGTTCTCATACTTCTTTGAAGTTTTTATCCGCTCAAAATTCACCAGGGCAACATGATAATCTTTATTGAGGTAAGCGATATACGCGAAATAGTAAGTTGCATCTACCGTAAACGATGATTGTGTATTTTTTACTTCGCTAAACAATAACTGGGCCTTGGTATAATCGTTTGTAGCAAAATACGCATAACCCTTGCGAAACTTGTATTCTACATTCTCGCTGCCGTTTAATTCATCAGCCGACACCTTATCAAACCATTTTAACGCTTCCGGATATTTCTGTTGTTTGAAGTAATATTTACCAATTTCAAAATAAGCCAGCTTGGTTAACGGATTTTCCGGGTGTTCCTTAGAAAATTTCAGTATTAAACTTTCAGCATCATCATTCCCCAGTTGTAACGCACAAAATGCCTCATAGTACTCCGCGTCCTCTTTTACGAGCGACAACTCCGACTCAAATTTTGGTTGTGTTGTAGCTGCCAGCCTGGATGTTCCCACCAGCCTGAATTGTTCGGCAGCAGCAACATATTTACCTTTATTCATCAGGTCGGTAGCGGTATGGTAAGTGCGGTAAACCTCGTAGGATGGGTCCTGCTGAGCGCTTGCGGTAAGTGTAAAAAATATAGGAATTAAAAGAGCTGTATATTTGAAATTATTCATAAGCGCGAGATACAATTATGCGAAAGTAGTTATAACACAAAAATGCAATCCACACAAGTAATTCACAAATGTGAATAACATATTTTTAATACTGAACGCATGTTTTTTAGGCATGTTATTGGTGTGGAAAACTTTATGGATATCTAAACCACAATTTACCGGATTTAAGAAATTGCTGGATTTTTTGAGGTTAACAAGGGGCGTTCATTATTGTTTTTGAATTGAGCTATTTCTTAAATCCTATTCTTTCTCTTTCGTCCCACTTTCTTTGGGCAGCTTTTTCATCGAGTAAATTTTCCATGGCATCATAAATGTGATTTAGTTGTGCATCGTGCTCGTCTATTCTTTCTTTTATTTCTTGTAATTGCTCTTGCACGTCCATTTGCTGCAATGCAAGGCGCCTTATCGCTACAAAAGCCCTCATAATTGCTATATTCATATTTATAGCGGTATCGCTGTTTAGTACGCCGCTTAACATCGCTACCCCCTGTTCGGTAAATGCATAAGGTGTTGCCCTTATATTCCGTTTGTTTTGGGAAGCAGTCACAATTTGTGACCGCAAAGATATATTGCTTTCAGATGCTGTAACAAATTGTGACCGGATACCATGCCATTCAACAAGCGTAAGCTGAAACATAAAATCACCGGGAAAACGCTTAATATTTCGTTTTACAGCCTGGTTGAGCGCTTTGGTGGGCACTTCGTAAAGCGAAGCCAAATCCATGTCGAGCATTACCCTTTCGCCCCGTATTTCGTAAATTCTGTTTTGTATACTTTGAATAGCTATCATTTTGAAGAGAAATAAGGTCTATTTTGAAAAAGCAATATAAAACATATAATAGTTTATTCGCAAATTCGTTGAAAACCAATGTATCCATACAAGCATTTTATTTTAATCTCTTGTATTTTAGTTTACTGCAGCTTTGTGGCTAACCAAAAAACAGGCGCACCTTTAGTCCTGCATGATGAAAAACTAAATTTCACACCTCATGAATTTTATATTGCGGACGTGATTGATGAACGTGAGAATAAGAGTACTGCCGCTTTATTAGTTTATAAGAATGAGACAAATGCCTATGTTACGAGGCCAATAGACTTGAAAGATGGTGCAGCCTTAGCTATCAAACAGTTTTTGGGCCATAACCTGAACCAAAATTCATCACTGAGGCCGGTAACTATTTCGATAAAGAGTTTTAAACTGGAGGAGGCCAGTTCACCGGGCGGACTTATAAACGGCCATCTCAATGTTGATTTTTCATTTGGGCTTCAAAAAGATTATGGGATTTTGCAACTGGTAGAATATAAAGGCGGGACGCGCTACACCCGACCCGACGGGCAAACTGATATAGCAGAGCCAATCCTGAGGCAGGGAATAGAAGAAGCACTTACCTGGTTTAACAAATGGATAAACAAATATGCCGATGACGACCCAAGGCTAGCAAAATCAGTAAAAGTTAAACTATCTGATTATACGGACAAACGCGAAGGTGATACCATTTATTATATAGCGAATCGGCCGCTGAACTGGAATGATTTCCATGATAAACCGAGGGCGGGAAGTTTTGAGGCAGAAGTGTTTGCAGGCCTGGGTTATTCCGAAAAGGCGAGCGTCGAGAAAGGCATAATTAATCTGAATATCTCTTTAAAAGTAGATATGGCTAAAAGTGATTGCTGGGTACGCGATGGCAGCCGTGATGACTACGTTTTAAACCACGAGCAGCGGCATTTTGATATCGCAAAAATTGTTGGTGAGCATTTCAAACAAAAAATTGCTGCTATGCACCTGCCACCCGACAATTATGATGGTGAAATTAATATAGAATATTTGGAGACCCTGCGCGAACTGCACCGCATGCAAACACAATACGACGGTGAAACACATCATGGAGCAAACCATGGGATACAGGAAGAATGGAATGAGAAAATAGATAAGGAATTGAAGTTGCTGGGGGTAAAAAAGTGAACCGTTAATGATTTTTTATTAACAGTTCTTCAGGCTGCCGTTAGGTGTGATGCAACTTTTTCAAGCAAATCAGATATGTTGAATGGTTTTGCCAGAAAATCATCTGGTGCTCCACCGTTCAGTGATATACGTTCGGATACCTGGTGACTTGCCGAAACCAGTATCACGGGGATATCCCTGGTTTCTATCCTGGCTTTCATCTCTCTGCACAATTCACGGCCATCTACATTTCCCAGCATCACGTCAAGCAGTATAAGGTCGGGGTGGCTTTCTTTAACTTTTTCAAACAGTAAATTACCGTCCGCAAGGGTTGCTACTTCGTAACCATAATCCTCCAATATGAGTTTCATTACTTCTAAAATGTCCTCATTGTCGTCAACTGCTAATATCCTCTGCATTATCATATGCTTTTATTCAATCTTATTGTGTTTACTACACACAATTATTATACCAAATTATTCATACAAAAATTCCATTAGACTGAAAAACAGCCATTTGCAATATACAGATTTTTGTAAAGCGTCCTATCATTCGGATAATAAACAAATTTGGTATAGTATTCCCTACATTTCGCGGTTAATAGTGTCCGGATACTGGTATTAGGTTTTGCGGATATAATAACCTTTACGGCATTTGGCGCAAAAGTATTTTCTTACAGGCAGAAAATATAAAAAGGTTTTTACAAACCAACTGCGATGCAGTTGAAAATGAAATGAAGAGCCACATTTCGGACAATAATAAATCTTTTCAGGTTCGGTTTCTCTAGTCAATTCTAAGTCAATATCAGGTATTTAACAATTGCATTAAACAACCCAAAAGTAATAAAATTATGGACTTTGCCAATTGCCTGCAATTTTTCAGGAATTAGTTAGCTCCAAACGTAATGTTTTCTTTTGCACTTATAGCAGTAGAATCTTTTGACAGGCACCCAGTTTAGCAGCTTTTTAAACAGGTAACCGCGTCGCACCCTATAGCCAAGTTCGACTTTACACCTGGGGCACGACGGCAACTTTTGGAATGTGCTTCGGTGGTCTTCCTTATAATTTTCAGCAGCTATCATGCTCAATCCAATAAGGGGCTTTGTAGTTATGTTAATTTAAAACAAAGATATATTTACCGATGGAAATCACGGAAATGCATGAGTTATCAAATTGTTAAGCTATTTTTATTGCTATTTGATCCAGCCTGCCGCCAGTTTAGCAAATAAGGTTATTTACCTTATCAACTAACTCGAACAAATCAAAAGGCTTATTAATAACCGCATCGCAGCCGTAGGCTAATATCTCATCGTGGTGGTTGATATAGGCCGAAAAAATAATTACTGGCACATTATTAAACTTGGGGTGCGATTTTATTTGCCTGCATATTTCCCCTCCATTTTCACCGGAGACGCGGAAATCCAGCAACACCAGGTCGGGGTTAAAGTCGTCCATCAGCACCATGAACTGCTCGCTTTCGGACACACTTTTTACTTCGAAGCGTTCATAAGATAAAACTTCATGAACAACTTCCAGTATATCCTCATTGTCATCAAGTACCAAAATTTTTTTTAGCATGGCTGTCGGAGCAAGTTGCTGTCAGAAACTGTGAATTATATTAAGTCTGGCAATCAAAAAATTGTGTAAGGGCAAAAAAGCAGTTAAGGATCGGAATACTATTTAGCCATTATTAAAACAAATATAATATAATTTTTCATTTGTGCTCACTCTATTTGATATCATTTCATGTAAAATTAATCTTACGTGAACAAAATGATTCTCAAATTATTCAAAATGCCTCTCCTAATCCAAGTGTAAGTCCTGAATACCCCTGGCTGAAACCATAATCAACCGCGATGTTTGTCCCCGACCTTTTATTGAACTTGATGCGGACCCCCGCACCTGCCGCCGGGTGCCAATAACTGAAGTTATTTGCATATGGTTCGCTAACTGAGTTAACATTTGCAAAAACAACAAAGCCAAGCAAGCCGTTCGTTGTGATATCCCTGCGATACTCGGTCTCGAAGTAAATCAGGGTATTGCCCCGGTAACGGTTTTGCTCAATGCCCCTGCCCGACCGCTGGTATGGGTCCCATCCTATGCTGGGTAAATTAAGATAAGGGACGCCTCTGCCAAATGTTTTCCAGTAATAGGTCCAAAAAGCCAGTACATTTTGCTCCTTTGAGGTGGTTAATGAAATGTACTTACGCATATCGATATACAGCGATTGCCAGTTAGCATCGCTGCCTAGTCCCATCATATTTACACGGTATACCACATTGGTATATGACCCCGGCAATGGGTTAAGATCATTGTTACGGGTATCATAAAGGGCGTTAAACGTAATGCCGGAAGAAAATGAATTCTGGTCGGATGAGGTCCCGTAAGGATACCCGCTGAATTTACGCAGCGCATTAGGATTATCCGTTTCAATATCCATGTAATAATCCATATTATAGCCTGCCCCAACGTAAAAATAAGGTGTAACGCGTTTTAATGCGCTTTGATAAAAGCGGATATACTGGTAATTTATTAGAAATTTATTTGATTCGGGCTGATACCCACCCAGGCCCCAGGTATATTGCGGATACACCAGGAAACGTGTGTCGCCCTGGATGTTCCAGGTATTATCCTTTGTCCAGATGCTGGAGCGTAGCGGCAGGCCAAAACGGGTATGAAAATTAAAATACGGGGCGAAAGTAACGGTAGATAGATAAGTTGTGTTGTGGTCGCCAGAATAAAAGCCAAACACGGTGCTTGTAAATAAAGCTGTGCCCCCTCCCGGAACGGAGTAGGAAACCGGTAACAACGAGAAATAAACCGCTTTTTTCTTTGTTGTATCAATTGGCTTTGGACTGACGTGCAAAACGGCTTTGGCCACATCTATCAGGTCCTTTTTGCCTGTCGTATCAATTTGGCGGCTGCGGTCAATGGCCTTTTGAGCCAGTAGCAACCCCGGCATAAAACAAAAAAAGCAGCAGAAAACTATTTTTTGCATTTGTTTAAATCACGATCAGCAAGAGCCTATTGTTTGCGCACATAATTGAACGTAAAAGCGTGGGTATCCAAGACAACTTAAAAACCGCAACACATGGTCAGTCCAATTTCTATTTAATAAATTCCAAAACTGCATCCGAAAACTGTATACTTTTTGAAGCTGCGTTATGGTCGCCGGGCACATAAACAAGTTTTGATCCCGGTATCATTTGCTGTAAAACGGTTTCGGATCCGTCGCCCTTATCCTCGGTTCCACGGATGATGAGCACCGGTTTTTTAACCCTTGCCAATTGCGCGGGACTGGTTGAGGGCTGGTACTTTTGCTGGAGGGCAAGGGGTATTATATCAAAATGCTGACTATGTATATAATTTACCATGCCATCCACATCATGCAATGATGTATCTCCCATAAGTGCTTTATAAGCATGTATCCGCCGGGGCCATTCGGGATTGGTATAGCTATCGCCCATCCCTCCCATTACGGTTTTGTTCACCCGTTTGTCCATCACCATTAGGCTTGATGCAATAATAGACCCGCGGGAATAGCCAACCATGTCATAATGTTTAATTTGCAGCGAAGTCATTAATCCCATAATATCCTTCGCCTCAGCATTATTTGCATAAGCCTCATCCGTGTGTGGTTTATCTGAGCGGCCGTTGCCGCGCAGATCCATCATAATCACTTTGTATCTTGCCTGTACCAGGTTGTCATAGAGCTTCCCGCTTTTCCACCCCTGGCAATTACCCGAAAAGCCATGTATAAGTACCACCGGATATCCATCTCCTTTTACTTCGTAATAAATCTTTACGCCATCAAAAGAGCTGAAATACCGACCCGAATCTGCCTGCATGCCGGAAGCCCGTGTGCCGATTAAAAAGCAAAGCGCCATTACGCTGAAAACTATTTTTTTCATGATGAATTTTTGTAGTGGGTTTTGGCTAAAATAATTAATTAGATTTTAAATTATTATGCCATTATTATAATTCATTTTTCTATATTTGGTTATACGCCTGTTTGCCCACTAAATCTGTACATTATGAAAAAAGTTTCGGATATCCTTGCCCGCAAGGGAGGCAGTGTCATCACCATTGATGCTGAAACCTCAGTATTGGATGCATTGCGACTGATGGACGATAAAAACATCGGTTCCGTAGTAGTTACAGATAATAATGGATACCTGGGCCTGTTGACAGAGCGCGACTATGCCCGCAAAGTCATCCTGAAAGGCAAATCATCCGATGAAACTACCGTGCGCGAGATCATGACCACCAATCTGCCACACCTTATACCCGATAATTCCGTGGAAACGTGTATGCATATTATGAGTGAGAATAATATCCGCTATCTTCCCGTTTTCAGGAATAATCAGTTGTGCGGGATTGTTTCCATCAACGACCTGGTAACCGAAACCATATTGACGCACGAAGAAACCATTGAGCAACTAAGGAGTTATATTCATTCTTAAAAACCGCACCTATTAATCCACCCTAATATTTATATCGTCTTTAATAATTAAAGGCCCTTTCGGAACTTGCAACTTTGCAGACGGGACGAAATTATATCCTTCCGGCGAGCATATCCGGATTACAATTTCTTTGTGCCTCGCCGTGTTCTCTGGGGCTGATTAGCACGAAGATTCTGAATTAATTATCAAGCATATTTTAAGGGCAGTGTTACGGAATTATTTCAGGTAAGTAAATGCATGCTTTTTTTTAAAAAAAGGCATTTAGGAATTTGCATTTAAACGTGAAAAAAAATGCAAAACAGGATAAAAAGGCAATAAAAAATCCGGATATATTCCCAAAATGGTAATTTCGTTAACATTTGATTAAAAAAATTTCAAAAGTGTTTGGATAACACGAATTAAAATTGTTAAATTAGCGTTCAATAAGCGATATTTTTAACATTTCTACCTGAAAAACATTAAAAATATGACAAACCTTAAGCGTTTTTGATGGTTATTGCTTATAAGAATAAATGTTAAACGGCTTCCGGCCCCAAAACGAGCTTTTATGTACTTTGTAGTTTGCGTAATCTCCACCATCATAGCAATCGTCCTGTTAATAGGTTATATAACAGCGCGCATAAATCTTCGGGCAAATTGTGACCATTATTGGGAAGACAAGGGCGAAGGCGATATCAAATGCTCCAAGTGTAATAAAAAATTCAGGAGCGCCTGATCTTTTTTCATCCTCCAATTGTCTGACTATAAGCTTTGTTAACGGAAATGTTCCTGCCTTTTCTTATAATTGGGCATGCCAATAACCATCCGCCCTGCCACTTTTGACGATATTCCCGTATTGCAGCAACTCATCGCTTTATCAGCGCGCGGTCTTAGCACAGGTTATTACACACCTGCCCAAACCGAGAGCGCTATCAAATATGTTTTTGGTGTTGATACGCAACTCCTCACCGACGGTACT
>Ga0193728_1001865_pt1 | contig 10888 bp, 11 predicted proteins | sample U1c1metaG_FD_143037 | JGI IMG/M metagenome (GOLD analysis project Ga0193728, IMG submission 143037) | Soil microbial communities from a riparian zone of the East river system, Colorado, United States - U1c1 | ecosystem: Environmental > Terrestrial > Soil > Riparian zone | place: USA: East River... | reverse complement strand
GCTCGCTGCCGTCCGTCTCCGCGCCGATGTCATCCGCTTCGCCGCCGCCCGCCGGCGCGAACCTTCAGGAGCCTGGCGAGTTGAGCGCGCTCATGCGCCCCAGCGTCACCACGGCCGTTCGCGCGCTGGTCCTTCCCACCCAAAGACTGCTGCTGCCCAAGGGCGCGTTTCTCGATTGCACGTTGGAAACCGCCATTGACTCGACGCTGCCCGGCATGACCACCTGCGTGATGGCGACTGATACGTTTGGTGTGGACGGGCAGGTCGTGCTGCTGGAGCGCGGCACCAAGCTGGTTGGCGAGACTCGCGGACAGGTGCAGCAGGGTTCGGCACGGGTGTTCGTGCTGTGGAATGAAGCGCGCACGCCGACCGGCGTCATTGTGCCGCTGGCATCGCCTGGCGCCGACGAACTCGGGAGGTCCGGGCTGGCGGGTACGGTGGATCGACATTTCTGGGAACGCTTCGGCGCCGCCATGCTGGTGTCTGTCATCGACGGCGGCATTCAGGCCGCGGTCCAATCGAGCCGCGGCAACAGCGGCGCGGTGATTGTCAATCCGTCGGGAACACAGGATGTCATGACGGAGGTGCTGAAGGGGACCATCAACATTCCCCCGACCGTGGTCAAGCATCAAGGCGACCGCATCCAGGTACTGGTCGCGCGGGATTTGGACTTCAGGTCGGTTTATGAGCTCAAATCCGCCTCCGCTGAGCGCTAGCGGCGGTTCCGAGGCCTCGGCGCTCGCACTCACCCTGCGCGCGCTGCGTCCGCTCTTGGGCCGCGACGACGTGATGGAACTGTGTATCAACCGGCCCTACGAGGCATTTCTCGAAACCCATGTGGGATGGCGCCGGGAGCATCTGCCGTTTGCCGACTTCGAATGGTGCGGCAGGCTGGCAAAGCTCATCGCCAACTCCACTCAACAGCGCGTCGATGCAACCTCGCCTTTGTTATCGGCGTCGCTGCCAAGCGGAGAGCGGGTGCAAATCGTCATGCCGCCCGCGACCACGGCGGGATGCGTGGCGATTGCCATCCGCCGGCCGGCTGAAAAAGTCTGGAGCATCGAAGAATTGGCAGCCCGCGGCATTTTTCGCCGCGCCAGGCAGGCTGCTCAAAGTCTCGATGACACTGAGCAGGAACTGCTGCGACTCCTAAGTGCAGGCGAATTCGAAGCATTCATGCGTCTCGCGGTGCTGAGCCGCAAGAACATTGTCGTCTCCGGACCGACCGGTTCAGGCAAGACCACCTGGACCAAGGCATTGATTCGGGAAATTCCGAGCGACGAAAGGCTCGTGACCATCGAGGACGCCAAAGAACTGGTGCTCGATCGGCATCCGAATCACGTACGTCTCTACTATTCCAAAGACGATCAAGGTGTCGCCCGCGTGACGCCGAAGCAGCTGTTGGAATCCTGCCTGCGAATGAAGCCCGACCGGATTTTATTGGCGGAATTGCGCGCCGAGGAAGCGTTCGACTATTTGCGCAACGTCAATTCGGGACACCCCGGCTCCATCACCAGCGTTCACGCCACCAGCGCGGAGCTAGCCTTCGAGCAATTGGTGCTGTTGGTGAAGCAGAACCCGGGCGGCCGCGAGCTGGCGCGCAGCGATATCAAAAGCCTCTTGTACATGTTGGTCGATGTGGTGATCCAGTTCGGCGTCGAGCGCCACCAACGTTTCATCAAAGAGGTCTGGTACGACCCGGAGCGTAAGCGGCGATGAGCGGGCTCCTGCATGGTTGGACGGGCATTCAAGTCGAACTCGAGCGAGCCGCGCGCCGCCCAGCAGCGACGCTCGTAGGGTTTGGAGCATGAGTGATCGTGGCGCTGTGGACGATGCAACCATGAAGGTCGGCCTGCTCATGGAAAGCGCCCAGGTCCATCAAAAGCTTGCCGAGGGCCAGCTCGAAAAGCTCCGTGCCCACACACAAGACCTTGACGCCGTCGTGCGGGATGAAATCCGACGGACGCTGGTCGAGGAATTGCAGATGTTAACGGCGGAGACCGCACGGGCGACCCGGGCCCTCCAGAAGCTCCGAAGCGGTGCCGCCCGGCGCGGCATGGTGTTGATTCTCTCCGGCGCCGTTCTCTGCGGCCTGGTTCCGATCGCACTGGCGAGCTGGGCGCTGCCTTCGCCGGCGGACATCGCGACTTTGCGCGCCCGACGCGAGGAACTGGCGGCGAACGTCGCCAAGCTCGAACTGCAAGGCGGCCGCATCGAATGGCGGCGATGCGGCGAAGGCAGACGCCTCTGTGTCCGCGTGGACCGCAAAGCTCCGAGCTACGGTGAGAAGGCGGACTACTACGTAATCGAAGGTTACTAGCGCGATGAATTTGCCGGACATGATTGAACGGCTGCATAACCCGAACACCGCGGCACTGGCGGCCGCGCTCGTCCTAGCGGCGGCCTTGTGCACAAGGCTGTGCGCGCGGGGGTTGCGGCGCAAGGACGTCACTGCGCACAGGCGCGGCGCGCTGTTATCCGACGGCAGACCGATGCAGCGGCGCAGTGCCCGCCGCGGGAAGGTATCCTCTGACCGCGTAACCCTGGCCGGCATCGCCATCCCCCGTGCAGATGAAACCAAGCATTTCAAGCTCATCGGCACCACCGGCACGGGCAAGTCCACCGCCATTCGCGAGCTGCTGGGTTGCGCCATCGCGCGCGGCGATCGCGCCGTATTTGCCGATCCGGACGCAGGTTATCTCGAGCATTTTTACGACCGTTATCGTGGCGACATCGTACTCAATCCGTTCGAGCCGCAATCCGCCAAATGGAATTGGTTCGCTGAGATTGAAAACAGCTTCGATGTCGAACAGTTGGCGCGCGGCCTGATCCCTGACGCTGAGGATCCTGGAGCACGCGAGTGGCGCGGCTATGCGCGCACTTTTCTCGCCGCCGTCCTGCGCCGCTGCCGCTTTTCGGGAGCGTGCAACACGGGGGATTTGTGGCGCTTGCTCACTGTGGCGTCGGCGGACGAGCTGCGACCCATCGTTGCCGGTACTCCGGCGCAACCCTTTCTCGATCCCGACAATGCGCGCATGTTCGGGTCCATCCGCTCGGTCACAGGCTCCGCGATCGCGGCTTTCGAGTACATCGAGCGCCAACGGGGGAGCTTGTTTTCCGTCCGCGAGTGGGTCAAGGCTCGGGGGTCTGCGGGAATGCTGTTCATCCCGTATCGCGCCGGTCAAATCGCGGCACTGCGCTCACTGATCGCGACCTGGATGCACCTCGCGATTTTCGAAGCCATGAGCCAGGCACCGCGTGGCGACCAGAGACTGTGGTTCGTCATCGACGAACTCGATGCGCTGGGCGCCATCGATGGCCTCAAGGACGCGTTGGCGCGGCTGCGCAAGTTCGGCTGTTGTTGCGTGTTGGGATTCCAATCGATCGCGCAGGTGTCCGGTACCTATGGTCACGGCGGCGAGGCGCAGACACTCGTGGAAAACTGCAGCAACACCTTGATTTTGCGCTGTTCGGGCAGCGAAAACGGCGGCACCTCGCTTTTTGCCTCGCGGCTCATCGGCGATCGGGAAGTGCTCAGGCGGCAGGTGTCGCGCGGCAAAGATCGCGAAAGCGGCTTCTCGGCCCGCGGCACGCGCCGTTCCCGCAGCATCACCTACAGTCATGTCACTGAGCCTGCCGTCATGGCTTCCGAGCTCGAGCAGCTGCCGGATCTGTGCGGCTATCTCAAAACCGCATCGTCCGCGGTGTGGCTCAAAGTCGCGTTCGCCAAAGGATAGCCATGCAAGTGCCCGACGCGAACATTCGATCTTCCAGCTATTACATCTCCCAGACCTCGGTGCAGTGCCTGTCCTGCGGCCAATGGACACGCGTGCTCGCCTTGGCTCTGCCGGCGCCTCACGAGGTCTTGATCGAAGACGAATGGCAGGCCGCCAATGTCAGCGCGTTTCTATTTTACGTGACCGAGTTGCCTGAAGAGGTGCGGCGCCGGTTGCAGACATCCAGCTTCTTTCGCTTGAGTCGCATGGAAGATGCGTCAGATCCCTGCTGGGCGAATCATTGCGAGCATTGCGACGCGCTGGTCAGCGATGACGAACTGCACTGCGAGCCCGGCGGCTTCATGCCGGGCGATGCGCAAGAGGCACAGGACATTTCGCTCTTTGCCATAGCCGAACCCTTTCGAGCGGTCTCGGCGGGTTATGCAGTCGATCCAGAGTTCTTTGAGCTCATAGCCAAGCGCTAGCGTGGCTCGTAATGGCAATATATTTCCTCAACCTCCAGAGTCTCGGGCGTTCCAGCGGCAGCAGCGCCGTGAGCGCCGCCGCGTACCGGTCCGGAGAGCGTATCCGCGACGAGCGCACCGGCAAGACCTACGATCACTCCGGTCGCCAGGACGTCATGCACAAGGAAATCATTTTGCCGGGTGAATTCGCGGCGCATGATATGGGTTGGGCGCACGATCGAGGAAATCTTTGGAACACGGCCGAGCACGCCGAAGTCCGCAAAGACGCGCGCGTCGCCCGCGAGTACCTGGTGGCATTGCCTGCAGAGCTGGCCCACGATCAGCGCGTGAAGCTGGTAAGGGAATTCTCGCGTGAACTGGTCGAACGCTATCGTTTTGCGCTTGATGTGGCCATTCACGCGCCAAGAGACTTCCCTGGCAGCGATTCGCGCAACTTTCATGCCCATCTGCTCGCGACCACGCGCGAGGTAACCCCCAAAGGCCTAGGGGCAAAAACCACGGTTGAAATGCATGACCGGCGTCGCCGCGAGGCAGGCTTGGATTCCAGTGTTCGTGAGCTGCTGGATGTTCGTAAAAGCTGGGCTAACGCCGCCAACGGCGCCTTGCAAGCGGCGCATATCGATGCGCGCATCGATCATCGTACGCTTGCGGCGCAAGGCATCAACCGCGAACCCGCGCCGCACATTCCGCGGGCCGTATTTGAAATGGAACGGCGCGGCCATCGAACCGTGGTGGCCGAGCGCATTCGCGAAGAATACCAGGCTAGAGTCGCATCGCGGCTCCAGCGATCGCCGCAGCTCGCCGCAGCGGCTGCACCCAGAAGCATCGATGAGATCCGGAAGCAGTCACAACCCAAGTACAACCCAGAGGATCTCGCGAAGCAGTCGGCACAGAATTGGCGGCGTTGGCGCGACACGCAACCCAAGCTCAACTCTGAGGATCTCGCGAAGCAGTCGGCACAGAATTGGCGGCGTTGGCGCGACACGCAACCCAAGCTCAACTCTGAGGAGGTCCGGAAGCAGTCCGCGGAAAATTGGCGGCGTTGGCGCGATACGCAACCCAAGCTCAACGACGAGGAGCTCCGGAAGCAGTCCGCGGAAAATTGGCGGCGCTACCGCGAGGCGCAACCCAAGCTCAGCGCCGAGGAGCTTCAACGTCAGTCTGTCGAGAAATGGTTGCGCTACCGCGAGGAACGTTCCAAATCCCAATCTCCATCCCAATCCAAGGCTCGCACGCGCGACCATGATCTTTCGCTGTGATCCGCAGACTTGCCTTCGCGTCCTGCTATGTCTATTCGCCCGCCGGAAAGGGCGCCATTTGCGAACGCTCCCGCCTGCTGCGTGCGCTGCTGAAAGAGGGCGACGCCCATTTCATGCAAAAGTACGCTGTGCGTGTCCACCAGCAAGCCGAATGGAGCGCGCAACTTGCCGGGTTTTTCCGCGACACCGACGTGTTGGTGCCCGTACCCAGAAGCTCGACCAAGGACTGCGGCACGTGGGTGGCGGCGGATCTTGCACGCGCCCTGGTGCAACAAGGATTGGGGACGATGGCATGGCCCGGTCTGCACCGCATCTGCGCCGTGCCCAAATCCTCAACCGCCGCTCGCGGCGCCCGCCCGACGGTCTCGTGCCACTTCGAATCGTTCCTGATGGAGCGATCCTCTGTCGCCCCTGCGAGTGTCGTCCTCATCGACGATGTCATTACCAAGGGGCGAACGCTGCTGGCCGCGGCCGCCCGCGTACGCGAGGCGTTTCCGCATGCGCAAATCCGAGCCTTTGCATTGCTGCGAACCATGGGATTGATAACCGGCGTTGAACACCTGCTGGACCCCTGCAGAGGGGAAATCAGATGGCAGCGCGGAGACGCGCGCCGAATTCCTTGAAGTTCTCCAAGGACGAGGACGACCCCGCCGTCAAGCCTTATAATGCGTCGCGCTTGCGCATTGATGTCAAAACTTCGCCTGGCAGCCGGCCGCTTCAAAATCTGGCGCCTCATGATATTGCCAACCATCTGCAGCGTGCGTTCGCTGCCGCAGACGGGCTCATAGGCGCCCACTGCATACATGAGCTGTGGATGCGAGGCGCAATGTCCATTAACATTGAGCGCGCGCTCGAACAACTATGGGCATGCGCGGCGGCATCCGTTCCGGAATGGCTGCCGATGCGCTATATAGACTGGCTGCCTGAGGCCTACGAGATCGCACTTGGGTTTAGAGCCGCTGCCAAGGGGCGATCGAACATCTACTTGGTGCTTCTGGATTTCATCGACCGTGGTGAAACCTACGGCGTGTATGTCGGCATGAGCAAGTACAGTCCGGCGCAGCGCTTCGATCAGCACAAGGCGGGGATTCGCGCGGCGGGAAGCGTATTGAAACGAGGTATCGAAGTGTTGACAGGACCGACCATGCATTTGCAGTACATCAAGAGCCGCGAGGCTGCGCGCATCGAAGCGCAGTTGGCGGAAGCCCTTGCCGGAGCCGGGTTAATTGTGAAGGGTGGCCACTGATATGATTCTCATCGGCATGTTCGATTCGCCGTTCGTGCGCCGGGTCGCGGTCAGCATGAATCTGTTGCAGGTGCCGTTCGAGCATCGCAACTGGTCCGTCGGCAAGGACTTTGAGCTGATTCGCCAGTTCAATCCCCTGGGGCGCGTGCCGGCGTTGGTGCTGACGGACGGCGACACATTGATCGAGTCCGCCACGATATTGGATTTCCTCGACGAGACTGCAGGTCCCGAGCGGGCGCTGCTGCCCCGATCGGGCGAGCCTCGGCGAGAAGCACTGCACATCATCGCGATTGCAGTCGGCGGCGCGGAGAAGGGCGTATTGCAGGTATACGAGAATGCGTTTCGCCCACCGGAGAAACGCTATCGGCCCTGGGTGGAGCGCTGTCATACCCAAACGCATGCGGCGCTCGCCGAACTGGACCGGTTGTGCCAGGTGCGCGGAGGTGAGTGGTTGATCGGCAACCGAATTACGCAGGCGGACATCACGGTCACCTGCGCCTACACTTTCCTGGGCGACGCACTGGACATCAATCGCGATGCGGTGGCGTACCCCGCCTTGAACACGCTTGCGGCGCGCTGTGAAGCTCTTCCTGAATTCCGGTCGGTCAAGGCCGATTGGTTCGCGCCAGGCGACCCCTAGGAGGGCAGGCTCCCAAGGGTTTACAATGGTTGGATGGTCGTCGTTCACCATCTCAACAACTCCCGGTCGCAGAGGGTGTTGTGGTTGCTCGAGGAACTCGGCGTCCCTTACGAGGTGAAACGCTACGAGCGGGATGCCAAGACGATGCTGGCCCCGCCCTCGCTGATCGCGATTCACCCGCTGGGCAAATCCCCGGTCATCGTCGATGGCGAGGTCACGGTGGCCGAATCCGGGGCGATCATCGAATACCTGCTTTCCAAATACGGCGATGGACGCTTGATTCCTCCCGCCGCCACTGCGCAGCGCCTGCGTTATACGTACTGGTTGCACTATGCGGAAGGATCGACGATGTCGCCGCTGTTGCTCAAATTGGTGTTCGATAGGGTTGCCGCCAATCCCGCGCCATGGCCCGTCAGCGCGATCGCCCGCCGTATCGCCGCGACCGTCACCAATGGTTTCATTGCGCCCAACTTGAAGCGCCATTTGGATTTCATCGAGGCTGAGCTCAACGCGCACCCGTGGTTTGCCGGAGAGCAATTCACGGCCGCCGATGTGCAGATGAGCTTTCCGTTGGAGCTCGCGGTATCTCGGGCCGGATTGAATGCCAGCCGCCCAAAATCAACGGCATTTCTCGATCGCATCCACGCGCGCGACGCTTACAAACGCGCGCTGGAACGCGGGGGCAAGTACGACTTTTAGTTGAGAAAATCAAAGTAAGGGGGAGTTGCTATGTCGAAGTCGCTTAAAGCAGGCGCCGTATCCTGCGTCCTGCTGCTTGTCCTGGCAGCCTGCAATCAGTCGACACCACCGCCATCGCTCAAGCCCAAGCCCAAGAGTCTTTCGCCCGCGAGTGTTGCCTGGCTCAGCCAATCAAACTCTTTCATCCAAGAATATATGCTGGCACGGCCCTCCTTTGCGGTGCAAGCCGGCCGCCATGAATTCGACGGCCAGCTGCCGGACTTGAGCGCGCACGGGATCAAGCGCGAGATCGCCCGGCTGCACGATCAGCGCGAGCAAATCTCCGCCGTCGATCCGGCGACCCTGGAACCGCGCGAACGCTTCGACCGCGCTTACTTGCTGGCGGTGCTGGACAAAGACCTGTTCTGGATAGAAAAGACCCAGTTCCCCTTCAGCAACCCGGGCTGGTACTTGGATCAGATCGATCCGGACGTGTACTTGAGCCGAAATTATGCACCGCTCAACGTGCGCATGAAGGCTTACATCAAGTACGCGCGCGGCATTCCAAGAATTGCCACGGCAATCAAGGAGAATCTCAAATCGCCGCTGCCTAAAACCTACGTCGAATTGGGAATCGCCCAATTCAGCGGACTCGCCGATTTCTACAGCAAGAACGTCTCGGCCGTGTTTGCGGCGGTGAGCGACCCCGACCTGCAAAAGCAGCTGAGCGACGCCGACGCGGTCGCGGCGGCGGCGATGAACGGCCTCAAGGACTATCTGGTCGCCGAGCGCAAGAACGCCAACGATAAGTATGCTCTTGGAGCGGATTTGTTCGCGCAGATGGTCAAACAAACCGAACAAGTCGATTTGAGCGTGGACAAGATCGAAGCGGCGGGACACGCGGATCTCGACCGCAATACCGCCGCGCTCAAGGCGGAGTGCAGCACCTACGCGCCGAAGGCGTCGCTGGCGCAATGCGTCGCCAAGATGGCGGCGAACAAACCGAAAGCCGGGCCCGTCGAGGAAGCGCGCAGCCAGCTCAAGACGCTCAAGGAGTTCATCGTTCAGAACAACGTGGTCTCGATCCCGGGCAACGACGAGGCCTTGGTGGCGGAAGCGCCGCCCTACAATCGATCCAACGCCGCATTCATCAATACGGCGGGTCCTTACGACAAAGGCGTGGCATCCACTTACAACATTGCGCCGCCGGACCCGAAGTGGAGCAAGGCGGAGCAGGCGTCGTATATTCCCGGCGAAGCGGCATTGTTGTTCACGTCGGTGCACGAAGTCTGGCCCGGACATTTCCTGCAGTTCCTGCATTCGAATGCGAACCCCGACAAGCTCGAAGCGCTGTGGGTGGGATATGCCTTTGCCGAGGGGTGGGCACACTACTGCGAAGAGATGATGATCGAAATGGGCTTGGGTCGCGGTGATCCGGAGAAGCACATCGGCCAGCTCAGCGAGGCGCTGCTGCGCGACGTGCGCTTGCTCTCCACCATCGGCCTGCATACGCATGGCATGACCGTCGCGGCGTCCGAGAAAATGTTCCGCGAGCAAGCCTTTCAGGATCCCGGCAATGCGCGCCAGCAGGCGGCACGCGGCACTTACGATCCGGCCTACCTGAACTACACGCTCGGCAAACTCATGGTTCGTAAACTGAGGGCGGATTGGCTGGCCAAGGGCGCGGCGGCGGGTTCAACTCCGCCCGCGGATGACCACGCTCGTTGGCATGAATTCCACGACAAGTTCCTGTCGTACGGAGGACCGCCCATCCCGCTGCTGCGCAAGGAATTGGTCGGGGAGGGCGGCGACCTACTCTGAGGGCGCAGCCGCCGCAGCCTCGCCGACGCCGAGGCCGACAAGGATGCCGCTGTCCGCCCAGGTCCCCAGAAGACCGGCGGCGGCAGCGGGAATTTCGTCCTCCGGCAGCAGCGCGCTCAAGTCCTCGCAAATCTCGCCGAAACTGCGGCCGCGCAGCGCAGCGTCGAGCGCGGCCGATTCGGCGCCGCTCATGGACCGAAAATAATTCTGCAGGTTTTGACGCCACAACAGCCACGGAACCGGCGCCACCCCAGGCTCAGGTCGCGGCGGGGTTTCATCGGCGCTCATGGCCTTCCAAACGGCCGCCGTATTCCAGCTGAACTCGAGCCGGCGCAGCGAAGGGTGAAACTGGAATGTGAGATCGCCCCACGCCGAGGGCGCGACGGCGGCGAGTGCCGCGCGCTGCAAGCCTTTCGCATCCTGGGCGTCGAACACCCCCGCCAGTGTCCATTCGAGCAGTGCGACTTCCGCGAGAATGGGCTCATCGCCGAAGGGCGGGCAGCGCGCCAAAAAATCCGCCAATTCGCCTCCATACCAACGAATGGAGCGAAACACCGAAGGGTGCGCCGCCACGTAGGCTTCGCCCAAAACGAGCCACGCCTCGTCACCGAGCAGAGCGTGAAGGATGGGGTAGGTGTCGTGCAGTGCATCGATCAGGCGAACTTGATAGGCGTTGCGATAAATCGCCAATCGTTCTGCGGCCGGCAACGGCGGTGCATCCACAATGGCCGCGGCGACCGCGCTTTCCTCGCCCAGCAGATGCCGCTGCATGTCCTGCTGCAACTCACGCAGCTGCATCACGCCGCCTGTCTCGAATGCCTGGCAGCGATGTCGCGCGCCATGCCCAGTTCCGTCACCAGCTCGCCCAGTTCAGGAATGTTGTCGTCGCGCTCGATCATGGTCGGCACATCTCCAAATAGCGCGACAGCCTGCGTGTACAGATCCCATACGGGCGCGACGATGGGGTGGTCATGCGTGTCGATGAGGTGACCGCCCATGTCGCTATGCCCGGCCAGGTGAAATTGGCGCACGCGGGATGCCGG
>Ga0193728_1001864_pt1 | contig 10891 bp, 9 predicted proteins | sample U1c1metaG_FD_143037 | JGI IMG/M metagenome (GOLD analysis project Ga0193728, IMG submission 143037) | Soil microbial communities from a riparian zone of the East river system, Colorado, United States - U1c1 | ecosystem: Environmental > Terrestrial > Soil > Riparian zone | place: USA: East River... | reverse complement strand
CACGCCTGCCTCGACCGTGCGACCCTGGCGGATGATCGTCACGGTGTCGCACAGCTTCTCGACCTCGGCGAAGATGTGGCTCGACAACAGCACCGACTGGCCGGCCGCCTTCGCCTCGAGCACGCACTGCGTGAAGACGCCCTCCATGAGCGGGTCGAGCCCGCTGGTCGGCTCGTCGAAGATGAGCAGCTCCGCGCCGCTTGCCAGCGCCGCGACGAGAGCGACCTTCTGGCGATTGCCCTTCGAGTAGCTGCGCGCCTTCTTGCTCGGGTCGAGGTCGAAGCGCTGCAGGAACTCATCGATACGGGCGTGGTCGACGTTGCCGCGAAGCTTCGCCAGGATGTCGATCGCCTGCCCGCCGGTCAGGTTCGGCCACAGCGTCACGTCGCCGGGCACGTAGGCGATTCGCTTGTGGAGGTCGACGGCATCCCGCCACGGATCGCCGCCGAGCAGCCTGGCCGTACCGCCGTCGGCCTTCAGAAGACCGAGGAGGATGCGGATGGTCGTCGACTTGCCCGACCCGTTCGGCCCGAGGAACCCGGCGACGGACCCGGTGGCAACACTCAGGTCGAGGCCGTTGAGGGCATGGGCCGAGCCGAAGGACTTGGTGAGTCCCGTGACGTCGACGGCGAGGTTTTCAGACATGTGCAGCTCCCTGTGCTGGTTTAAGGCTGTGCTCGTTTAACGCTGTGCTCGTTTAACGCTGTGCTCGTTTAACGCTGTGCTCGTTTAACTACGTACTGGCTTGTTGTTGAGTGGCGGAGTGGGTTTGCGGTGCGGTGTTCTGCATCTGGTCGACGTACGCGTCCAGGAGGCTGCTGTCGGTCAGCAGGCCCTGCGTGTAGAGCTCGAGGAGGACGAAGGATGAGCTGTCGGAGACGCTGCGGATCAGTGCGCCGCCGTCGCTGAAGTCGGTCTCGCCGTGGAGGGTGAGCTGCAGCAGCATCCCGCCGATCGACTGCGTGACCAGCAGTTCGAGCCGTGCCTCCGAGTCGGCGCTGGGCTTCACCATTCCCGCCTCTACGGCCGCAGTGGTGTACTCGCGGGCATCATCGATCATGCTCTTCAGGAAGGCGCGTCCAACCTCGCCGCCCTCGCGCACGCTGCGCAGCGTGTAGCCGAAGGTCGAGCCGTACTCGTCGAGTTGCGCTATGCGCCCGACCGCCTGGCTCGGGGACATCCGGATCGTCTCGACCTTGAGATCGAGGATGCGCCGCAGGACTTCGGCGTCGCACTCGGCGCGCAGGGCATCCTTCGAACCGAAGTGGTGGGTGATGAGACCGGCGCTGACTCCGGCGCGACTCGCGATCTGGCGCACGGTGGCGTCGAATCCGGTCGCGGCGAAGCTGCTGATGGCGGCATCCCGGATGCGCGCTCGAGTCGTGAGGTCGTCGAGAGCGACGCTCCCGCGGCTTTCTCTTATACGCATGTACAGCATGCTATACATGCGTATAACGTGCGGTCAAGGAAATGATTTTCGTGCCCGTGAGTACGCTGGCGACATGGTCGAGCTGTCCCGCAGACACGTTCTTGTCCTTGGCGCGGTCGGCCTTCTTGCGGCCGGCTGTGCCCCCGTCTCACCGCCGCACACCGCGACGCCCACACCGACGCCGGCCGGCCCGCCGGACTGGAGCGGCCTCGCGAGCAGGATCACGGGTTCCCTCGCTCGACCAGGCAACGCGAGCTACAACACGGTCAAACTCACCGAGAACCCACGCTGGGATGCAGCCGAGCCGCTCGCCGTCCTGAGCGTGGCCTCCGCGGCGGATGTTGCGGCCGGCCTTGCCTTCGCGACGAAGTACCAGCTGCCGATTGCTCTTCGATCCGGCGGCCACAACTATCCGGGCTACTCCGCGGGCGGTGCGCCCGGCACGGGCATCCCGCCATCTCTCGTCATCGACACGCGCGGCCTGAACGCCATCACCTTTGGCGCCAACGACCGGGTGACAATCGGCGCGGGTGCTTCGCTGGCCGACGTCTACGACACCGTTGGCAACCACGGCCGGGCGATCGCCGGCGGATCGTGCGCCACTGTCGGCATCGCGGGACTCACTCTCGGCGGCGGAGTGGGAGTGCTCGTGCGCGCATACGGGCTCACCATCGATTCGCTGGCCGAGCTCGAAGTCGTCACCGCCGATGGCCGGGCACGCACGGCGAACTCGACGACCAACTCCGACTTGTTCTGGGCCTGTCGCGGGGGAGGCGGCGGGCACCTCGGGGTTGTGACTTCGCTCACTTTTGACACCGTCGCGGCGCCGCAGGTCACAATGTTTGCGCTCAGCTGGCCGTTTGCCAGCGCAGCATCCGTGATCGCGGCCTGGCAGGCGTGGGCGCCGGTGGCGGATGCCCGACTCTGGTCGACCATGAAGTTGCTCAACGGTCCGAAGTACGGCTCGAACCCGGGCCTCTTCGTCTCGGGCGCCTGGCTCGGAGCACCCGCCGACCTGAATGCGCAGTTCGCGCCCTTTTTTGCGCAGGCCGGGGCACCGGCATCCAATCTTCGAGGAACCTACAGCTACCACGACGCGATGATGCGTTATGCAGGATGCGCGACGGTGCCGATTGCCCAGTGCACGACTGCGCCCGGCGGATCGCTGGTGCGCGAGTCGTTCGGTGCGACCTCGCACATCGCCAACGCGCCGCTCGACTCGGCCGGGATCGCGGAGATCATCAGCCAGGTCATCGCGGCCGGGAAGGTGCCCGGGGTTCGTGAGGCGGGAATCTCGATGGATGCGCTCGGCGGCGCGGTTGCAAAGGTTGCACCGAGCGCGACCGCGTTTCCGCACCGTGCCGCGCTCGCGAGCGTGCAATACACGGCCACGTTCGCGGACGGCACCGACCCGGCGCCGCTCGATGCCTACGTGCGCGGATTCCGGGCGGCGATGACCCCGTACTGGGGCGACGGGGCCTACGTGAACTACTCGGATGCGTCACTCACGAATCCCGCGAAATCGTACTTCGCGGGCAATGCGGCGCGGCTGAAGAGCGTCCGCGCGAAGTACGACCCACACCGAGTTTTCACACAGCCCCAGGCATACTGAAAAATACTGGGGGGAGTCATTGTTGGTTCATAGGATGCACCCAGCAATTCGGCGTTTAGTATTCCCAACATCCTTGAACCAGGGAGAACGTCATGAGCATCACCCCCGATGGCCAATACGAGCCCGAGAACCCCGTTACCGACGCGGCCCAGCCGAGCCCGACTGACCCAATTGAGCCGAAGAAGAAGCATCGCCCGTGGATCGCGATCGTCATCGCGGCAGCGGTCGTCGTTTGTGTCGGTGGGCTCGGCACCGCCGCAGTTGCGGAGTTGACCTCCACCAACTCGAGCACGGCGAGCTCGACCCCATCGCCGAACTCGAACGGAACCTTTGGAGGTGGCAACGGCGGATTCGGCCACGGCGGCCTCCAGGGCGGCCAGTCAATCGGCCAACAGGCCACGGCGGGCGAGGCCACCGCAACCGCATCGACCGCCGCGCAGCAGGTCGGCGTCGTCACCATCGACACGACGCTCAACTACGACCGGAATGAGCAGGCCGCGGGTACCGGCATGATCCTCACGTCGAACGGATACGTGCTCACCAATAACCACGTCGTCGAGTCCTCCACGAGCATCTCCGTCACCGTCGAGTCGACCGGGAAGACCTACACGGCCACGGTCGTCGGAACCGACAAGACAGCGGATGTCGCCGTCCTGAAGCTCACCGACGCATCGGGTCTGACGCCGGTCAGCTTCGCGTCCACCGAGAAGGTCACTGTCGGGCAATCCATCTACTCCGTCGGCAACGCCGAGGGCACGGGCAATCTCGTGACCGCGGTGGGCACCGTCGGCGCCGTGAACCAGTCGCTCTCGATCGGCAGTGACCAGTCGGACACTCCCGAGAACCTGTCCGGGCTCATTCAGCTCGATTCGGATGTCGTCTCGGGCGACTCGGGCGGCCCCCTGTTCGACAAGAGCGGGCACGTGATCGGTATCGTGACGGCCGCCTCGAGCGGCAGTAGCACCGTCACCGGCTACGCGATCAACATCGCTCAGGTGCTGAAGGTCGCCAAGGCCATCGAGGCCGGATCCGCGTCGAGCGAGATCGTGATCGGGTACCCGGCATTTGCGGGCATCAACATCGCGAACACCGAGACGACCACCGGCGTGCCGGTCGCATCGACATTCGTCGGGATGCCCGCCAACCTCGCAGGAATCGGCGAGGGCGACGTCATCACGGCGGTCAACGGAGTCGCTGTGACGAGCGCGGACCAGCTCAGCGCGGCCATCCAGGCACACAAGGTCGGTGACACCGTCAGCATCAGCTGGCTCGACCCGTCGGGTGTCTCGCACACCGCACCGGTCACGCTCGTGGCAGGCCCCGCCGCGTAACAGTTCCCCCCCGACCCTCGGGTCGAGCCTGTCGAGACCGCCCGCCGATCTCGACAAGAGCTCGATCCGAGGAGTTCGCTGTTTCACGGTCGTACTCTTAAGCCGTGAGGCGAGCCGGCGTTGGCATGGGAATCCTGGCGGTGCTGGGCGCCCTGCTGGTGGGATGCTCGTCCAGCAATCCGATCCCGGCGAACATCACCGCGTCCCAACGCAAGGCCGCGACCGAGGCCGACCTCGCGCTGCGCTGGGAGCAGGTCAGCCCGGGCAATCCGGCCTTCCTGCGACCCACAGTCCCGATCATCAAATACGTCAACTACCTCGACGAGGGACCGGTGCTCGAACAGTGCATGCACGAGGCCGGCTATCGCCACGTCGCCTGGACCCTGAACGGCGGCATCGTCGATACGGACGTCAAGCCAGTGGATCGGTTCCCCGTCGAGGTCGCAATCTATGTCTGCGAGGCGCAGTATCCATCCGATCCACTGGAGCTGGGGTATCTGAGTGACGCGCAGGAGCAGTACCTGTACGGCTACTGGAGCAACGAAACCGTTCCGTGCCTGCGCGCTCACGGCGCGATAGTGCCCGACCTGCCGCCGGTCGGGCAGTTTGGCGAGGGCTACGAGGATGTCGGCGCGCTGAATCCGTTCGACCACGCGCTACTTCCGGACGGGATAACCCAGACGTTCCTGCTGGCGGCCTGCCCGCCGTACCCCGGGCAGTTGTATGCGGAGCATGAGTAGGACAGCAGAGCGCGGAGCGTAAATAGGACAACAGAGCACGGCTCATAAGTAGGGTCGCGTCGCTACTGCCGTGAAAACACCACCTGCTGGTACAGTTATCGGCGGAGCAGGCTGGCAAGACGCTGGTCACCGGTGGTGAATTACTCAACGTGCCCCTCGAAAAACTCGGGGAGCGAAGCGGTGAGTGACTTTCTACTGTTGGCCAGACATGTGCCCCACTTCTAGGGACGACTATGTGCCGCGATTTTTCGTGAGCCTCGAACCCGCTCCTGCTCCTTGAAGAGTCGCCTTCCACACGGGAAGACGACGTAAAACAAAGGAGAAGCCCCCCTATGGAGGGTCCAGAAATCAAATTCGCCGAAGCCGTTCTCGATAACGGCAAGTTCGGCACGCGCACGGTCCGCTTTGAGACCGGTCGCCTCGCGCAGCAGGCACAGGGTGCCGTTGCTGCATATCTCGATGAAGACACCATGATCCTGTCGGCAACCTCGGCAGGCAAGAGCCCGCGCGACGGATTCGACTTCTTCCCACTCACAGTGGATGTTGAAGAGCGTTCGTACGCGGCAGGCAAGATCCCCGGCTCGTTCTTCCGCCGCGAGGGTCGCCCATCGACGGAGGCCATCCTGGTCTGCCGTCTGATCGACCGCCCGCTGCGTCCGACCTTCGTCGAGGGTCTGCGCAACGAGGTCCAGATCGTCATCACCGTCCTGAGCATCGCTCCGGACGAGTTCTACGACGCACTGGCCATCAATGCGGCGTCGCTGTCCACCCAGATCTCCGGCCTGCCGTTCTACGGTCCGGTCGGGGGCATCCGTCTGGCACTCATGTCGGGTCACGGAGCGGGCAACGACCAGTGGATCGCCTTCCCGAAGTACTCGCAGCTCGAAGAGGCCGTGTTCGACCTCACCGTCGCTGGCCGCCTTGTCACCGACAAGGACGGCAATGAGGATGTCGCCATCATGATGGTCGAGGCAGAAGCCACAGAAGGCAGCTGGGACCTCATCAAGGCCGGCGCAACCAAGCCCGACGAGACCGTAGTCGCCGAGGGGCTCGAGGCGGCCAAGCCGTTCCTCAAGCAGCTCATCAAGGCGCAGCAGGAGATCGCGGCCCAGGCGGCCAAGGCCATCCAGGAGTTCCCGCTGTTCCCGCCGTACTCGCAGGAGACCTACGACTCCGTCGCCGGACTCGCCTACGACGACCTCAAGACGGTCTACAAGATCGCCGACAAGATCGAGCGCCAGAACGCGGACGACGAGCTCAAGGATCGCGTCAAGGGCCACATCGCTGGTGAGGTCGAGGCCGAGCGCCTTCCGGCCTCAGCACTCGGTGAGGTCTCTGCCGCGTACAAGTCCGTCTCGAAGAAGGTCATGCGCGCTCGCGTGCTGACCGAGGGCATCCGCATCGACGGTCGTGGGCTCACGGACATCCGTGCGCTCGACGCCGAGGTCCAGGTCATCCCGCGCGTTCACGGCTCGGCGATCTTCCAGCGCGGCGAGACCCAGATCCTGGGCGTCACCACGCTGAACATGCTCAAGATGGAGCAGCAGATCGACTCCCTGGCCCCGGTCAAGAAGAAGCGCTACCTGCACCACTACAACTTCCCGCCCTACTCGACCGGTGAGACCGGCCGCGTCGGCAGCCCGAAGCGACGCGAGATCGGGCACGGCTTCCTGGCCGAGCGCGCGCTCGTGCCGGTGCTTCCTCCCCGCGAGGAGTTCCCCTACGCGATCCGCCAGGTGTCCGAGGCTCTCGGCTCCAACGGTTCGACGTCGATGGGTTCCGTCTGCGCATCCACTCTGTCCCTACTCAACGCCGGTGTGCCGCTGCGCGCGCCGGTCGCGGGCATCGCGATGGGTCTCATCTCCGACGAGGTCGACGGCGAGACGCGCTACGCGGCTCTCACCGACATCCTTGGTGCTGAGGATGCCCTCGGTGACATGGACTTCAAAGTTGCGGGCACGAGCGAATTCGTCACGGCCATCCAGCTGGACACGAAGCTCGCCGGCCTGCCGTCCTCGGTTCTGAACGGTGCGCTCAAGCAGGCGAAGGAGGCTCGCACGACGATTCTCGCCGTGATCAACGCGGCCATCGACGCTCCTGATGAGATGGCCCCGACCGCGCCTCGCGTGATCTCGGTGCAGATCCCGATCGACAAGATCGGTGAGCTGATCGGACCAAAGGGCAAGACCATCAACCAGATCCAGGATGACACCGGAGCCGACATCTCGATTGAGGATGACGGAACCGTGTACATCGGAGCAGTTGACGGTCCGTCGGCCGAGGCCGCGCGCGCCGCGGTCAACGCCATCGCGAACCCGCTGAACCCCGAGGTTGGCGAGCGGTTCCTCGGAACCGTCGTCAAGATCGCGACCTTCGGCGCGTTCGTCTCGCTCACCCCCGGCAAGGACGGCCTGCTGCACATCAGCGAGGTTCGTAAGCTCGCCGGTGGCAAGCGCGTCGAGAACGTCGAAGACGTGCTCGGTGTCGGCCAGAAGATCCAGGTGGAGATCACCAAGATCGACGACCGCGGAAAGCTGTCGCTCGCACCCGTGCTCGAGGGCGAGGATGCCGCTGCCGGCGACCTCGTGGACGCGGGCATCGCAGAGGGCGACTCCGAGGAGTAACCAGTACTACGCAGGGCCCGCGCCACTTCGGTGGTCGCGGGCCTTTTGCGTCCCTACCGCTGCAGTTTGTTGACCTTGCGGCCCCTGTAACTCGCGCACGGTCAACAAACTGCAGCAGTGGTGCGTCACGAAGGTCGCCTCGAGTTGGCCTTGCTAGCAAAACCCTGAGCGCTGCGCAAGCCATGAGTTTATGTCGGTGTTTCCACATATCGTAAGCAAATGGACTCGATAACTCTCGAGGAGAGCGCGAACCACGATGTCGTGCGGCGCGACGTCGGGAGCACCGGCGTGCGGGTGAGCCCGATCGCCCTGGACGGTGCGCCCTTCGGCTGGGTCGCGGGAATCGACGAGTCGAGCCGCATCCTCGACGTGTATGCGGCGGGAGGCGGCAACTTCGTCAGCACGGCCGATCACTACGCCGGAGGCCGCAGCGAGATCATGATCGGATCCTGGCTGCGCACGGTCACGGATCGCAGCAGCATCGTCCTTGAGACGAGGATCGGCCAGCATCCGGATGCCGCGGGACTCAGCAAACACAGCATGCTTCGTGCGGTCGAGAACTCGCTCACCCGACTCGGCACCGACCACGTTGATTTCCTCTCCTTCGATGGTGAGGATCCGCTGACCCCGATCGAGGAGTCGCTCGAGACCGGCTTTCGGCTGATCCGGGAGGGCAAGGTGCGGTTCCTATCGGCGGTCAGGTTCAGCGCCGAATCACTGCGGACGGTCGCCGAAATGGCCGAGGAGTCGGGAGGTCCGGCGTTTCGGGCCGTCCTGGTCGAGTACAACCTGATGGCGCGCGCCGAGTACGAGCGCGAGTACCAGGAGATCGCGACAGGGATGGGTCGCGGAGCGCTGGCCCGACTGCCGCTCGCGCACGGCTATCTTGCGGGGGAGTTTCGCACGCGCGACGAGGTCCCGAGCTCGATCCTGTTCGATGGCGCGGCTCGCCACGTCGGTCGGCACGGCGACCGCGTGCTTGAGGCACTCGCCACCGTCGCACGCGACCTGGACGAAACACCCGCGCGCGTGGCGCTCGCCTGGGTCCTCGTCAAGCCGGGGATTGCTGCGGCGATCCTTCGCGCGAAGAATGCCGTGCAGCTAGAGCACGAACTCGGCGCAATGCACGTGCAACTGGAGCGGCACCATGTCGCGCTGCTGGATCGGGTGTCGGCCTGACCTACGGCGTCTCGGTGGTACCCATCAGCTGCGCACGGCCAAGCACGTGGCCCAGGAAGTTGAACCCGAGAACGGCCGGCGTGGTGCCGGGATCGAGGTCGAGGGTTTCGACATCAAGGGCGGTCACCGTGAAGAAGTACCGGTGCTCACCGTGTCCGGGAGGTGGTGCGGCACCCAGGAAGCGATCCATTCTCACCTCATTGGGAAGCGTGACCGCGCCGGGCGGCAGGAGCCCGGCGTCCGGGTTTCCCGCATCGGCGGCGAGGCTCGTGACGCTCGCGGGGATGTTGTAGACGGCCCAGTGCCAGAACCCGCTGCCGGTTGGCGCGTCCGGGTCATAGAGCGTGACCGCATAACTCTTTGTGCCCGCGGGCGCGCCCTCCCAGTTCAGCGTGGGGGAGCGGTCTTCGCCGCCGGCGCCCATAATTCCCGAGCGCGCGGTGGTGGGAAGTGCAGCGCCCGGGGCGAGGTCTGGACTCGAGAGCAGGAAGGACGGAACATCTGGCAGTCGCCAGTTCGGATCATTTGCCATGATTCCATCTTCACCCCGCGGCGCCGCACAGTGGCTGGGAATCTGAGGCTAATTGATCCCGGGAATGTGCAGCCAGCCGAGACCGAACAGGAGCAGTGCCAGGTCAAGGATGAGAGCGATGATCGTGATCGCGGCAAATCCGCGGCGCACCGATCCCCGGAAGATCAGGAGCAGCAGCAACACCACGAGCAGCACGATTTCGAGGATGTTGTTGGCGAGGATCCCCGGCAGAACAACGAACAGGGACACGATCATGAGTACGCCGACGATGAGTTCGATGACGGCGAGTACACCTACGCCTCGACGACCGCGGAGCCGGGTAACTGCGTCAATGATGGCCAAAACGGCCGTAACAACGAGGAGGAGTAGGAGCGGGGTAAGGGTAGGTATGTGCATGTTCGCCACCATAGCGGCGAAAAACTATGCCGCGGCAGCCCTTATGACGTGGTCGGTAATTCTGCTAAGGGCGGCGGAGGCCGCAATCGGGTCTCCCGCGTAGCCGCCGGTCATCGCTCCGTCACGGGCGAGGATCACATCGTCCGCGGCATCTCCGGGCATTCGGTGCCCGAGATCCTGGAGCAGTTCGGCGAGGAAGCCGGTGAGCCACTCCCGGTGACGAAGAACGACCGAGCGAACGGGATGCCGATCTTCCGAGAATTCGGTGGCGGCGTTCAGGAATGCGTCGCCGCGGAATCCCGGGCTCGCGATGTCCGCTGCCGTCGAGGCCACGACCGCGCGCAGTGCCTGCTCAGGCTTCGGGTTGGCTTCGAGGATCGCCTCAAATTTCGCGACCTCGGCCGCGTGGCGCGCCTCGATGTACATCAGGATGAGGCGGTCCTTCGAGCCGAAGTGCTTGTAGAAGGTCGCCTTGGTCACCCTGGAGGTGCTGATCAGACGGTCGATACCGACGGTGCGGATGCCCTCTGCATAAAACAGACGGTCTGCCGTCTCCAGGATGCGGACTTTTGCACCTGGAGCACGCTGTGCGGTCGGATCAAACTGGACGTCATCTAATACGACCGTCACAACGCGGCTCCTATCGGCTTGCGGCTAGGCGTCTCAAGCCATTTGGGTGCAATCCCGAGCGGGGGGACTCGGGCTGGATCCCGGCGAAGTTTCGGGTTCTTCGCCGGGGATTGCTCGCGGCCGGGGAAGCCGCGAGCAAGTGTGGCCATTCGGGTGGCTACGTTTCGGTATTTAGTTTGCGGCTTTGGGGGCCTGATATAGACACTAGCATATGAGGACAGACAGACTCGTCTGTTTGTCCTCATAGATCGTACCCCAGTTCAGGGGACTCTCGAGAAGGATTCGCTGTCCCCACTCGAACGCGCCTCTCTGTTGAATGACGTAGGCTCATCCGGTGACAATCGGCGCCGTGTCCCTGCCCCTCGATACCGCGGAACTCTCGTTCGTCGCATCCGGTGACTCGCTCATTCGTCGCAGC
>Ga0193728_1001861_pt1 | contig 10899 bp, 11 predicted proteins | sample U1c1metaG_FD_143037 | JGI IMG/M metagenome (GOLD analysis project Ga0193728, IMG submission 143037) | Soil microbial communities from a riparian zone of the East river system, Colorado, United States - U1c1 | ecosystem: Environmental > Terrestrial > Soil > Riparian zone | place: USA: East River... | reverse complement strand
CGGACTCTTCATTGGTACCATCAGCGGCGCTGGGTCCCTGGACGTCTCGCAGTCGAGCTTCCTCGACAACAGCGAGTTCTGGGGCGGCGGCGGCATCGATGTCGAAAATGTCACCCCGACGTCGCCGGTCGCGGTCGACATCGACAGTTCAACGTTCTCCGGCAACTCCAGCACCAAAGGTGGAAGCGCGGGATCGAGCATCCTGCTCCAGAACATCACCTCGGAAGTCATCGTCCGCGACTCGACCCTGGACGAACAGGCCGATTTGCCCGGAAACCAGGGTGCGCTGGGTCTCGGAGGACTGCTTGCAGCGAATCCGGGCAACACGATGGCGCTCATCCAGTCCGACACCATTGACGGTCCCGGAGCGCTCGAGGTCTACGACCTGGAAGGCGGCGGGATAGTTCGGGTCGAGAACTCCATCCTGCAGTCCGCAGACGCAGGTGATCTCGCGATCGATACAAATGCCGTCCCGGCAGGCTCAATCGTGCTGGACTACGACCTGCTCACGACTGCGGGAGTCGCGGCACTGGACAAGGAGGCGGGCAACCAGTTCTCGGTCGCGGACCCGCAACTCGGCGCGCTCGCGAACAACGGCGGACCGACCCAGACCCGACTTCTCGCACTGACAAGCCCCGCGCACAATGCGGGCGATCCCGCGGATGTCGCACCAGGCGGATTCGATCAACGGGGCAGCGGGTTTGACCGCGTGGTCCAGCGAATCGACATCGGCGCGGTCGAGATTCAAACACTCACGGCAGCAGCAGCGCTTCCCGCGACCGGGGGAACAATCGACTGGCTAGTTCCGGCCGACGGCGCGGGGGCACTGGTTCTTGGCCTTGTGCTCTGCGTGGCCGCGCGTCGACGCCGACCCGCGCTCGTCTGGCAGCCGAAAAGGACCAGCTCTCCCCCCAACTCGACAACAACCAAATGATTACGGAGAAACCGTCTGGGCGCACCCCACCAGATGGTTCTCCAGACGGACTCGGCAGCACCACTACACTCAAGTGTCTGCGTTCGAAATACCTAGCGAGGATGTGGAAATGTCCAACGTCACCGAGTCACTGGAACGACTTGTCGAGCTTGCAGGCGCACGATCCGCCGCTCTCGTCGATAGTAATTCGGGGATGGTTCTGGGCCACGCGGGTTCCGACGCTGGCCTCGACATTGCGGCTGCCGCCAACACCGAGGTGGTTCGCGCCCAGTTGAAGTCGATCGGGACTCTGGGATCGACCGACGTCATCGACGACATCATCATTACCCTGAGCACTCAGTACGACATTGTTCGGCCACTGGCCGCGAATCCGTCGATCTTTCTCTACCTCGCCATGGACAAGAACAAATCGAATATGGCCCTGGCGCGCTACAAAGTGGCGGAGTGCGAAGCGCAACTCGAGCTGTAGCTCGACGGGGCAGTTGCACCCGAAAATAGGCACCACGTCCTCCAAAGGAGGACCTCGTCCCCCCGGAGGCCCACAAGTGGGGGTTTCTGTCGGCACCCGTCGCTTGAAAGCATGTACTGACCAGCCCGACAGATGAGAAAGTACTCCGTGAGCATTGAATCGCGATCTCCCTTACGTGCCCTCCGTCGCTCCAACAAGGAGCCGAAGCGCCCGGACTATTCCGAGCCAGATTTCTCTTCGTGGGCCGCGAGACTCGACAACTACACCCCGGTGGGGCAGGTCCCGGCAAACGCTTCCGCGGCAAATTCAGCTGCGACGGCAACGGCAGAAGACGTGGCACCCGCGGTAGTAGTCCTCGACGATCGCCCAAGTCTCGAGGAAGTTCTCGAAAAGCTCCTGAGCTTCGACGGCGCAATGTGCGTTGCGGTCGTGGACAGTGAAACCGGGATGATCCTTGGCAAGGCCGGTTCCGGTATTGAAATCGAGCTGGCGGCCGCGGGCGCATCGGTTATCCTTCGCGCACGACTCGCGAGCACCAAGGCTCTCGGCACCAATGAAAAGATTGACGACGTGCTCATCTCGCTCACGAGCCAGGTTCAGATCATTCATCCGCTGCCCAACAACCCGTCGATCTTCACCTACATCATCGGTGACAAGTCCAAGGCGAGTCTCGCAATGGCGAGGTACAAGGCAACCGAGGCGGATCTCCAGATTCAGCTGTAGGCCAGTAGGGCCGCGAGCGCGCGGTTTGGGTGGCGGGTCGTCCGCATTTCACCCGGTAACCGACTTGCAAGACCTTCAGAACAGGGAAGCACTATGACAGTTAACGCCAACCAACTTGCCGCGGAGCCAGCTTCGGTGTCGATGGGCTTTCCCGTAACCGTGGGCTGGACCCAGGCGGCAATGGCGGTCTACTCGGTTCTGCGATTGAACACTCCGGTGAACCTCAAGATGCTCATCGAGATGCACGGGGCACTGCTCATCGATTTTCGTCACCACGCATTCTCCTGGTCCACCCCCCTCGAACAGTTCCCTGTCGACGCTGTTCATACTCGGCTGGAGACCGAGCCCACGAGTGCCGACGCTCCGCCGTACTTTGAACTCCCCGGGCACGACCTCGACGGCCTGCTCTGGGAGATGGGGATCAACTCCTTCGGTGGCGCCGCCGCCTACTGGCTACCTCCGGACGAGCGGTACAAACTCACTCGCTGGCCGAACCTGACGCGGCACACTCACAACCTGCGCCAGATGAAGATGATGGCAGTGCTCGGCAACACGTACGCAAGTACGGCCGAGTTAGCCGCGCTCGCCGGTGTCGAAGAGCCTGAGGCCCAGCGCCTGATCAACGCACTCAGCCTCATGCGTATTCTTTCCCGTTCGTCGGTGGCTCCCGCCGCCGCGGTGGCTACCGAGACTGCTGCGGCCAAGCGCCAAAGCCTCTTCGGGCGGCTCCGCAAGCGGCTGGGGCGGTGACGCATGGCTGAGCACGTTATCCTTTTCACCGGTCCCATGGGAGCAGGCAAAACGACGGCAGTCCAAAGTCTGAGCGAGATCGAAGTCGTACGGACTGAGGCGAACAATTCCGAGCGCCACATCGCCGACAAGGCCACCACGACAGTCGCACTCGACTACGGCGAGATTCTCATCGATGGCGAGGAGAAGGTTCGGCTCTACGGCATCCCGGGGCAGAAGCGATTCGACTTCATGTGGGCCATCCTCAAGAAGCGCGCCAAGGGCATGATCTTGCTCGTCAACAGCGATGCCCCTGATCCGATCGGACAGATGCTCTCCTTCATCGACGACTTCCGCGAACTCTACGACCGCGGCGGTGTCGTTGTCGGAGTTTCCCGCGCCGACGTCGTCGCCGGGCCAACGCTGGGCGACTTTTCGGACGCACTGGAGCGAACAAACCCCGGTCTGGTGATCCCGGTGTTCACGGTTGACCCGCGCGACCGCGATCAGATGGAGGACGTTTTGCTCGCTCTCATTGCCAATATTGAGATGCGCGCAATGTTTGGCCTGACGACGGCGGGCGCACTGTGAGCCCAGGTTTGCACACACAGCCGGCGGTGGTGAACGCCGCGTCGGCTCTGCTTGCCGAAATGAAGGATGCCTCGAGTTCCCTCACCTATGCCGCCCTGTTGACCGACGACGGCTTCGACGTCGCGCGACTGCCGGGCCAGACCGACGGCGCGAGGTTCGCCGGGATGGCGAGTTCCATGCAGGCGCTCGGAGACGCCGTGGCCCACGAGTTGAAGATCGGCAACAGCGAGTACATCATCATCGCGTCGGGTAAGGGCTACGTTGTGCAACTGCGAGTGCCGGGACAGGAACTCGTGCTGTCTGGCCTCTTCGACAACGATGCGACGGTGGGAAACGCCCTGGCCATCAGCCGATCGTTCGCGCAGAAAATGGCCGAGCTGCTCAAATAGTCATCGCCGACGACGCGGCGTCCGTCTGACCCCACAGTGTGCGATAGCGACCGATGGTGGAGATGGGGGGAATTGAACCCCCGTCCACTGCTGTAATCCTGCGCCTTCTACGGGCGTAGCTTGTGAAGGCGATTTACTCGGCTCTGACCTTTGCCACAAGCATCTAGGTCAACGAGCCCAGCCTGAGTTCAAGTCCCGCGTAGCCCTAAGGCGTAACTACGCAGCAATCTCTCTAGCTAATGCCGGTAACCGAGTAGAGAGCATTCCCGGACCGACAGACTTCTTAGTGCGCTCGCTTAAGCAGCGAGGGCGAAGTCAGTGCGTGATTTATTGGCACTTATTGTTTGCAGGTGGCGTTAACGAGATAACCCTGCATCCTCGACCCGCTTCTCGCAGTTTTGCAGGCAATGTCGAAACCGATCATCCCCATGCTTCACCCGTCTGTCTGTACACGCCATTGGCACATATAGAGGAGGGTGGGTCGCTATCGCACGCTGTTGAATTGTCAAACCTGCGCAACTTGCACGCAGCCCTACAGAATACAACAGGAAACGGACGGATGGCATTTCCACCGGACGACGCTGACAGCGGAAGACAGCGTCGTGACAGAGGTTCGAGGCGAAGATAATAGTCAATCAAGGGTTCGTTGGCAGAAGGGACATCGGATGTCTGTGAACGCAGGTATCGCCGCGATGATCCACAATCCGGTCGGCCGGCCGAGTCCTCGCGCGGTGCGTTTCTGGACGCTTGACGCGATCGTCGGTTGGACGTTCTTCGCGATCCTCCAGCTGGCCTGGATGCTGATTGGCAATTACTGGACAAATCCGATTCACCTGGGCGGGCTCGCCCTCACCGTGCTCGTGGCCATCATCCACGTCTCGATCATGCCTCGCTGGCGGTACAGCGTCCATCGCTGGGAGGTCACGGACGACGCGATCTTCGTCCGGTCCGGCTGGCTCACCCAGGAGACCCGCGTCGCGCCCATCTCTCGGCTCCAGACCGTCGACTCGCGACGAGGTCTCCTGTCGCGAATCATGGGGCTGACGACCATCAAGATCACGACCGCATCCTCGGCCGGAGCTTTAACAATTCACGCCCTCGATGACGCCGTTGCCGAGGAGGTCGTCGCCAGGCTCGCGACGATCGCCGGGCAGAACGCGGGAGACGCGACATGAGCGGCGCGGCCGCGGCCACGGGCGACACCGACGATAAGCCGGACGATTCAGCGCTGCCGTGGATACGGCTCAATCCCCTGATGCTCCTCGTTCACCCGCTGCGCGAGCTCATCCGGTATCTGCCGGTCATCGTCGTCGCCCTCATCGCCGGCTCGGTGGGCGGCGAACCATGGTGGGTGTACGTGCTGTCCGGTTTCGGGATCGTGGTCGGCGTACTGCGCTGGTTTACAACGAGCTATCGGATCACGGATGCCCACGTGCAGATCAAACGCGGCATCCTGAATCGCCAGCTTCTGTCGGTGCCGCGCGACCGGATTCGAAGCGTCGACGTGGACTCGACGATCCTGCACCGAATCTTCGGACTCTCGGTCGTCAAGGTCGGCACGGGCGCCTCCCATGGCGTCGACAACCTCGAGTTCAACGCGATGCGCACCGACGACGTGTCGGCGTTCCGCACGGAGATGCTGAGCCATGTGCCGAGAAGAGCGGATCTGCTGGCAGAGCCAGCGGATGACGCGGACGTCGCGGGGCGCAATTTCAGTCGCTGGCGACCGTCCTGGGTCCGGTATGCGCCGTTCACCCTCAGTGGGGTGAGTTCGATCCTCGTCGTCGTGTTTTTCGTACTGCAGACGCAGTTCTTCGAAAATGGACTGCTCACGCGGCTCCCCTTCGTCAAATACGAGCTTGCCCGGATCGAGCATCTTCCAACGCTCACGCTCGTGGTGTGGTCCATGTGCATCCTCATCGTCGTGGCGTCGGCCGTAGCGGCAGTGCGCTACATCCTCAGCTACTCGCGGTTTGCGATCAGTCGGGTCGACCAGTCCACACTGCACATCACGCACGGACTGCTGCACACGCGCCAGATCACTCTCGACGAACGGCGACTGCGTGGCATCCAACTCTCGGAGCCGCTGTCGCTGCGTGCTGTCGGTGCCGCCTGGACCCACGCCATCATGACCGGTCTCGGACGTCAGCGCGGCGGAGTGGCGCTGCTCTCCCCGCCCGGGCCGCGTGACGAGGCCGTACGGATTGCCACCGATATCGTCGGCGTCGAACGTGCGCTGACGGAGGACCTGCACCAGCATGGTCGGCGGGCGCATCGACGCCGCTACACACGCGCCGCTACGTTTGCGGGCATCCTCGCGCTCGTCGCGCTGGGTGCGCAGCTACTGGGCTGGGTGAGCCCGGCGGTCTGGTGGGCGTTTGTCGTTATTGTGCCGGGATCCGTGTTCCTGGCCTGGGACCGCTACCGCGGGCTTGGCCATTCGCTCCTGCCAGGATGGGTGGTGGGTCGAAGTGGCTCGCTCGACCGCAAGCGGTTCGTACTCGCGACCGACGGCATCATCGGCTGGACCATCCGTCGCAGCTTGTTCCAGCGTCAAGCGGGACTGGCGACCCTCATCGCGACGACGGCCGCCGGACGCCACAGCTACTCGATTCCGGACCTGCCCTTCGACGAGGCGTGGCCGCTCATCGAGGCTGTCAACGCCCAGGTGCGGGCGACCAGCTCTGGGGCAGTCACTCCGCAGGAGTCGCGAGGATCCCGTTCAGGAACACCTTAAGAGCCCAGGCGGCGCGGGCGTCGCCGGTGCCCGCAAACATCACGCGACCGAGACTGAGAATGTGCGGGTAGTCCGTCGCCGATAGCGTCTCGTACAGAGCATCGATGCCCTCAACGTATTTCTGCTCGGTTCCACGGGTAATCAGCCGCCGTCGGTACGCACTGTTCTCCGCTGCCGACGCCGTTGCGTAGAGGTACAGCAGATCGACCGCGAATGAAATGGTCTCCTTGTCGAGGCCCGTGTGCATGAGAGCCGCGATCAGGTTGTCGAGGATGTTCAGCGCATTCGGGCTGGTCGGGATGGCTCCAAGCGCGACGAGCGCGAGCTGATCATGTTTCGCCATGGCGTCGATCGTGCGTTCGATCACGAGAACCAGCCGCTCCTGCCAGGTGCCCTCATCCAGCGGCGGAAACTCGACATCGGCGAGCGCGCGATCGAGCATGGCGTCAAGCAGGTCATCCCGATTCTTCACATAGACGTAAAGGGATGCCGCGCCGGTGTCGAGTTCCTGGCCGACGCGGCGCATCGTGAGGGCATCCATCCCGTGCTCGTCGAGGACCCGCAGGCCGGTCTCGACGATGAGGGTGCGGCTCAGCGCTTCCTTTGCCGGGCGATCGCGCCGGCTGATCGGGGTGGTGGACATGTCTCAATGGTAGCAATGAACGAACATCGTTTGACACGAACGCTGTTCGTGATTTAGAGTCATGGCTGCCGAACGAACAGTGTTCGTTGAGCGGCCCCCAACTACTTACTCCGAAGGAGCATCATGTCGACACTCACGGCAACGCCAGAACTCACTTCGACGCGTGGCTACAGACTTCGCTGGGTCATCCTCGCGCTCGTCCTCGCCGCTGACGTCCTCGACCTCATCGACTCGAGCATCACTACCATCGCCGCGCCGACGATCGCCCGTGATCTGAACGGCGGCCACGGCCTCATCCAGTGGCTCAGCGCCGCCTACGCACTGGCCCTGGGCGTGCTGCTTGTTGTCGGAGCTCGACTCGGTGACCGTTTCGGCCAGCGCCGGATGTTCCTGATCGGCGTCGTCGGCTTCTCGCTCGCTTCGCTCGCCTGCGGGCTGGCCTGGGATCCGGCATCCATCATCGTTGCGCGCCTCATCCAGGGTTCGTTCGGCGCACTGCTCATCCCGCAGGGCTTCGGCATCCTGACCCGGATCTTCCCGCGCGAGGAGATGGGAAAGGCCTTCAGCGCCTTCGGTCCCGTGCTCGGCATCTCCGCGGTCGGCGGCCCGATTCTTGCCGGCTTTCTCATCAAGGCTGACCTGTTCGGTCTGGGCTGGCGACCGATGTTCCTCATCAACATCGTGATCGGGGTGGTGACGTTCGTCGGCGCAGTGCTGTTCCTGCCCAAGACCCCGGGCTCGAAGTCGGTCATCCTCGATGGGCTCGGCTCTGCGCTGCTCGCGGGCACCATGCTCGGGCTGCTCTACGGTCTTATCGATGGATCCAACAACGGCTGGACGGCCATCCCGTTCGTGTCGATTGGCGCCGGACTCGTGCTGTTCGTGCTGTTCTGCGTGCGGCAGCGGCTTGCGGCGAACCCGCTGATCGAGCCGTCGCTGCTGAAGAACCGCGGATTCACATCCGGGCTCATCCTCGGGATCGTGTTCTTCGCGGTGGTCGCCGGGCTGCTCTATGTGATCTCGCTCTTCCTACAGCAGGGCCTGCACTTCTCGGCCTTCTCCGCCTCCCTCGCGCTCGCTCCGCTGGCGGTCGGAATCATCGCGGCGTCGTTCGCGAGCTTCGGGCTCATCCAGAAGCTCGGACGCATCCTGACCTTCGTGGGACTGGTGCTGACCCTGGTCGGTGTGGCCTGGACCTACGTGCTCGTTGCCGCCGACGGTCTGAGCGTGCCGACCTGGGCGATGATCTTCCCGCTGTTCATCATCGGGCTCGGGATGGGATCGTGCTTCGGCTCGATCTATGACGTCGCGATCGGCGACATCCAACCCAGCGAGGCGGGCAGCGCCAGCGGATCGCTCAGCGCGGTGCAGCAGCTGGCCAATGCGATCGGCGCTGCGGCTATCACGACCGTGTACTTCAAGGTTGTTGCGACGTCGGGTGCTCCCAGCGCCGTGCTGGTCAGTCTGGTGATCGTCGGTGCGGTCGTCCTCGTCAGCTGCGGTCTCGTGTGGCTACTCCCCCGCAAGCCGCAACCGGAAGACCACCCTGTTTGCCCCCGTACGGAACGTTTGCCCCTGCTCGAACGGGCGCATACGTTCCGTACGGGGGCAAACTCGGAGTAAGGGTCTAGTCGCCGAGGTTGCGCTGAGTACCCATCGCGCGGTCGGCCTCGCGCTTGTCCTGGCGCTCGCGCAGGGTCTGCCGCTTGTCGTATTCCTTCTTGCCCTTGGCAACGGCGATTTCAACCTTTGCCCGGCCATCCAGGAAGTAGAGGCGCAGGGGAACGAGGGTGTATCCACCCTCTTTGACCTTGTTGTGGATCTTCAGGATCTGCTGCTTGTGCAGCAGCAGCTTGCGCTTGCGACGGGGTGGATGGTTGTTCCAGGTGCCCTCGTTGTACTCGGGGATGTGCACCGCATCCAGCCAGGCCTCGCCGAACTCGACAAAAGCGTAGCCATCCACCAGGGACGCACGTCCAGCCCGCAGCGACTTCACCTCGGTTCCCGTAAGGACCAGTCCGGCCTCATAGGTGTCTTCGATGGTGTAGTCGTGACGGGCTTTGCGATTGGTGGCGACGACCTTCTCGCCACGTTCCCTGGGCACGATAACTCCTGTTTTGCGCGTTCAACCGTGTGCTGAACAGCCCATCAGTCTAACCGCAACCCTGAGGTGAGGCATATCGACCCTCGCAGCGTCAAGGAAGGTCGATATGCCTCACCTCACGGGATCAAGGACGGGAATTAGACCTTGAGGTAGCGACTGATTGCCGCGCTCGCCGAGAGCGAAGCGAGTAAAGCTCCCAGCACGATCAGGATGGGGACGACGATCCACGCATCTGCAGGCCCGATGAGCGTGGTTTGCGACCCCAGCACCGCCGGGGACGCCAGGTAGCCCTGCACAAAGACCTGCACAATAACGACGATCGCTCCGCCGGCGAGCAGGGACCCGATGAGCGCCGCAAACACGCCCTCGAGAACAAACGGCGTCTGGATATATCGATTGGATGCGCCGACGAGCCGCATGATTCCGATCTCGCGCCGTCGACTGAACGCACTCAACCGGATGGTGGTCGCGATGAGCAGCACGGCGGCGATGAGCATGAGTGTGGCGAGACCAATGGCGGTGAAACTGGCGGCGTTGAGCACCGCGAAGATCTGGTCGAGGTACGCGCGCTGGTCCTCGACATCCTGAACACCCGCGAGCGAGCTGGTGCCCTCGATGATGATCTCAGCCTGGTTCGGGTCCTTGAGATTGACCCGGTAGCTCTCGTTGAGCATGGACGGCTTGGTGAACGCGAGCAGCGGGCTCCCCGCGAACTGCGCCTTGAAGTTGTTGTACGCCTGCTGGTGCGTCTCGAACGAGACGCGCTTGATGTAGGGCTTGAGCGCAGTCGAGTCGAGCTGCGCTTTGACGGCCGCAATGTCGGCCGTTGTTGCTGCGGAACCCGTGCATGCACCCGTGTTGTCGATGCTGGTGCAGAAGTAGATGGCGACCTGGGCGCGGTCGTACCAGTACCCCTTCATCTGTCCGATCTGCATCTGCATGAGGATCGCTGCGCCGACGAACGTCAGCGAAATGAAGGTGACAAGGATGACCGAAATGACCATTGCGATATTGCGGCGAAGGCCCTGCGCGGCCTCGCTCATGACGAGTCCGAATCTCATGCGCTGCGCACCTCTGTGTCCGGAAGCGCCGTCGGTTCGCCAAAGTGCTGGATGGGGATGGTCGTGGTCTGGTAACCGCCGCCCCGTTCATCCCGGACTATCTGGCCACTGATCAGCTCGATAACCCGACGCTTCATCTGGTTGACGATGCCGGCGTCATGAGTCGCCATGAGCACAGTCGTTCCGCCCATGTTGATGCGCTCGAGCAGCGTCATGATGCCTGCCGAGGTTGCGGGGTCGAGGTTTCCGGTCGGCTCGTCGGCGAGGAGGATGGCCGGCTTGTTGACGATCGCGCGCGCAATAGCGACGCGCTGCTGCTCACCGCCGGAGAGCTCGTGCGGGAAGCGCGCGGTCTTGCCACCGAGCCCCACCATCTTGAGGGTGTCGGGGACTGCTTCCTGGATGAAGCCCTTGCTCTTGCCGATCACCTGGAGGGTGAACGCGACATTGTCGAAGACCGTCTTCTGTGGAAGCAGGCGGAAGTCCTGGAATACGACGCCGAGGTTGCGTCGGAAGTAC
>Ga0193728_1001860_pt1 | contig 10904 bp, 5 predicted proteins | sample U1c1metaG_FD_143037 | JGI IMG/M metagenome (GOLD analysis project Ga0193728, IMG submission 143037) | Soil microbial communities from a riparian zone of the East river system, Colorado, United States - U1c1 | ecosystem: Environmental > Terrestrial > Soil > Riparian zone | place: USA: East River... | reverse complement strand
CGGAAGGGGAGAGGTAGCAAGGGTGAGGGGATCCGGTTTCCAATAGGTTTGGCTTCGTTCTCCTTCCGCCTGGAAGTGGCCGTAGTGTCCAGATGCGCCCCTAAAGCCCAGAGAAAGCCGCTGGTTTCAACTCGCGGCTCCCCAGGTCGGTCCCTGGCATCGCGGGCCGTCCGATGTCCAAATCAATTCATCAATGAACATGCGGCGGGCCTTCATGTCCTTGTCCCAGGCGTGGTAAACCAGGTAATCGGTTTCACCATCGGGACCGCTGATGAGAGAATTATGCCCGGGCCCAATCACATGTTTCGGCACCGTTCGGAGGACACGTGGGCCCCCTTCATTTCCCGCGTCGGTGTACGGCCCGAGGATGTTTTCGGCGACACCATAATCAACTCCGTAACTCTCATCCTCCCACCGACCGCCGCTGTAAAAACAATAGTACCGTCCATCGTGTTTGCAGACGAACGGGCCTTCCAAAGTATGCCAATCCCACGAGCCGCCGTACATCGGGCGGTTGGCCTGGAAACGCTGCCAATCCGAGCGGGCGCGCAACACCAGCGTTCCAGCGTTTTCGAGTTCCGTCATGCTCTTCATCGGCGCGGCCATCAGGGCCGTGCCCGGGCGGGTGGATTCAGATGAATCGAGAAAATCGCGCGCGTAAAAAAGATACCAACGGCCATCGTCATCCTGGAAGGGGTGCGGATCGATTGCGAACGAGCAGGCTTTGGGGTCCAGCAGCGTTTTGCCCAAATCTTTGTAAGGCCCCTGCGGGCTGTCGCTCGCGGCCACGCGCAATTGATGGTTTTTGTCTCCGTGACCGACCGAATAGTACAGGTAAAATCTATCGTCGGCTGAAACGACCGCGGGAGCCCAGAAATTCGCGCCCAGCGCCGGGTCTGGCCGCACCATCGCGCTGCTCGCCGACTTCCATTGAAAGAAATCCGTGGACTGAAGGATCGGAAAGACTTTTCCCACCGTCTGCCCGGTCGCCTCAAGTTCGCCTGTGCCGATGGCGTAATAACTGTCCTGCGTCCGCCAGACGAAAGGGTCCGCGAAATAGCTGCCATAGACCGGATTGACGTGGACCTGCTTCGTGGTAGTCGTAACCATCGCGTAAGCTCAGGCCTTCCGTGCCGGAATGCAATTAGGGCGAGTTACCTAGCTGGAATTGCCTGGTGGGTTTACTTCGTCGCCGGGTCCGCGGGCCGAACACCCTTCACATCATTCACTGTCGCCTCCGGCCAGCCGTCCGCATTCCAACGCAGCGGCATTATTGCCAGGGTTGCTTTTCCATCCATTCGAAGGTCGCCCTCGAAGTCCGATGTGAACCAATCCTTCCCTTGCGCGTTCAAAGTCCCCGCATGTCCGGGGCCGATCAAAGGACCGTTGGTCGTTGCCAGAAAAAGACTGCCGCCGCTGTGCAGCATGTCCACATCGGCCTTGTCCAGATATGGTCCAGTGGCGGATTTGCTCCGCCCGATGCGAATATTGTAAGTGCTCTTCGGCCCCTGACAACAGCTACCCCAGTTCACAAACAGATAATAATAGTCGTCATGCCGGCACAGATACGAAGCTTCGATTGACTCATTGTAAGCAATGGAGAAGAGCTTCGAATCCGGTGCCATTCGTTTGCCGGTCTGCGGATCCAGCCGAATCAGTTTGATGCCGGACCAATAAGAGCCAAAAGTCAACCACAGGCTTCCATCGCCGTCGTGAAACACGGACGGGTCAATGGCGTTGTACCCGTCGCCGTCCTGCGTCCGCACCACGAAGCCTTGATCGGTCCAATGATAGGCCGCATCGTCCGGGTCCAGAGTGGGATTGGTTGCAAGGCCAATGGCGGAGGTCATTTTCCCAAACGATGAAACCGAGTAGTAAAGGAGATACCGGTCGCCCAGCTTAATGATATCGGGAGCCCAATACTGCATCCTGCGGTTCTCTGGCACAATCTTGGCAACCCATTCCGGTGCAGCCTGGAACACGGCCGGACCGCGTTCCCATTTCACCAGGTCCCGGGAACGGTACGAAGGCACGCCCCGGCCCGTGTAGAAGACCCAGTATTCCTCTTTGCATTTCACGATGCTGGAAGGATCTCGAGTGGTAATGCCGCGACTCGCCGATTGTTCCAGCGGCAGGACAGGAATGGACTTTTGCGAGCCCGGTTGGGCCACATCAGTTTGCGCCTGCGCGGCGATTGAACCGGACAACGCTCCCATCAACGTTGCACCAAGCAGCAAGCGCTGGCCGAGAGGGTAACTGTGTTTTGGCTTCATCCACGCCAGTATGCAGTGAACTCCATCGGGATTCAAGGTAGTCGCAACGCAGGAGCGCCCGCCTCCTCGGCAGCCGGCGCGAAAGATCATTTGCTTAGCTTTTCAATCCACTCCGCCATGATATTCAAAAGGTCCTCTCGGACCTGTGAATCCTTGCGTCCCGTGCGGGCAGGTCCAGGTTTGCAAATTCGTCGCGGGTGCCTTGCAGGAACAGCATTGGGATTTGAATCTCAAGGAGATGCTTTGCGCGCTCGTCCGAGGACTTTCCAGGGGGATGGAGCGGAAATCCCAGGAATACCAGGCCGCGCACGCCGGGCAAAGGGGAAAGGGCTTGAGCCTGCGAAGTCATTCGGCCGCCGAAGGATTTGCCGCCCGCAAAGAGCGGAACATTCAATCGGGATGCTTCCATGGCCGCGGCCCGGACCGCGGCATGAGCAAGCTCCGGAGCATCCGGCCGCTTCGAGCCCCGCTCCATATACGGAAACTGATACCGGAGTGTGGCAACGCCGCGCTCGGCAAGGCCCCGGGCGATATCCGTCATAAACGGATGAGTCATCCCGGCTCCGGCGCCGTGAGCGAGTATGTAACAAGCCAGCGGCTTGGTTGGCGTCTGCAACAAGCCGGACACCTTTTGCGCTTCGTTCACCGTAATAGTAACCGGCTGCGGATCGGCGCTCATTTTGCAAAGCAGAGACTGGGCGCATCTTGTGGTCAGACGCTGTCGTTTGGCAAATGCCGAATCGGGAGGGTGGACATCCGCACCACGTATGCGTTTCGCTTGCATTTCTCGTTGCAGAAACGCCGCTCACCCTCGCGAAGACCGAACATTACCGTTGAATTGCGGTAACCGAGTTAAATGGGAAAAACGGACCAGATAATTTCCTCGCGGCTTGCGAAAAACGACATTGACTGCCCGGCGCTCTTAACGTCCTTGCGACTTCTCTAAGGCGTTCAGATTGTTGCGCAAACCCTGGAGCTGCTCGTTATCTGGCGCGGCTTTGATTGCGTTTTCGACGATCGGCAACGCATCCGCAACCCGGCTCTGGCTCAAAAGCAGGTTGATATAGCGGAATACGGCTTCCGGGCTGTCCGGCGTGATCTGGAGAGCGATGCGAAACTCCTGCTCAGCTTCGGCTGGAAGTCCGTGGTCCGCGAGCAGGCCCGCCTGCGACGAAATCAATTTCGAATAGGCCTTGCGCGCGTCCGAACCTTGCGGCGTCTCCGGATCGGAAAGCAACTGCTGAGCCGCCGTTTGCCAGTAATCCACCGATTGCGCTGCCTGTGTGGCATTCAAATCACTCTGCTGCTGGAGAGGGCCCATTTCGATTACAGGTCCAAGCGGACTGGCTGCCCCGTACATTGATTTGAATGGGAATGATTCTTCCATCGCAAACGAAGCATTGGGATTTTTGTCCATTAGCATTTGGAAAAGCTTTTCGTTGATCGCCATCACCGCGACCTGCCCGGAAACCTGCACTTTGCCATCTACCACTTTAACGTCTTCACCCGGTTTGAGTTGCGCTGGCTCGTTGGGAAATTGCTGATCGTGCTCCAGGCGTGCCTGGGCGTCCGCGAGATAATCCTGGAATGCGCGTTGCGAATCGTCCTGCGTCAGCGTCGCCATCTGGTCGCCGTATAAAACGTCGAGATATTTGAGATATGTGCCATCCGCGAGGGCATTCTGGGTCAGCACGATGTGTTTGTCGCCGTCGCCGGTCTCGTTCATCATCGTCGGAATGAAGCAACCTGGATCAGTCCCGCCGGCGTAAATCATTCCCGGGCGAAGCGAATCGAGAATTGCATTGCCGTAATCGAGGAGCCGCTGCGCGGGCCAGTTCTGCGCCTCGCCCGCGGCTCCCCATGTTTCCTGGATCGGACGCCAGAACTCGTGCAGCTCGGCTGACTTCGGCTGGTTCAACTGTTTCTCGTCCTCCAACAATGCTTTGTGTGCCGCGTCAATCTCGTCCCATCGTCCGCCTTCAACCGCATCGAAAAACCGCTCGACTTCATCCGGCACTTTGACGTTCAGACGCTTTGCCATCGCATGGGCAACCTCGCGCCGATTCTTCCCAAACTTCATGACTTTGCCGGCGACGATTTCCTGCGGCGTTTGCTGGCTGGCGAACGCTACGCTGCTGTGTGATAACGCACCGCCCACTCGTACCGCTTCGCGCGAATGAGACACAGTGGTTGTGTCCACTCTCCCAGTGCCCTTCGAACCGACCGATTGCACCGACTCTTTCCTTCCCTTTTTCGAAACAATGCCGAGCAAGATGATCCCTGCCATCGCCACCAACAAAATCAAAATCAGCCGTGGCGAAGGCAGACCTTCACCCGGTCTATGGCCTTGCGTTTTGCCTGGTTGCATGTTGACGTGCACTATCTCTCAAATAACAGACACCGGCGATGGGATTTTTGTATGTGTGCCTCAATTATTAGAATCACGCGTTATTTGCCCGCAGACGTAGATCGAAGGGGCGGGAACGATTGTCAGCATCGTTTGGTCGGCGAAATTCGAGCTGTCTGCGGTTGAGACTTGCCCCCGTGCCCCATTTCAGGAGCAGCGCCGCGTGTGGGGTGAAAAGGACGCTTACGAGTAGGTCTTCTCCCCATTTATTTTTCGAAGCGCAGAGCGAGTGTTGCCCAGCCGGAAAATAACAAAAGGGACAATTCTATGAAAATCTTTCGCGGGTGGGTTTTGGTTCTTTTCTGTACTTGTTCTGCCGTTTTTGCCGATACACCCATCAATGCCTGGAACAATCCGACCAGTGGCAATTGGGAGGACCTCAAATGGTCGCTCGGCAGTCGTCCCGGGCCAGGCCAGACCATCATGCTTACCAACCAGGGGTGGAAAGCAATAGCCATCGGTTCCGCGACCGCTTCAAGTTTTCCGCAGTCACTGAACGTGGACAGCGTCATCGTCAGCGGCTATACGGATTCGTTTAATGTCCTGCTGCTGAACTACGCCGGCACCGCTGTTCCGCTCCGGGCTACCAACGGCCTTTACATAGGCGCGGGCGGCCAAGTTCAGAACCTCTATTCCAGTCTCATGGTTGACAACGGCTCCCTCACTGTTAGCAACAGCCAATTCATTCAGGTGGGCGGGGCGGTCGTGACCACTAATGCCTGGCTTCGCGTGGATAATGGCACTTACAATCTGACCAATGGCCTGTTGCAGGCCGGACAGGTTAGTCTCGGTCTGCAGAACCCTGCCTCATTCGTTCAGGACGGAGGCTCTGCCAGCATGACCGGCCTGCGAATAGGCCAACCTGGCTTCCCAAGCGGCGGCGGGAGCAGTTTTTACGACCTGGTCAGCGGCTGGCTTTATGTCAGCGGGGCCTTGACGCTCGGGGCCTATCAGGGATATGGCGTTTTCAACCAATACGGCGGGACTAACTTCGCTGGCGCGCTTCAAATGGTGCCCTATAACGGGTCATCCGATTACAACCTTTACGGCGGCACGTTGTGCGCGACTTCCGCACTATTGCAGGCGGATGTTTCTGCCACCTTCACCCAAACCGGAGGCGAGGCCTTCATCACCAACACGTTAACGATCCAGGGCCAAAACACCCACGCCAACTCAGCCTGGACGGCGTACTACCAGCTTTTTGGCGGCACCTTGTCAGTGGGTTCGGTCGATATTAACGGCAATGACGGTCACTCCGTCTATACCCAAAGCAATGGCACGGCGCGAGTCGCGGGCAACCTTTACCTGGATGGGAGGAGTCATCCGGGAAACCTCAACCTGGCCGGCGGCACACTCGCTTGCTCGAACATCTATTACTCTGGCTCAGGTGACTGGATCACCCAGACGGGCGGAGCACTGATTGTCAGCAATCTCTTGTCCTTCGGCGGCACATATACGCCTTTTGGGTATCCCTCTGGATCTCCACCGACGTACACCTTCACCGGTGGAACCCTCTCGGCCAGTAACATGGAATTCTTTGCGCAATGGACCATAGGCTCTTCGGCTCAGGCCGGCCGAATCTCGAATCCCGGCTGGTTCAAACTGGGTTTCACCACGCTCCATATCGGTGACGCCGATGAGCATCCTGGGCGTTTCATTCTCGCCACCAACGCAATTGATGCTTACGCTCCGACTGTCTTCACCAACTCGTTCATCGCCCTTGATGGCACAAGTTCGAAGTTGAGTTTCGCCAATAGCAGCGCCGAAACCTGGACTCCCGGGGCCAGGCTGGTCATCAACAATTGGAACGGCAACCCATCGGGTGGTGGGGCCGAACAGTTGAAATTTGGTACCAGCGCGACCGGTTTGACTGCGTCACAATTGGCCCAAATCCAATTTTCCAATCCGAGCGGCTTTCCCTCGGGCAATTATCCCGCTCAACTACTTTCAACCGGTGAACTGGTGCCGGCTTCGGGGTCTGGCCCTTCACCTGGACTAGTTAACAATTGGACCAATCCGGCCAGTGGAAATTGGGAGGACCTGAAATGGTCGCTTGGCATTCTGCCGGCGTCGAGCCAGACCATCATGATCACGAATCAGGGCTGGAAAGCCGTTGCCATCGGCGCCAATACGACGCAAAATTTTCCGCAGTCACTCAACGTCTCGAACATATTCCTGGGCGGCTATACCGATTCCTTTAATGTCTTGCTTCTGAACTACGCCGGTTTTGCAGTGCCCCTCACCGCCGGCAGTATCAATGTGGGCAGCAACTCCGCGATGACCATTCTGGCTTCGGCGGTGAACGTCACCAATACGGGCAACAGCAGGCTGGAAGTGGGCGGCACCGTCAATCAGGGCGACTTCCCCGCCGTCAATACCAGCGTTCTGAGCCTCGGCAATATCGGTCCGGGAATCTATAATCTGACCAATGGCAACCTGACCGTCGTCACGGGCTATGTCGTCGGTGGCACCTTTACAGCGCAATTCAACCAATACGGAGGCTATCATTCGGTCTCGACGCTGAGCATCACGGGTCCCAACCAGTCCGCGGGCCAGGTCGGTAGGGGCGAATACGACCTCTATGGCGGCGCGCTGGGCGGCGCGGTCGAGCTTCATCAGGGTGGTCTGATGAAGCAAAGCGGCGGCACGTTTGTTGGCAGCGTGTGGTTTGACGGCACGTACGAGCTGGACGGCGGCTTATTCACCAGCCCTAACCTGGATGTGCCGACCACTGACAATGGTTACACATTGGGGTACCCCGGGGGCGAGGTGCTGCAAACAGGGGGAACAAATGAAACGGGCCCAATCTATCTGGGCGGAGTGGGCACCGGCGATATGCTACATACTTCTCCAGTGTCCGGTGCCTATGTTTTGTCCAACGGCCTGCTCGTGGCGACGTCCACCTTCCTGGACGTTGGCGGGACCGTGACACAGACTGGTGGCACCTTTACCAATTCCGGGCAATTGGCCTTAGGCGCGAACTTCCTGCATCCTAGTAATCTTGAATTCTTTTGCGGCCAGTATGGTCTCCAGGGAGGATTCCTGGCAGAGAACTCTTTCGTTAACAGCGGATACTTTACGCAATCCGGCGGCACAAACCAGGTCGCTGGGCCCACCCAGCTTACGAGTATTGACACCCAGGGTATGGGTGACCGGCAGGCCCAGTACAACCTGAGCGGCGGCTTATTCACCACCACAGCCGTGACGGTTTCCAACGCCTTCATATCCCAGAGCGGAGGTTCACTGATCACCGGCAATCTGGGCCTTTTCGACAATATTGCGCCAAGCGGCTACCGATCCGTTAGCGGATACATTTTAAGCGGCGGACAATTGACGGTGTCGGGCGTCCAGGTGGGCGGTTACGCTGTTTTTCGTCACCAGGGCGGGACTCTGCTGGAGCCCGGGCTGCTCACGTTGGCGGGCGGGGTTTGGGATGAGCAAACCTCCGGGCAGCAATTTGGGCCCTTGCAAATATCGAGCGCATACAATCTTTCCAATTCGATCATTTCGCTGCCCATCAATAGCTGCGTCTTACACTTTGCCGATAGCCATGGAGTTGCCTGGACAAGTGGGGTTACTCTGGCCATCACAAACTGGGCCGGCTCGACCCAGGGTGGCGGACAGCACCAGATCATTTTCGGCAGCAATGGCTCTGCCCTCACCGCCGCGCAGTTGAGCGAGGTGTTCTTTGCGAATCCAGCCGGCTTTCCCGGAGGGACGTATCAAGCGCGAATCCTCTCCACGGGTGAACTGGTGCCGGCTTCGGGCCCGACCTTGCAATCCTCGCGCATCGGCTCCGCACTTGTGTTGACGTGGCCGGGGAATTACCAGCTCCTTTCCTCTACCAATGTCACCGGGCCTTACGCGGCGGTGCCAGGCGCCAGCAGTCCGTGGACGAATCATTTCACGAAGCCGCGGGAATTTTTCATGCTTCGTTCGCCCTGATGCGCTGATGCAAGGCGAGTTGGGTTGCAGCCGGGAGCAATTTTTACGTCATGTCAACATCAATAAAGCAGCGCTGTAGCCCGGGCTCGCTTTCTGGTGTTTCCAAACGCGCCCTTGGGCTGATGGCAGCCACCGTGTTTACGGTGTCCATGCCCTTGTGTGCCACAGCCGCGGGGACATGGACGGCGATCGCAGCTCTGGCGCCGGAGGGAATCGATACCATGTTGTTGCTCCCGGACGGCACAGTCATGGCAGCCGGGGCTGGCGCCTGGAATACATGGTATCGGCTGACACCGGACAGCCAGGGCAACTACGCCAATGGTACTTGGTCCACGCTGGCGACGATGAACTTCACCCGGCTTTATTACTCATCGACCGTGCTCACCAATGGAACGGTATTGGTTGCGGGTGGTGAGTACGGGACCGGCGGGCCGAACACCTGGACGACGACTCCCCAGCCACAGGCCTTCAAATCATCCAGAGCCACTTTCTCCGATTCGCTTTCGAAAATATTGCCCAACGGCAATGTCCTCGTGGCACCAGTCCAAGCCGCCGCAGATACGGTAATTTATGTGACCGCTTCAAACTTGTGGACGGACGGCCCCCGGTTCGCTCAGAATTCTTCCCTGAACGAGTGCAGTTGGGTGAAATTGCCGGATGATAGCATACTGTCGATTGAATTTATCAGGAACAACTCGGATCGTTACATTCCTTCACTGAACCAATGGATCCGCGACGCGGATCTGCCGGTTTTTCTCTGGGATCAGACCTTTGAAATGGGCGCCGGCTTTCTGCTGCCGGATGGACGCGCGTTCTTTCTCGGAGGAACTGGGAATACCGCTTTATATACGCCTTCAGGTGGCACGAACCAGGGAAGCTGGCAAGCAGGGCCCGCCATCCCTAATTCTCAGGGCACTCCAGATACTCCAGCGGCAATGATGGTTAATGGCAACGTGCTCTGCGCCGTTTCCGCGATAGCGACCCCGGACAACCCTTACCCATCCCCTACAAGCTTTTACGAATATGACCCGGTCGCGAATGCATTCACTCAGGTGAATTCTCCCCTTGGCGGCATAACTTGGCCATTCCCAACCTATGTTCAGCGCATGCTCGATCTGCCCGATGGCACTGTGCTGTTCTCGAGCTCGAACCGACAACTTTGGCAGTATCACCCCTCGGGTGGTCCGCTTGCGTCGGGCAAGCCGGCCATCAGCAACCTGGTTCATAATGCGGATGGCTCCTTCCACCTCACCGGCACGCGTTTTAATGGCATGTCGGAGGGCGCGGCCTACGGGGACGACGCGCAAATGGACAGCAATTATCCGCTGGTGCGCCTGACCAACTCCAACAACGGCAATGTTTATTACGGTCACACTTTCAATTGGAATAGCACGAGCGTCATGACGGGCAATCGCCTCGTCGGCACAGATTTTGTCCCCCCAACGGGATTGCCAACAGCCGATTATACGTTGGCCGTGGTGGCCAATGGCATCAGTTCTGATCCGATTGCGTTTCTGTCGGCGACATCCCCTCCGGTCATCACGCTGCAGCCTAAAAGCCAAACGCTCCCGGCAGGCACCAACGTCACTTTCACCATCGCTGCCGCGGGGTCTTCGCTGAGCTACTTCTGGCGCCGCGACGGCTCGTTCATTACCGGCGCCACGACTTCAAGCTACACCACCAACAACGTGCAAGTGGCCGACTCAGGCGCTGTCTTTACGTGTATCGTGAGCAATTTCAACGGCCCGACGCTGAGCTCGGACGCCGTATTGACAGTGAACCCTGACGTTCCCGTCATTACGACTCAACCCACTAACATAACCGTGACGGCGGGGTACAGCGCGACGTTCACCATCATGGCGACCAGCGTGGCGCCGCGCAGTTACTTTTGGAGGCGCGACGGCTCGTTCATTGCCGGCGCCACTGATTCGACCTACACGACCAACAATGTTCAAGCCAACTCGGGCGCCGTGTTCAGTTGTCTGGTCAGCAACAGCACCGGGACGACGTTAAGTTCGAACGCCGTTCTGACGGTGGCGCTATCGCCGCCGAACGACTTATGCCCGGACGCTTTTGTGATCACCAATTATCCTTATGCCAATACCCAATCGACTGCGTATGCCACGTCGCAGGGTGATCCTGGCCTAGTCTGCACCATGTCCGGCTTTGGCAGCGGCGTGTGGTATCAATTCACCCCGCCGTACAATGGCGAGATGGTCGTGGACACGTTCGGCAGCTCTTTTAAGCCGGCCTTTGGAACTTTCTCCGGGTCCTGTGGG
>Ga0193728_1001859_pt1 | contig 10906 bp, 4 predicted proteins | sample U1c1metaG_FD_143037 | JGI IMG/M metagenome (GOLD analysis project Ga0193728, IMG submission 143037) | Soil microbial communities from a riparian zone of the East river system, Colorado, United States - U1c1 | ecosystem: Environmental > Terrestrial > Soil > Riparian zone | place: USA: East River... | reverse complement strand
ACGATCTTCGGCGCGGGCGGCCCACGACCGTGCTTCGCCGGTCCGCTCGAAGAGGGCGTCTATCTCCCGTGCTGCGGCGGCGTCGACTGCGCGACCTGCGGTGACGCACCAGCGGAGGGCGGTAAGCAAGGCCGCTGCGGCCGCGGCCTGATCGGCGCCGGCCCTGCCTGCGGCGCCGCCGACATAGCGGGTGACGAACCGCAGGCCTGCCGCCAGCCGGGAACAGTACTCGTCCCGCCACCGGCCAGCCAGGTCAGCCGGATCCGCGCGCAGCAGGATCGCGGGATCACCTCGGTCGCCGAAAGTCTCTGCATGCAGATTAGATGCCAGCCGCCCTGATCAGCCCCTTGCTTCCCATCACGCCTCCGCTGCGGTCTGCATGTCGGCCGAACGCATCTGCCAGCAGTTCCGCGCTTGTCATGGAACCTTCACCCGCCTTCCGGGTCCTTGGCCTGTCATTCGCCAGGACCATGCTGATGGCAGACGACATTGGCCTACTTGAAACGTCCGAAGCCCCATGGCTTGGTTGGGCTACCAGGGACCGCACCCGCAGCCGGAGCGCATCGCGGGCGGCGTGCTGGCCAGGGTGTGACCGTTCATACGGGATGTAGCTGTCCCACAGCCATACCTGCCGCTAAAGGTGAGGTAGAACGCGCCGCTCAGACCGGAAGCCTGAGCCGATGATGCAGACGCGCATCGGGACCTCGGTCATCCGGTCTCCCGCTGATTGACTGGTCAGCGGTTCACCCGGCTGGGCGCCCCGTAGCGCGGGTCCTGGCCGGGTGACTCGCCGCCCCGGTGCCCAGCAGACCAGCTTCAGCAGGACGGCTGACAGGGCAGCGCAGATGCCCGTACAACGTACTACGGAGAAGCGGGAGCTAGCAGGGCGGGCGGTAGGGCAGCCCCGGCACGTAGCGCTGCCACTCGCTGGCGGTGATGCGGTCGCCTGCCGTGGCGCACACGTACGCGGCCACCTGGCTGGCGCTGGGATCCCACAGCCGGACCAGGCCATCCGATCCGGCCGTGGCGAGCAGGCCGTCGGCCGGGTCGAATGCACCGGCGAATACGCCGCCTGCCGGCCCGGTCAGGCTGGCGAGCAGGACGGGATCGCGGGGCGATGCGAGGTCCCAGGTCCAGATCGACCCGTCCTGGGCCGTTGCTGCCAGCGTCCGGCCGTCCGGGCTGAACGCCACCGAGAAGACATCGCCCGCCGGGCCGGCCAGCCGCGGTCCCAGCGGCTCCGGCCGCCGGGGTTCTGCCATCCTCCAGAGCCGGACCTTGTCGTCCGCGCCGCCCGCGGCCAGGATGCTGCCGTCCGGGCTGAAAGCCACGGCATAGACGTAGCTGCTGGCGCCAGTCAGCGGGCACCCGAGCCGGACGGGACGGCGGGGATTGCTGATCCCACAGGTATACGAGCTTGTCCGCGCTTGATGCCGCGAGTATCCGCCCGTCCGGGCTGAACGCCGCGGAGAAGACGTAGTTCGTCGGTCCGGTCAGCCGGGCAAGGAAGACCGGGCGTGCCGGGTCGGCCATGTTCCACAGCCAGACGGTCTTGTCATCACTGCTGATGGCAAGCAGGCGGCCGTCCGGGCTGAACGTGAGGCCCTCGATCACACTCGCCGGGCCGGCCAGCCGGGCTACGGGCACCGGGCTGGCCGGGTCCCGCACGTCCCATACCTGGCTGGTCCCGTTCCCGGCGCCGACGACCAGGGTGTCCCCGTCCGAGCTGAGCGCCGCGGCGCCCGTGCCCTCGGGAGACCTCGTGGCATCGCCGAGAACAGGCCCGAGCGGGACCGGCTGGCGCGGGCGGGTGACGTTCCACACGCGCAGGGCGCGGTCCCCTGGGCGAGCATGACCCGCAGACCGGGCGGCTGGTGCCAGCGAAATTGCACTCGCGGCGGCGGCCGCCCACGCTGCAGACCGCCTCGGGCATCAGGAGCTACCTGGCGCGGATCCTGCCGCCGCCCGCAAGAAGTCGTCGGGCGGATCTTGCGGCCGGTCCAGGTCACCGCGGCTGACCAGGAGTGCGCCCAGCCGCCAGGCGGCCTGCCGGTTGCCGGCGTCGGCGTGGGACCGCACGACCTGTATGGCTTGTGATCCAGGTCGCTGCGGCTCGCCCGGCTGGCCAGTTGCTCAGCCGCTGGCCAGTCGCCGGCGTGTGCCCGTGCGTGCAGCCCGTCCAGGTCGCCGCGCCTGTCCAGCAGCCCTGCCAGCCGACGGGCGGCACGCTCGTTGCCCGCGTCGGCGGCGCGCCGATACAGCGGGTCTGCGTTGGCCCTGCCGGGCACGCAGTCGGACCCGGTCCGCGTCATGCAAGATGACCAGGAAGACCATCCGCGCCCCGGCGCTGCCCGACAGCAGCCGCTCCCGGTAGGCCCGCCGCAGAGCCGAGCAGGCGACCACCGCGGACTCCCCCGCCGCTGCGCGCTCGTCCATCCAGTCAGTGATCTTCTGAAGCCACCGCCGCCGGCGTCGGTGAGCGGCTCCCCGGCGTGCATCTTGACGACGCACTCGGGCGTATGGAAGTCGTCGCCGTCAGGCGAAAACACAGCCGAGCCGCTGCGCGACGATCTTGCCGACAGTCGTCTTGCCGCTGCCGGCCACCCCAGCACGACCAGGATCACGGCCATGAGGCTAGAGGATGCGGGCCGCCGCCTCCGCGGCGGCCCGGGGCCAAGGCCACGGCGCAGACCCGACGGCCCGGCCCGTACCAGCGCACGGCTGGCCTGTCGGTAACAGTTCGACCGCGTCGCATACGGCAAATGCCGAAAGAGAGCTACGTTGACCGCAGGCTGGGCCAGCGAGCAGATTATTAAGCGCCACAGCAACAGGGCAATCGCCTGACAATACGACGATACCGTGAACTGGGGTCCATTCGGGAGGGTCTTCGTGACAGACCTAAATAACACGACACGGCAGTTTCCGGGCGAACGCGGGCGCTCGAATGCTGCCATCCGCGGCAATGTCGATCTTGTGCTGAGCATCTACCACGATATCGCCGGACGATTCCTGAAACAGCCGACGCCCATGCCCATCGTGATCCTGCAGCCCGATGCGACGGCGCGAAAGCCGCATCCGCCGGGGGACGCGGCGGCCAGGCCAGCCCGGCGAGCCCGGCGCGGCCGGCACGCGGTCGCGGCGGGCGGTGATGCCGGGCGGACCGCCACGGAGGCCGCCGCAGAGCTGGCCCTGATGGAAGCGGCAGCCCGAAGCCAGGACGAGGTCGTGGCCCAGGTCGTCGAGATCCTGTGCGGGATGTTCAGCAGCGGCCAGCTGCCCTACCAGGAAGTCGCTCCCGCCGGTCACGCGCACGGCACGGTCCCGGCGCCGCGCCAGCCGGGAAGCCAGCCGGGACGCGAGCCGGGAAGCGAGCACGGCACCGCGCCGGACAGCACGCCGGCGCCGGCCCGCTACGAGCGAGCGCTGGCCATGGTGCGCCAGCTGGCCCGCCGCGATAAGTGGCCGACGGCGGACGGCAAGTTCCCGCGCTACGCCTTCCCCCGCTCGGCGCTGCTCCAGGCGATCGAGAAAGCCGTGGAGGAGATCCGGCAGGACGGCGGCGATCCCAGCGCTGATGCCGTCCTGAAGCGCCTCGGGCGCGGGCCCTGGGTCGCGGAGCCGCCCGGCCTCAAGCGGCAGGCCGGCGACTCCTTCCAGCTGGCCCTCCTGTCGGCCCTGCTGGTCGCGGCCGGGAGCACGCTGATCTCGCACCTCAGCGTGCCGTGGCTGGCGGGCATGTTCGCCGGGACGCTGGCCATCCTGGCGATCCTCGCGCTGATCCGCCAGAACATCAGCCCGCTGTCCTGGCTCGGCCCGGCCAGCCGCTGGTTCGCGGCCACGACCTACCTGGTGTGGGCCGACGTGCCGCAGCGGCAGCGCTGGCAGAGCCCGCGGCGGGCCTGGCACGCCCGCAAGTCCCAGGTCCGGCTGGTCGTCCCGCTGCTGGCCATCGCGCGGTACGGGCCGAGCGAGCACCTGCCGGAATACGACCGGGACCGCGCCTGGCAGTTCTACCTGCAGCTGCGGGTCCTGGCCTTACTCGAGGACCTGAGGGCCAGCCACCGGCCGTGGACCCTGGACCTGCGCCGCCGCAAGCGGACCTGTCCGCCCGTGGTCATCCTGCCGGGCGCCACCTGGGACAACGGCGGGCTGTACCTGCTGCGGGCGATCAGCGATATCCGCAGCAGGCGCAGTGAGCAGGACCCGCTGCTGGTGATCGCCGGCGTGCCGGTCACGGAGGACGTCGAGCGCCAAGCGGCGTACAGCGGCAGCGCGCGCGACGGGCAGCGGCCCCTGTACGAGGAATGGGTCAGGGCCATCCGGGTCGACCAGTCCCCGAGCCGGGGCTCGGCCTGGCCGTGGGTGCTGCAGCCGGCGCTCGTGCCGGATGCGCTCGCGCCAGGCCCGCAGGTCCAGCCGGTCGCGCGGGCGCCCGGCTGGGCGCGACTGTGGCCGTACCCGGCCCTCGCCGCCGTACTGATCGCATCCCTGGGCTACGGGGTGGCGGCGGACCGCCAGGACTGCGGGGAAGGCTTCGGCACCGCCGTCTATGAGCTGACGCACCTGGGCCGCGGCGCTCGTGACCTGGTCCGCTCGGCGCAGAGCCCCGGCCAGTGCGTGGGCATCGATACCACCAACTCGGCGGTGTTCGAGCCGGCCGGATCCGGCCTGTTCCTGACGGGCGCCGGGCAGCAGGTCGCCGCGGCCGAGATCGAGCAGGGCATCATCGCGCAGAACGAGATCGCGAGTGGGCGCCCGCATATCACCATGGTTTACGCCGGGGCGGTGACGAGCAGCGCCGACGGCACCGGGCAGGCCCAGGCGGCGAACACCGTCGGCGAGCTGGCCGGCGTCCTGGCGTGGCAGCGCCACGTTAACCAGACCCAGTCGGAATACCTGGAAGTCGATATCGCCAACGGCGGCCAGGACATGGATTCCCAGTTCCTGATGGCGCGGAAGATCGCCGCCGCGGCCGCGCGCGATCCCGGCATTGTCGGGGTCGTCGGCCTAGGCCGGGACGCGAAGTCCAGCCAGGGGAGCATTAAGACCCTCGCCTCCGCGGGCCTGGCCATCGTCGATACCACCAACTCCGACGATTACCTGACCGCGGGCAACTATAACTATTTCAAGCTGTCCCCGACCAACGCCGAGGAGGCCAGCGCGCTGCGGTCCGTCATCCCGCCTGGCCACGGGCGGCCCGCGGTCATCTTCGAGCGCCAGTCCGACCGTTACAGCGCTCAGCAGCAGCGCGCGGCGCGGCGGATGCTGCACGCCGCGGGCTACGCCGGGCCCATGACCCTGCCCTACCAGGCCGTCGACGACAAGCCGCAGTTCGCCGCCACCACCGCCGTGTGCAACGCCCGGGCCGGCGTCATCTACCTCGCGGGCCGCAGCGACGACCTGCCCAACCTGATGACCATGATCAGCCAGCACCGGGGGTGCTTCGCCGCCACGGTGACCGTGCTCAGCGGCGACGACCTGACCAAGTACGGGCTGCCCGGCGTCACGGGCTTCACCGTTCCCGGCCAGGTGACCATCTACTTCGCCGCGCAGACTGACGTCGGCCTGACCGGCCCTTCCTCAAGCCTCCTGCCGGACCTCCGCGCCGCCGTGCCCCTGCCCGCCGCGACGGGCTACTGCAACGCCCTGTTTGCCGACGGGACGATCGCCTCGGGCTTCGACGCGGCGCAGGCTCTCTACGGGGCCGCGCAGGCGGAGGCACAGGCCGGGGACGGCTGGGAGCGGAGCGGGGTGCCGACCTACCTGCGCCAGATGCCGCCCATCACGGACGGCGCGACCGGCACGATCGCGCCGGCGTCGCCGCACCACTCCATCGCGACCTTCCAGCTCACCACGCCGGGCGGCTCGCCGACGACCACGGTGACCAGGTACCTGCAAGCCGACGGCCAGTCCGTCCGGGACCGCAGCTGCCCGACGGGCCACCGGGCTAGCGCCGGGCCGGCCGGGGGCTAGCGGGTCCGGGACAGGACTGGCTCGACCGAGCCGGCGCCGTGGTCGAGCTGGTAGTCCAGGTTGATCTCCGCGTTGATCAGCGACAGGTGGCTGAACGCCCGCGGGAAGTTGCCCAGCTGCTCGCCGGTCGACGCGGTCTGCGCGGCCCGCGAGCTCCCGGCCCGCCGGCGCGCGGCGCTAATTGACAGGCAAGCCGAGGCGGTCGAAGAAGGCGCGGTTTCGCTCAAAGGCCAGGTTCAGAAGACGGTCGAAGGAGAAAACCTCTATGTATGCCTTATAGCTCGGTGGCGGCGCAGTCCGGCGGGCAGCAGGCGGGCCAGCGCGGCCAGGACGGCCCGGTCGGCCCAGTCCGGCCTCGGCCGGGTGACCTGGCGGCGCAGGACCGCGACTTCATGGCGCAGCACCATGATCTCGGCGTCCTTCGACGCTTGGCCGCGGCCGAGCAGGAGCAGCCAGCCAAAGACCCGGATGATGGTGTGGACTTCAGCCGGGCACGCTTGTGATGTGGGCTCCGGACATCAGCGTGATGCGGCTTGGGCGCTTACTTCGCGCTGACCTTTCGGTGACCTGGACAGGTTCCTGACTGACCTCGTGCGCGCCAGGTCCTCGGCGCGCGGGGTCAAAGAGCCCGCCAGCCTGCGGCAGTGCGCGGGTTCACCAGTGCTCGCAATGCGTCCTGCCGACGGCGGGCGTGCGGGCCCATGATCTCCGCGGACCGGCAGGCCCAGGGTCCGGTCATGTCCGGGTGGCGGCAGTCAGGCCGTCGAGTAGACCGGGGAGCCGGTCATCGCGGGTGATGTCAATGCCGGTGCGGGGCACCTGGTCGTGCACGATGATGCCAGGCGGTGGGTGCGGGCGACGAGGCTCCAGCCCCGGCCGGCGGCGGTGACCAGCCCGGCGGTGCCGTGCACGGGGCGGGACGAGGCGGCGCCGGGTGGGAGCCTGGCTGCGGCGGTGAGGGACCAGGCCTCGGCCCCGCCGCCTACGGCGTGGCCGCCACCGTAGACACGGCGAGCATCCCTCCGCCCGGCTCCTCGACCAAGCCTCCTCGCTGGCGAGTGATCCGCGGCAATCGGCCGTGGCGGTTCCAGATCGGGCTGCCGCCGACTTGGCGCCGGGGCGTTCAGCCGCTGCTGAACCGTTTCAGCCGTTGGAAGAGGGTCAATTTTCGGCCGACGTTGACACGCCCGTCTGTTTCGTACGTAGTTAGGGGCTCATCCTGGGAGGAACTCATGTCCGCTCGATACACGCTGCGCCGCTTTCTCACCCTCGCCGCGGCCTGTCTGCTGGCGGCGGCGACAGCGCTGGTCGCCGCTGCTTTCGGCAGCACCCCCAGGGCATCCGCCGCGGCCGTCACCACCGCCTGGCGCAGCGGGGCCTTCTCGGCGAACAGCAGCGGCGTGGTCTCTCGCTCCGACATCGTGCTCGGCCGACCGAACACCGTGAACTCCCAGTCGCTGCCGCTGGGTAATGGCTCGCTCGGCGTCGCCGCCTGGGCGGCAAACGGGTTCACGGCGCAGCTCAGCCGCAGCGACACCATGCCCTACCGGCTTTCCCCCGGCCAGGTGAGGATACCGGGCCTGTCCGCGATGACGTCGGCCTCGAACTTCACCGGCACGCTCGACCTGTACAACGGCGTGCTTGACGAGTCGGGTGGCGGAATGACCATGCAGGCCTGGGTCCCGGCGGGCAAGGACGAACTGATCGTGAACGTCACCGGAGCCAACCCGGGCACCCGGGAGACCGCGAACCTCTACCTGTGGAGCGGGCGCACCCCGGCGGCCGCCGCGTCCGGCGCTATCGGCAGCCTCGCGCAGACCTGGGTGGACAACTCCCAGTCCGGCTCGTCCGGACAGACCTTCGGCGAGATGGCCGCGATCACCGCGGGCGGGCAGAACGTCACCGCGTCGGTGGTCAGCTCCACGGAGGTGCAGGTTTCTGTCAACCCGAATTCGGACGGCTCGTTCCGGGTGATCATCGTGTCGCCCCGGTGGGCCGGCGGCGACGCGACCGCCACCGCCTCGAACCTGATCGGCGGCGACACGACCGCCACCACGTCGTCCTTGCTGTCCGCGCAGTCTTCGTGGTGGAACAGCTACTGGGCGAAAACCGGCCTGATCGAGGCGAACTCCCCGGACGGCACGGCGCAGTACATGGAGAACCTGCGCACCATCTATCTGTATGCCGAGGCCGCCTCGATGCACAGCGGGGACTACCCGGGCAGCCAGGCCGGCGTCGCGGACATGTTCGCCTACGACCAGGACCAGCAGGACTGGTACCCGGCCGGTTACTGGCTGTGGAACCTGCGCGGCCAGATCGCCGCGAACCTGTCCTCCGGCAACTTCAGCCTCAACCTGCCGATCTTCGACATGTACCTCAGCGACCTGCCGGCCATCGAGTCGTGGACCAACGCGCAGATGGGCGGCAAGCCGGGAGCGTGCGTTCCGGAGACCATGCGGTTCAACGGCAACGGCTACTACAACGGCGGCTCCAGCTCGCAGAACGCCTCCTGTGCCCTGGCGTCCAGCCCGAGCTATAACGCGGAAACCATCACCTCGGGCGCCGAGATCGCGCTGTGGATCTGGCAGCAGTACCAGGACACCGGCAGCATCAGCTTCCTGCAGAAGTACTACCCCGTGATGGAGCAGACCGCCGAGTTCCTGCTGGCGTACCAGAGCGTCGGCTCGGACAGCTACCTGCACGCCGTCGCGAACGCGCACGAGACCCAGTGGGCCGTGCAGGACCCGACCACGGACCTGGCCGCCGACCAGGCCCTGTTCCCGGCGACAATCAGCGCCGCGACTCTGCTGAACACCGACTCCTCACTGGTCGCGCAGCTACGGACCGCCGAGATCCAGATCGAGCCGTACGCCCGCACCGACGAGGCGACTCAGGCCCAGCTGCTCACGCCGTCCGCGGACGCCTCCGGGAACGACATGATCGCGGACTCCTTCCAGCCCTCGGCAACCCTGCACAACAGCGAGAACATCGGCCTGGAGCCGGTCTGGCCGTATGGCGTCATCACCGACAACACCACGGTGAACGGCGACAACCTGACCGCGCTCGCCGACCGAACCTATAACGACCGGCCCAACCAGAACGTCGCGGACTGGAGCTACGACGCGATCGACGCCGCTCGGCTCGACATGTCCAGCCAGGTGGCCTCCGACCTGGTTGCCAACACCGAGGGATACCAGGCCTACATCTCCGGCCTGTCCAACCTGTCCGGCACCAGTCCTGGCGACGAGCCGTACATCGAGCAGTCCTCCGACGTCGCCACCGCCATGGACGAGGCCCTGGCTACCGACTACGACGGGACCCTGCGCATCGCCCCGGCCTGGCCCTCCGGCTGGGACGCCTCGGGTACCGTCTACATCCAGGGCGGATCCAAGGTTGACGTGCAGATCGAGGGTGGCGTCATCGCCACCGCCGCCATCCAGGTCGGCACGACCGAGACCATGGCCGTGCGCAATCCGTGGCCCGGCCAGCAGGCCGAAGTCGTGAACGGTTCCACCGGCACCGTGGTCATCTCGCCGACCACAAGCACCACGTTCAGCGTCCCGGTGACGGCCGGCTCGTCCTACCTGATCGAGCAGCCGTCGTCGCCCACAACCTCGCTGCCGTTCGCGCAGGTCACCGGGACCCAGGCCACCTCCGCCGAGCACCTGGGAGGCAAGGTCCAGATCGGCCTGGACCCGGCTACCAGCTACCGGAGCCTGGCCGCCTCGTACAACAACGTCGGCATCACCGCCGACAACAACACGGCTCCCGGCAACTACGACGGCGGCGGCGCGAGCTTCTCCGAGGCCGCGCTGACCAATGCCGGAGAGGCTCCGGGCGCGACCATCACCTCGTCAGGAATGTCGTTCGCCTTCCCGAGCGTCGCCGCCGGGACCAACGACAACACCGTGGCCGAGGGCCAGACCATCGCGATGTCCGGCAGCGGCATCCTCGGGTTCCTGGTGTCGGCGAGCTACGGGCCCGCCTCGGGGACCGGAACCATCACCTACACCGACGGCAGCACCCAGAGCTACACGCTCACATCGCCGGACTGGTTCTCGACCACTCCGCAGTCGGGCGGCGCGGTAGCGGTCAACTCCGCCTACCAGAACCGGCAGGGCAACACCACCTACGACCACACCGCCGACATCTTCGCCGAGACCGTCGCGCTTAGCGCGGGCAAGACGATCACCTCCGTCACCCTGCCGCACGGCGGGGCACTGACCGCGGGCACCCCTGCCCTGCACATCTTCGCCATCAGCGCCGAGGGGTCTTACGGGGGTACGGCGGCCGCGGTGCCGGGCACGGTGCAGGCGGCTAACTACGACACCGGCGGCCTGGGGGTCGGCTACAGCGTCGCCGCGGTCAGCGGCACCGCCAACAGCTACCGGCCCGACGGGGTCGACCTCGAGACCTGCTCCGACACCGGGTGCGGCTATGACCTCGGCTGGACGGGGACCGGCCAGTGGTTCCGGTACGCCGTCAACGCCGCCAAGGCCGGGAGCTACACCGTGAGCTTCCGGGTGGCTTCGCCCAGCGGTGTCTCCGACGCGTTCCACATCGCTGATTCCTCCGGGGCCGACCTCACCGGGTCGGAGAGCGTCCCGGCGACCGGGGGCTGGCAGAACTGGGCCACCGTCACCGACACCATCCAGCTGCCCGCCGGGCAGCAGGCCCTCGTCGTCGACCAGGACAACGGCGGCTGGAACATCCGCTACCTGTCCTTCGCCAGCGCCGAGGGGCCTTACGGGGGCACCGCCGCTGCCGTGCCGGGCACGGTGCAGGCGGCTAACTACGACACCGGCGGCCAGGGGGTCGGCTACAGCGTCGCCGCGGTCAGCGGCACCGCCAACAGCTACCGGCCCGACGGCGTCGACCTCGAGACCTGCTCCGACACCGGCTGCGGCTATGACCTCGGCTGGACGGGGACCGG
>Ga0193728_1001858_pt1 | contig 10908 bp, 7 predicted proteins | sample U1c1metaG_FD_143037 | JGI IMG/M metagenome (GOLD analysis project Ga0193728, IMG submission 143037) | Soil microbial communities from a riparian zone of the East river system, Colorado, United States - U1c1 | ecosystem: Environmental > Terrestrial > Soil > Riparian zone | place: USA: East River... | reverse complement strand
CGGCCCGGGCACGATGCCGAGCACCAGCGTGGCCAGCGCCCCGATCCCGACCGCCACGCCGGTGAAGGCGCTGGGCCGGACCACCGACGGGCCGTCGGGGGCCGGCTCGCTGAAGAACATGAGGACGATGACCCGGACGTAGGGGAACGCCAGGATCGCGCTGGCGATGACGCCGATGATGACCAGCGGCAGGGCGCCGCCCGAGATCGCCGCCTGGAACACGGCGAACTTGCCGGTGAACCCGCTGGTCAGCGGGATCCCGGCGAAGGCGATCAGGAACAGCGCGAAGACGCCGGCCACCAGCGGCGACCGCTTGCCCAGGCCCGCCCACCGGGACATGTGGGCCGCCTCGCCCGCCTGGTCCCGGACCAGCGTCACGATCGCGAAGGCGCCCACCGTGGCGAACCCGTAGCCGGCCAGGTAGAACAGGCTGCCCGACAGCCCGGCCGCGTTCGCCGCCACCACGCCGGTCAGGATGTAGCCGGCCTGCGCGATCGAGGAGTAGGCCAGCAGCCGCTTCACGTCGGTCTGCGTGATCGCGATGATCGAGCCGACCAGCATGGTCAAGATGGCGACGCCCCACATGGCCGGGCGCCAGTCCCAGGTCAGCTGGCCGAACGCGACGTAGAAGACGCGCAACAAGGCGCCGAAGGCCGACACCAGCGTGCAGGACGCCATGAGCGCCGTGACCGGCGTCGGGGCGCCCTGGTAGACGTCCGGCTTCCAGGCCTGGAACGGCACCGCCCCGATCTTGAACAGCAGGCCGATGCCGACCAGCGCGATGCCGGCGTACAGCAGCGTGGCCGAGGCCGTGCCGGTCTGGGCGGCCGAGGCGATCTGCGACAGCCGGACGGAGCCGGAGTAGCCGTACAGCATGGCCACGCCGAAGATGAAGAAGGCCGAGGAGAACGCGCCCAGCAGGAAGTACTTCATGGCCGCCTCCTGGGAGAGCAGCCGGCGCCGCCGGGCCAGCCCGCACAGCAGGTACAGCGGCAGCGAGAGCACTTCCAGCGCGACGAACATGGTCAGCAGGTCATTGGCCGCGGGAAACAGCAGCATGCCGCCGACGGCGAACAGGGTCAGCGGGTAGACCTCGGTGTGGCTGAGGCCCGCCAGCAGGCCCTCCCGCTCGGCCGCGCTGCCGGGCACCGCGGCGGCCTGCGGCGTGAACGCGCTCACCTCGTGCGAGGACTCGGCGATGAGCAGCACGCTGACGAAGGCCAGCACCAGGATCGTGCCCTGCAGGAAGAGCGTGGGCCGGTCGATGCCGACCGCGCCGACCGCGGCCACGTGCCCGGCGCTGCCCGCCGCGAAGATCTTGCTCTGGGCCGCGATGACGACGGTCAGCACGAAGGCCCCGGCCAGGCTGGCCAGGGCCAGCGTCAGGTGCAGCGGCCGGCGCAGGAAGCGCGGCGCGAACGCCTCGACCAGCACGCCGGCCAGCGCCGCGGCGAAGACCAGCAGCATGGGCGACAGCTGGCCCCACTCGATGCTCGGCGCTCTGAGCGTCGGCGCCAGCGCCGTTACGGTCCCGGTCACCGGGAGCTCCCTTCATGGCCGACCGCGGTAGCGGGATGCGGCGGAACCGGGTCGGTGGAGTGAACCTGGGCCAGAGTCTGGTGGACCGCCGGGTTGATGAGCTTCAGGACCGGCTGCGGGAAGACGCCGAGCACGACGATCAGGGCGATCAGCGGGCCGACGGCCCACAGCTCGCGGGCCTTGAGGTCCGGCATCCCCTCCAGCCCCGGCCGCACCGGGCCGGTCATGGTCCGCTGGTACATCCACAGGATGTAGATGGCGGCCAGGATGATGCCGACGGTGGCCGCCACCGCGGCCGCCTGGTACTTGGTGAACGTCCCGATCAGCACGAGGAACTCGCTGACGAAGGTGTTCAGGCCGGGCAGCGCGAGCCCGGCCAGGCCGGCGATGAGGAAGGTCCCGGCCAGCACCGGCGCCACCTTCTGGACGCCGCCGTAGTCGGCGATCAGCGACGACTTGCGGCGGGCGATCATGAACCCGGTGATGATGAACAGCGCGCCGGTGGCGAAGCCGTGGTTGACCATGTACAGCACCGCGCCGGCCTGCCCCTGGCTGGTCATCACGAAGATGCCCAGGGTGATCAGCCCCATGTGCGACACCGACGAGTACGCGATCAGGCGCTTGAGGTCCCGCTGCCCGATGGCGACGATCGCGCCGTACAGCACCCCCACAACCGCTGCCGCGATGATGACGGGGGTGAAGTAGTGCGCCCCGCCCGGGAACAGCTCCAGGCAGTACCGGATCATGCCGAACGTGCCGACCTTGTCCAGCACGCCGACCAGCAGGACGGCCGCGCCGGGCTGGGCCGAGCCGGCGGCGTCGGGCAGCCAGGTGTGGAACGGCCACAGCGGCGCCTTGATGGCGAACGCCACGAAGAAGCCGAGGAACAGCCAGCGGCTGGCCACCGGGCTGAGCGCGAGGTGGCTGAGCGGCGTGAACAGGAACGTCCCGGTGTGCCCGCCCTTCAGCGAGTACACGTACAGCGCGATCACCGCGACCAGCATGAGCAGGCCGCCGAGCAGGCTGTAGAGCAGGAACTTGACCGCGGCGTACTGCCGCTGGCCCGTCCCGTAGCTCCCGATCATGAAGTACATCGGGATGAGCATGGCCTCGAAGAACACGTAGAACAGGAAGACGTCGGTGGCCGCGAAGACGCCGATCATCATGGTCTCGAGGACCAGCATCAGGGCGAAGTAGGTCTTGGCGCTGTGCTTGGGCGCCCTGGCCCCGCCCGCGGCGGCCGAGCCGGGCGCGTCGCCCTCGGCCGCCGGGCCGTCGGTGTCGTTCCACGAGGCGAGCACCACGACGGGCATCAGGATGGTCGACATGAGGATGAGGACCAGCGCGATCCCGTCCGCGCCGACGGCGTAGTGGACGCCGAACGACGGGATCCACTGGTAGGTCTGCGCGAACTGGAAGTGCGGGCCGCCGGTCTTGAACTGGGTGGCCATCACGATCGTCACGGCCAGCGTGGCGAGGCTGAAGATCAGCGCGATGATCTTCACGACCCGGTCCCGGGCGCGCCGGCCCGCGGCGCCGCCGGGCGCCGGGCGGCCCGGCGTCAGCGCGATCACCACCGCGCCGACGAGCGGGATCGCGCCCGCGACGGTCAGCCAGGGGAAATTGCTCATGGGTTCCGCAGCCTCACCAGCTCTAGAGCCTGACCAGCAGGAGCGCGCCGACCAGCAGCACCGCTCCCACGAACATGGACAGCGCGTACGAACGGACAAATCCGGTCTGCAGGCGGCGCAGCCGCCCGGAACCGCCGCCGAAGGTAGCGGCCACCGTGTTGACCAGGCCGTCGACGCCCCGGTTGTCGAGGAACACCGACAGCCGGGTCAGCCACAGGCCCGGCCGCATGAGCAGCGACTCGTTGATCGCGTCGCCGTACAGGTCCTTGCGGGCCGCCACGGTGATCGGGCTGCCCGCGGGCGCGGTGACCGGGATCTCCCGCCGCCCGTAGATGACGTAGGCGAGCCCGAACCCGGCCACCACCAGGGCCAGCGTGATCCAGCCGGCCACGGAGAACACGGAGTGCGAGGTGGCCGGGCCGCCGGTGACCGGCCGCAGGAAGTTCAGCAGCCGGGAGTTCAGGATCAGGAACCCGCCGGCGACAATTGAGCCGACGGCCAGCAGGATCATCGGGACCGTCATCACCGGCGTCGACTCGTGCGGGTGCACCTTGTCGTCCCAGCGCTTCTCGCCCGCGAAGGTCATGAACATGACCCGGCTCATGTAGAACGCCGTGATGGCCGCGCCGAGCACGGTCGCCACGCCGAGGATGGCGCCCGAGGTGCCGCCCTTGTCGAAGGCCGCGTCGATGATCGAGTCCTTGGTGAAGAAGCCGGAGAACGGCGGGACGCCGATGATGGCCAGGTAGCCGATCAGGAAGGTGACGAAGGTGACCGGCATGACCCGCCACAGCGCGCCGAACCGGCGCATGTCGACCTCGTCGTCCATCGAGTGCTTCACCGACCCGGCCCCGAGGAACAGCCCGGCCTTGAAGAACCCGTGCGCGAGCAGGTGGGCGATGGCGAACACGTACCCGGCCGGGCCGAGGCCCGCGGCCAGCATCATGTACCCGATCTGGCTCATGGTGGAGCCGGCCAGGGCCTTCTTGATGTCGTCCTTGGCGGTGCCGATGATAGCGCCCCACAGCAGCGTGGCCGCGCCGACGATCGTGACTACCAGCTGAGCGTCCGGGGACAGGTTGAACAGCGGGGCGGACCGGACGATCAGGTAGACGCCGGCCGTGACCATGGTGGCCGCGTGGATCAGCGCCGACACCGGGGTGGGGCCCTCCATCGCGTCCAGCAGCCAGGACTGCAGCGGCAGCTGGGCCGACTTGCCGCAGGCGCCGAGCAGCAGCAGCAGGCAGATCGCGGTGACCACCCCGGTGCTGGCCGAGCCGGCCGCGTGGAAGGCGCCGGAGAAGGTGATCGTGCCGAAGGTCGCGAAGATCAGCATGATGGCCAGCGACAGGCCGGCGTCACCGACCCGGTTGGCGATGAACGCCTTCTTCGCGGCGGTGGCCGCGGCCGGCTTGTACTGCCAGAAGCCGATCAGCAGGTAGGAGGCGAGGCCCACGCCCTCCCAGCCCGCGTACAGGCCGAGGTAGTTGTCGGCCAGGACCAGCAGCAGCATCGCGGCCAGGAACAGGTTCATGTACCCGAAGAACCGGCGGCGCTCCGGGTCCTCGGCCATGTACCCGATGGCGAAGATGTGGATCAGCGCGCCCACGCCGGTGATCAGCAGCACGAAGCAGATGGAGAGCGGGTCGAGCAGCAGGCCGATGTCGACGTTGAACCGGCCCACCGAGATCCACTGGAAGATGTGCAGGTCCCGGGCCCGGGTCGCGGCCGGGTAGCCGAGCATCGCGATGAACGCCAGCAGCCCGTAGACGAACGCCGCCACCGGCATCAGCGCCCCGAGGAGGTGCCCCCAGGCGTTGGTGCGCCGGCCGCCGAGCAGCAGGATCACGGCGCCGGCCAGCGGGAACGCAATGAGCAGCCAGGCGGCATGCTGGAGCCCGATCGCGGGCACGCTATTCGCGACTGTCGCCGACGGCGCGAGCGCACCCAAGGCAGAGCCTGTCACAGGGTTCTCTCCGTAATCAGTATTTCATCAGGCTGGCGTCGTCGACCGAGGCCGACCGGCGAGCGCGGAAGATGGAGGTCAGGATGGCCAGGCCGACGACCACTTCCGCGGCCGCGACCACCATCACGAAGAACGCGATGACCTGGCCGTCCAGGGCGCCGTGCATCCGGGCGAAGGCCACGAAGGCCAGGTTCGCCGCGTTCAGCATGAGCTCTACGCACATGAACACGACCAGCGCGTTCCGGCGCACCAGGACGCCGACACCGCCGATCACGAACAAGATCACCGACAGGGCCACGAAATGGGCCGGGCTCACCATTACGCGTCCTCCTGGCTGCTCATCGCGCTGTTAGCGGGCACAGTGTCAGCGGGCACAGCATCGGCGGGCACAGCATCGGCGGGCGCGGTCTCGCCGGGCAGCGCGGCCGGGTCGCCGGGCTGGGCGTCATCCGGGGCGTCGGCCGGCCCGGTGAGGACCTCGCTGACCGACAGGGCCGACGTCGAGCCGTCCGGCAGCCGGGCCGGCATGTCGACCGCGTTGTGCCGCGCGTACGTGCCCGGGCCGGGCAGCGGGGTCGGGTGCCCGCCGCCGATCCGCTCCCGCGACAGGCGGCGCTGGGTCGGCTTGGGGCTGAGCCGCTCCTGGTGCGCCAGCACCATCGCACCGAGCGCGGCCGTGATCAGCAGCGCGCTGGTGACCTCGAACGCGAACACGTACTTGGTGAACAGCAGCGTGGCGATGCCGGTCATGTTCGACGAGCCGAAGGACGCCGAGGCCGGGGGCGCCTTGCCGATGGCCGCGTGCCCGACGACCAGGGTGAGCAGGACCAGCAGGCCGATGCCCGCGACGCCGGCCCAGAGCCGCTGCCCCCGGATCGTCTCGACCACTGAGTCCGCGGAGCTGATCCCGACGATCATCAAGACGAACAGGAACAGCATCAGCACGGCACCGGTGTAGACGATGACCTGGACGAAGGCCAGGAACGGCGCTCCCTGCAGGGCGTACAGGACCGCGAGCGACAGCATCACCACGGCCAGCAGCACGGCGCAGTGCACCGCCCGGCGGGACAGCACCATGCCCAGCCCGGCCGCGGTGGCGACGATGGCTAGGATCCAGAACGTGGCCTCGCGGGCGATGTCCGCGCCCCCGGCGGCGACGATGTGCCCCGTGACTAGTTGCCCGGTCACTGCGACGCTCCCGGCTTGCGGTCGGGGCCGGCACCGGCCGGGCCAGCGCCGGCCGCGCCGGCGTCACTCTGGTTGGCCGCCGCGAGCATGGCCCCGAGCTGGTAGTAGTCCTCCTCCGTCTCGCCCAGCCGCATGGGGTGCGGCGGCGCCTCCATGTCGGGCTGCAGCGGGACGACGAGCTGCTCCTTGGTCCAGATCAGGCTCTCCCGGCTGTCGTCAGCCAGCTCGTACTCATTGGTCATGGTCAGCGCCCGGGTCGGGCAGGCCTCGACGCACAAGCCGCACAGGATGCAGCGCAGGTAGTTGATCTGGTACGTGCGCCCGTACCGCTCGCCGGGCGAGAACCGCTCGTCGGGCGTGTTGTCCGCGCCCTCCACGTAGATCGCGTCCGCCGGGCAGGCCCAGGCGCACAGCTCGCAGCCGATGCACTTCTCCAGCCCGTCGGGCCAGCGGTTCAGCTGGTGGCGGCCGTGGAACCGGGGCGCGGTGGGCTTGCGCTGCTCGGGATACTCGACCGTGTCGACCTTGTGGAACATGGTCCGGAAGGTGACCCCGAACCCCTTGACGGAGTCAAGGAATCCCGGGCCCCCAGGGGCCGAGTCGGGCGTGTTGTCAGGCACCGGTGACCTCCTTTGCCGCGTCGGCTTCCGTCAGCGGCGGCCGGGATGAGTCGGGGGACGACACCGCGGTCGAGGACCCCGCCGGGCTCACGCCGATGCCGTGATAGTGCGGCAGGTCCAGGGGCGGGGTGGGGAACGCCGGGCCGTGCTCGGCCAGGTCGGCTTCCAACTCCGCTTCCTCTTCCTCCGCGAGCCGCTGCTTGCGCTGGGCCGAGACCTCGGCGCCGAAGAACAGCGCCAGCAGGGCGGCGACGATCAGGGCGGCGATGACGTAGATGCCGGTGCTGCCGCCCGAGCGCCGCCAGACGCGGAGCGTGGCGATGATCAGCGTCCAGCCCAGCGCGGTCGGGATGAGGACCTTCCAGCCGAGCGCCATGAGCTGGTCGTAGCGGATCCGCGGCAGCGAGCCGCGCAGCCAGATGAAGAAGTAGACGAAGATCACGACCTTGGCCAGGAACCACAGCAGCGGCCACCAGCCGGTGTTGGCCCCCGACCAGATGGTGATCGGCCACGGCGCGCGCCAGCCGCCCAGGAACAGCGTGGTCGCCAGGGCCGAGACGGTGACCATGTTGATGTACTCGGCCAGGTAGAACAGGGCGAACTTCAGCGACGAGTACTCGGTGTGGAACCCGCCGACCAGCTCGCCCTCGCCCTCGGGCAGGTCGAACGGGAGGCGGTTGGTCTCGCCCACCATGGTGATGATGTAGATCACGAAGGACGGCAGCAGCAGGATGGCGAACCACGACGGGGAGTGGAACGTGGCGCCGCCGATGTGGAACGCCGAGCCGCCGGCCTGGGCCTGCACGATGGACGTGGTGGACAGCGACCCGGCGTACAGGAACACCGGGACGAACGCCAGCGCCATCGCGATCTCGTAGCTGATCACCTGGGCGGACGAGCGGAGGCCGCCGAGCAGCGAGTAGGGCGAGGCCGACGCCCAGCCGGCGAGCACGATCCCGTACACGCCCATCGAGCTCATCGCGAGCACCAGGAGCACGGCGACCGGCAGGTCGGCCAGCTGGAGCGGGGTGTGGTGGCCGAAGATCGAGACGACCGGCCCGAGCGGGATGATCGCGAAGCTGATGAACGCGGGGATGGCCGCTAGGGCCGGGGCGATGACGAACAGCAGCTTGTCGACGCCCCGCGGGATGATGTCCTCCATGAGGGCCAGCTTGATGCCGTCCATCAGGGACTGCAGCAGGCCGAACTTGCCGGCCCGGTTGGGGCCGGGCCGCTGCTGCATCCGCCCGATCACGCGCCGCTCGGCCCAGATCGTGAGGAGCGTGGCGACGACCAGGAACACGAAGATGGCGAGCACCTTGATGATGATGAGCCACCAGGGGTCGTGCCCGAAGCTGGCCAGGGTCGGGTCGTTGCCCGACGGGCCCGCGGCCAGGACCGTCATTCCGCGCTCCTCAGCGTCACTAGGGCGCCGTGCCCGGCGCGCAGGTCGCGCCGGATGCCGCCGCCCGCGGAGTTGGCCGGCAGCCACACGACCCGGTCCGGCATCGGCGTGATCTCCACCGGCAGGGTCACCGAGCCGTGCTCGGTGGCCACCACCACCTTGCCGCCGGCGGCCGTTCCCGCCTCGGCCGCGGTGGCCGCGGACAGCCGCGCGACCGGCGCCCGGGCCGTGCCCGCCAGGTTCGGCTCGCCGTCTTGCATGCGGCCGCCGTCGAGCAGGTTACGCCAGGTGGACAGCAGGGCCTGACCCGCCCCGGGCGAGAGGCGGAATGACCCGGGGGGGCGACCCCCGCGGCCCCCCGGGGCCGCTGTCGCGGGCGAGGGAGCGCCTTCCCGGCGCCCCCCGAGCGCCTGCAGCTCGCGGCGCGCGGCGGCGGCGTCGGGCAGGCCCAGGTGGACATCCATCTCGTCGGCGATGGAGGCGAGCACCTGCAGGTCGGAGCGGACGGCCGGGACGGCCAGCGCCGGGCCGAACGTGCCCGGGCGCCCCTCCCAGTTCACGAACGTGCCCGCCTTCTCCGACACGGCGGCCACCGGGAACACGACGTCCGCGCGGTCAGTGACGGCGCTGACTCGCAGTTCCAGGCTGACCACGAAGCTCGCCGCGGCCAGCGCGGCCAGCGCCGCCTCCGGGTCGGGCAGGTCAGCCGGGTCCACCCCGGCGATCAGCAGCGCGGAGAGCTCGCCGGCGGCCGCGGCGGCGACGATCCCGGCCGTGTCCCGCCCCGGCGCGTCCGGCAGCGAGCCGACGCCCCAGGTCCGCGCGACCTCCGCGCGGGCACTCGCGTCCGTCACCAGCCGGCCGCCCGGCAGCAGGCCGGGCAGGGCACCCGCCTCGATGGCGCCGCGCTCGCCGGCCCGGCGCGGGATCCAGGCCAGCCGCGCGCCGGTCTCGGCGGCCAGCGCGGCGATGGCCGGCAGGGCGCCGGGGACCTCGGCCAGGCGCTCGCCGGCCAGGATGACCGCGCCCGGCTGGCGCAGCGCCGCGCAGGCCTCCGGCGAGGCGCCCTCGGCCTCGTCGGCCAGCGCGTTGGCCGCGGCCGCCTCCTTGCCGGGCAGGGTCGGCAGCAGCACGCCGCTCAGCTTGCGCAGGCCGGGGCTGGCCAGCGCGGCCAGTGCGTAGACCGTGGTCGTGCCGGCCCGGGCCGCCTTGCGCAGCCGCAGGTAGACGATCGGCGACTCGTCCTCGGGCTCGAACCCGGCCAGCAGGACGGCCGGCGCCCGCTGCAGCTCGCCGTACGTGACGGCTGTGCCCGCCAGGGGGGACGACCCCCCTGAACCCCCCGAAACGGCAGGGGGGAAGACCCCGGCCACGTGCTCGGCCAGGAACTGTGCCTCCTGCGCCGAGTGCGCCCGGGCGCGCATGTCGATGTCGTTGCTGCCCAGCGCGACCCGGGCGAACTTGGCGTACGCGTAGGCGTCCTCCAGCGTCAGCCGCCCGCCGGCCAGCACGCCGGCCCCGCCCCGGGCGGCGGCCAGGCCGGCCGCGGCGACGGAGATGGCCTCGGGCCAGGACGCCGGGACGAGCACGCCGGAGCCGTCGCGGACCAGCGGCGTGACCAGCCGGTCCGGCTGCGTGGCGTAGGTAAACGCCCAGCGGCCCTTATCGCAGTTCCACTCCTCGTTAACCTCCGGGTCGTTGCCGGCCAGCCGCCGGGTCACCGCGCCGCGCCGGTGGTCGGTGCGCTGGCGGCAGCCGGCCGCGCAGTGCTCGCAGACCGAGGGCGTGGACACCAGGTCGTAGGGCCGGGCCCGGAACCGGTAGGAGGCGCCGGTCAGCGCGCCGACCGGGCAGATCTGCACGGTGTTGCCGGAGAAGTAGGAGTCGAACGGGACGCCCTCGGCCACGCCGACCTGCTCGTGCGGCCCGCGGTCGAGCAGCTCGATCAGCGGGTCGCCCGCGACCTGGTCGGCGAACCGGGTGCACCGGGCGCACTGGATGCAGCGCTCGCGGTCCAGCAGCACCTGGGCCGACAGCGCGATGGGCTTGGGGAAGGTCCGCTTGGTGCCGTCGAACCGGGTCTCGCCCTGGCCGGTGGACATGGCCTGGTTCTGCAGCGGGCACTCGCCGCCCTTGTCGCACATGGGGCAGTCGAGCGGGTGGTTGACCAGCAGCAGCTCCATCATGCCGCGCTGGGCCTTCTCGGCCACCGGCGAGGTCAGCTGGGTGTGCACGACCATGCCCTCGGTGCAGGTGGTCGTGCACGAGGCCGGCGGCTTGGGCTGGCCCTCGATGGCGACCAGGCACTGCCGGCAGGCGCCGACCGGGTCGAGCAGCGGATGGTCGCAGAACCGGGGGATCTGGATCCCGAGCTGCTCGGCGGCGCGGATCACCAGGGTGCCCTTGGGCACGGTGATCTCGAACCCGTCGATGGTGACGGTCACGCCGTCCACGGGCCGGGCGCCCTCGCCGCCGGCCGGTCCGGACGTTTGCTGCACGGTCATGCGGACTCCATCGCGAACAGGGTCGAGGCCGCCGGCTCGCACGGGCCGCCGCCCA
>Ga0193728_1001857_pt1 | contig 10910 bp, 17 predicted proteins | sample U1c1metaG_FD_143037 | JGI IMG/M metagenome (GOLD analysis project Ga0193728, IMG submission 143037) | Soil microbial communities from a riparian zone of the East river system, Colorado, United States - U1c1 | ecosystem: Environmental > Terrestrial > Soil > Riparian zone | place: USA: East River... | reverse complement strand
CTGAGCCGCGGTATGTCCGGAACCCACTCCCTTAGTATCAAGTTGGAATAGCCCGACGTTGGCACCGCCATCAGGGTTAGGGCTTTCCACGCCAGGGTTACCTGACGATTCTTGCATTGCATGACATGCAGCATTTTGCGCGGTACTAGAAGACCCGCCGAGAGATATCCACAATGCCCGTACTTGCGCTTCGGAGTAATTACCCTTAACCGTGTCTGTAATACCAGGAGCACTACCGACTATCAAAGACTGTCCAGCAATCGGTGCAGAGACAATCGGGATTTTCCCGGCTTCAGTTGGCGACTGCCCCGCTATCAGGTCACGCAATACAGCCGTCCAGTTTTTGCCCTTGATACCCGACCAGACAAGCAAAGTACCGATAGCACCCAAGCCTAGGGCAACTACCGATTCTTTGCCCGCCGTGGCCATAAAAGTTACTTAACCTTGTTAATGAGGGGAATCTGGCTCCCCCACTTGGCACCAATCACCATACCCAGAGCGAGAATGACAACCGGGTGCATCAGAATCCGTGGCATATGACTGACCTTTCTTGTGATCTTCATTTAGTGGTTTAGATTCTGACCATGACCTGGAACAATGTCCTATTACCTGACAGTGAAGCCTTCCCGGACAATTGTCCGGCGGTGTAAAGGACCCGAAAGTCAAGCGTCTTCGTCTTCGTCGTAGTCGAACCATCCGCCATCTTCATGCCCCTGCATATCGTGTTCTGCGGAGTAGTGCTCTAGTCTGCCCGCGGGCGTTTCCAGGTACACTTCCCGTCCGCGGGGGTGATGCTGTTTAATGTAATTCCGGGCGATACCCTCTGTGTCGCTTGAAAAAACGACCTTTCCGGGTGTCGCGTAGTCGTCCGGGTTGGCCAGCCGCACCTTGAATACGGGCGGCCTTGGCGGACGGGCCGGACGCACGGGGCGCCGAGTTCGTGCCTCAGTCTCTTCGCTCATTTTTATGCCTTTCGTTCGCATGCACGTCGGACAATGACAAGTCACTTACCGGCGTTACGCTCCTCCTGTAATCGCAGCGGTGTTGTTCTTCGCAGCCTGCCCGCCGCCAGGCGCTACATAGTTGACGATGGAATACAGGTTCCCGGCGGCACCCATCGCACCATTGAAAATGAAGTTTGAACCGGGGGAGGTCACCAGGTAGGACCGCCTGGTTTCCGCGCCGACTCTCTGGAGGAAAAAGTCCTTATTCCAGTTGACGGAGTAAACTCCGTTTTCCTTTCCTGGAATAACCGCGGTACCTGCCCCAGCTCGGGTGTCAAACGCAGGCGAGGGATACCCGTAGGTTTCCGCCATAATGTTCTGCCACACTAGCTTGTTAAGCTGAGTGATAAGCATGTTCGCTTCGAATTTCAGCCCGATAATCGGGTCTGGCCACGCCGATTCGCCGTTCGCACGGGACGGCACTGCGGAAGCGTCGTAATATACGAAGAGATACTGTCGCCACGGGTAGCCAAGACCCGTGATAAGCTGCTGGTTAATCGTTCCCGCAGCAGCAATTGGCACTGAGCCTTGTGTCCAGTATTGCGTCGTTCCGCTTGCCGGGGGACTACCGGAAATCGGGCGCCCCTGCTTATCTGCCTTTTTCGGCTCCCAGTAGAACCGCTGCGTTCCGCGGACACGTACGCTCGAAGCGGTCGGGAAGTTTGAAGCGAACGGCCCGGCATTTGTTGCAAGCGTGTTCTGCGTGAGCTTCAGGGTAAGCGACGCAGTGTTGTTCACCGATGCGAGCGGCCCGAGTGGGTCACGATTCACAATCTCCAGAGGGAGTCGCATAACCCACTGCACCGTACTAGATGTAGTCCCTAGAGTAAATGCGTACTGCCCGCCCGTTGACGGATCATCGTAGTAGTAGTAGCCGCCCATCTTATTGATCAAAAACCAGATGTATCCGCTGAACGGGCCAAAAATGGCCTCGTTATTCACGTCATCAAGTTCGATGTTGGAAAAGATATTCCAGGGACCATCTGCGGCGAACGTAGGAGCAGCCGCGGTAGTAAACGACGCGGTAACGAAAAAGATCAGCTCTGCCAGCCAACCGGTAGCCTGGAGTGACCAGGGCTGGAACGATCCGCCCGTAAGCGCATTTGTGAGCGTCTGGTCATAGTCCCCGCCTTCTAGCACGGACTGCGTTCCGACCAGGAATGATCGCGGTCTGGCCTGCTGCTGCTGGCCTGCTGGCTTCTTTGCGCCTGCACCCTGGGGAGGTGCAGCAGCACGGTACCTGACAGTCTCCCTGTATTGCCGATTACTCCTGTAACCGTGTTGCATGCGCACTCCCGTTGCCTTGTGACACTCTGGGATTAGGTGTCAACAATGCGCACATCGTCACTTGCGCGACGGAAGTACACAGCCTGACTGATCGTTCCCCCAGAGGGTACCCGCTCAGTCCGCAGGTTGTTAACAAGGTGCGTCATGTACGCGGAGTCAACGCCACCGATTTCAGAGTAACGCTGCTGGTTATCCCGGTTCTTGTCTTTAAATACCAGCACGTGCTCTGGGGCACAGTAGGTTTGGTAAGACACAAACCGGCCGCGCTGCAAAGACTGCCACACACCGTTATCCGGGGCGCCACGCATAAGCGGCGCGTCTATCTCATGTTTGAGTCCAAGGTCAACTTGCACGTGGTGTGCTTCATCGATAAGCGTAATGTACTGCTGCTTAACGGAACCGTATGCTTCTAGGATGGCAGACTTAAAATGAGTGTGCATGTTAAGATCATCCGCTTTAAGGTCCGTCATTGTATGCGACGGTCGGAGAAGCCACCCATTATTGTTCTTCGGGCGGCCTTTTCCGCGGATCATTTCCGTAACGGTCCCCGGTAGTGACGGTGGCCACGTTTCCGTCATATGCAGGCTAAGTTCTTTAGCCGCATCTTCATTCCAGGTACGCTCACGGTTCGGCGGTTTGCCGATAAGTGCGATAAGTTTAAGGTCAGGCGAGATTACCCGCTTCGCCATTTCCTTGGTGAGACGTGACTTACCCCGCTGCGTCGGGCCTATTGTGGTTAGGTGCTGGCCCGGCTTGTAGTCATGCTTGAATTCCGCGAGAAAATCATCGCGAGAAATGACTGGAGCGCGGGGAAAATCCCTGTTACGTTCGCGTTCAGGAAACCAGGTATCAACCGTCAATTAATGTAGCGATTAGCGTACCGCGAGAGAATTCGCAGCGGGTCCGTTGACCCTATAGGCATAATCAGCTCAGAACGGCCCTTATCCGGGTCACCCTGAATAACATTGTCTGGCGTCATGCGATGTACTTGGAGGAAGATTTCCGCATCCGCGGGCGTAAGACCGGACATGAAATTACGGTATGCAAAGAAAGCTTTCTTATCCGGTTCGTTGCGCGTGTAATGACGGGCATCTTCGATAGTGTCATACAGTTCGCTACCGACGCTTCCGTCCTGAAGGGATACCGCAGCGAATTTCAGGCGAATTTCCCAGGGGTTGTGAAAAGTCAGCATAGCGTTAACCGCATCAGCGAACCGCTTACCATCGTCGGACACTTTAAGGCACTGCTCGCAGACTGCCAGGCCGTGCCTGCAACGCTTCTCTTCCCGTCTTCGGCTAACCCTGCTCATTCATCATCATCACCCAACGCATAACCGTTGCGTCGGCACCGTATCCAGGTGCTATTTTCTCAGCCTGAATCATTGCAGTAATAAGTGATCCGTACGTCCATAGCAACAGTACGCATGCTAGGTATTCAGCAATCGCGTCAAGTGCTTTACTCACCGATCCGCACCCCCAGCTTACGGAGCTCACGGCGCACTTTGTCGTCAGAGAACACCCGCTGCGTGATTACCTCGGGCGGTATCGACTGCGAGCGGAACACGGAAAGCCGGAACTGAAGTCGGAACGGTACCCGGATTTTCTTCTTGATAAACGGAAGGGTTACCGTCGCCGCGGGGGACGTGGAAAGCTTCCCTTCCTTCTTAAGCCTTCGGCGTTGCTTAAACCTTGCTGGCGCCGTTTCGATGGTACCTTCATGGTTACGGATGAACTGTGAGATAAACGGGACCACCGCGACCGCGAACACAATGTAAGGATTCTCGGGCGTGGTGATAATGTCCAGGAATCTCGCAGCACGCTTGTCAGCGTCGGCGAGCATTCCCGCGGCTGCTGAAACGTTCGACCCGTGGTAAATGATATTCGCAGCGTCTGGTACGCTGCCAGGGTGCTGTAGCAGTCCCATCATCACGGTTTTCAGTGCTGACGCGGTTCGCTTTTCATAATCCCGTGCCGTGGCGGTTCTCGGCCGCTTCATGAAGTCAGCAAAATCAGGTGAGTCCAGGAATGAAAGGTCAGGCCCGGTCCATTCATCTGACGATTCCGGTTGCGGGTCGTCAGCAATCGGGGGAAGATCTTCCGCCGCGGTTTCCCTTATGGCTTCATCAGTAAACGTGTCGGTCACGTAAGGACCTTTACCCGTTTCCTCAGCCAAAGGAGGTTTCCCGCCACGCGCACCTGGTGCAGTAGGGAGTGCGCGTGGCGGGGGATCATGCCGGAATATCCCGTACCGCTACCCTCCCAGTATACAGGGCGAAAGGCCGGGGGAATAGCCCTGATAGGGTACCCCCAGGGGGTATATCAGAATGGCCGCCTAATGGCCTAGAATGGCAGGTACGGCCTGCTGTAGGGGCAGGCCAACGACAGCGCAGGGAGTGATCATGACGGAGCAGTCCGTAACCAAGGCAGCCGGGAATGACAACGGGGAAATTGTCGTTGTGCGACTGTATGAAAAGTTCGTTGATGGCCTGAAAAGACGCGCCGAAGTAGACTCCGCAAACCGCGGCTTCGACATCGCGTCAAAGCAAATTGACGCTATCCTCGCAGCGGAAACTGAAGCGGATTTCTGGGACGCTGACATATCTGGTACCGTAAATGGTCAGGATATGATGGACATCGAGATGATGGTTCGCGCTGTCACGTTCGCTGAGTCGTCTGACGAGTATGACGCACCCCTAGGGGTGTACGCCATTGTCGACGCTACTCGCCTGGACAATGGCGAAGAATGCATCATCTCTACCGGCGCACCCCTGGTCGTCGCAAAACTTCGTGCTGCGGAAGCACGGGACATGTTCCCGCTCGGATGCGTTATCAAGGGAACGAAAGCGGGTAAGGGAACCGTTCTCAAGCTGCGTCCGCTTCCCGTGCGTGTTACACCTGGCGTCCCGGTAGAGAAGTAACCCCGCTCATTATTGCCCCGTAGAAAGGGCATAGCGGGCCGTCTCTGGGACGCTGTCAAGCGCGTAGTCATACCAGGAAAAGCCCGAGAGCAGCCGCCACCGATACCGACTCCCCCGCCTGAACCGCCCTCAGTACCGCCGGAAGATGGCGGGGGAGTCGATACCGGGTCAGATACCCTGGATGGGCAACTATATGCCCAGTATGTCAGGGTGACTGGTACCGCTACAGGATACCTGGATTGGCGTGACCTGTATGAGGGGATCACCATCGCATTTGATGATGACTCAGAACGGGTTATGTTTTTCGGCGAATTCCTGCGAGCGTACTATCTTACAACCAGTGAGCCGGGGCACATCACCCGACGGAAGTTTCACCAGGACACTGGCGTTCCGCAACGTACTAAAACATGGATGGACTGGGACGCGTGGCGGGAAATGCGCCGGGGGACCCCCTAGAATCAGAGTTTGTCATGGTCCCTTCTAGCATAGTCGAGCGTTACGAAAAGGAACGGGAACGTAAGCGTCGGTATGAGCGTGCGCATCCGAACCGCCGTAAGGCTTCTAGAAACCCTAGCCGTGTCAAAAATGCGGATAAGCCGGTAATTGCGTGGGACGGGGAAGGACCGCGGGATGCAGGCTACGCACTCTTCGGCTCCTCGGAGGGGGATGAGATATGTCATCCTTACCTTGGAACCGAAGAGTGCCTAGACCTGATTTTGGACCGGGAAGAACAGTGTCCCGACGCTATCCATATCTGGTATGGCTCGAACTACGACGTTTCGATGATTCTCCGCGAGTTGCCCTGGAAACAATTTGCAGCCCTTAAATATTACGCCGCTACGGTGTGGCGTGATTACGATATTGAGCACGTCCCCCATAAATGGCTTAAAGTTACTAAAGACGGAGTGACGGCGAAACTTTATGATATACATTCTTTTTTCGGTGGCAGTTACGTGTCTGCTTTGCTGGACATGGGAATTGGCACGATGGATGAGATTGTTTATCTCACGTCAGAGAAAGCTAGACGCTCAGATTTTCTGTTTGCGGAGATTGGTGATATACGCGAATATTGGCAGCTCGAACTGCGTTTCATGCCTCTATTGTTCGAGAAGCTCCGGGGCGCATTCCTTGACGCAGGTTATGACGTCAGATCGTGGCATGGTCCTGGCGCTATCGCTAACATGGCTATGCGCAGGCATGGTGTGTTTGACGCTATGGCGGACACTCCATCAGATGTACGTATTGCAGCAAGATTCGCTTTCGCAGGCGGACGATTCGAAATGTTCCGCGGAGGATGGATAAGAAAGGAAATTTATAATGCCGATCTCCGGTCTGCATATCCGCACTTTGCGCGGCTACTCCCAAATCTCAGTAGAGGCAAATGGCGACACGGCAAGTCTTATGAGCCTGGGAAATTTGCTGTTTACCACATTGTTTATAATACCCAACCCAGCGCGCTCAGACCGTTCCCTCTATTTCGACGGCTCAATAGCGGTGAAGTCATATGGGCAAACCAGTGTGATGGGTGGTATTGGGGACCAGAGGCAGAACTTGTCCATAACGATCCGGACGCCGAATTCATCGAATCACTTGTATTTGATGAAGTGGATTCCGGAGATAGGCCGTTTGCTTGGATCGAAGAATATTACTATAAACGGCAAAGACTTAAAGACATAGGGAGCATACTTGAATTCACCTTCAAGCTCATCATCAACTCGATTTACGGTCAGATGGCACAGCGTACAGGGTGGGATAAGAATAAGCGAACTGCTCCTAAGTCCCACCAGCTGGAATGGGCAGGATTCATCACTAGTGCCTGCCGGGCCAGTGTCTACAGAGTTGCGTGCGCTGCTGGAAACGGTCTTGTATCAATTGATACGGACGGAGTATACGCAACTACCCCTATACGGAACCTGGACTATGGACGTAAACTCGGACAGTGGGATTCCGAAATTTACGATCAGGGCATCTTTTTTCAGTCCGGAATCTACAGCCTGAAGAAAGGCGACACCTGGATTAAAGGGAAGACCCGCGGTATCCCGAAAGGAAAATATACCGCGGAAGAACTGATAGAAGCCTGCGAGACTGATCAGCCGCTTAGGCTGATCAAAAAGAATTTCATTGGCTACGGGCTGGCGTTGAATGGCCAGCGGGATAAGCTCAACACCTGGGAAACAATGCACGTCGAGATCAAGATGGGCGGGACGGGTAAACGGTACCACAATGACAAGATGTGGTGTGGGAAAGCCGGGCACTGCGCAGATGGAATACATGAGTTTATCCCCCGGTCCGTCCGCTTTAACCCTTGTGACCCAGTCGAGAGTGAACCGCATTACCTGCCCTGGCTAGGGAATGACCCGCTCCTAGAAGGAAGAAAAAATGCCGTTGATGACATCACCATATACGACGTTCGACACCTTGACGAAGATGATGAATGGATCAGAGATTATGCCCCTGGCGACGCATGACGTTGTCATTCCGGCTAGGGAGGAGACTGCTAGTACGCTTCTCCCTACGGTGTGGGCATTCTTTAACAACCCCTGCGTTGACCAGATAATAGTCGTAAATGACGGACTCTCAGAGACGGTAATTAAACAGCTAACCTCCCTCCGGGTATACCTCGGGTCTGACGTGCTGATCATGGTTGATGGCCCTAGGGAGGGTAAGGGGCAGGCAGTCGCAGTCGGACTGGAGTCCGTCACCGCCGACCGGGTCATATTCTGTGACGGAGACCTGCATGGCTTTACTACCGAAAGTGCGTGGCTATTGTGCGGGGGTATCACCGCGGACACTATGATTATCGGTGTCACTGAGTATAAGGATAACTTTTATGTGCCGTGGCCAGTTTCCTATGCGGATTGGGTTGCCGTGTCGGGAGAGCGAGCGGTACCTACTGACTTGGTGCGTGGCCTGGACTTGCATGGATATGGGATGGAAACGCAGATCAATGCAGCGGCGCGGACACAAGGAATCCCTATCGTCCCAGTGGAACTGCGCGGGGTACACGGGTCGGCGCGCTGGTCGGAGCGACGGGTAGCGGAAATGCAGCGCGACCGTAAATGGCTAAGGGAGCAGGGATTCACCGTATGACACCACGTAACATTGGTTATACGGCAGGTGAAGTGCGTGCTATCATTTCTCCGCTTATTGATCTAGATGATCCTGGGGAGATAATTACGTTCGTAATCATAGTGGCCGTGAAAGATCCTGCGTCGGAACGCGGGTACATGGTGCGCTGTATGGGGGATTCACTGCGCAGCGACTTTACCACTGCAATAGTATCGGACATAGCCCACGGGCTAATACATCAGAGTCACAAAATATTCGATTCCCCGCCGCCGGGAGGGATAGAACATGATTGAGAAACTTTGTCGTGCCCCAGCTGTCCATGGGGGCAGATGCGGAAGGATAGCGGAAGCTGTTATCCGGCCTAGTGGCAAGCGGAAAGTAGAGCGCTGGTCATGCGGTAATCACATAGTATGGCACTTGCGAGCGCTGCAAATCGACACTGGCATTAACAGGCTGAATGTAACCCTACTCAACACTACTAGCCTTAATGAGGCTGTTAAGAAACGGACGTCAATGGTATGATCCGAAGGCTCGCCATAATGGCAGTAATAGTAGCCTTGATGGTTACTGATTACGCCCCTGCATTTCTTTGCATGTTCGCAATAGTAGTTCTGTTTTGGATATGGACACACCCAAATGGCTGAGCAGCCGACGGGACATATGAACGTGAAGGAATGATATTCATTGAAGCTACTGCTACGGATAACGGTCATAGGAATGTGGGCACTTGACGCTGGCGTAGTATGGGGGATGACAGACTACTGGATTGGTAATAGGTTCGGGTTGCTGTGGCAAATAGCGTTTGTTGTTGTTGACTTTGTGAGTTGTGTTGGCATTGGTATGGTACTAACTATGGTTACGCGTACTCCAAGGCAAACCCCAGGCGAGAGAGTGAGAGACTCATGATGCCGACCGGCATGGTAATTCAACGCCAGGGAAAGTACCTGAATATCACGTTTGAGAATTCACGGCAGATGGTCACGGTGAAATGCTCGGATGCTATGTGGATTAGGTGGGGGACTGAAATAGTAGAAAGGGCCGAAAATGTCAGTGCTAAAAGATCAGATACAAAGGGAAGTTGACGAGATGAACGAATCCGAAAAAGATACCATTATTTCATTTCTACTCGGACTGGATGTCCATAACGTCGCTAGCGCATGCGCCGAAGTGCGACGGCAACGGGTAATTGCCAGCGAAGAATACAAGAAAGACACCAGCGTAATTCCCGGCGACCGTATGTCAACATGACACGCGAAAGGAGGGAGCCTATGTAACCCGGTATAAATCCTGCGATGAATGGTGGCACGGTGAGACAATAGGAATATGAAAATATTGGTAGCTTGCGAGTTTAGCGGAATCGTCCGCGACGCATTCCAGGAAGCCGGGCACAATGCCTGGTCATGTGACCTCATAGAATCCGAAACGGCCGGTAACCATATTCAGGGGGACGTACTAGATTACCTTGACGATGGGTGGGACATGATGATTGGTTTTCCGCCCTGCACTTATCTGGCGGTATCTGGGGCACGCTGGCATTCGGGTACGCCCCAGCAGGATGGCGCGCTAGACTTTGTTTTGGAATTGCTGAATTGCGACATACCACGGATTGCAATAGAGAACCCGGTGGGTGCGATTAACTCCCAGATATGCAAGCCAGACCAGATAATACAGCCCTGGCAATTCGGACACGGTGAGACTAAGAAAACGTGTTTGTGGCTGCAAGAATTGCCGTTGCTTAAACCGACATTGATTGTCAACGGGAGAATACCGCGGGTGCATTGGGAGGGGCCAAGCGATAGACGGTGGAAAGATCGATCACGGACGTATAAGGGAATTGCCCGCGCTATGGCGGAACAATGGGGATAGATGATTGAATGGGAATGCCTGCGGCGGGGGCATGAATGGCGAGCATATGTTGGGGGAGTATATACCGGGTATCGGATTGTGCAAACGCAGGGGTGGAAGAATATACGGTTTGCAATATTCAAGAATGATATACCCGCGGGCGGGAAATATTCGTACTACCTCAAAACGGCACAGAAACGTGTCGAGGGAATGGTTATTAGTGAGTGTGGGAAATGAAAGGCACGGGGTTGCGATTGTTGTTATGCGTCTATGGGATAGGCGCGACCATATCTGGCAGCAATGCGAATGTGGGGAATACGTGATTTGGGAAGATATTACTACGCTTGAAACATTGAATGAATGGTACCGAAAACATTTGGAGGGTGATCTTTCCTGAACTTGACGGTAGTCACCCACCTAGGCGGGGCGATGTGTGTTATGATGGGGGTATGGAAAACAACGAGGCAGAATTCAGTCAGGCAGAACTAGTCGCTATCTATCGTATGCTGAATCCCAACGCTGTATACTACGGAGATACGCCAGAAAAATGGAGTTGTGCAATACTCCGTCACCAAATCCGCATTACCGTCGATATCGTTCGCTAAGATTTGGTGCAGATTCCCCCGCCCTGGGAGCTCCGGGCGGGGGAATCTGTGTTATGATGTGGGTATGAGAAACAAGAATCTTACCCGCGACGAACTACTCCAGATTTATCGGAGAATAACTCCAGAGTCTGATTGGGCTGAATTTTTTGGGGGTGGTCCTGAAAACTGGTCGACTCACACTCT
>Ga0193728_1001856_pt1 | contig 10913 bp, 5 predicted proteins | sample U1c1metaG_FD_143037 | JGI IMG/M metagenome (GOLD analysis project Ga0193728, IMG submission 143037) | Soil microbial communities from a riparian zone of the East river system, Colorado, United States - U1c1 | ecosystem: Environmental > Terrestrial > Soil > Riparian zone | place: USA: East River... | reverse complement strand
GGTCTCACATCGAGCGACGGTCCCGACGGCTACCGCCCGCACGCTCCGGATGAGGACGATGGCACGATCGCCCCCACTGCCGCGCTGGCGAGCATGCCGTATGCGCCCAAGCAGTCGATCCGGGCCATACGTCACTTCCTCAACGTCCATGGCGAAAAGATTTGGGGACGATTCGGCTTCGTCGACGCATTTTGCGCGGCAAGAGACTGGTACGCGGATACGTATCTCTCCATTGATCAGGGACCCATCGTGATCATGATCGAGAATTACCGCACGGGGCTTCTGTGGAAGCTGTTCATGAAGGCGCCGGAAATACAAGCGGGACTGCGCGCACTGAGCTTCACGAGCCAGGCGCCCGGCTGATGGAAACGCTCGATCGCTGGATAGAGCGGCAGTACCGCCACAGCGCCGCCGCCATGATGCGCAGCATCTCGCCCGTCGGCATCGTCAAGCACCGGCCTGGTTTCGCGCAAACCGTGAAACCGAGCCGAGGTTCCATCGTCGCATCGCCGGTGCTCGGCGCCTATGATCCAGAACCGGATTATTTTTTCCATTGGTACCGCGACTCTGCCGTGGTCGTCGATGCCCTGCGCCTGCTGTTCGAAGATGCGAGCGTCGAGTGCGCTGCACTCTCGCATTTTGCCGATTTCGTCCGCTTCAGCTTATCCCTGCAGGGGCTCGATGGACGCCGCTTGAGCGGCCCGGGCGCGGGCACGGGTCCGGGCTCGGGCCCGGGCTCCGGATGGCGCGACGCCATCGCACCGGACTATCGGCAGTATGTGCGCACGGACGAGGACCTCGCTGCAGCTCACGGCGAGGCGGTTACCGGCGAGACGCGCGTCAATCCGGACGGGACTCTCGATATTTCCAAATGGCCGCGGCCGCAAAACGACGGTGCGTCGATGCGCGCGATCAGCCTGCTGCGCTGGCGGCAGAGCGCGCACCTCGAAGCCGACCTCAACAAGTCAGTCGATGCGCTGCTGCAAGCCGATCTTGAATTTACCCGGCGGCACTGGCGCGAGGCGTGTTTCGATATTTGGGAAGAGGAAAAGGGACTGCACTACTACACCCTGCGCCTCGCCGCAGCGGCGCTCGAAGGCGGCGCCGGCTGGTACGAGCTGCAAGGAGAACGTGCCGCCGTGCTCGCCTGCCGCGCCGACGCCGCGGAGATTCTGCGCCTTCTCGACGGGTATTGGCGCGAGGACTTGCAGTTCTATCGGTCGCGCCGGTTGGAAGCGAACGCACCGTCGGCGAAGGAACTCGATATCTCCGTTGTCTTTGCCGCACTGCATGCGTCAGGCGACGGCGAGACTCATTCCGTGCGCGACCCGCGCATGCATGCCACGCTGGCAAAACTGGAAGCACTGTTTGACGCCGAATATGCCATCAATCGCAATCGCGAAGGCAGGGCGCCGGCCATGGGCCGCTACGCGGGCGATGTCTATTATTCGGGCGGCGCCTATTATTTCTCGACGCTGGCGGCAGCGGAATTCTGCTTTCGAGCCGCGCTCGAGTCGCAGGCGATTGGATCGTCCGCGCGCAAGCCGCTGGTTGAGCGCGGCGATGCGTTTCTCGAGACGGTGCGTGCCTATACGCCGCCCGGCGGGGACTTGTCCGAGCAATTCGATCAGAGGACTGGCGTTCAACGATCCGCGCAACAGCTGGCATGGAGCTATGCGGCATTCATCTCATGCGTGGCGGCGCGCCGGCAAGTCATCCCGCATAGCGCATAGGCAGGTTGCCGAGCGAGGCGAGAGAGGGCTTCGGCAGCCGCAGGAGTTCCGCGAATGAAGCCGCGGGAACCGCGGCGCTCATTAGAAATCCTTGGATGGCATCGCATTCCTCAGCCTGTAGAAACTGCAGCTGCGCGAGCGTTTCAACGCCTTCGGCAACGATCTTCAAGTCGAGACTGTGGCCCAACGCGATGATTGCCCGTACGATGGCGGCATCATCCGGGTCATCACTGATGTCGGCGACGAACGAGCGGTCGATTTTCAGGGTATCGAGCGGAAAGCGCTTTAAATAGTTCAATGAACAGTAGCCTGTGCCGAAATCATCAACGGCAAGCGCGAAGCCGAACTCCTTCAGTGCCAGCAGCGAGCGCCGCCCGGATTCGGCATCGCGCATCAGGACACCTTCGGTGAGTTCCAATTCGAAAAGCGACGGCGACAAATTCGCCTGGGTGACCGTTTCGCCCAACCGCAGCAGCGCTTCGGGATGCATGAAGTCGCGGCCGGACACATTCACCGCAATGTGCGGCAACGCCAATCCTTCGCCGCGCCATTGGGTGAGATCTCGGCACACCCGCTGCAGCGCCCACTTGCCGATATCGCCGATCAGCCCGGTCTCCTCAGCCACTGCGATGAAGTCGGCAGTCGGAATCTGCCCGCGATTGGGGTGGAACCAACGCAGCAGTGCCTCGCCTCCGGTCAATCGCAGAGTTCGCGCATCGTACTTTGGCTGGTAGTACACCTCGAGATTCGAGTTCTCGACCGCTTTTCTGAGCTCCATTTCCAGTGATAGCCGCTTCAGGGCGCGCGCATTCACGGCGCTATCGTACACACGCAGCTGATTTCGGCCGCTCGACTTGGCCTCGTACATCGCCCCCTCAGCGTTCTTGAGCAGGCTCTGCACATCATCGCCGTGTTCGGGGAACGTCGCGATTCCAATGCTGGGCGTCACGACGAGTTCATAGCTCGCCTGCAGGAACGGCGCCTGGTGCATCGACAATATTTTCTGTGCTACCTGCCCGGGCTGGGATGGATCGGAGATCCCGGTGAGCACCACGATGAACTCATCGCCGCCCACGCGCGCGATCCGGCCTTGCAGGCCGTCCACGGCGTCTTGGTCAAACGTTGCCTGCAGTCTCTCGGCAACCTGGCGAAGCAGCGCATCGCCCGTCCCGTGACCCAACGTATCGTTGATGCGCTTGAATTGATCCAGGTCCACACAGAGCAATGCCAGATGCCGATGGCGGCGGCGCGCCTCGGTCAGCGACTGTGCCAGATACTCGCAGATCCATTCACGATTAGGGAGCCCGGTGAGCGCGTCGAAATAAGCCAATCGGTGGATGCGCGCCTCTGTCTCCTTGCGCGCGGTCACGTCGCGCACGATGGCCAATGCCTGGCCGGCGGCATTGGGCAGGTATCGGCACTCAAAGTGCCGCGTCGAACGCGCCTTGACATCGAGTGAGAATTCGAACACAGCTGCTTCGCCGCGCAGCGCAGCACTCAGACAATCCATGGCGTTGCCCCGCGTGATCCCGGGGATCAGGTCGAAAAACGACGTCGGAGCCGTTTCGTGTGCAGTTGAGCTCATCCCGGCGATGGGACTGAAGCAATGTCCGACGACGCCGGCGCTGTCGACGAGAAAAATGCCGTCGGGGATGGCCTTCAGCAGCGCGGCATTTTTCTGCTCGCTGAATCTCAGTGCTTCGATGGTGCGCGCGCCGCGCATCACGTAGCGAATGCGGTGTGACAGCAGCGTCCAATTGATCGGCTTGACCACGAAATCGGTGGCGCCGGCCTCATAGGCGCGATCGATCGACAAGGTGTCATCGCACCCGGTGACCATGACAATGGGCAGGTCTGCGCCGCCCGGCAGGGACCGGATGTTGGTGCAGGCTTGATACCCATCACCTTGCGCCATTTCCACATCGAGCAGCGCGATGTCGGGCATGCGCAGCGCGCATGCGGCAACCGCGGCGTCGCCGCTGGGTACGGTTTGCACCACGAATCCGGCCTCTTTCAACATCGCGGACGCAATCTCGCGCAAAATCGCATCGTCATCGGCGATCAGCACGCGCACCGGTGTGATCGGCATGTTCATGCCGACCTGCGCATTTCTATCTGCAGCTCGTCGCGGACTTGAGCGTGCAGCGCCTGTATCTGGGTGTAGATCGGGCGGGCCGCTGCAAGATTTCCCGCGCGCGCGGCATCTTCCAGTTCCCGGCACAGTTGCGCCAGTCCATGCGCGCCGACATTGCCATTATAGGAACGCCAGGCGTGGGCGGCGCGCGCCAAATCGGCCGCGTTGCCGGCACTCAAGGATTGCTCGATCGAGGCGATGAGCCCGCGCGAGTCCACCAAGTACAGCTCGCCGATGTGCATGAGCATGTCCTTCGGACCACGCTTCGGTAAAGCGCGCAGCGCATCCAAGATTGCGCCGTCGAGGATGGGCTCACTCGACGGCGCCGCCGCCGTCGCGGGCGAGCGCGACGGATTGCTGTCAATGCATCGTGAGAGAATCGCATGCAGCGCCTCGCGCCGGAAGGGCTTGGCCAGGTGATCGTCCATTCCGGCCGCAAGACACGCAGCCCGCCCCGCGCTCGTCACGTCTGCGGTCAGGGCGATGATCGGGATGTGAATTCCGGCGGGCTCGCGCCTGCGCACCGCCTTGGTCGCCGAGAACCCATCCATCACCGGCATCTCGCAATCCATCAAAATGGCATCGAAAGACCGCGTTTGCAGAATGTCCAGCGCTTGCTGACCGTGGTGTGCGGTCTCCACTTCGAGCCCCAGTGAGGACAACATGCCGATCGCCACTTCACGATTCAGAGGTTGATCCTCAACGACCAGAACACGGCCGGTCAGCGGCGACAGCGTCCCGGCGGGCTTCTTCAGAGCGATCGTACACTCGTTCAGAGGCGTGCTGCCGCTCCCACAGCCGGTGAGCACCCGGTACAGCTCCGCGATTCGCAGGGGCTTGGTGAGCTCTGCATCAAACGGCGACGACCCCGCTGCGGCGTGCGCACCCAAGCTGACGAAACTGAGCAGGCGAACCGTGCGCAGGCGTTGGCCCTGGCGGCCGCGCACTTCCTTCCACAGGCTCGGCGCTTGGGCGATCAATTGATCATCGACCACCACGGCGTCGTAGGTCGCGCCGGCCGACGCGCTCGAGGCCTCGGCCAGCGATGCCACTTCGGTCGGGCGCCCAGACCACGTTCGCAGAGTCCTGCCGATCAGCATGCGGGCAGCCGCATTGTCATGCACCACCAGCACCCGCAGGCCATCGAGGCTGCGCGGCAACTGCGGCAATTGAGACGACGGATCCGCGAGCGGCAGGGACAATTCAAACGAGAACGTGGAGCCCTTGCCCGGCTCGCTGCTCAACGCGAGGCGCCCTCCCATCAGTTCGATGAGCTGCCGCGCAATGGCCAGTCCAAGACCGGTGCCGCCGAAACGGCGCGTCGTCGACGCATCCTCTTGCGCGAATTCCTCGAATATCCTGCTCTGATTTTCCGGGGCGATACCCACGCCCGTGTCGGCCACGGCAACGCGCACTTCCAGAGCACCGTCTTGCGAACCCAGAAGCTGCAAGCGCAGGGTGACTTCGCCGCGCTCGGTGAATTTCACGGCATTGCCGCCGAGATTGACCAGCACCTGACGCAGTCGCACGGGGTCCAGCCTGACGCGCGGCAGCGCAGCCGCCGGCGAATCGCAGAGCAGCTCGATGCCCTTGGTTGCCGCGCGCGCGGCCAGCATTTCAACCGTGTGTTCGAACAACTCAATCAGATCGCAATCGACGGGGTCCAACTGCAGCCGTCCGGCCTCGATCTTGGAGAAATCCAGCACGTCATCGACGATGGCCAGCAGCGAATCCGCGGAGCGATGTATGGCCTCGGCAAAACGCCGCTGCGAAGGATCGATTGGAGTATCGAGCAGCAAACTGGTCATACCCAGCACGCCGTTCATGGGCGTGCGCAATTCATGGCTCATGCGGGCGACGAAATCGGTCTTGGCGCGGCTCAAGACCTGCAGCTGTTGATTGCGTTCCTCGAGTTCGTGAGTCCTGATGCGCACCGTGTGCTCGAGCTCGCGGCTGTAGCGCAACTCGCGCTCACGGCGTTGTCGCTGAAAGCGCCACAAGTACGCGAGCACCGCCGCCCCTACCAGAACATACAGAAGGCGCGCCGCCAGGGTATTCCACGGGGCCGGCGCAACATGCACCGGAATGCTCAATCCGTCGGTGCTCCAAACGCCGTCGGCATTCGCGGCTCGCACTTTGAACGTGTAATCCCCGGCAGCGAGGTTGGTGTAGGTCGCGCGATGCATCGCTCCCGCGTCGATCCAAGCGCTGTCGAAGCCTTCCAGTTGGTAGGCGTAGCGATTATTCGCAGGTGAGGTGAAATCGAGCGCCGCGAAATCCAAGGTCACAAGTTTGTCATCGTAGGCCAATTGAAGCGGCCGTGCCGCACCGGGCAGTTCTTGAGCTGCCATCGGTCGATTGAGTTTCGCGGCCGTGGTCAAAACAACGCGCGGCGCGGGCGTATCGGCTTCCACCCGATCCGGCGAAAATGCGTTGAAGCCGTTGTTGCCGCCGAAGAACAGCGTGCCATCGGCACTCGCATAGTGCGCGTTGAAATTGAACTCCTCGTCCTGCAGGCCGTGAACTCGGTGAAACAGCTTGACCGTGTGCAACCGCGGGTCGAATCGAGCGAGTCCATCGTTAGTGCTGAGCCACAGGCGCGATTCGCGATCCGATTCGATGCCGTAGACCACTTGGCTGGGCATGCCGCTGAGTCCGGACTGACTCTCGAAGTGCACTGCTTCCGGGCGGGCCGACGTGCCGATGACGCGATCCAGCCCACCGCCGGCAGTTCCGACCCACAGGTCGCCATGCGGATCGACGTTCAGTGCATAGACCGTGTCGTCGCTCAAGCTTTTCGGGTCGCGATCGTCGCGCCGATAGACGTGGAAGCGGCCGGTTTTGCGATCAAGAAGATTGAGGCCCCCGCCCGCCGTACCGACCCAGAGATTGCCCAGACGGTCCTCAACGATCGCACTCGCCTTTGAACTGCTGAGCGAGTTGGCGTTGGCCAGCCCAAACGGGTAGCGCGTGATCCTGTCAGTCGCCCGGTCGATGCTGGCCAAACCGCCTCGGAAAGTACCCACCCATAGCACGCCGAGCCGATCTTCGTACAATGTCATGATGCCATCGGCCGGGAGGGTATTCGCATCGGCCGCTGTCGAGCGATACACGCGCATTTTCCCGCTGGTCAGGTCGAGCTTGTCGAGGCCGCCGGACTTCGTGCCAATCCATAAGGATCCTTGATGATCGTTGAGCAGCGCCATGACGCGGTCATCCGAAAGCTGGGCAACACCGCCATTTGGCCCATCGGCTCCATAATGTTTTTCGCGGCGGGAAACGCCGTCGATTTCGATCAATCCACCGCCGACGGTGCCGACCCAAACTCTTCCTGCGCCGTCGTCGGCGAAAGATATTACTTGCGCGGCTCGAAACGCATCGCTGAAGTAATGACCCATAAGCCAGCTGCGCGGATTCCAATGGCTCGCACCGCCGCCGCGCGTGCCCGCCCACAGAATCCCGGCCCGATCCTGGTACAGAGACGTCACATCGCTGTCGCGCAGACTCTGTGGATTGGCCGTGTCGTGTCCATAGCGTACGAAAGACTCCGATCTGCGGTCGAACAGATCCAACCCGTCTGCCGTCGCAACCCAAAGTCTTTGGGCGTCGTCCTCGAGCACCGCCCAGACGTGATCTTGGCTCAGTGAATGCGGGTTTGCGGCATCATGGCGAAACGCCGTCAGCAGAATGTCGTTGCGATCCAGCCGAGCTAGTCCGCCGTTAACGGTCCCCACCCACATTGCCCCGGTGTGGTCCTCGCGGATTGCGCGAACGCGCAGGTCGCTGATGTGCGCCGCACTCATCGCTTCGCCGTAGTTGATGAAGCCGTTGGTCACCGGATCAAATCGGCTGAGGCCGCCGTCCGTGCCCACCCAAATCCGGCCTTCGCGATCGGCGTACAGCGCGCCGATGGCATCAGCCGGCAAAGAATGGGGGTCGGCGTCAAGATGCCGAAAATGGCGCGCGAGTCCCGTACCCGGGTCGAGCAGGTCGAGCCCTTGATCCTTGGTGCCTGCCCAAATTCGGCCTTGCGAGTCGATGAGCAAGGCCCGCACTCCATCGCTGGCCAGCGAATGCGGCTGCGCTGGGTGCGGCGCTCCCAGCGCGCCACGCCGCCGCCGTCCGTGGCCAGCCAAATATCGCCGCGCGCGTCTTCTGCGATAGACCAGACATAGTCGCTGGCAAGCCCGTGCTCGCTGCCGCGCTCGCGGCGATACTGACGTATGGTATAGCCGTCGTAGCGGTTCAGTCCTCCTTCGGTCGCCAGCCAAACGTAGCCTTGGGAGTCCTGCAGGATGCTGTTGACAGTGCTCATCGAGAGCCCATCACGCATGGTGACGTGCTCGAAATACATGGGCCGGATTGCGGGCGCAGGCGCATTGGCATGTGCGGCAGCGCTCAGCGCTGCTGCGGTCATGCAGGCTGCCAAGATATTGAGGATGCGCCCGCGATTCCGCACGGAAATGCTTAACTATTCTTGCCGCGGCACATCAACGCCGGAATAGCCGTCACTCCAGACATAGCCATCACTCCACACATAGCCGTCGCTCCAGACATAGCCGTCGCTCCAGACGTAGCCATCGCTCCAGACATAACCGTCACTCCAGACATAACCGCTGCTCGACGAGTAGGCGCCGTTCCACAGCAAGCCATCAAGGAGCAGCGGCACGCCCTTCAACAGCGTACCGACCAGCGGAAGCTTCGACACCAAGCTGCCGACGCCGCCCAGCAACGAACCCACCAGGTTCGTATTCGAGCCCGACACTTGCATGATGTAGAAATTGCCGTTCGCGTCTTCGTTGGCGCGGCCGCCGTAATGTTGCAGGCCGGCGAGATCGAGTTGCACATTGAGGCCCCGATTGGCGCATCCCGATGCGTTGCTGTAGGCGGCGTCGTGAGCGTTCACCAAACCCGCACCCTGCTGGAATACGGTGTAAGCCAGTTTTCCCGACGAATTGACGGCCGGACGCGCACCGGACATTAAGTGGCACTTCACCTGATCGGGCGTCAACGAGGGATTCACTTGCAGCATCAGCGCCACCACACCGCTGACCACCGCGGATGCCTGCGATGTGCCCGACATGGTCATGTCGCTGTACGGTTCAGTAATCCAACTCGGATATTCGGTGGCGAGCGTGCCGTTGTCGGGAGCGTAGGCCATGATGTGGCCGCCCATGCCGACCACGTCGGGCTTCACGAATCCCTCGAAGGTCGGACCGGCGGAGGAGAACGAAGACAATTTATATTGCTTGGTCTGCAGCGGATAATAATTGTCGGTGACGGCGCCCACGGTGATCACGTAAGGAACGTTGCCGGGAGCATCGATCGACAAGGGATCCGGACCGCGGTTACCGGCGGCGGTGACCACCACGATTCCCGATGCCCATGCAGCCATCACCGCCTGATTGAGCGGATCCTCCCAATAGGGTCCGGAGGGCGGCGCGCCCAAGGACAGATTGAGCACGCGAATGTTGTACCGCTTCTTTTGACTGATGACCCATTGAACGCCGCTGATGATGTCCGAATAGCGGCCTTGGCCGTTGTTATCCAAAGCCCGCACCGAGACCAAGTTGACGCCCGGCGCAACACCCTGATATTTCCCCGTGGTGGCAACGCCGCTGCTGGCGATGATGGATGACACATGCGTGCCGTGGCCATAAGGATCGCTGATGCTTCGGCTGTAGGTCTCCAACGGGGACGGCAGGTAGTAGCCCGGACTCTGGCGCGCCAAAATCACATCGTACTGTGCCAGCACGCGGCCAATCCCGCCTGGCGCGTTCTGCAGCGGCCCCTCTTTACTCCATAACCCGGAATCAAGGACCGCCACCGTGACGCCACGGCCCGTCATCCCACCGACATGCAGATTCGCGGCAGCCACTTCGCTGGGATAATAAGTCTCGGGCAGCGCGCCCAAGGAGCTCGCAGCCACCGCCGTGTCGTTATAGATGAGCAGCTGTGCAACATGTTCGGAGCGCAGCGCGGCCATTTCACGTTCATCGAGCGACGCGGCGACTGCGCGGATCACACTGAGATCGCCGGTCACGACGCCGCCCGCTCGCGACACGGCGTCTGAAGCCGCATCCGCGCTGACTGATTGCACGATGTAGCGATGCCGGGGGTCGTTCGCTGCGACACCCAAGTGCGCGGGCAACGATGCCGCGGTGCGCGGCTTTGCGGCTGCTGGCGCTGCGGGAGCATTCGCTATGGGGGCGCTGCCGCGGTGGCTCGACGCTATCAGAGACAGCGCGACACCAAGCACGCCTGCGGTCAGTAACAATTGCGGGAGCCGGTACCTTCGTGACATGTTGCGTTCTTCCAATTGCTACAGCAGCAAGTAATGCGCAACATTCTCAGCTATTTACGGCGTCCAAAAATAGCGACAGTCACCATAACACCAGTGACGCATGTCTCAATTATCAACCCCGCCGCGACTATGTAAACACCGAAGCAAATGTTGCGGCAGCGACTCGTGATATGGCGGCGTCGCGGCACGACATAACGAAAATCGGAGTGCGAAACAGTCGACAGTGCTGCTAGGGTCTGAGTATTTTGTTGATCACGAGAACCGTGATCAGCGCGGTGATGAAGGCGATCAAGACGGTGATGGTGACGCCGACGATGCCGTCTCGGTGCTCCCGGTACCACAGGTCCATGCGGCCCCGCCGCGTGTGAAGGCGGATGGCGCGATCCGCGCCCGCAAACGTGACGGCTGCGTAGAGCATTCCGTCGCTGCGCTTCGCGTAGGTAATCAGGCGCCGGTATTGCAGGTAACGCAGCGGCAGTTCGAGCTTTGCCGTGATCAGCTTGGCGCGGATCTCTTCGGGAAAGTCGGATGCATGGAGACTTTGAAGTTTCCCGTCCTTGTGCCAGGCATCGCTCTCCCCCAGAGGATGCATCGCCAGCCATAAAAACTGCTCACTGGAAACCTGCACATCTTCATCGATGCTCTCGCGGTAGTAGTACAGGCCGTGCAGGATGCGATCTTCGTCGGCTCTGCTCATTTTGGGTGGTGTCGCATAATCTAAAGTGGCAACATGCGGATGATG
>Ga0193728_1001854_pt1 | contig 10916 bp, 9 predicted proteins | sample U1c1metaG_FD_143037 | JGI IMG/M metagenome (GOLD analysis project Ga0193728, IMG submission 143037) | Soil microbial communities from a riparian zone of the East river system, Colorado, United States - U1c1 | ecosystem: Environmental > Terrestrial > Soil > Riparian zone | place: USA: East River... | reverse complement strand
CCTGGCCCGCGGATAGCCACCCTAGGGGTAGTCATGCGCACCCTTCGATCGGCCGCGATAATCGCTTCATGGCCAGCGCCCAAGAAGCCACACCACTGATCGGCCGCACCGCATGGGCACGCAATCTGGCGACGCCGGTGCGCGACTTCCTCAGCACCGAGACCGGTAGCGCGATCGTCCTGCTCGGCGCGACGCTCGCGGCGCTCGTCTGGTCGAACGTGCCCGGCGCGCACTACGAGTCGGTCTGGACGACGAAGCTCTCGATCGACGTAGGCGGCAGCGGGATCTCGGCGGACCTGCGCCACTGGGTCAATGAGGGCCTGATGACGTTCTTCTTCCTCGTCGTTGGCCTGGAGGCCAAGCGCGAGTTCGACCAGGGCGAGCTGCGCGAGCGCCGGCGGATCGCTATTCCGGTGCTCGCGGCACTCGGCGGGATGGCGGTGCCAGTCGCGATCTATCTCGCGTTCAACGCAGGCGGTGCAGGCGCGGGCGGCTGGGGCGCGGCGATGTCGACTGATACGGCGTTTGCGCTCGGCGCGCTCGCGCGGCTGCCGCCGCGCGTGGCGACGCGCCTGCGCGTATTCCTACTGACACTCGCGGTCGTCGACGATCTCGCCGCGCTGATCGTGATCGCGACGGCCTACACGAAGCACCTCTCGATTCCGGCGTTGCTCGCTGCGATCGGCTTCGGCCTCGTGCTGCTGGCGCTGCGCTACGCGCCGCCTTGGCGGCGGCAGGCTTCGGTGCTCGTCGGCGTCGCGCTGTGGGTGGCGATGTTCAAGTCGGGGATCGATCCGGTGATTGCCGGCCTCGTAGCGGGGCTCGCGATGAGCGCCTCTCCCCCGTCTCGTGAGAACCTCGAGCGCGCGACGGAGCTGACACGCTCATTTCGCGAGCAGCCGACGCCGGAGCTCGCGCGCACGGCGCAGCAGGGCGTGCTCTCGGCGATCTCGCTCAACGAGCGGCTGCAATACGGGCTGCACCCGTGGACGGGCTACGTCGTCGTGCCGCTGTTCGCACTCGCGAACGCCGGCATCCACGTGACGAGCGGGCTGCTCGAAGACGCGATCAGCTCGCCGATCACGATCGGCATCGTCGTCGCATACGTGCTCGGCAAGCCGCTTGGGATCGTCGGCGCGACGTGGGTTGCGTCGCGCCCGAAGCTACACGGGCCGCGCCCGCCAATCAGCTGGCCGCTGCTCGTCGGCGGCGGCGCGGTCGCGGGGATCGGCTTCACCGTCTCGCTGCTGATCTCGGGCCTCGCGTTCTCAGGCGAGCGCCTGAACGAGGCTAAGCTCGGCGTGCTCGCCTCGGCGGTCCTCGCGCCGCTGCTCGCTTGGGCGGTGTTCAGCTTCGTCAAACGCTTGCCGAGCTCGGTGCGTGCGCGTCAGATCAGTCGCACGGCGGAGGATCTGATCGACCTCTCAGAGGACATCGATCCGAGTCGCGACCACATTCGCGGGCCAGAAGATGCGCCGGTCACGCTCGTCGAGTACGGCGACTTCGAGTGCCCGTACTGCGGACGGGCGGAGCCGGTAATCCGCGAGCTGCTGGCCACCTCGGACGACGACGTGCGCTACGTCTGGCGCCACCTTCCGTTGAACGACGTCCACGGCAGCGCGCAGCTCGCCGCGGAGGCCGTCGAGGCGGCAAACGCACAAGGCCACTTCTGGGAGATGTATGACGCGTTCCTTGGTCACCAGGATGCGCTCAGCCCGCAGGATATCGAGCGCATCGCGCGCGAACTGGGGCTAGACGTCGAGCGCTTCTGGAGCGACGTACGGCGCCACGAATACGCGTCGCGCATCGCCGAGGACGTCTCGAGTGCCGACTCGAGTGGCGTCTCGGGCACTCCGTCGTTCTTTCTCAACGGCCGCCGCCATCACGGCGCCTACGACATCGGCACGCTGAAGACGGCCGTGCGTGCGGCGCGCGGGCGCGCGCTTGTGACGGCCGCCGCCGTTCCCGGCTAGCTGCTAGCCGGGCGCGGGCAGTCCGGCGAGCTCGCGCGCACGCATCAGCACACCGTCGATCATCGGTGCGGTCAGCCGCCCGGTGAAGGTGTTCTGCTGGCTCGGGTGAAAGCAGCCGAGCAGCGCGTATTGCCCGACTGTGGCTTCGGCGCCGTGCCCGAAGCGCGGCTTCGGTCGCAGCGGGCTCGCGTCGGCACCGCCGAGCAGCGTCATCAGGCGCAGCGCGGCATCCCACGCGAAGCCACCAAGGCACAGCAGCACGCGCACGTCATCGCCGAGCAGCTGCATTTCGCGCTCAGTCCACGGCAGGCATTGCTCGCGCTCGGCGGGCGTCGGGCGGTTGGCCGGCGGCGCGCAGCGCACAGCAGCGGTGATCCGCAGGTCGTGCAACTCGAGCCCGTCGCTGCGATTGACAGACGTCGGCTGGTTGGCAAAGCCGGTGCGTGCGAGCGCGGCGAACAGGAAGTCGCCAGAGCGATCGCCGGTGAACATGCGCCCGGTGCGGTTCGCGCCGTGTGCTGCTGGCGCGAGCCCGAGCACGAGCACGCGCGCCGCCGGATCGCCGAATGCAGGCACCGGTCGCCCCCAGTACTCCTCACTTGCGAATGCGGCGCGTCGCTCGCGTGCGACTTGCTCGCGCCACTGCACGAGCCGTGGGCAGCGCCGGCAGCCGCTCACGGCGTCGCTCAGCGCCTCCAGCTCGGCGTGCTCAGGTGCCCCGACGTTCACGCGGCAGTAGTAGCATCGACGGGGATATGCCGCTGTGGACGCTGATCGTGCTGCTCGCGGTGATCAAGCTCCCGATCGCTGCTTTGATGCTGTGGATGCCATTCCGCAACGACGCGGCGCTGCAAGCGAACGAGCCACCCGATCGCAGCGATGACGACGGCGGCTCGCGCGCGCTGCCGGCCGGTCCACTGGACCCGCGTCCGCGTCGCCCGCTTCCATCCGGGCCATTCCCACGACGGCCGCGGCGGGGCCCCCACGGCTCTGCTCCACCCCCGTCGCCTCGTCGCGTCCGCATCGCCTCGCGCAGCACGCGCCGGGTGCGCGTCTCGCACTGAGCGACACGACACGCTGAGCGTCTCGAGTGCGGCTGCGCTCGTCTAACGCGTGCGTTTGGCTCGTCTAGCGCGTGCGTTTGCGCTGGCGGCGTGCGGCCTTCGCTTTGGCACGGCGCTTGCGCAGTGCAGCAGCCTGATCGTGTGCGGATCTGGCTTCGGCGAGCTGCGGGTCGCCGGCGGGTGCCATCCGGCGCGCGTCACGCACGATCACGAACGCGATCCCGAGCAGCAGCGCGACGGCGGCGACGAGCGCGATGACGATCGTTTTTTTCGAGTTCGAGGTCGGTGTGGTCGTGCCGGTCGTTTCCGTTTTCTGTGTCTGGGTCGATTCGCCCTTCGCGGCTTCGCTGAGCTGATTGAAGGCTCCTTCGGAGCCGACGGCGCCGCCGGCAGCAAGCGCTGTCGAGGAAACGGGGCCGCCGAAGGCCAGCAGCAGCACGGCGCAAGCGCACAGCCGCACGAGGCGCGCACGGTCGAGGACTGGAAGGCGAGCTGCCATCAGCCGAGCATAACCGCCCACCCGACCACGGGCAACCGCAGCGGGGGTGCGATGAAACGCCGTTCGCGACACACGCCGCGCAAACCGTAGAATGAGCGCCGATGGCACCCAAGCAACGGCAGATCCGGATCGAGCAGCGTGGCGGGCTCGAGGCGATCCAGGCGCTCGAGACGCGCTCGGATGAGGAGCTCGAGACGGAGACCAAATACAAGTCCGCGGCGCTCGCAATTCTCGGTGCGCGCGCGGCGGAGCGCTTCGACGCGGAGGCTGCGCGCGGTTACTTCCAGCGCGCGATCGCGGCGGCGCGCCCGCAGGAGCGGATGCAGCTGCGCCGGATGGCCGACGCGTCGCTGGCGCTCGCCGAACGGCGCGCGGGTGACCTGAAGAGCGCGGTCGAGCGCCTCGGACAGACGCCGCCGACGGGCCGTCAGATGCTCGCGCTGCGTGCGATGGGCCTGCTGATCCCGCCGGCCTCTGCCGGAATCCTCGCACGCGTGCGAGGAATTATTTTGATCATCATCTTGATCGTCGTCTTGCTCGCGATCGGGCTGGGCATCGTCGAGCTGATCTCGCTGCCGTTCGGTGGCCTTGGAGTGGCGCCAGCTGCGCTGCTCGGGTTGTTCGTTGTGATTGCAGCGCTCGGCATCGCCGCAGCGATCGGGCGCCGCAGGCGCGATCGCGCGAAGGCCGCCGCCGGTTAGCCGCCACTGGGCGCCAAAGAGACACGTCCTCACAGGGAGCAGTGCATGGCAGATGACGCTGCGCACTACGCTTGCGCGGTGCCGCCTGCACCAGTTGCGCCCATCTGCTTGATCGTCAACCCGAGCGCGGGCGGCGGCAAGGCCCGCCGCCTCGCGCCGCAGGCCGAGCAATCGCTGCGCGAGCTCGGGCTCGAGGTACGGCGCGTCGACACGCGCGATCTCACGCACGCGCGTGAGCTCGCGGTCGCGGCGGCGCGCGATGGCGAGACGGTCGTCGTGTTGAGCGGCGACGGCGCCGTCGGTGCAATCGCCGACGCATTGCGCGTCGTGCCGGGCGCGGTGCTCGGCGTGCTGCCGGGCGGCCGCGGCAACGATCTCGCGCGCTCGCTTGAGATCTCGCAAGAGCTCTCGGCGGCGTGCGAGACAATCGCGCACGGCGTGGCGCGCGCGATGGACGTCGGCGAGGTGACGCCGGCCGACTCGCAGGAGCGAGGGCGCGCGTTCGTCGGCATCGCGTCGGTTGGCTTCGACAGCGACGCGAACCGGATCGCCAATCAAGCGCCATCGTGGCTCGGCAACCTCGTTTACGCCTATGGCGCGCTGCGCGCGCTCGCGGCGTGGCGCCCGGCGCGCTTTGAGCTCGAGCTCGACCCGCCGGACGGAGAGCGGAAAGCGTTCGTCGCGTACACGGTCGGAGCGTGCAACTCGAAGTCCTACGGCGGCGGCATGCGCGCGGCGCCGGGGGCGATGCTCGACGACGGGCTGCTCGACGTCATCGTGCTCGAGAACGTCTCGAAGCTCGCGTTCCTGACGAAGATCCTGCCGCGCGTGTTCAAGGGCGAGCACGTGCACGAGCCGCGCGTGCACGTGCTGCGCGCGAAAGAGCTCGTCGTCTCGGCGGACCGGCCGTTCACGATGTATGCCGACGGCGACCCGATCGGCGAGCTGCCACTACGCGTGCGTGCGCTGCCGGGCGCGATCAACGTGCTTGTGCCGGCGCAGGGCGGCGCGGACTCGGCGTTCGCGAGCGCCGCTCCCGCACCCGCGACGGCGGCCGCGCAAGCGCGGGGCGATCGCGCCGCCGGCGCCAGGCACGTCGAGGATCGTTGATGGCTATCGCGCTCGGCCCGAAGCTCGCGCTCGCGCGGGCCGTTGCGGCGCTCTCGCGCTCGCGTGGTGGCGGCGCGACGAGTGCGCCGGGAAAGGTCCTGCTGCGCCTCGACCGCGATGCGATCGGCTCGCTCGGCGCGCGCCTGTCACGCGGCAGCGTGCTCGTCTCGGCGACGAACGGCAAGACGACGACGGCCGCGATGGCGGCGGGGATCTTGCAGCAGGCGGGGATCGGCCTCGTGCACAACGCCGAGGGTGCGAACATGGCTGGCGGCGTCGCGACGGCGCTGCTCACGGCCGCTCGAGGACGCAAGGCGATTGACGGCGAGCTCGGACTGTTCGAGGTCGATGAGCTGTGGCTCGACGCCGTTGCGCGCCAGCTTCGCCCACGCGCGATCGTGCTCGGCAACCTGTTTCGCGATCAGCTCGACCGCTTCGGCGAGCTCGAGACGATCGCCGAGCGCTGGGCAGCTGATCTGCAGACGCAGCAGCTCGTGCTCAACGCCGACGATCCGCTGATCGCGGACCTCGGACGCGAGCGTGCGGACACGCTCTACTTCGGCGTCGAGGACGACTCGCTCGCGCTGGCGGGCATGGCGCACGCGGCCGATGCGAAGCACTGCCGCCGCTGTGGCGCGCCGTACGTGTTCGAGGCGATCTACCTCGGCCACCTCGGCCACTATCGCTGCGCGAGCTGCGGGCAGCGTCGGCCAGAGCCGGCCGTTACGGCTAGTGAGGTATCGCTTGAAGGCGTGCGTGCGGCTCGCTTTAAGCTGCGCACACCGCAGGGCGAGGCAGATGTCAGCCTGGCGCTGCCGGGGCTGTACAACGTCTACAACGCGCTCGCCGCGGCGGCGCTTGCGACAGCGCTCGAGCTGCCACTCGCGAGCATCGTTGCCGGCCTGCAGGGCACGACGGCGGCGTTCGGTCGCGCGGAGACGGTCACGCTCTCCCCTGCGCGCGGCTCGAACGGCGCTTCGGGCGCTGCTGCACCGACGCCGCGCGAGCTTCAGATCCTGCTGATCAAGAATCCTGCAGGCGCAAACGAGGTTCTGCGCACGCTCGCGCTCGAGCCGGGCGAGCACGACGTGCTCGGCGTGCTCAACGATCGAATCGCCGACGGGCGTGACGTCTCGTGGATCTGGGACGCCGACTTCGAGCTGCTCGCAGGTCGCGTCAGGAGCTTTACATGCAGCGGCAGTCGCGCCGCGGAGCTCGCGGTGCGAGTCAAGTACGCGGGAATCGACGAGCGACGAATCCGCGTGCAGCCGGAGCTCGCTCGCGCGCTCGATCAGGCGGTCTTGGACCGCCAGGATGTGCAAGCGCCGCTCTATGCGCTGCCGACATACACGGCGATGCTCGCGCTGCGCGAGCTGCTCGTCGCACGTGGAGAGGCGAGCAGCTCGTGGTCGTAAGCGAGCATGAGGACACACACACGCCGGCAGAGCTCGTCTGGCACGACCTCGAGTGCGGTGGCTACGGCGCCGATCTGCCGCTGTGGCAGAACCTGGCGACGCGCTGCGATGGACCGATCCTTGACGTCGGCGCGGGCAGCGGTCGTGTGACGGTGCAGCTCGCGCGCGCCGGACACACGGTGACGGCGCTCGACCGCAACGAGCTACTGCTCGCGGCGCTGCGCGAGCGCACCGCAGGGCTCGACGTCGAGGCAGTCTGCGCCGACGCGCGCTCGTTCGCGCTGGCGCGGCGCGACTTTGCGTTGTGCATCGTGCCGATGCAGACGATCCAGCTGCTCGGCGGCGCTGACGGGCGGATCGCGTTCTTGCGCGCTACGCGCGAGCACGTGCGCCAAGACGCGGCGATCGCGCTCGCGATCCTTGGCGAGCTCGACACGTTCGACTGCTCCAGTGGCGCGATCGGCCCGGCCGCGGAGCGCGTAGCCGTCGACGGCCTGCTCTATCTCAGCCGCGCGATCCGCGTCAGCGAGACGGACGAGCACGTCGAGATCGAACGCGAGCGCAGGATCGTGCCCGCGCCGGGCGCCGCCGATCGCTCGATCGATTTGATTCGCCTCGATCGCGTCGACGTCGCGACGTTGCGAGATGAGGCGACCGAGGCCGGTCTGCGCGCGGAGCCGGCACTCGAAATCGCGGCGACAAACGAGCACGTCGCCAGCAGCGTGGTGATGCTTCGTGCCTGAACGTCGCTTCGCTCCAGGAGCAGCGCGCCTACGGGTCTGCGCGCTCTATCCGGACCTGATGAACATCTATGCGGATCGCGGCAACCTGCTGATGCTCGAGCGCCGCTGCGCGTGGCGCGGGATCGGCTTCGAGCTGGCGTCGAGCAGCCTCGGTGAGCCGCTCGATGCAAGCGCGCACGATCTGTTTTACCTCGGCGGTGGCCAAGATCGCGATCAGCGCCTGTGTGCGGAGGATCTGCTCACGACCAAGCGCGCGGGTCTGCACGAGGCAGCGGTGCGCGATGCAATCGTGCTCGGTATCTGCGGTGGCTACCAGTTGCTCGGGCACTCCTACACGCTCGGCGCGGAGGAGATCGAAGGCGTCGGGCTGCTCGACGTGCGCACGGTCCGCGAGGACACGGCGCGGCTGATCGGAAATGTCGCGATCGAGGTCCGCTTCGATGGCGAGCACACGGACGGCGCCGGCGCACGCGTCCTCGCGGGTTTTGAGAACCACGGCGGGCGCACGGCGCTTGGGCCCGATCAAGCTCCGCTCGGGCGCGTGCTGCGCGGCCACGGCAACGACGGACAGAGTGGTCTGGAGGGCGCGCGCAGCGGCAACACGCTCGGCACCTACCTGCACGGCCCGCTGCTGCCAAAGAACTCGTGGTTCGCAGACTGGTTGATCGCTCGCGCGATCGGCATTGATGAGCGCGAGCTCGCACCGCTACAGGACACGCTTGAGCTGGCGGCGCACGCAGGAGCGCGCCGCGTCGCCGGATTGGCGAGTTAGCGCGCGCAAACTCGGAGGTTGCGGGCTCGCTCCGCCGCGGGCGCTCCTAGGATCTCGCGCATGGAGCTATCCGAGTACCAACGCCTGTCGCGAAGCACCGCGAAATACCCGCGCCAAGAGGCGCTGACGTACCCGGCGCTCGGGCTCGCCGGCGAGGCTGGCGAGTTCGCCGATCACGCGAAGAAGGTGATCCGCGACGATGGCGGCGTCGTCAGCCCCGAGCGGCGCGAGGCGATGGCGAAGGAGCTCGGCGACGTGCTCTGGTATGTCGCGCAGCTCGCGACTGAGCTCGAGCTCGAGCTCGACGAGATCGCGCAGCAGAACCTCGAGAAGCTCTTGTCACGCCAGCGCCGTGGAGTCCTAGCCGGCTCCGGCGACAACCGCTGAAGGGCGAGGACGCTTACGCGCCGCTAGGCGCAACGACGAAACGCTCGAAGCGTCGCGCGAGGCGCTCGGGCACGAGCGCATGGACGCGTACGCCGTCGGGCGTGTCCTCGCGGCTGACCTCGCCGGCGACGTCGTGCAGCTCGGCGAGGCTGCCGCCGTCCTTGTACGGGACGAGCAGGTCGAGGCGGCGCAGCGTGTGGGCGAGCTCGTGCTCGATCCGCTCGCCGAGCTGCTCGAGGCCCTCCCCCGTCTCGCCGCTGACGAGCACAGCGTCGGGGTGGCGCAAGCGCAGCTCGCTGCGAGCCTCCTCGTCGATCAGGTCGATCTTGTTCAGCACGAGTAGCCGCGGCTGCTCACCGGCGCCGATCTCCTCGAGCGTTTGCTCGACGGACTGCTGCATGATCTCGGCCTGCTCCTCGGGGGCGGAGGCGTCGAGCACGTGCGCGAGCAAGTCTGCGCGGCGCGTCTCCTCGAGCGTTGCGCCGAAAGCGTCGACGAGTTGGTGCGGGAGCTTTGAGATGAAGCCGACGGTGTCGGTCAGCAGATGCGCGCGGCCGCTCAGGCGCAGCTCGCGCGTCGTCGGGTCGAGCGTGTGGAAGAGGCGGTCGCGGACGCCCGCCTCGGCGCCGGTCATCGCATTGAGCAGCGTCGACTTGCCGGCGTTCGTGTAGCCGACGAGCGCGATCGTCGGCAGCGACGCGCGCTCGCGCTCGGCGCGCTGCACTGCGCGCGTGCCCTTGACGTGCTCGAGGCGCCTGCGCAGCGCCGCGATGCGATCGCGCGCGAGGCGGCGGTCGGTCTCGATCTGCGTCTCGCCGGGACCTCTCGTGCCGATGCCACCGCCGAGTCGCTCGAGGTGGCTCCACAGCCCGCGCATCCGCGCGAGGTTGTACTCGAGCTGTGCGAGCTCGACCTGGAGCTTCCCCTCGGCGCTGCCGGCATGCAAAGCGAAGATGTCGAGGATCACCGTCGTGCGATCGACGACGGGCAGGCCGATCGCTTCCTCGAGGTTGCGCTCCTGGCGCGCGGTCAGCTCGTCATCACAGGCGATCAAGTTAGCGTCAGCGGCCTTTGCGGCGGCCTTCGCCTCGGCGACCTTGCCGGGGCCGAGATACGTGTTCGGGTGTGGCCGCTCGCGGCGCTGAACCATCTCGCCGACGACACCGACGCCGGCCGTTTTCAACAGCTCTGCGAGCTCTGAGAGATCGTCGCCCTCGGGCAGCGCGGCGACACAGAACGCGCGTTGGCGCGCGCGCGGCGCCTGCGCGTCGGGCTCGTGACCGTTGACCGACTGCGACGTCGGCGTCGTGCGGCCGTTGCGGCTTCTCTGCATCTACATTCAGTCTAGAGGCAGCATGAGCTGCCGCTTGTGACTACTTCACGAGCGCGCCGAGACGCTCGACGGCCTCGAGCAGCCGGTCATCGGGCGTCGTCAGCGAGATCCGAAACCAGCCCTCACCGGCGGGGCCGTAGACGGCGCCGGGCGTGATCACAACGCCGGCCTCCTCGAGCACATGCTCGGCGTAGGCGGCGGAGCTCTCATAGCCCTCCGGAACGGGCGCCCAGACGTAGATCGTCGCGTGTGGTGGGCGTACATCGACGCCCATCTTGCGCAGCGCGTCGCAGACGATGTCGCGCCGTCGGCGATACAGCTCGACCATCGAGGCGACCTCGGAGTCGGCCTCCGGCGAGAGCGCGGCGATGCCGGCGAGCTGCACTGCGTCGAACAGCCCCGAGTCGATGTTCGTCTTCAACCGCCAGTACGTCTGCAGCGCGTCGGCGTTTCCGACGAGCACTGCACAGCGCCAGCCGGTCATGTTGTAGCCCTTCGACAGCGAGAAGACCTCGATGCCGACGTCCTTCGCGCCGGGCGTCTGCAGGAACGACGGCGGCTTGTATCCGTCGAAGGCGATCTCCGAGTAGGCGTTGTCGTGCACGACGAGGATCTCGTAGGCGCGCGCGAACTCGACGACGCGCTCGAAGAACCCGTCGGGGACGAGCGCGCCGGTCGGGTTGTTCGGGTAATTGAGGTACATCAGCTTCGAGCGTTTGGCGATCTCATCGTCGATCGCGCCGAGGTCCGGGGCGAAGCCGAGCTCGGGCTCGAGCGCCATCAGCACCGGCTCAGCGCCGGCGAGCCATGGCCCACCTGTGTAGACCGGATACCCAGGATCCGCGGCTAGCGCATAGTCGCCGGGGTCGAGGAACGCGAGATTCAGGTTGAAGATCGCCTCCTTCGCGCCGATCGCCGG
>Ga0193728_1001853_pt1 | contig 10918 bp, 14 predicted proteins | sample U1c1metaG_FD_143037 | JGI IMG/M metagenome (GOLD analysis project Ga0193728, IMG submission 143037) | Soil microbial communities from a riparian zone of the East river system, Colorado, United States - U1c1 | ecosystem: Environmental > Terrestrial > Soil > Riparian zone | place: USA: East River... | reverse complement strand
AATCCTCTCTCGCGACGTGCTTGCCGATGCCGCGGTCGTTCAGGAAAACCATCGTCTTTTGAGGAAATAGTTGAACACCGTCGATTCACCGATTGGAGCGCGGGTCTCTGCCGATGGGCGTGTCCGCAAGTCATGCAAAAAATCGAGCATGTCATCGCGACAAATTTCGTCGAAATAGGTTTTCCTACAGCTTGCGACAAACAGGTTAACGGCAGTGCGATAGCCAAGGTACGTCTTGCGCGATTTCTGCTTGCTGCGTTCGATGTATTCACGAGCGGCCTCGCGAACTGTCTTTCGAGGCGCGGCGTCGGCGAGCGTCGCTGGCGGATCGGCGTGTACTACAGTAGGGCGTTCAAGTGGTTGGCTGTAGTCCATGTTGATCAGCGCAGTGTGAGCTGCAGCGACATCCTTGCCAATGCGCACTGGCGTGCGTTTACCTCCGTTGCTCGGACGGAGATAGTAGGTTGCTCCTTCGATTGGAATGGGACGATGATTCTTGGAAAACTGCACATTGACGAAAGGAAATGTCCCGTCACCTGCGTTGATGCGGGCGATCAGAGTGTAATGGGCCATATCCGTTTTCCTCGCAAAGCGTGAAAGATTCATGTTTGAATGCAAGAGGAAAATGCAGAGCTGGCAACAGTACCTGGTAACAGTTAGCGGTTTTCTGCGGTAAGTTCTTTGAATTCTTCAAATGGTGGAGCCGATGGGATTCGAACCCACGACCTCCTCGATGCCATCGAGGCGCGCTCCCAACTGCGCCACGGCCCCACCGGGTCGATTCAGCGATGTTAGCATTCGCGCGCTGGCCTCGTCCATCAGAGGCCGCCGATCAGTTGTCCCCTCCGCACGCAAAAAGCTTATGGAGTTTCACGAATTTTCGAAATTCATAAAAAGGCGTTAATTTGCGGGAAATTAGGGCCCGATGTGTCGGACAGCCTACCAAGAGTGTTTATCCTTGTGAATATGGTGAAGACCTTATAGAAAAGAACAACCGCTTTTTGTCACCGGCCGTCTGGACGAGTAGCATCGGGACGCGGCCATTTCAACTTTGAATAAGGAGAAAGAACTTCGTGAAGAAGAAGCGCGCCTCGCAACCCGCTCCGCGTAATAACGTGGCGGGCAAGCCCATACATAACGAAATTCTGATGGCTATGTCAACCCGCGAATTTAATCTTGTCCGGCCGCATCTTCAATTCGTAGAACTCGAGCAGCATCGCATTCTTCACGAGCCGTACCGAAAGTTAAAATTCATGTATTTCCCAAACCGCGGGCTCATCTCCCTGGTGGTAGTATTGAAAACCGGCCGGACCGTGGAAGCTGGCATCGTAGGCAAGGAAGGAGCCTCCGGCACGGCTCTATCCGGTGGCGTCAGCGGTAGCGCGCTGCGAGAAATAGTGCAAATTTCTGGCGAAGGCTTCAGGATCAAAAGCCAAGTGTTTCAAAAACTCTTGGTAGTCCTTCCCAATCTGCGCAAAGCGTTGAATCGTTACGTTGTACTGCTCGGGATGCAAGTTTCGCAAACCGCGGCTTGCAATCGCCTGCACGAAATTGAACAACGCCTGGCTCGTTGGCTACTGATGGCCGAAGATGGCGCTGCCACTTCCACGCTGAATATCACTCACGATTTCCTCGCGACCATGCTTGGCACCGATCGCCCCAGTGTCACCCTCGCTGCGGGCCTCCTGCAGAAAACCGGCCTCATAGAATATGGGCGCGGTGCGGTGAAAATTACCAACCGTCCGCAGCTGGAAGCCTTCGCCTGCGAGTGTTATTCCGTGATTCGTGATTACGCCAGAAAGTTTTGAGAACCAGTTCGCCGCAATGTCTTTGATCAACGATCAGCGCATGAATTAGAACAACAAGCAGGACAAAACAGCGGCGCTATTTAATGGGTTGAGCTGCGGCAGCCGATGCTTTCTGCTCATACGAATATTAACTCCATGCCTGACATGAGTCGGTTTCACTTGTTTGCGAAGCGTGCGCTCGTAGGACTTGTTTTGGGTCTGATGGTCACCTATGCGTGCGATTTCGTCTATTTTCGCGTTCGAATGATTCACCCACAACCCGCAAATCCACTGGAAACGTTTACGTCGCCTCGGCTTTATGCCATCGCGGTAAAAGGAGGAAAAGTCGACTACGAGCTTGACGAGCAAAATCCTCAGCAGACTTGGTCTTGTGCGCACTCATTGTTTCCACACGCAGGTTATTCCCCCTGCTGGTACATAAAGCCCAAAAGCCGTCAGCCTCTCCCAATGTAACCCCGCCCTGCGCCTACACACCCTGGGGCTGCGGAAGGGGAAGGTGGTTTGCGTGCGTTACTAGAATTCAATCCCGCGGCACAAAAAGAGCCAGCGTATAAGTACCCAGCATCGTGCCCACCGGGATGAACGGCACCGCCAGCAACCCCGCCGCCACCGCTAGAATTCGGCTCGCTCCGCCTCCCGCAAGCAAACTAATCCCCGCCAAAACCCCAAAGATCCCGCTCGCGGCAGACAGCACGATCCATCCAGCATAAATCAAATGAAATGCGTCCATTAGTGGATACGGATTAGCGACTCGGTTGAGCAGCGCCCCGAACATCACCGTTGCGGTAGGAGTGAAACTCAGCATCCAGATGGCGGCGATAATTCGCAGAACGCCGTAAATTAACCAGAACAGACCCAACGTCCGTCCGCCCCTTAATGCAACGGCCGGCCCGGAAGTGTCAGGTGACACATGCCCTCCTCGTATCAAATCGTCGTGCTCTGCTTGTTTTCAGGCGCTAACTCTATATAAGGGGGAACACCAATACAAGGTTTCGAGATTTCAAACGGCGATGGATACGAAACGTATGAAATTTAAGTCGAAGGAAGTTGACCGAAGGAAAAGAGGAGAGACGTCCCAGCCCGGTTGCTTCGATTTCTCGAAGCGTTTCGTCTGTCCCCTTCTCCCTCGACTTGGCGGATGTCAATAACCGCACGCGCATAGTCGCAAAAATCAGGAAACAGCTCTATCAGGGAAATCCTGTAAATCTGATTAGAATTTACTTCAAATTACGCCAAACTCACGGCGCGTGCCGGATCCACCACAAAACCTTGCCCATAATTCGCCAGCTGCGATTCTTTCCGAGTTTCACGGCCTCGTAGTCGCGGTTTTCGGATTCCAGAAGTTGGACGCCGTTTACTAGCAAGAATCTTGATAGCGTCAGCCCGCTTTCGCGCTGCCAGGTCACCACAATCTTGCCGCTCAATTCACTCGGGTTGGTCGCCGAACGGTCCACCGCGACGATGTCATCGTCGTTTATCAGTGGGCTCATGGATGCTCCGCGAACTCGCAAACAGGTCGTATCTGCAGGGTGCGGGCACCATACCGCAGGAGCGGCGATCATTTCATGAGCGGGGATGTCATCCAGGTCCAGGAAGGAGTCGCCTTTGCCTCCGTGCGTGGCTGCGTGGGCGGCCAGCACCGGAATTGCTACCAGTCTGGCCTTGGGTACGACTGGGTTTTTCTTTTTATGGCTTCCCGCCACTACGATTTCAAAATCCGGAAAAGCCGCCTTCCGCATCATTCCATGGCCTTCCGGCAGCATCTTGGAAAGATCCGAAGTTTTGAAGCCGGCTCGTTCCCAGAACCATGACGATTCAGGTTCGCCGATCAGGTTTCCGATCTGGATGTACGCTTGCGCCGGCGGCTCATGCGTGCCACGCTCCCATCTTGACAAAGCCATCGCGGAATAATGGAGCCGCGAGGCAAACGCCGACTGCGTCAGTCCCATGCGCCGCCGCAAACTTAAAATTTTGCGCGCCCATTCCGGATTTGAAGTTCTGCGGGTTTTCATTCAGGCTACGATTCTAGTGCCGGAGACTACCATTTATGTTAGTCTGACTCCGCACTGCGTTTGCTCTCCGTCCCGAAAGGCTCGTCATGAATGGTGACAAAGTGGATAGTAACATGAATTCTATCCCTGCCGTCTCACTTTTTCGCGGCATATATAACCGCGTGGCGAAGCGTCTGGGAGTGGATCCCTCTTACGTAAGCCGCGTCGCCCGGGGCGAGCGAAAGTCCGCTGTGGTGGAAAAAGCTCTAGCTGAAGAAGTTCGCCTAATTCGAGACCACCTAAACAATCACAACAACAATCACAACAACAATCACAATGACAATCAGGCCCCGGCCGACCAAAAAAAGAAATCCAAAATAAAATCCCGCCCTGGCGAGCCTCTAGAGGCTTAGCTCCGGCTTCCTAGCTAAACTCTAGCTCTAAAGGCTATCCCTCGCAATGATTTGTGGGAGGCGTTAACGGCCCCATCAAGACTAATGTAAGGTTCGGTTTCCTCTGCGGGCTACGGAATCAATCGCGCGGGATCATCTTTTGCTTCGTCGATCCAGGACTTCAGCACTTCCACATTTTTCGGATCCGGGTCCAGAAATACTAATCCCACGCCCAAATTTGAATGTGCGTAAACAACCCGCACCTTGCTTTCGAACACGGTTTTGCCCACCGAAATCTTTACCAGCGCGATGGTGTCCTCCGGGAACGGGTTCAGCATATCCAGATAACAGCCCTGCACGCTGAGTTCGCTAACCCGCGAGGCGATGTGCATCTTGGTAGCCGGTTCGAACACTTCGGCGCTAGCGATGAATGCGTACCGTGGATTTCGCCGGCGTTGCTCTTCGCTCATCCTTATCCCCCAAGGAACAGAAGTAATGCTATATCTCGCGTTCCCCTTCAAGTACCACACGCGTCTGCGATTTCTCTTTAATGTTGTAACGCCCCGGATACCCGTCACATACACTACCGCCGTATATGACAATGATGGCACAGAAAAAGCGCAATGCCAGTCGTCACCGTGTTGCGTTCCCAATAACGAACTACGTGGTACACCAAGCCGCGGAAACCGCCTTGCATTTCTAGGTAGTATAGCTGCCTTCGTCCAACGGTTCTGACAGCTCATCAGGGTTGGTGGCCGAAGCGATATTGGTGTCTATCTCGATCGATTCGCTTCACGGTGCCTTTCCGTCCTTCCTTACTAGGACGACCATCCATCAGGTCATCAAAAGCATCCCACCTTTCAGGTACTAGACCGGACCGCATATTGCGCTGAGCGAAACAAGATGCCAGAATCTGTCTCGCCGTTGATATATACGGGAAACAAGTCAGCGCCTCGCGGTGTCTAAGTAACGTAGCGTCATTACCGGTGCGGATACATCGAGTACCCACCATCGATGGAAGGCTGCAACGCTCGATCAGCCCGCGAGTTTCATTTCGGACCAGGGCTAGGGAAGGCCAGAGTGTCTGATTGGGCCAGTGCGCTCCCTTGGGGGCGCGACGAATCCGAACTCCTCACCGAGCTACAAGCCGGTTCTGAAACCGCGTTCGACTGGCTCGTTACCCATTACCACGCCCCTGTCTACAATCTGATTCTCGGTATGGTCGGAGATGCTTCTGATGCTGCCGATGGCACCCAGGAAGTTTTTCTAAAAGCCTTTCGTGGTATACGTGGTTTCCGCCACGGCAGTTCTTTGAAGACCTGGCTGTACCGCATCGCCATACGCGAAGCGCTCAACCATAAGCGCTGGTTTAAACGCCATCTTCAAAAAACCGTGTCCATCGATGCTGAATTGGAAGAAGGCCGCGAGCATCTTGAAATCGAAGATCTTTGCGCCACGCCCTTCGAACAATTGGCCGCCCGGGAAATGCAACTCGTCGTACAACGCGCCTTACTCAGTGTTCCTCACGTTTTTCGCGTCGCGGTTATACTGCGTGACCTGGAAGGTTTTAGTTACGAGGAGGTCGCTGAGATTTTGGAGTGCAGCATCGGAACGGTGAAATCGCGCATTTTGCGAGGGCGGCGCGCCCTCAAAGAAATTCTTCAGCCCCTTTTGTCGGACCAGGAATCCCACGCGGCGACTGAGCATGGAACTCCTCACTCAACTCCGGAAAAATCTTCCCACTCCCCAAAAAGGGCGCAGCATTCTCCCTTTAAAGACGCCTACGCAGTGGCATGGCCTGTCGCCCGCGTTGCTCCTGTCAACGGTGTGTCCTTGGACAACAACCTGACAGGTGAGGTGTCCGATGAACTGTAATTCAGTACGCACCAGGTTGGCCGGTTACCTTGACGACGGGCTCACTGGTTCTAACCGCATGCAGGAGCGCACGAGCGTCCGCGAGCATCTGGAATTCTGCCCCGATTGCCGTGAGGACCTTCAGCGTTTTCGCAAGTTGGGCGTGATGCTATCGACGGTCACCAAGCACGTGCCCCCGCCAGACCTCTCGGTGCGTATCAAGGTGGCTGCAGCACAAGCTCAGGCTTCTCGAGGCTGGCGTGCCCGCGCGCGCCAAATTGGTAACCGCGCCGAGATACTGCTCGACAATGTTTTTCGTCCGCTCACGTTGCCGGCCACCGGCGGATTCGTGTCTGCCATCCTGGTTTTCGTCTTGGTTTTTCAGATCCTGGCCCCGGGCATCACCGTGCGTGCGGTAGAAAATGACGTGCCCATTAACTTGATGCGCCCGGCGGAACTGGTTTCGCTCTCGGAATATCCGCCTTCCTGGGCGCCCGAACATGATCTGGAATTGGCCTTGCCGCACGGCCTATTGGTTGACGTCACTGTCGACGCGCAAGGTGGAATGACTGGCTACCAGATTCTGTCGGGACCACACAGCACGGATATGCGCCACCAACTCGACCAGTTGCTGATGTTCTCTCGCTTTAGTCCCATGCTTAGCTTTGGACGTCCGACCGCGGGCGGCCACGTGATTTTAAGCTTCAGTGCCGTGCACGTTCGCGGATAGTCACTCACGACCGCCCTTCGACCCGCAATAACCAGAAAATCCTCAGTTTTATCGTACCTGGCCGTCGTTCCTTCTAGCACTGCTCACGCGGTCAGCTTACGACTCGTTCGCACCTGACCCTCTCACTTTCTCGCACGCCATGCTCCCACAGGTTCAATGGATCAGGAGGGCCCATGCCCCTCACTGTCTCGTTTTCTGTACCCGTATCCACGCGCACAACTTTCCGCGTGGTGTTTCGAATCATCGCGCTGGCTGTCATGGCGGTGCTCATTAATTCTTATTCCGTTTACCCACAAACCGAAGTGTCTACCGCCGAACGCGCCCTGTTTGAGGCTCTTAACCGTGAGCGCGCCGCCAAAGGCTTGCCGGCTCTCCACTGGGACGCCGCACTCGCTGCCGCTGCACGCGAACACGCTTCTCGCATGGCGCAACGCAATGTCTTGTCGCATCAACTTCCAGGTGAACCACAGGTTCAAGTCCGCGCCTCTCAGGCAGGTGCGCGCTTCACCACCATCGCCGAAAATATCGCTGTCGCTCCGAACTCCGCAACCATTCATTCCGCTTGGATGCGATCACCACATCATCGCGAAAATATTCTTGATCCGGAACTCAACGGGGTAGGCATCGGTGTCGTGAGAGGCAGTGATGGGCTGTTCGCCGTGCAGGACTTTTCTCAAGTGGTGGCCAATCTAAATTTCAAACAACAGGAACAGCAAGTCATCGCCAATCTGAATATCCACGGCATGCAGGCAACACGGGCCACCAATGAAGCCCGCAAGACCTGTGAAATGGACCGCGGCTACGCAGGTACTCGTCCGCTATCTGTCACCCGCTTCGAAACTGCTGATTTGTCGAAGTTGCCCTTCGATTTGGAACGGAAAATTCGCTCCGGGCGTTATCATTCCGCGTCCGTAGGCGCTTGTGAGGGCGGCAGCTCCGCCGGCTTCACGCACTTCAAACTTGTCGTCGAACTTTTCTGATTTAACTACTAGTTTGTCAGATCCAGGGATTTCAACGCCGCAAAGCATTCCGCGTCTAGCGCGTGCGGGACATCTGAAGCCATGATCTTAAATATTTCAGCCTTCGTTAAAGCACCACGGTAAGGTCGTTTCGAAGACAGCGCATCGTAAACGTCCGCCACTGCAATAGCTCGCGCGCCGGGAGAAATCTGCGAGGCGCGTAGGTTACGGAAATATCCTGACCCATCTAGCCGTTCGTGATGCGAGCTGGCCAGGAAAGCCAGGTCCTGGAAGCCGCGTATACGCTCCAGTATCCGTTGCGTGTAATAAGGATGCAGCCGCACCGTTTCCCATTCCGCGGCAGTCAATTTTCCTGGTTTGTCCAGAATATTGTTAGGAACGCTGAGTTTGCCGATGTCGTGCAGCAGAGCGGCGCGCCGCACCAGGGTCACCTGATCTTCGGGCAGCGCCAGTCGTTGGCAAATCGCCACCGCAATGCTGGTTACTCCCCGTGAATGCGAATGCGTGTAGGGCGATTTGATGTCGATAACGTTCGCGAAGGCTTCGCACACATTGTCTAGCTTGGACTCATCGGCATAGGGCGAAACACTGATCGGCTCCATCTCCATTACTGCCTCGCGCACGCAATCCTGTTCGATAAGCTTCCACAGCTCGGTATCTTTTTCTAGCTCACCCGCGGCCCGCACCAGTTCCGGGTCAAACCATGTTCCGCTTCTATCGCGAAGCACCTGGAAACCGTCGGAAACTCCGTTTAACGTGACGAACACCTCGAGCGTTTGGCACAAATTCATGATCCGCGAGAAAAGAGGAATGTCCTGCGCCTTGCGCCCGGAGGGGAAGCCTTTTCCATTCCAGTGTTCATCGAGGCTGTAAATCCCCGTGGTGATCGATTCGGAGAATCCAATCTTCTTTGCGATTTGCGCGCCACGATCGCAGCGCATGTTGATCAGTTCCCGCGCTTGCGCGTCCCGGTTGGTGGCCACGCTGGCAATCGCGAACACGCGCTCCAGCCGCGACCGTCCGGGCATCACGTTGCGTAGTAAATATTCCAGTCCCTCGAAACTCACCTTCGTCCAGTCGGTGGATTTGACCTCCTGCTTGGCCTTGCGTTCGTCTCCTCCCAGAATTTCGTACATGCGTGCCGCGTTGCTGCTACATCCTGCATCTTTCAGCAGCGTTGCATAGTAAAGGTCGGACTTTTGTTGCACAGAAAGATTCAGAATGTCCGCCACGCGCATGCTTAACAGGCAGCATCTGACCGCGTGGCCCATTGGCTGCCCTTCCGTTAAATCCAGTGCGTAGGAGAGCGCGGAGATCAAATCCGACATACGCAGTTGCGTCGCGGAAGATACTGGGGCGAGCCTCTCGGTGATCAGCATATGCGGGAACTACCAGTATAGGGCGACCGGTCAGTGGGACTTTCGCGCTTGACGCACCACGGTGCGCTGAGAGGAAACATCTTTCGCCCGGCCAGCAGTAGGCACTGAGCGGGAGAATCGGCGGCCAGCAAGAAATCGTTGTTTTTGAATGGCAGACGAAATACACTGGCGCCACGCCATGAGCCGCTATTATTGGTTTCGATTTAATAAGCCACCCAACTAGGAGCGAGGGGCGTTTTCTCTAGCAGGCACTGAAAAGGAGATTTGGCCCACTCGCAAGAGTGGGCTTTTTATTTGTACGCCGCGCATGTTTGGCAGCTTGCCGGTGAAAGTCCCGTCCTAACCTGCTAAGGACCGAAAGGAAATCCCGATGATTATCTCCATGAGACTGCATTCCACTCCCGAAGAAATCGCCGAAGTCCGCAAACAAGTGGAGCATTTCGGATACAAAGTGCACTCCATCGAGGGCGAGGAACGCGTCGTGATCGGTGTCGTTGGCATTGGCGACGTTACCGCATGCCTCGAATCCGTGGAAGCCATGCCCCAGGTCGAAAAAGTGGTGCCCATTTCGGCCCCTTACAAATTTGTTAGCAAGGAATTTCGCACCGGCAAAACGCGCATAAAAATTAATGGCTTCGAAATTGGCGGCGATGATTTCCTCGTTGCGGCTGGGCCTTGTTCCGTGGAGTCCGAAAAACAAATCATGCAGGCAGCCGAGGGTGTCGCTAAGGCCGGCGCCAAAATGCTGCGCGGGGGAGCCTTCAAGCCGCGAACATCCCCCTATGACTTTCAAGGCATGGAAGAAGAAGGTCTGAAGCTTTTACAGAAAGCCAGCAAGGAAACCGGGCTGGCCATCATCACGGAAGTGATGAGCGATCGCGATGTCGATCTGATTGCTCAGTACGCTGACGTGATGCAGGTAGGCGCGCGCAACATGCAAAATTTTATTCTACTGAAGGCCCTCGGCAAGTGCCGGCACCCGGTGCTCCTGAAGCGCGGCCTGAGCAGCACCATAAAGGAACTCTTGATGTCCGCCGAATACATCGTCGCCCACGGCAATTCCGATGTAATTCTATGCGAACGCGGTATCCGCACTTTTGAGACCGCCACGCGCAACACCTGCGACATTGCTGCCATCCCGGTATTGAACGAGCTAACCCATTTGCCGGTGATCCTCGATCCCAGTCACGCAACCGGAAAACGCAGCCTGGTACCCTCGTTATCCCGCGCGGCAGTAGCGATCGGCGCCGACGGTTTGATTGTGGAGGTTCATCCCGCTCCAGAAAAGGCCATCAGCGACGGCGCACAATCATTGGACCTGGTTCAGTTTCGAAAAATGATGCAGGACCTGCGTCCCTACGTGGATTTATGGCAAGCTGCGAGAAAAATGCAACAGAGCTCAACCGTGGCTGTCGCCTAAAAAATCTGAGTCCGGGGCGATTCTGGTTTGAAGCTGTTTGAAATGTTCAGCGTTCCAAGTGCAGCACGCGCATCAGCGTAGCTTGCAGCTTCTGGCACTCCAACTGCCGTTCGTGCTCATCTTTGCTGCGGTCGTTCAGCGCTTCCTTCAAGAGTATCAAGTTTCGCCGGAACTCCAACTGCGCCAGAACCAGGCGGCTCAACGCCCTCAGCGCTTCCTTCTCGTCAGGAGCAAGTTCGCGCGGCTTTTGATCGATCACGCATAAAGTTCCGAGCGCGAAGCCATCCTCAGTAATCAAAGGCGCTCCGGCATAGAAGCGGATGTGTGGCTCAGCCGCTACTAAAGGATTATCTCGAAATCGTTC
>Ga0193728_1001852_pt1 | contig 10919 bp, 9 predicted proteins | sample U1c1metaG_FD_143037 | JGI IMG/M metagenome (GOLD analysis project Ga0193728, IMG submission 143037) | Soil microbial communities from a riparian zone of the East river system, Colorado, United States - U1c1 | ecosystem: Environmental > Terrestrial > Soil > Riparian zone | place: USA: East River... | reverse complement strand
AATATACTGATAGCAAAGAAAGCTAACACTATTCTTTTTGCCCATTTCCATAATATGCTGAGAAAGCCCTTCATTATAGAGTCTTTAAAAACATATCAGTACATTTTTCTATTTGTTTAAGATCGTTTTCTGTAATACAATATGGAGGAATGAAATACAAAACATTGCCCAGTGGCCTTATAATTATACCGTGTTCTAGGTAAAAACCTGCTATCCTTTCTGATAATGGATTAAGATAAGATGTTCCTTCGTGGCTTTTTAACTCAAGTGCCAGTATAGTTCCTGTTTGTCGGCTATCTGTTACAGCAGAATTGTTCTTAAATTTATTCTGCATCCTCTTGAAAAACTCAGTAATAACTATAATCTGTTTTTGAGTTTCTTCTTTTTCTAACAAATCTAAACTGGCATTTGCCGCCGCACAGGCAAGTGGGTTAGCGGTGTATGAGTGTCCGTGATAAAATGTGTTTGTTTTATTATCAGATATAAATGCATTGAATATATTTTCGGAGCAAGAAGTAGCGCCTAAAGGCAAAAATCCTCCTGTAATTCCTTTGGACATACAAATAATATCAGGTTTTTGATCAATATAGTCTGTCGCAAAAAACTTACCTGTTCTATAAAAACCTGTCATAACCTCATCAGCAATGGTAAGGCAGTTATACTTTTTACACAATGCAATCATTGAGTTCAATGCTTTTGGCGGATACATTATCATGCCACCTGCTCCCTGTACCAAAGGTTCAAAAATAAAAGCGCAAATATCGCCCTGCTTCAATTCTTGTTCAAGGATTGCCAGAGAACTCTCCTGCTTATTTTCTAATGGAACAGGAATATGTGTTGCATTGAATAAAAGAGGGTTAAATGCCTGGTTAAATACGTTCCGTGATGCTACTGACATACCGCCGAAGGTATCTCCGTGGTAACCATTTTCTAATGCTAAAATTCTAGTTTTAGGTTTTCCAATATTCAAATGATATTGCAAGGCCATTTTTAAGGCCACTTCTACCGATGTAGAACCATTGTCTGAGTAAAATATTTTAGATTGGTTAGCGGGCAAATGTCTCAGTAACCTTTCAGCAAAGGTAACAGCCTGTGAGTGAGTGAAGTTTGAAAAGGCTACCTGTTCAAGCGTAAGCGATTGAGCATATATCTTGTCAGCAATATATGTATTAGCATGCCCATGCAGGTTAACCCACCAGGATGAAAAGGCATCGATATATTTATTCCCTTTATCATCAAATAAATTAACACCATCGCCCTTAACTATATGTGTAGGCTCGGCCGCATACTTTAAATGGGTAAAAGGATGCCAAATAACCTGCTTGTCTCTATTTGATATAGAATATTCCATTTTAACCTAATGATAAATAAAATATTTAAGGAGTGGTATCTCTCCCCTTTATTATTTTGCCATATACTTTGTTATAACACCAATAAATAAAATATGCAGCACAAATAATTATAAATGGATACGCAGGAACAAAATATCTGTTTTCCGGAGTTCTGAAAATTATTGCGTGAATAATAATAGTGTAAAGTCCTATAAATGGAAATATTGTAATTAGGGATGGCTTAAACACCAAGGGCAGCATACACAAGATACCTGCAAAGCCAAAAAATAGCGTTAAATAGTAGTAAATCGTACTTAGCTTAGTTGTGTGAGTATTTAAATATAATTGAGAATAATACGGGATTTTAAAGAAACATTTTAATGTATGAAGTGGAGCTCTTATATAATAAATGCCAGGCTTTTCGTTCCTGATAGATTTAGTATAGCTATCCAGTTTATCCTTGGCTTCATTTTCATATACCGATAATTGCTCATTTGAAAGTGTGGCCGAATCATAAAGAACAATTGTAAGCAGATTTTTTACTTTCTGAAGACTATCGATATTAAATTTTGAAGTAAAAATATCTGAAGGGAAATCCGGTTTTATAGCATTACCATCATTGTATGGAAATAACCATGCGTTACCTTCTGATCGAATACCTCCCCATGCTTTGCAGAAATTAAGTACGGATGTTTGATAATTATTTTCAGAATGATAGATATAGATTGATTTATTAAAAGGAATAAGTTTATTATATATTGAATAATTGTGTATGATCCATAATCCATCAAATAAAATGAATGGCAACAACAAAACAAGGCATAATATTTTTTTCCTTGTATTGTAAATGAATATAACGATTAATACAGCAAATAATGGTGTGAAAACGGGTCTAAGTAAAACGGCCCATGCCATACACAGACCTGAAATAGTTAGATAAATTATTTTTTTGCTTTCAAAATATCGGGAAAAATAAAATATTGAAAATATCAACATTGATGTAGTGAGGCTCTCCGTCATTAAAATATCATCATACAAGCAGGAATACGTACTTAAAGCAAAAAGGTAGAAAGTGAGATAGAAAAACACATTTTTTTTAAATATATATATTGCTGTTAGGGCCAGGCAATATACTGACAGGGATGAGAAAATAAATTGAATTATTATGAGAATATTACAAGCTGTGGCCTTTGAAAATAAGAGAAGCAACGGAAAATAAAGTGCACCATATGCCGGGATGCGATAATCCGGAGAATATTTTCCATAATGAATTAAATTCTCAATAGGTAGAAGATATGAACCAGAGTCACCCCATGTACTTCCCCAAAACCCCTGAATATGATAATTAGAATCTTCTACTAAATGGATATGAATTTCCAGAAGAAAAAGAATGCCTCTGCAAAAAAAAGCAATGCATAACCAAAAAAACCATTTGGAAGGATGCCTGAATAATACGGTGTTTATTCGCTGCATTATTTTAAAAAAAAACTCCTGAATGCCATGAATATTCATAGAATCAAAAGTACTAAAATAAGCTGCTGGATAAGAACGTATTTCTTATATTCAGTATTAATGTAAAATAAGTGACGAAAAAAGAAGTTATTTTACTTTAACAGTAACTTCAACACTTAGCCCTGGACGAAGGTCTTTATATAATTCATTTTTTGAATCCAAGACTATCTTTACAGGCATACGCTGAACAACTTTAACAAAGTTACCGGCAGCGTTATCGGGAGGTAATAATGAAAAAACAGTTCCAGTTGCTCCGGCAAAAGTACTGATCGTTCCGTTAATAATTCGACCATCGAATGCATCAATTTGAACTTCGGCTGCCTGTCCAACTTTCATATCATTCATCTGAGTTTCTTTGAAATTAGCTTCAATCCACATACTGTCTTCAACAATAGCGAGTAAAGGTGAGCCTGCTTGCACTAATTGCCCTATTTCAATACTTCTTTTCGATGCTTTACCATTTGCCGGAGCTGTTATAACTGCATAAGATAGCTGGAGTTTTGCATAGTCAACGAAGCTTTGCTTTATAGCAATATTGCTTTGTACCGATGCAAGATTAGCCTGTGCTACTTCATATTGCTTTTGCGCTGATTCGTATTTTTTTTGAGCAATATCGACTTGTGTGGTAGCACTTTCTTTTGCAGCTTTGGCATTATCAAATTGTTCCTGGGTAATAGAGCCATCTTTAATTAGGTTTTGATAGCGATCAAAATCCTGATTGGCTTTCCACAAATTAATTTGTGCAGCATCTATTTCGCCTTTAGCTGTTGCAGATGTAGATTCTATTGATTCAGCATTTGCTTTTGCAACTGCTATATTAGCTTGCGCATTAGCAAGGTCAGCTTCGGCCTGTTGTTCCTTTAATACAAGGTCTTTATCATCAAGTTTTACCAAAACCTGACCTTTAGTAACAGGTTGGTTATCCTGAAAGTTAATATAAGTTACATAATCAGTAATTCGGGTTATCACAGGGTCAATATTGCTCGCAACCTGGGCATCATCAGTATTTTGAATATGGCTGTAATAAATATATTCCTTTAAACCAAATATTATTCCAACAAGGAGTACTGTTCCGAGAATAATAGGTGCAATTCTTTTATTCTTTTTCTTCGAAGTAGTTTCTTTCATTTCTGCAGTAGTCATATAAGATATATTATTTTTTTGATGATGAAATTAGTTCGCCGGCAGCTTTCAATAAATTATAATATGCCAATTGTGCATCTGCTTTAGCAGATATTATGTTGATTTGAGTATTGAGTAATAAATTATTAGCATCTAAAAGATCAGTTAATAAAGAAACGTGATTATCGTATCTTGACTTTACAATTCTGTAATTCTCCTTAGCCTGTCCAAGTGATTTTTGTGCAACATCTATTTTTTGCAAAGCCTCTTTATATTGAAGATATCTCTGGTTGATCTCCATTTTGGCGCCATCGCTAAGTTGACTATAATTAGCTTGGGCTTCGGCCAGTTTGGCACGACTTTCAGCTACTTTATGTTTATTCTCATAAAGCCCGGTGAAGCTATAGGTTAATCTAACCCCTATATCCCAACTCGGTTGAAATTGATCTAATGGAGGCACAATACGTGGGTTAGGTCTTAAATAGTCATAATCTGCTGCTACTATTAATTTAGGGTAAACGCCGCTTTGAGTAACCTTAATTCCGGCTTCCTGTGCTTTTTCCTGTAGTTCTGCCGCTTTAATGTCATTTCTGTCATTCCCGAATTTTTGCAGGTAATAAGGTAAGGGTTGAATGGTTCTATCAGCTAAAATACTTGTTGTATCAATTTGTATGTGGGTGTTATCAGCAATGCCAAGCATTATATCAAGGTTGTAATTCTCAGTTAGTATCTGGTTGTTTATGTCAATTTCAGACAACTCTGCATTTGATTCCTCTAACTGAGTACGTAATACATCATTTTCAGTAGCAAGCCCATGACTTTTGAAATTACTCACTTCATTTACATGTGCTCTTAATTCTCCTACGCTTTCTACTATTAAATAATGTGCTTTTTCAAGTTTAAATAAATTTAAATAGGCATTAATAATGTTTATTGAAACATCATTTTTTTTGCTTTGTAAAGCAAATTCTGAAGCCTTTTCTGTATAATCAAGACTTATAACACCATTTTTCCATTGAAAACCATTGAAGACACTTTCCTGTAACGAGGCCACGGCTGTGTAATCATTCAGTATAATTGGAAATAGTGTTGTAGATGCTATTTTTCCCGGAAATCCAGGGAAAGAAAAGTATTCTGTAGGAATATTACTCAAACGTGTATAACCAAGAGAAGCATCTATATTTGGTACGATCATATCTTTAACTTCTGCTAATGAGGCTTGAGCCTGCGAAAGTTGAGCAGTGGATAATTCAACAGCATGGCTGTGACTTATTGCCATGGAAATAGCACTATCAAGGCTTATGTATACAGATTTTGAAGTATCGCCTGCATATACATAATCCGTTGATATAACCATGATTGCAATAGTTAAACTGCGAAGAATTTTAAATTTGAAAAAAATCATATATTTTCAATGCTTTTTAAAAAAATGTTAGTGAAGAAAGTATATTCTTGTTTAAGTTCCTTATCCATACTGCCCTGTTCCCACAGCTCTTTTCTACCTAACGCATATAGTCTTAATGTACGGAGGACATGAACAAAGAAACCAGCATATTCGTCAATATCTATTTTCTTTATTTCATTACGTTTTTTGGCGTTTTGCAAAAGAGTTTTTATGATTTCCTTTTCTTTTTCATAAAATTCTTTGCCTAATGATGCATAAAGAGGTTTTTGCGCATGAAATGCATCATAATTAAGATGGCCAAGGTTAATAAGTGTCTTAAAATAACTTGTCCGGTTTTCAATATAATCTTTTAAAGTAGAAGTTATTTTCTTGTCCGATGCCAATATCTTCTTCATTTGTTGGCAGAAATCAGATTGCTCTTTAACCACTACTTTTTTGAAGATGCATTCCTTATCGGGGAAATAGTAATATAATGAAGCCTTTGATACCCCAAGATCATCAGCAATTTCACTCATAGTAGTTTTTGCCAGGCCAAATCGAGCAAATCGTTTTTGGGCTACATCAAGAATTTTTGAGAGTTTTTCAGGGGGAATTGCTGTTTTTTCTTCCTTATCCAAAATCTGACCTTTTTACAAAATTGGTCAAATGTACAAAATTTTATTATTGTCTATTAATTAATTACGGAGTTTGTTTTGATAATATATAGCCATAACTATAATCAGGGTGATAATAGGGGATTGTTCCAAATGGATAAAGCTACGGGAAATTATAAAGCCATTAGCCGAGAATGAGCTAAAAACTTTCCCTGCTAATATGAAGGACATTGATACTATAAAAATGAAAATATTTATACCAAGGCATAAATAATTATATGTACGGCTTCGGAATATAGTAGAAACTGTTGCTAATGAAAGAAAAGTAAACAGTAAAGTGAATAGTAAAGTAAGAACCCACTTTACTGTAATAAGATCATTATAACTGTATTTATTGAATATGCCAAGAAATCCACTTAACATAAATGTAGGTTCATTGTAGTATAAAGCAGATGCCCTATTATTTATAGAAAGGAATACATAGTTCCGGAAATACCCAAGAATAAAGAAACTTGAAGCAAATAAAAAGAAGATGAGAATTCTATTAGCTTTTTTCATGCCATTTTAGGCTTTTAGGAACTGCTATTTAGCTTGGTGATTTTGTTTGTCCAGAAATACCAGAGTAAGAAAATAAATAAATATACTATCAGAGTAAATGTATAAGTATGATTAAAATCGAACCACTCTTTTGAAACATATTTTTGAGCGATAGCTAAAGCAACTATTCTTAATACATTCATAAGTGTTATTAGCACCCATCCTAAAGGAATATACCATAATTTATGCTTCCATAAACCAGGGAAAGCAACTATAAAGCCTGTAAATTCTATACTATCACAGTTATCACCCATCCAGAGCCCTGGTGTTCCGTCAATACCAACTATCCGCGCTTCGCGTGAAAAAGTTGTAAAGCCAAGAAAATCTAAAATATGCCGGGCAAATAACATTGTTTCACGGACAATGTACATATCCATTATTTCTTTAGGGTGCAGCCACAGAGTATATATTAAATACCAAAGTATATAGAGCCCTAATGCCTTTAGTAAAAAACTATATAACGGGGTTTTCAAGATAGAATGTAAGAGCGACATCACAATGCTTTCTTTAAGTTAACTGCCATATTCGCCATATCCATAACCATATCCTCCGTAATAGCCATAATGACGAGAATAATACTTAGACTTTTTGCGTTTTACATTATTCAATACAAAGCCGAAATTCTTAATCTTATTGGTATATATAATTTCCTCAATAAAATTAATTGCGCGTTTGTATGCAAATTTCGTATTAAGTACAAACAAATTAGCATCCGCCATATTCATCAGTATTAATGCGTCAGATATGAATCCTAAAGGAGGTGTATCTATTATAACATAATCGTAATGTTGTCTGCCATAATTGAGAATATCTTTAACTCTGTCAGAAAGAACTAATTCGGAGGAATTTGGTGGAACAGGTCCGCAAAGTATAATATCAAGATCTGCAATAGGGCTTTGAGTTATAGATTCTTCAATGGTAGACTTTCTGATTATAATGGTACTTAATCCTTTATCGGGTGTAACATTAAGTACCTTTTGAATCCTGGGTCTATGTAAGTCAAATTCAAGAAGTAAAACTTTTTTTTCTGCTTTTGCAAGTATTGCTGCAATATTCATTGAACAGAAGGTCTTACCTTCTGAAGGACCATTTGAAGTGAACAATATCACTTTTTTTGAAGGGTCAGTAAGCATGTATTGTAAGTTTGTCCGCAACGTTCTGAATGATTCTGTTAATGGTGATTTAAGATTATCCTCAATTGCAAAAGATAGATTTGTTAAAGTAGGTGCTGATAATATTTCCCCAAGAACAGGAAGTGTTGTTTTAGATTTAAGTTCTTCAATATTTTCAATTCTATCGTAAAACAAAACACGAATAATTACTATTGCAAGAGCTATTGCCATTCCAAAAAACATATAAGTATAATATATTTTTTTTCTGTCAGGAGAAACAATACCTACAGAACGCGCCATTTCAATAATTCTTGTCTGGGGTATGATTGCCGCCTTTTCGAGTATCGTTGAAGCCCGTTTTTCTAATAAGAATTCATATAATTTTTGATTAACATCTTCCTGTCTTTGTATACTTAAATATCCACGTTGTTTTTCAGGTATCTTACGTATTTCCACTACATTACTAGCAATTGTAGAATCAAGTTCGGCAACTTTCTCATTCAATGCTTTTCTGGAATTATTAATATAGGTTAGTAGATCAGTAGTTATTCGTTTAATATTTTTCTTTGCATCATTTACTGCAGGGTTTTGTTCAGTACTTGAACCTAATGCGCCCATTACCTTTAATTGGGCAGAATAAAGGTTACTAGTTGCCATTTGTAAATATCCATCGGCAGTATTTAAGTAAACTGAAGGAGGGAGGAATTCTGGATCTTTACCTTCAATTATATACTGTTCAAGATCATTTAACGAGGATAATTGAGCCTGAAGAGTTGTTTTTTCGCTTATGTTTTGGTTGTATTGCTGAAAATAGGTATCTTCATCTTTATCAACACTCATAATTATGTTCTTTTTTTCCTTGTATTTTTCAAGCTGCATTTCAATAGTATCTAAAATACCGGTAGCCTCATTCATCTCTTTATCAATATAAAGTAATGTGTTTGCATTTATGCGAAATTGAGTGTTTATAGTATTTTCAGTATATAAGACATCAAGGGTATCGAGAAATGCAACAGCCCTGTTTGAAATAAAATCACGTAATGTTACTTCTAAAATATTTGTATAATCGGGGTTTTTAACTGCGATGGAACTTCTGAAAGTACTTACAAGTGATGATATATTGTGAATACGAAATTCATATTTTATGGGTTTTAAATTATTTACAGAAACAGGGTCAAGGTCCATATTGCTTGAAACATGAAGCTTCATATCACTGTTGATAAAATCATCTCCAAAACTCCCATCTTGAGAATATGTATCTTCTCCCTTTAAATAACTAATTCTAAAATGATGGGTATCGATTATGCTAAAATCTATTTCTTTTTCATAAAAACCGGAATTCAGATAATAAGGGGTTATTTTAAAGGGCACGGATGAATAAACTTCAGTTTTCCTAAGTCTTCCTTCGATAAAGTATGATACATTAATATTTAATTTGTCAACAACCTTTTTAATAAGATCGTATGACTGAATAACCCTTATTTCATTATAATTATCAACATATCCCTGGTATGAACCAAAAGACCCATAGGAAGGTGTTATTATGCTTTGTGAATTTAATTGGTCATTGCTTTTTAGAAGTAATTGTGTTTGTGCAGCATATATATCTGGTAACCGATAGGCATAAAAATAACCAATAATATATCCAACTGCGGCAAATGAAAGAATTATCCACCAATTTTTAAGGATAGTTTTGGTTACTAATCTTATTTCAGGAGAATCTAAAATAGAACCACTACTTTTTCCAGGAGGCACAACGGAAGGTTCTTCCATTAATTGATAAATTCTGCAGTTAAGTTATAAGTATCTGGTAAGTGCACAAATGGGATGTTGAAGTAATCAGGAAAAAATATTTTTCTTTTTATAAAGGATATAAATACCATAAACGAACCCGGCAATTACAAGTACTATAATTCCGCTGTTAACAGGAACACTACAAGGAGGTGGCCAGCATGGAGGAGGAGGGGGAGATCCCTGTGAAAACACATCGGATGATATGCCTAAGGCAAATAAAAACGATAGACCCTTTAAAATGTTACTTTTCATAATGATTGAAAAAAGTATTTCAAAATTAGCTAATTTATCTTAACGATACAGTTTTTTAATAACAATGCCACTGGCAGTCTGTACTTTTATTATATACAAATGGCCTTGTGCGAGGTTTACAATAAGCTCGTTGTTATAAGCAGTAGTATTCACATCATTCATAACCTTTTGGCCCAGAACGTTATAAACAGATATTACTGCATTGCTTTCCTGAGGTAAGTTAAAACTTACCCTGGCACCTTGTTCTGAAGATGATATACTAACATTGCTTGAAAGATTGCTATTGCCTGAAATTGAGGTGTTGCAATTTTCTTCCTGTTTCAGCTTAGTAAATTGCACTGCAAAATTCCTGATCCCTCCTTGTTCCGAAACGTTGAATGTGTATGTCGGATTTGTATTAAAGTTATTTAATACAGCCCCTGTCGCCTGATCAATTAAGTTAACACACTGATATGAAGAAATATTATCGAGCCCATTAACAGTAATAGTATGATTAGTCCGAATCTGTGCAACTGCAACTAATGGTATTGTTTGTAGCACTTCATTATCAGGCAGGCTATATACTGATAAATTATATCCATCAGGGCTTGCTGTGTAAAGCATTGGTGCACCTTCGGTTATATCTGTAATTAATGGCATGTCGTTACCGAATTTATATGTTTTTGTATAATTATTCCCAAACAATATAGTTGCATTGCTCGACAAAGTGTTAGAATCATTTGACAGAACAAAAGTGATAGCATTAGGTTCATCTGAAACTGCTACTAAATCCTTTTCAGGTGTTAGCATTGAAGCATCTACAGCAGTTTTTTGATTTTCTTTAAAGTTTATTGTTGCTGCGCCTGATGCAATAACCATGAAGCCCTGACCCATAGGTATACTACCAGCTGCATAATAGGTCCATGTACCATTAGCCAGTCTTAAGCCGAAAGTTCCACCAAGCGAAGGATTAGCGCTCTGGAAGGTTGCCCAGTCAATTGGTGAGCAGAAGGGATTACCCAAGAGGTTATATCCATTTCCATCAGCTGGGCCACTATTGGTAACGCCAATTGAAATTCCTGCCACAGGTGCAATTGAAGGTATTCCATGCGTTAAATAAGTAAATGGATTTGACATAGTAGTTAAACTTGTACCCAACCATAAATATATACCCTGACCTGGTGTAACCATATAGGTATTACCTGGAGAAGCATAATTTGTG
>Ga0193728_1001851_pt1 | contig 10921 bp, 3 predicted proteins | sample U1c1metaG_FD_143037 | JGI IMG/M metagenome (GOLD analysis project Ga0193728, IMG submission 143037) | Soil microbial communities from a riparian zone of the East river system, Colorado, United States - U1c1 | ecosystem: Environmental > Terrestrial > Soil > Riparian zone | place: USA: East River... | reverse complement strand
AGCTCCGCGTGTAAAATCGGATACGCAGCTCTGTGCTCTTTTAGGTTCTTGTAAATTAAATATACTATAGTTCTGGCTACTTCTAGGTGCCTAGTAATGATATTTTTAGGTAATATATAGCCAAAGTAGTTGCTCTTGATACTTTAGATAATATAGGCGGGAGCACGTGGGTATATGACGGCGGCGGTAAGGAACGGCAAAATTGGGCTTATAACACTATATAATTAGTAAATACTACCTAACTAGGTAATATTTAGGCTTACTAAAGGCTTCGTTGCTGCTATATAGGTGGTAAGCTTTAAATTAGTCGAATTCGATTTTATTTTTAGTAGGCGCCAAGCCCTAGAAAAATCCGGGTTAATCTATAAGCAAGAATATCTACTAAGCGATACTAAATAAGGAAAGGAAACCAGCTACGTGTACCGCGTGGCGCTTATAACGGTAGTCCTGTTATAGTATAGTAGTCAAGTTACGGAAGAAAGTTCTTAGCTTAATTTAAAGCTTAATATATACTAAGTAGATACTTAAAATAATAGCTACTAATTTCCCCGCACGTAGACCGACCTACGTGCTCTCTCACTTATACTGATCTAATTAAAGCCTTACGTAGCAGTGCTGAGAATTACGTATTTATAGCGGGATCGTGTCTAAATTTACGTGGAGTAGGCTAATAGCTGTACACCCGTAATTTCGCGTGCGCAGCCGCTTATTTTCCTAATTAGGAAGGTATAAAGTTTAAGGAGGAGATAAACTAGAAGATAATTTAGAATATATATAAGTACTATATAAAGCGTCTACACGATTATAAGAGACGTAAATGGTAAGAGTGGGACGAGTAATGCAAATCCTTGGGGTCTTACCCCGCATTTATCCTATATAAGGATATTAATTATACCTAGTTATTTAATTTAAGACGCTAATATTGGTTTATCTTAGGGTTATAGATAGACTTTAATATAACTAAGTATAAAGAACGGCTTAAAATATAAAATAAGCAGGTAATTTAAAGTAAGGTTTGCAAGTTCTAATAAATCTAACTATCATATTAAAGAGATTATCTTAGGATTATAGAAATCCGCCTGGCTAAAGCTTATAAAACCAATTCTTAGTACTAGCTATACTATTAGTTCGATTTATACTCCTTATCGTTTATAGGCAGGCTAATAAACGTAAGCAATTAATATAAAAATTTGTTATAGTACTAACTCTTCGTAATGTAGAAGTATTTCTTCTTCCTCTTTAATTGGCAGACTAAAAAAAAGGTAAGAAGTAAATCTAAGAGGCTCTTTTATATCACTTACTCTTTATAATAAGGTAGTACTTATTCTCCTGGTACTAACGTGGAGCCGCCATCTTTATTTGCCTAAGTAAAGACATATCTAATAAGTCGCTTCTATTAGAAAGTCCTCGACAATAGGATTATAATATACATTTTTATCTCTCCTTTTAGTAGCACCCCTATACTTTATAGCTTTAATTAGCGCCTTAGATGTTATTTTTAGAAGGGTTCTAATAAGTTAATATCTTATCTAAATTTAATTTTGTTTTAAAAGCCTACTTAGAGGGGTTAAACTTACGCGCCTAGGTAGCTACCTAGCTAAAAAGCTATATAATTTACGTAGTACTATGTGAATTAAGTAACTATAAAAATAATATGTTAGTTATCGTTAAAACTATTCCTATCCCTCGGTCCATATAGCTGCTAAGGATTTTTATTCTACCGAAATTATTTCAATATATGCGGGCTAACTATCTTAGACTAATTAGTAAGGGAGTTAGTTACAAAGACGAACTGCTAATTATTCTATATGCGAAGGATAGGTTGGTATAGAGCTAGATTCTAAAGGTTTTTAAAGAAAAGATAGGAAAAACTTTAAAAGAGCGTGGACTTCGGAGCCGGTACCGAAGGCTTCTATAAAAGTATTATGTTCTTAAAAGGCGGATAGTAAGTAAAGACAGAACTAAATGCTTTCTTATTTATTAATTAATACTTAAAAGTATTCCTCTAGATAGAAGAAGAGTAAAGAGGCAGGGTAGATGTAGTAGACTATGTATAGTATGTCACCGGCCAAGATCCGGGCAGTAATACTTGGCAGTAACTTTACTGCCCAAATCTCTTGCTAAGTTTCATTCTGGCGGTGTAAAATCAGTGGCTTAGAGCTTGTTTTTAGTGTTATGGATTAATCGATCGGTATAGAGCCGTTGCATTGTAATAAAGCCATATCTTAAGCAATCTATATCGTGATCCTTGGTATAGTGTTGTATATGGAAATATAAGTTCTATAATTGCTTTAAATTTGGAGCCAGCCTAACAAGATTTAGGGTTGCTTAGTCACTGCAGGAAAGTCATAATACTTGGCGTAGTGTTGAACTTGGGGGAACGTAATCTAACTGCCCCCTACTAATATTACTAATATTAATAGTAGAGCCTAATTAAGTTGCAGAGGACTCCTTTATATATATATTAAGTATAGTATAAGGTAACAGCTTTAATAAAGCAAGGCAGTGGATTATAAATAAGCACTATTGGTTAGGAACGGTCGCATTTGCTAGAGTCGCCAAACGTAGTCGAATGGCCACGTATACCTGCTCGGCCTTAGATAGAATAATTAAGTGTATGATTGGAACTGTCTTGCTAGTGTTATTGTTTCTTAAACAAGTTGAATAGCAGCCTACACCACCGTAATCGCGTTCTTATTTTTTAGCTTCTTGTAAGCCTTCTATTTGACTAACTGAGTTTCCTAAGGCGTGGCGGTAGGAGTAACTGTAGGAGCGTCTATTTTGGATAAGAATCTTAGTATAGAGCGTAGGGAGCCATTGCTATATATATAGAGCTTGGGTAGCGATTAAGCGGTGTTAATTAATAAATCTTGGCGGTAATAAAAGTACGTACACCTCCGTTTTACTGTGTGGCAGCCTACGGGGCATACTAGGGTAGGGGGTATTGGTGAATATTGTATTTATATAGCTTTTACAAGTAAAATAGGTGCCTAAGTAGTGCCTTGGCTACCTTAACCGCCTGCTAAGCCGCCACTAATTAAAAGATTTAGGCAGTAAAGTTACTGCTAAGTGTTACTGCCCGGATCTTAGCCGCCCTAAAACTATATAAAGGGCAAAAAGAGATTTTCTTAGCTCTTCTTAATTGTCTATAAAATGAGCATAAATTGTAAGAAAGAGGTAATTATTTAGGGATATCTAGATATTAATTGAGATATAAATCTAAGTAAGGGCTGACTATAGCTTCTTTTATATAATATCCTTCTAGTTTATAAATAATTCCTTAATATATAAAACAACTGTTATAGGCGCTGTTGGAAGGATACTAGACTTAATTAATTCTGGATTTAAGGCTCTATAGAAAATATAGAATTCCGGCCATTATACTGCACTAAAGGGGAGGTTTCGTATAATAATTAAATTTATAAGTGCCTGGTTTAGAATATCCTTATTTAGGGTCTTCTTTAGGACTATAGATTTAATCTTAGTTATATAAACGTCTAACTCTATTACTTTAGTATAGAGTTTAGTAAGCCGTTAATGTGCTTCTCCTTTTGTATAATTTCCCCAAGTATTATACTTAATTTAATACTTGCTAGAAAGGTGGTTCTAAAGGTTAGTTGTTAAGGGATAACCGTTCTCTTCTATTTTGTCTGGATAGATCCTACAGTAGTATAATAACCGCCCGTTCTTTCTCTTTAGTTTATCCTTATATAGGTTATAGCAATATTTATAGACTAGAGATGTCTTTTTACGAGAACTCTAAGTCTTTAAGGACGTAATTAATAGAGTAAGAAGAGATAAATCTAAGTTAGAAGCTATATTATACGAATAGAACCTAAAAAGCAAGGATATTAGTATTAGAATTTTGGTATAGGAATGCTAAGAATAATCGCGATTATAATTGGATTATCGCGATTCTAGGAATTCTTATTAATATGATTATAATTGGATCTAATCGCGATAAGATTAATCATTAAGAGCCCTAATACGACACCTTTCTATAATTATAGTATGCGGTATAAGATAGGCTGGTCTAGGTGATTTTTAAAGAAAGTCGTCCTACTACCGTCAATTGCGGTAAAGAAAACGTTGCTTTAATACCCTACCTATAGAAGTTCTGCTATAGATACAGTTTTAGATTTCTTTAAGAATTCCTTAGCGCTATCGGTCTATTGGTCTAAATGAATAGGTATTAAGGAGCCTGTATTTAGAAAACTAGATAAGGGCTTAATAAGCTTAATTAATATTAAACTAATAGCTCTAATATTATCTGCTTTGTCAAGGCTATGTAATATACTATCGCTAATATTTACTTCTCTAGGTTTAGTCTAAGCTTTAGAGTATTATATAGAAATATACTAAGCCTAATATCTCCTATTCGTAAGATAAGGACATTTTTTATACTTAGAAAACCGTACTAAATATATAACTTATTGTGAATAAAACAAACTCTAGTTAAAACCTAAACTACTTATAAGTTAAAGAATATAAAGGGCCTTTAAAACTTACTTCTTTACAAATTATAGCTAGCTCGTAATCTCTAAAGGTAATTAATAGGCTTGCTCGAATTTCTCTTAGCATTATATTAATATATAAATACTTATAAATTAAGTAAAGATCCTAGGAGATAAAAGCTTCTTTAAGGGAAATAATATTTAGGTGTTTTACTAGTATAAGCGTAATCTAGTTCCGGCTTTGGTGCATTATAGGTCTCTATTTAATTACAACTGCTATAAATTTAGAGTTATTCTTATACGTAATTATACACAGGCCTGCCTAGTCTTTATTAAGTATCTTATAGTACTTTAGCTAAGGGGATTCATTCTATAGAATTAAGGCCTTTAGCTAGGGCAAAGCTAGAAACAAACTTCTAGAGTTAATAGCAATAGGAAGTTTAGGTGGAATATTTCCTCTGGTAAGAAAAGATCGTTTTAGAGGTCTGGGTTAATAGGTCTTATTAATTAAAAGCCTAGGGAATAATATAGCTCTGCTACCTAAAGCTATATTCTATTATATATCTATAAATAGAGCGTAAAGACAGGACATTTTATATTAATTGTGTCTATCTAATTATAGAACGCAGATATAAATAACTATACCTACCGCTACCGTTTTAACAGTGGCCATATAGCCTTATAATCTTTACGCTTATGGTGTTAAAGCCTAGTTATATCGTATTTAGAATAAAAAAAAGCTCTAGGAATATAATGGTCTGCAGTCCTAAACTAAGTATTAAGCCTCTGTTGTTTTATAAACCACTCTACGCTATATAGGAAGCCGCTAAGTTTTCAATAGTTTAGCTCGTCTATCCTTAGGGAAAGAGTAATTGTATTACGTGGGTGTCTAATATAGAAAACAATCTGTTTACTATATCGTTGGCACTATAAGTAGATATCTTCTTCTCCTTTAAAAACTACTAAAAGGCCTCTCTTACTAGTTATCTTACTAGTAAACTCTAGGGGAGATAAGAACAGCTTAGCTAGGGTATATATAATAGTATAACTGTTATTTTGGTAATATATAACTCCTTCGCATCTATAGAACCCATTCTTATAATATAGTAAGTAGTCTAACTCTAGATAGAACGAAGATATAAGCAATGCTGAGACTACTCCTTCCCGTTTAGACTTTCCTAAGGGTTAGAATTAAACTGCTCTTTAGAGGTTATCTATTTGTGTGATATTATTAAGCCTAGGTACTTATCCTACTTTAATATTTAATTGGAAGTAATCTTGCCTTAAACTTCTATTGAGACTATTATATATATCTTGCTATTGTTTTTAACTATCTATATAGGAAGAAAGTGAGTTATAGATACTTTTTACCCCCTAGGGCAGAAATTGGGATAGGAATTAGTATAGGAATTGGGATGTTGTATTTGGCTAAGGATCCGATATTATAGTCCCTAGAGAAAGGACTATATTAGGAGATTATTTAGGCTAGATATAATTGCTTTCCTATAAACTAATTCTGATTAGATTGTTATATAGTAGTGCACCGTCTAAGTAAGGGCTACTTTCTAGATCTACTTAGGAAAACAAACTTATATAGTTAGCTTAAATATATTACTAAGCGCTAAATCTTATATTGGAGCGGCTAAGGTAGCTCTTACTCTATAAAAGGGTTAGTATAAGCTTTAAGTATTCTTAGAAATACTTACGCTTCCTATATATTAATTTCTCTTTCCCGCTTATATCCTTTACTTTAATTAGGATTCTATATTTAATAAAGAAGTAAAAAAAGGGAATATAGTGTACCAAAACCTATTTTATATATATTATAATTTGCAAAGATATATACCTAATTAGTTAAAATTGAAGTAGTAATAACTGCTACCTTTTTACCTAATAGCTGTAGGTTTCTAAACATTTATCGATTACCAAATACCTCCTTTAGTAAGGATTCTAGAGTAATTGTATTATAGTAGCTGTTAGACCTCTAAGCCTTAATAAGCTTTTTAATATTACCAAAAATAGATTTCTTTTCCTTTTACTTTGTAAAAAATCTCCTTATAATAGATTTAAATTTCTTACTGTACTATATAATGTCCTATAAGTAGAGACCTATACTAAGAATAATTAATCCTCCTAGTAATTTAGTTATTATTCTGCTTAAATTAAGTGTATCTTATTCTTACTAGAGCTTATACCTACAGTTAAATTAAAGAAATCTTACAATTTGTATTTGGAACCTAGAGTCTTCTATAAGAGGATAAGGAACTCTAGAGGAACTACCCCCCTTATCCCGCCGCCATTAATACTAAGAATTCTAACCCTATAAGTTAGTGGTTTAATTAGTATAGTAAGGGAGCTAGCTCTATAAAGAATATATTCTAATATAGTAAACTTATATTTAGTACCGAGAGCACCTTTCCTAAACGTTTTAACGCAGGTGTTATATACTAAATAACCGTAGTTAAGTATATATTGTGGGATACGCATAAGATAGTAAAGGCACGTTTTACTGGACTTTAAAGTCGACTAGATAATTCTAGTAGATTAAGCTATACTTATATGCGACTCTATAGAGGACGCATCATCGTTTTCCCTAGTCTATTTTTATAGTTCTCGGAAGTTGTAATAGAACTTCTCCTCTACCTTCTAAAATTACTTTAAGGTAAGCTCTTTAACGTTATAGACTAAATTAAAGGCTTTTAGGCAAGACTGTCTGTATAGCCGCAGGAGAATTTTAGGTGTAAATACTATAATGCCTTTAGTAAAAAAAAAGGCCTATTATTAAGGGGAGCTTATAAGGGGCACTATAAGGATAAGCGTCTAAAAAGAGGCTCGAAGCAATATACGTGGTGATATCTTCATACAATGTAACATATTTAACGCCCATTTGTAAGAAGTTTTGGAGGTGGTTTAGTAACACGCCGTTATAAATTATATACGTTCTTGTGGCCATAACGGGATCAAACGCTTTAGTAATAGTCTATATTGTATGTCTTAAGTAAGCTTAATATAACCCTTTAAGATAGGTAGCTAAGAAAAGCTAATAGGATTGACGGCGAGTATCTTTGGAAAAGTCAATTTCTTTTATAAGCTACTCCTTTAATAGACGAAAGTAGGCTAAGGGCGAGAGCTTCTTGTTAATTAGAAAAACGATAATTAAAGGAAACATCGCCCGGATATAAGAATTTGTACTAATAGTTTATATTACTTATTAATTATAAGTTCTATTACTTATAGAGAATACCAGGATAAGTTTCGGCCGGATATTTTTGGGTAGGTTTAAAAAAATATCCAAAGCGGTCCATCGTATAAGCTGGCCGAGGAGTAGGTCCATACTGTTAAAGTTATTAACAAAAATTACGAGAATACTATACTATAGTAGGATAATACGGGTAAGGGCTACGTTAAGTACTATTTAGGTATTTACGCATAGCTATATAAGCGGATACGTTATTGTTTTATAGCAAGTCGACGGTGTCTATTTTGGCGGAAGTATAACCTTAATATTTCTATTAGCAAAGAATATAGGGTATTCTGCGTATATTGTTGCATTATCTATATATATATTTGCTATACCTCCAGATCAATTTCTTTTAGTATTATTATAGGGGAAAAGAAAACGTAACACCGTATCTTTATTTCCACCCATTTTGCTATAGAAAAAGACTATTAACGGTATCTGTAATTATAGTTTCGGAAGTTTATCTACTAAGTGCTGGAAACGACTAGTATCGCTAATTATAAGGCTATTAGAGCCGGCAATCTATAGCTACGAGACATAATCGCAGAGAGATATACTTACTATAGATAAAGAGAAAACTAGAACATTTAATATATATATAGTAGGGGTAGTAGTTTCAGGTAAAAATAGAAACTACCTATAGTAACAGCATCCTTATTAGGGCCTCTTACCCTCTAAAGGAAACCCTAACAAGCTATAGATAATTTCAATAATAATTACTATAATTTCTATAACAAACAAGGATATTACCGTAGTTCTACTAAAGTCCGCCTAGAAAATCTAGCCGTTAAAGGGCTAGAAGTTCGACCTACTTAAACCGTAGATAACGACCATATATAGTATCTTATCGATATATTTTATATAGAGGGCTACGATAATCTTAATCTAAAGCACTAGGTAAAAGCCTTAATTTATAATAAAGATATTAGTAATATCTTACAGGCGTTAGAGATAATAGTGGAAGAATTTATATAGTATATTAATATGCTAAAGACACTTTCCTATAGAGATAGATTATTTATTTATCTAGAAGGTAGACACTAAATTAAGGCAGTAAAGCAATTTTTTAATGCCAAAGAGAGGTAGTGGGCAGTGGACTTCTATTCTTTTAGTCAGTTCCTAAATAATAACTAAGAAATATCTAACTAGGTATAGATCTCCCTAATACCACAACTTACGCTATTATAAGTCTCGTAATAATAGATAGTATAATATTTAGATTAATCGGCTTCTACTAAGTAAGAGAAAAGATATATAAATATTAACTAAAAGGAAGGATAAGTTATTAAGGCGAGCTTTTGATAATCTAATAAAGTTTATTAGTCTCTAGGCAACGTTTAAAATAGGAACCTTATACCGTATCCTAACAATGAAATGCGATAAGGTATTAGGTATTTCCTATATAGCTAGACGCTAGCTAATCTATATTAGGAGCTTATCCATTATCTAGAATATATTTAAATAACTTAGTTAGAGATCCTTAGAGAACTTTACCCGTATTATCTAGACTTAAGAACTATTTATATAATACAACTACTAGCTCCTATATACTTAAACTATAACTAGAAAGAGATTAAATTACAAATAAAAAACAGTTAGTTATTTCCTATAGTAAGAGATAGACACAATAGAAGAGGAATATACTAACGCGCTATAAATATCAAGGGACGCATTCCTTTACTCCTATCGTTTATAGAAAATACTAAGTATCTAGAGGCTCTAGTAAAGGCTTTAAAGTCCCTATTTCCTATAAATATTAATAAAACTCTCTAGTCTAGTATATATAAAAGCTATTTACGTAACGCTAGGGTAAAAATTAAGCTTGCCGAAGGCTCTTTTTACACTATTGAAGTATCTTAAACTATTGCATTTTCTATTATATATAAAACGATATAGCTAGCTACTATGCGTTACTCTCCGCCGTTAACTAGAATCCCCTACCTTAAGGATAAAGGAGAGTCGAAACTAAAGGCAATTATTAGCGAACGTGTATAGTCTCTATTTACCAGTCTTGCATCTAAGCTAGGTTATACGTCGCTAAAGATAATTAAGCTTTAAAGAGAGAGTCCTAACTAGTAGCTAGTTCATTATTTTCTTAAAAACCACTTCCTAGAAAGGCGCTATTATATTAAACTATAAATTAAGATTATTAAATAAAAAATTTGCGATGCTATAAAGGATATTATAGCTCGTAGTATATAAAAACCCCTTCCGTCGCTTACCTAAGATATATAGAAGTACCCCATAACTTACCTTTATGGACGTCCTTTCAATAAATCTTATTAAATTGACTAAGAATATCTTTATTTAAGATATATCTATAGGCTAGTAGAAAGGGAGCTAGAGTTATATATTAGCTTATTTACAGTTAAAAGAGATATTTATTTCTCCTTCTTTAGCTACCTAATAGTAGAGGTAGAATTTCTCGTATTATTCTTAGAACTTTCCGGTAATACCAATATAAGTACATTTTCCCTATCGTATTTATCCTTTAAAGTCTCCAATACTTTCTCCAATTTATTATCTACCTTTAGCTTACCCTAGCTTAGCTTACCTAACTTAGGCAAACTAGAGCACGTACTAGAGCTAGAGCTAGAGCTAGAGCTAGAGCTAGAGCTAGAGCAAGAGCAAGAGCAGGTACTAGAGCAAGAGTAAGAGTAAGAGTAGGTGCTAGAGCAAGAGCAAGAGTAAGAGTAGGTGCTAGAGCAAGAGCAAGAGTAAGAGTAGGTGCTAGAGTAAGAGTAAGAGTAAGAGTAGGTGCTAGAGTAAGAGTAAGAGCAAGAGTAGGTGCTAGAGCAAGAGTAAGAGCAAGAGCAGGTACTAGAGCAAGAGCAAGAGTAAGAGTAGGTGCTAGAGCAAGAGTAAGAGTAAGAGCAGGTGCTGGGGCCGTAGTAGGGGCGGGTACTAGACTAACTAGGGTTATTATCGCGGCGGCCAGGATACCCTTTAGAGATATAGGATATTACTAATCTACTTGGATAAGAAGTAACCTATAGGCCTTTCCCGTTCCTATAACTAGATTAATAGAATAATCTAGTAAAAGCTATCCAGCTATTTCCTATTATTTTCTATTTATAGGAGAGAAATATTTATCTTTTCCTAAATAATAAAGGTATAAGAAATATAGCGCTTCCTCGTATACTTTCCGCGCTTAATTATAAATATTTCTTTACCTTAATAAAAAGGAATAGAGTTAGTACTATAGATACTAGAATGATATATACGC
>Ga0193728_1001850_pt1 | contig 10924 bp, 10 predicted proteins | sample U1c1metaG_FD_143037 | JGI IMG/M metagenome (GOLD analysis project Ga0193728, IMG submission 143037) | Soil microbial communities from a riparian zone of the East river system, Colorado, United States - U1c1 | ecosystem: Environmental > Terrestrial > Soil > Riparian zone | place: USA: East River... | reverse complement strand
GCGCGCGTGATGCCCCGAGAGCAAGATCTCCGGTACGCGCCAACCGCGATGCTCAGCCGGGCGCGTGTAGTGCGGATACTCCGGCTCGCCGTCGAGCGCGACGCTGAAGGACTCCTCGTGCGCCGAGCGCTCGTCGCCGAGCGCGCCCGGCAGCTTGCGCAGGACGGCATCGCAGACGACCATCGCCGCGAGCTCTCCGCCTGAGAGCACGTAGCGGCCGATCGAGAGCGTCTCGCTGCAGAAGTGCTCGACGATGCGCTCGTCAAAGCCCTCATAGCGCCCGCACAGCAGCGTCAGCTCGGGCTCGGTCGCAAGCTCGTTGACGAGCGAGTCATCGAGCGCGCGCCCGCCCGGCGTCAGCGCGATAATCCTTCGCCTGCGCGGGAGCTCGATCGGGTCAAGCGCGTAGCGCGCGCGTAGCGCCGCTTCGACGACGTCGACGCGCAGCACCATGCCGGCGCCGCCGCCGAACGGCGTGTCGTCGACCTGCGCGCCGCTCAGCGCAGAGTGCTCGCGATAGTTGAGGAAGTCGAGCTGCGAGCCGCCGGCGACTGCGTTGGCGACGTGGCGCTGGCGCGAGAACCACTCAAACCACTCCGGAAAGAGCGTGAAGACGTCGATCTTCACGAGCTCTCCGGCGGTAGGTCGAGGAAGCCGGCGTTGACTTCGATCGTCTGCGCAGCCGTGTCGATTTCGCGGATCGCGTCTCTGACCATCGGCACGAGGAGCGGCGCGGAGCTCTGATCGCTACGCACTTCAAGCACCTCGCACGATGGCAGCTCGATCATCCGCTCGACGACGCCCAACCGCCGCTCGCCGTCGCGCACGATGCAGCCGGCGAGCTCATGCGCCCACCACTCGCCCTCGCCGAGCTGTGGCGCCTGCGCCGAGGCGACCGTCAACTGCGCCCCGCGCAGCGCCTCGACGGCCGTCCGGTCAGAGACCCCCTGCAGGCGGATGATCGGACGGCGATCGGTGCCTGCCCGACGGACGATCTCAGCCGCGCGCCCGTCGACGGTCACGCTCGCGCCGAGCAGCAGCAACCTGGGAACTGGGCCGGTCACGTAGAAGCTGCCATCCAAACCGTGTGCGCGGCCGACGCGACCGGCCGGCAGCTCGACAGGCGTCGCGTCGCTCATCGCGAGACGTTCAGACGAGGCCGTGGAGGCGGCTTAATCGACGATGTCGACGAGCACATGACAGCCCTCGCCGGTCGCTGCGGCTTTGACGACCGTGCGCAGCGCGTGCGCGGTCCTGCCGCCACGACCAATCACGCGGCCGTAGTCCTCTGTGCCAACGGACAGCTCGAGCACGATCGTGCCGCGATCGCCGTCGAACTGTTCGACGGTGACCTCTTCGGGCTCGTCGACGAGGCCTTCGGCGAGGTATTCGAGCAGACGCCGCGGTACTTCGCTTGCCTGCGCGGAGCTCGTTTCGCTGCGATCGCTCATCTCGGCCCCGGGAAGACGTCCAGCTGCTCGCTGCTCAGCGGGCGCCCGACTCGATGCCCTGTGTGCGCAGCAGCTTGCGCACCGTCTCCGACGGTTGTGCGCCGCGGGCGAGCCAGCTGCGGGCGCGCTCCTCGTCGAGCACGATCGTCGACGGATCGGTCTGCGCGTTGTAGTGGCCGATCGTCTCGATCACGCGGCCGTCGCGCGGCGAGCGCTGATCGGCGACGACGACACGCCAGATCGGGTCCTTCTTGCCGCCCACCCGCGTGAGCCTAAGCCTTACCGACACTTTTTCCTCTCTGCTGAATACGAGCACCTGCGAAGTTTGCGAAGCAGAGCTTAGACGGTGCGCGGGATCGAGGCCGAATCGGCATGTCGATCATTGCCGGGAGGGCGTCGTTGGCCAAGCGAGGCAAGGACGCAGGGAACGTGGCGTGCGCTAGCACGCGAGTGACCGAGGACGCAGCATCGCGCCGGCCAACGGCGTCCTCAGCGTGCGCCGCGCATCAGTGCGCCGATATCGGGCATCTTGCCGCGACCGACCTGACGCATGATTTTGCGCGTTTGGCCGAACTGCTTGATCAGGCGACTGACGGCTTGAACGTTCGTTCCCGAGCCGCGCGCGATGCGCAGCCGCCGCGATCCCTTGATCAGCTCCGGACGGCGACGCTCCTCAGGGGTCATCGAGAGGATGATCGCCTGGATCCGGTCGAGCTCGCGCTCGTCGACCTTCATGTTCTGCAGCTGGTGACCGGCGAGCCCTGGGATCATCCCGAGCAGGTTCGTCAACGGTCCCATTTTGCGGATGCTCTTCAGCTGGCCGAGGAAGTCGTCGAGGTCGAACTCGTTGCGGCGCAACTTGCGCTCGAGCGCGACCGCATCGTCCTGGTCGAACTGGCGCTCGGCCTGCTCGATCAGGCTCATCACGTCGCCCATGCCGAGGATCCGCTGCGCCATCCGGTCGGGGTGGAAGCGCTCGAACTGCTCGAGCTTCTCGCCCGTCGAGGCGAACAGAATCGGCTTGCCGGTGACGGCCTTGACCGACAGCGCCGCGCCACCGCGCGCGTCGCCGTCGAGCTTGCTCATCACGACGCCGTCGAACTGCACGGCCTCGGCGAACTGCTCGGCGACGTTGACCGCATCCTGACCGGTCATCGCGTCGACGACGAGCAGCACGCTGTGCGGTTTGACGGCGTCGCGCACGCGAACGAGCTCGCTCATCAGCTCCTGATCGACGTGCAGGCGACCGGCCGTATCGACGATCAGCACGTCCTTGCCGTCCTCGCGGGCACGGTCGAGCGCCCACTTGGCGATCTCGACCGGATCGCGATCGGTGCCCTGCTCGTAGGCCTCCGCGCCGGCCTGCGCGGCAACTTTGACGAGCTGCTCGACGGCCGCCGGGCGATAGACGTCACAGGCAGCTACGGCGACCGTCGAGGAGTGCTCTTCGCGCAGATAGCGCGCGAGCTTCGCCGTCGCCGTCGTCTTGCCTGAGCCCTGTAGCCCCGCCATCAGGATCACCGTCGGAGGTTTCGGCGAGAAGCCCAGCCCGGCCGAGGCGCCGCCCATCAGCGTCGTCAGCTGCTCGCCGACGAGCTTGACGACCTGCTGGCCCGGATTCAGGCCGCCGACGACGTCGGCGCCCATGCAACGCTCCTTCAGCTCAGCTGTGAACTGGCGTACGACCTTGAAGTTGACGTCCGCCTCGAGCAGCGCGAGGCGGATCTCGCGCATCGCCGCGTCGATGTCCTGCTCGGTCAGCGTGCCGCGATTGCGGACGTCCGTGAGCGTCGCCTGGAGCTTCTCGCCGAGTGAGTCGAACATCGCCTAGCCGTCTGTCGGGCGATGCGGCGGAGCCGGTGGTGCAGGCGCGTCTGGGGCCTTCGGCGCATCCAGCGCGCCTGCGCCGCGCGCAAGCGCCTCGCCGATCCCGCCGAACGCCTGCGCGAACTCGGACGGCACGACGAACACCTTGTTCGAGTCGCCTTCGGCGAGCTGCGGCAGCATCTGCAGGTATTCGTAGCTGAGCAGCTCGCGATTCGGTTTGCCCTCGTGGATCGCGCTGAACACCGTGTCGATCGCCTTCGCTTCGCCCTCCGCGCGGAGGATCGCAGCCTGGCGCTCGCCCTCGGCGTCGAGGATTGCCGCCTGCTGTGCGCCTTCGGCCGTCAGCACAGCCGCCGTCTTCGCGCCCTCGGCGGTAAGGATCTGTGACTGCTTCTCGCCTTCGGCCGTGAGGATCGCCGCACGCCGGTCGCGCTCGGCGCGCATCTGCTTCTCCATCGCACTGCGGATGTCCGGTGGCGGATCGACCGACTTGATCTCAACGCGGTTGATCCTGATGCCCCACTTGCCAGTCGCCTCGTCGAGCACGACGCGGAGCTCGGTGTTGACGTTCTCGCGCGCCGTCAGCGTCTTCTCGAGCGTCAGGCCGCCGATCACGTTACGCAGCGTCGTCACGGTCAGCTGCTCGATCGCCTGCAGCGGGTTGGCGATTTCATACGAGGCCGAGCGCGGGTCGGTGATCGTGAAGTAGAGGACCGTCTCGATCCCGACGACGACGTTGTCTTCGGTGATCACCGACTGCGGCGAGAAGTTGACGACCTGCTCGCGCAAGTCGACGAGCGGCTTCACGCGATCGATGAACGGTGTGATGATCGTCAGCCCCGGCTCGAGCGTGCGGCTGTAGCGACCGAGCCGCTCGACGACGCCGGCGCGTGCCTGCGGGATCACGCGGATCGTCCGCGCTGCAACGACGAGCACGAAGACGACAACGACGATGAGAACGATCAGAGCGACCATGAATGGTTCCTTTCTAGTGCATCACGAGGGCGGTGGCGCCCCGTATCTCGACGACCTCGACGCGCTCGCCCGCTGGGATCACCTCGTGTTCGTCATAGCTGCGCGCCGTCCAGACCTCGCCGCCGTCGATCTTCACGCTGCCCATGCCCTCGTCGTTGGCGATCCGCTCCATCACGATCGCCGGGCGGCCGATCAGCGCCGCGGCGCCCGTGCGAATCGACGGTGGCAGCCGTCGGTGGCGTTGCGCGACCGGCCGCAGCGTCGCGAAGACGATGCCGGACACGGCGAGGAAGACGATCGCCGACAGCAAGGCGCTGACCCCGAGCAGACCGACGACCGCGGCGAGTCCGGCGCCGACTGCAAACGGCGCCAGATAGAAGCCGCCCTGGTGCATCTCCCCGATGCCAAGGACGCAGGCCGCGACGAGCCAGATGATCCAAACGTCCATGTGTTCAGGTTATCCCTCTGCGAGCGCCACGTGGCCGCTCAGAGCGCGCGCTCACTCTGCTGCGATCAGCGCACGCGCGAACTCGTCGGCGTCAAACGGGCGCAGATCCTCGACCGTCTCGCCGACGCCGATCAGCTTGACCGGCAGCTGCAGCTCGCGCGCGATCGCCAGCGCGATCCCGCCGCGCGCCGTTCCGTCGAGCTTCGTCAGCACGATGCCGCTGACCTCGGCCGATTGTGCGAACAGCTTTGCTTGACGCAATCCGTTCTGACCGGTCGTCGCGTCGATCGTCAACAGCGTCTCGTGCGGCGCTCCCTCGAGCTGGCGCGCGATCACGCGGCGTACCTTCGCGAGCTCGCCCATCAGGTCATCCTGTGTGTGCAGTCGACCGGCCGTGTCGATGATCACGACGTCGACGCCCTTTGCGCCGGCCTGCGCGATTGCCTCAAACGCGACCGCACCCGGATCGGAGCCGGGCGCGCCGGTGACGATCTCGCATTCGGCCCGCTCGGCCCAGCCTTCGAGCTGCTCGCTCGCGGCCGCGCGGAATGTGTCGGCGGCGCCGAGCAGCACTGTGCGGCCGAGCTCTTGGCGCAGATGCCAGGCGAGCTTGCCGATCGTCGTCGTCTTGCCCGTGCCGTTGACGCCGACGGCCATGATCACCGTCGGGCGGCTGCGGATGTCGATCCGCCCATCGCCGACACGCGTCGTCTCGGCGAGCAGGCCGATCAGCCGCTCGCTTAGCGCCTCGCCGCCTTCGAGCTTGCCCTCCGCCGCTTCACCCTCGAGCGTAGCGACGACGGTTGCAGTCGTGCTCGCGCCGACGTCGGCCATGATCAGCGCCTCCTCGAGCCGTTCCCAGGTGTGCTCGTCGAGCACGCCGAACAGCGTCGCCTGGATCTCCGAGCCGAGCGCCTGGCGCGTCTTGGCCATGCTCTCGCGCAGCCGCCGCAACAGCCCCCCGCGTTTACGCGTCTCTTCACCCGCCGCACGATCGCCGCCCGCGACCCCTCCGCCGTCACCGCCGGAGCCTTCGACGATGAACAGATCGCTCCAGTCGCGCGCCACAGGGCGGCGAACATATCAGGCGACTTCGGCCACCTCTGGCGCCTGTGCCGACTCTCCCGGCAAGCGCCGCGAGAGCACCTTTGAAACGCCATCGCCACCCATCGAGACGCCGAACAGCCAATCGGCCGCCTCCATCGTGCGCTTCTGATGGGTGATCACGATGAACTGCGCGCGGTCGGCGTAGCGGCGCAGCAGCGCGAGGAAGCGATCGAGGTTGAGGTCATCGAGCGCCGCCTCGACCTCGTCGAGGATGTAGAAAGGGCACGGACGAGCAAGGAACACAGCAAACAGGAACGCGAGCGCCGTCATCGACTTCTCACCGCCCGAGAGCAGCGACAGCCGCTTGCTCGACTTGCCCGCCGGCGTGATCTCGATCTCAACGCCGAGCTGACCGATCTCCGAGCTGTCCTGCTCGCGCAGCTCCTCGCGTTCGGCCTCGGCCTCGGCGGCCGCCTCGCCAGCAGCCTCGCCGCCGTCGGCGGCCGCCGCGCCGCCGACAAGCTGCGCCTCGCCGGACTTCTTGCTCTGCTCTGCGAGTGACTGCCCGCCGAGCACGGTGCGCGGCGGTTGCTCTTCGGCAACGAGCCGCAGCCGCCCGGAGCCGCCCGGAAAAACGTCGCCGACGAGCTCCTCGAAGTTGCGCGCGGCCGCCTCGAAAGTCTCCTCGAAGGTCTCCTGGATCTGGCGATCGGTGTCGCGGATCACTGAGCGCAGCTCGCGCAGCGCCGTCTCGAGGTCGGCGCGGCGAGACTCCATCTCCTCGACGTGCTCGACCGCCTCGGCGTACTCCTCCTGCGCCAGCGGGTTGACCGGGCCGAGCTGCTCGCGCCGGCGCGAAAGCCGCTCGACGCGGCTGTCAAGCGAAGCGATCTCCTCCTCGCCGAGACGCGCAGCGGGCTCCTGCTCGCTCGGCGGCTGCTCGGCGCCTGGCGCCAGCAACCCGAGGCGCTCGGTGACCGTCTTCAGCTCGAGCTCGGCCTCGCCGGCCTGGTCGCGTAGGCGCTGCGCTGCGACCTCGGCTGCGGTGACCGTCTCGCCGGCAGCACGCAGCGCCGCCTGAAACTCGGCCTCCTTCGCAGCACATGCGCGCAGCTCGCTCGCCATCTGCTCGCCCGCCTGACGATCGGCCGACAGCTCCTGCTCGAGCGCGGAGAAGCGGCTGCGCACCGTCTCGGCGGCGGCGCGGACGGCCGCCGCGAGTCGCTCGGCACGTGGTACGAGCTCGTTGTCGGCCGCGAGCTGCGCGCGCACGCGCGCGATCAGCGCGCGCCGCTGCTCGGCTTCGCGGGCGAGGCGCTCAGACTGCGCGCGCTCGGCAGCGAGCTCACCCTCGAGCTCGGCCTTGCGCACGGCGAGTGGACCCTCAGCCGGGGCCGCTCGGCGCTGCTCGATCAACCACTCGCTACGCCGCACCGCCTCGCCTGCCTCGGTCTGGCGGCGCTCGCATTCGCGCAGCGTGCGCTCGGCCTCCGCGCGCCCCTGCTCGCGCGACTGCACCTCGGCGAGCGCCGCATCCGATGCGCGACGCGCTGCCTGCTCACCCTGCGCCGCCTGCTCGGTGGCAGCGATCAGCCGATCGCGTTCGTTGCGCCGCGCCAGCACACGCTCGGTACCGCCCTCGCTGAGCTGACGCACCTCGCCCCACGCGGCAAACCACACGCGTCCGCTGCGCGTAACGGCGATCCCGGAGAAGTCGCGCGGCACCTGCTCGAGGCGCTCGACGACCCAGGCGTCAACGAGCAGCCTGGCTGCGAGCGCGATCACCTCTGGCGGTCCGCTGACGAGCTCGAGCAGCCGCTGGGCGCCAGGTGGCATCGAGGCGTCGCGCGCCGCCGGGACTGCGCCGCTGCGATCGTCCGCGAACGAAGCCGAAAGCAGCGCCGTGCCTCCATCGGGGCCAGCGCCGTCGAGCAGCGACTCGGCGCCCGCGACGTCCTCGACCAGCGCCGCGTCGAGGCGACCGCCAAGTGCGGCGGCGAGCGCGAGCTCGTAGCCGTCGCCGACCCGCAGTTCCTCGCTGAGCGCCTTCGGCGCGCCGTCCTGGCCGCCTCCCCATGCCCCTGCGTGCCCCCGCAGGAACTGGTTTGCGGCGGCCAGCTCGGCGCCGATCCGCGCCGCCTCGCGCCGCGCCGCCTCGACCGCGCGCTCGGACTCCATCATTTGCTCACGCGCGCTCGCCGCTGCTGTGTCTGCGAGCTCGCGTGCCGACTTCGCCGCGGTAGCCGCCGCCGCGAGCTCCTGCTCCTCCGCGCGCTGGCGCTCGAGCGAGCGCTCGAGCTCGGCGAGCTCGACGCCCAGCTCCTGCTCGCGCCGGCGCTCGATCTCCGCCAGCTCGGCTTCGAGCGCTGCGATGCGCTGCTCGCCAGGCTCGCCGCCGCCGTGCTGGCCGAGCGCGGGCTCGACGCCGCTCAACTCGCTCAACTCCTGGCGCAGGCGCTCGATGCGCCGCGTGAGCGTCTGCGCGCTCGCCTCGACCTGCTCGCTTCTGAGTCCGAGCCGCTCGTGCGCGGAGCGTGCCTCGTAGACACGCTTGGAGAGCACGTCGTGGCGCTCGGCGCGCTCCGATAGCGCGCGCTCGGCCAGTCCACGCCGCTCGATCGTCTGCTCGAGCTTCGTCTCGATCTCGCCTCGCGCCGCTCGCGCGCCGGCCACGCGCGACTCGGCCTCGATTAGCCCGACGCGGCAGCCCGCCGCGGCATCCCTGGCCAGCTCCCAGCGCGCCTGCAGGATCTGGCGCTCGAGGCGCTCGTGTAGCTCGGCGGCTTCCGCCTGGCGCTTTAGTGGGCGCAGCCGCGTACGCGCCTCGCGCTCGACGTCGAGCGCGCGGTCGAGGTTCTCCTGCGTGCGCTCGAGCTTCAGCTGTGCGCGGCGGCGGCGCTTGCGGTGCTTGCCGAGGCCCGCAGCCTCCTCGATCAGCAAGCGGCGGTCGCGCGCCTTCGAGGTGACGATCGCCTCGACGCGACCTTGTGAGATGACCGAGTGCTGCTCCTTGCCGAGGCCCGTGTCAGAGAGCACCTCGATCACGTCCGTCAGGCGACAGCGCGCGCCGTTGAGCCAGTAACCGCCCTCCCCCGCGCGATCAAGCCGACGCACGATCGAGATCTCACTCAGCGGCAGATCGACGGTCGCGTCGGAGTTGTCGAGCACGATCTCGACCTCCGCCGCGCCACGCGCCTGCACGCCTCGGCCGCCACCGAAGATCACATCTTGCATCGACTGGCCACGGACGGCGAGCGGCGACTGCTCGCCCATCGCCCACAGCACGGCGTCAGTGACGTTTGACTTACCCGAGCCATTCGGGCCGACGACGACGCTCACACCCGGCCCGAAGTCCAGACGCGTGCGATCGGGGAACGACTTGAACCCCTTCAGCGTGAGCGACTTCAGGTGCATTGCTCGTCTAGGCCTCCAGTTGCTCGACGGCCCGGCGGGCCGCCTCCTGCTCGGCGTGCTTCTTGCTGCGTCCGCGCCCACTGCCAAGCGTCGCGCCGGCAACGCGAGCGGCCACCGTGTATGTGCGCTCGTGCGGCGGCCCGTCCTCGCCGGTCACCTCGTACTCGACCTCCTCGCCACGGCGCGCGAGCAACTCCTGCAGCGCCGACTTGAAATCGACCGGGTGCTCGAGCGCCTCCTCGATCTCCGGCGCAAATGCCTCGACGACAGCCTGCGCTGTGCGCTCGTAGCCGGCGTGCAAATAGCAGGCGCCGATCACCGCCTCGATCACCGAAGCGAGCACACGCTCGGTCTCGACGAGCGCCGCCGCGCTGCCCTGCACGCCGGGCGGCGCGGCCGCCCGCAAGCGCTCGGGCAGGCCAAGCCGCTCTGCCACCGCGCGGCACGAAGGGCCCGAGACCGCTTGCGCGCGGATCTTCGTCAGCCTTCCGGCGCCAAAGCGATCGGCCTCCAGCCGCGGGTAGAGGTGCGTCGTGACGGCCAGCGCCAAGACGCTGTCGCCGAGAAATGCCAGGCGCGCATAGGAGTCTCCGCGCCGCTCGCTCCACGACGCGTGCGTGAAGACCTGTCGGGCGAGATCGTCCGGCAGCTCCTCGAGCAGCTCGCCAAGCAGCTTCATGGCTGGCCATTCGCCGCCCCGTGCGCGAGGACAAAGTCAACCGCCGCGCCGACGGTGAGGATCTGCGCGGCCTGCTCGTCAGACATGCTCACGCCGTAGGTGTCCTCGAGCTCTTGCACGAGCGTGTAGAGGTCGAGCGAGTCGGCCTCGAGATCCTCCTTAAAGCGCGTCCCCTCGCCAATCGCCGCGGCCTCCACGTCGAGTTCGTCGGCGAGGTGGGCCTGGATCAGCGCGAACACCTCCTCGCGCGTTCGAGCGCTCATCGTTGCGAGCGCAGCGAGGGCGCGAGCGCCGCCGCGCAAAGGCGCGCACGCCACGTCTTCGGGGGCGAGGTCGAGTTGCTCATCAAGTGTCGCGCAGGCTAGCGCCCGCCGCGGACACGGGCGCCTCCCTCAGCGCGCCCGCCTCGGCGAGGGCCTGCTCGGTCCGCCCGACGATGTCCTCGCGCGCGCCACGCTCGGCGCGCATGATCGCCTCAGCGAAGCCCGTCCGCGAGAAGCGGCCATGCGGGACGACGCCGAGGCGGCGCAGACCAAGCAGGTAAGCGCCACCTTGCAGCTCCGGGTCGATTTCCGCGCGAAAGCCGCCGAGCGCGCCGCGCAGCAAGAGACCACCGAGCTTTCCGCGCGTCGAGGACGTCGCGGCGCTGCGCACCGCGCCGAGGATCGTCTGTGAGACGCCCTCCATCAGCTTCAGCGCGATATTGCCCGTGAATCCGTCCGTGACGACGACGTCGGCGGCACCGCTCGTCACGTCGCCACCCTCAACGTTGCCGACGAACTCGAATGCGCCGCCACCGTCGGCGGCGATGCGCTCGAGCAGCTCAGCGTGCGCTTCGAGCACAAGCGGGCTGCCGCGGCCCTGCTCCTCGCCGTTTGAGAGCAGGCCGACACGCGGTCGCGCCACGCCGAGCACGGTGCTCGACAGCGCGGCGCCCATGAACGCGAACTGCACGAGGTGCTCGCGGCGCACGACCGCGTTCGCGCCGACGTCGAGCAGCGTCACGGGGCCGCCGGGCACCGGCAACGGCAACGCGAGCGCTGGGCGATAGATGCCACGCGTGCGCTTGATATTGAACAGGCC
>Ga0193728_1001849_pt1 | contig 10926 bp, 12 predicted proteins | sample U1c1metaG_FD_143037 | JGI IMG/M metagenome (GOLD analysis project Ga0193728, IMG submission 143037) | Soil microbial communities from a riparian zone of the East river system, Colorado, United States - U1c1 | ecosystem: Environmental > Terrestrial > Soil > Riparian zone | place: USA: East River... | reverse complement strand
TCAGCGATTTCCGCGACCCGAAGGTAAGTTGGTATGCCCCCGGCAAAAAATGGATAATGACCTTAGCGACAAAGGACCGCATCACTTTTTATTCATCCAAAAACCTGAAGGAGTGGACAAAGGAAAGCGAATTTGGCGAGAAGCTTGGTGCGCATGGCGGCGTGTGGGAATGCCCCGACCTGTTCCCTATGACCGCAGCTGACGGCCGGAAAATGTGGGTATTGATTGTAAATATTAATCCCGGAGGGCCGCAGGGCGGTTCGGCTACGCAATACTTTACCGGCAGTTTTAACGGAAAAATCTTTGAGCCAAATAACAACGATACCCGGTGGATTGACCAGGGCAGTGACGAATATGCTGGCGTAACCTGGAGTAACACGGGTAACCGACACATATTTTTAGGCTGGATGAGCAACTGGCAATACGCCAATGCCGTCCCGACCAAAGCCTGGCGCAGTGCCATGACCATTCCGCGCGAATTGAAATTGCTTAAAGTTGGCAGAAGCTATTATGTCGCATCGGAGCCGATAAAGGAGTTTGAGAAGTTAAAAACTCGTACATGGGATCTTGATTACGACGATGAAGAGCATAAAGGCGAGGTCGACCTCAATATGATAACGCCCAAACTGGCTGAACAGTTTGAGTTTGACCTCAATTTCGATGAACTTAGGAATTTTCTTATCAATTTGACAACCAGGGAAGGCGAAAAGTTAGTTATCGGTTATGATGAAAAAGAAAATAACTGGTATATCGACCGCACACAGGCGGGAGAATCATCTTTCAATAAGGATTTCGCACGGCGCCTTACGGTTAGGCGGATAAGTAAAAGTAAAAAGTCAAATTTCAGGCTAATCGTTGACGCGACGTCGGCAGAATTATTTGCCGACAATGGGCTGACCGTGATGACTGTTATATTTTTCCCTCATAAGCCCTATGAGTCCATCGGGATGGAGGGACCTCCCATTCATCTGTCATTTAGCGCGACGTCCCAAGCCCAACTTCCCCAGCCATTGCACTCGGCAAGCTATTCGATTTTAAAAAGTATCTGGCCATAAAACAAAAAAGCCGGCCTCGCGCCCGGCTTCTACATCAATTCATAATTTAGATTATACGAGGTTCTTTTTGATATAACTTATGCTTTGTGTGATGCTGTCATAAGGATCACCCGGACAGACATCCTGCTCAACGAAGAAATATTTTACACCAGCCGTTTTTGAATGAGATAAAATCTTTTTGAAATCGATAATGCCGTTGCCTACCTCAGTAAACATTCGTTTTTCTGTTTTATCCATATCCTTTAAATGCAGCAACGGAAACCTCCCCGGGTTGGCATTAAATGTAGCGATAGGATCCTGGTTGGCTTTGGTCATCCAATAGAGGTCCATTTCCATTTTCACCAGTTTTTTGTCGGTAGCGTCAAGTAATACCTGGTAAGGATATTTCCCATTTTCCTGTATAAATTCAAAATCATGGTTATGGTAACATAGCTGTATACCAGCTTTTTTACTGGTTTCGCCGGCCTTGTTCAAATCATCTGCTACCTGCTTGAAGTGGTCGAGGCTACCGCGTTCTGATGGGGCCAGCCATGCACAAACCATATACTTCAATCCAATTTCGGCTGCGTCATCAACCGCTTTATCCCATCCATGTAATATGGTGCCCTGTGCGTTGGCGCTGGCTTCTCCTAAGATATAGTGGCAACTCGGCGCCATCAGATGGTTCTGTTTCAGCAGCGCGCCGAAGGCTTTTCCGTCAAGGCCGTAAAACTTACCATCACCATAACCGGTTTCAACCGAGTTATAACCTATCTCCGCTACTTTTGCTAAAGTAGCAGCGGGATCTTTTGCCATGTGATCACGCACGGTATACAATTGCAGCCCGATATATTTTTTATCGTAAGCAAATAGTTTAGGGGCAACTAATACGCCTGCAGAAAGTAGGGCGGAAGTTTTCAGAAATGAACGCCTTGAAGTCATAGTTTGGTTTGTTTAATTGGTCGTATGTGTAAAAGTAACACATTGAACAATTAAATGAAAGATTATTTAATTTTTGAATGTATCAAATTTGTGAATAAGCGGTGGGCGCTATAAATGTCGATGTGATTTTTGACACCAATTTGGCATCTTCATAACCAGGAACCTTACTTATCTTTTTCCATTCAGGATCACCACCAAAGGCTTTCCAATGACTGTCATGCGCGGCCATGTCATCAAACGTAACCATGTAGGTTAAATTAGGGCGCAATTTGCCGATCAAAGTTTCGGCAAAGAAAACCGGGTTAAATCCAAGGAGCTTAAAAATGTCTATCTCTCCCTCATCATTAAACATTTCTATCTTCTTCTTTCCCGCGCTTTCGCTGGCGCTCTGGTATTGGCGCAGTTCAAAAATGCGCGGTTTCTTTTGGGGCACTGCCATCTTAGGTGTATGAGCGAATGCTTTTAATAATGAGCTTTCGATGCGCTCATAAGCAGGTTCGGTAGCGGGGGCATTCAAATAGGCCGCGCCTTTTTCCTGGTAAACAGGATCTGCATCAAGTTTACCTGTCATTTTTAAAAAATCGTCCAGGCTGATGAATGGAATAAGCACATATATCTTCGTTTGCCCCGTTGGTTTTAATTCGGTGAATACGCCTATATTTTTTATGCCCAGGCGGTTTAATGCGGGTATGGCAGCATTGTTTAAATAATTTTCGACAACGGCCTGTTGCTTTTCATCTTTTAACAGGTAAACCCGCAATTCGTAAAATTCCTGGGCATCACTTTTTAATTCTGACGCGAAAGCACTATTGGTTAATGTTGAAGCGGCTACTGCGGCAGCGCTAGTTAGGAGGGAAGTTTTAACAAATGAACGCCTGGAAGTCATATTTTTATTATTGGTAAATGTGTAAATGTATAATTATTCGATTTATTAATTGAGGGATAATTCAAATTAATATAAATGCAGCTTATATGCCGAAATCAACTATTTGCAATCAAATCACACAGTAAGAACCTGATCTAGCTATATTAGTTTCGGGAGGTATATTTAATGACAACTTCAGCAATTCCTATAATAAAATACCGTATTGAATCCATAGATGTCCTGCGTGGGTTAATTATGCTTATCATGGCTATCGATCATACAAGGGATTTTTTTCACAAGGGTGGCATTAACCCAACCGACCTGGCAGTGACAACGCCAATCTTGTTTTTTACCCGGTGGATAACCCACTTCTGCGCAGCATTGTTTGTTTTCCTCAGTGGTGTTTCGGCACATTTGGCCGGCACACGGCGCACAAAGGCCCAACTCAGCGCGTTCCTTATCAAACGGGGGCTTTGGCTCGTTTTTATAGAAGTTGTTGTAGTTACTTTTGGGCTTACGCTTGATGTAGGTTATCATTTTATCGTTTTGCAGGTAATATGGGCCATAGGTGCCAGTATGATCATTTTGGGGCTGCTGGTATGGCTGCCAATGCCTGTGATAGCAACTATAGGGGCGCTATTGTTCTTTGGGCACGACATTTTTGATTTTAGTTTTATCAAGTTGCCCCAGGCTGGTGCAGCAGGTTTTCTTTGGAAGCTATTTTTTACAGCGCAGGCTTCCTTTATTCAGCTTGATAAAACACATGTCCTTGGCATCTTTTATGCCATGCTTCCCTGGACAGGAGTAATGCTGGTGGGATATGCGTTTGGGACGATATATAAATCCTCTTTTGACGCGGTCAGGAGGAAAAAGATATTGCTCAGCTCCGGCATCGTTCTTATCGCTTTATTTATTTTCCTGCGGTCATTCAATCTCTATGGCGACCCCTCCCCCTGGGCAGTGCAGAAAACTACGGCTTTAACGGTGATCTCATTTTTCAATGTCAGTAAATATCCGCCGTCGCTGCTTTATCTCTGTATGACTATAGGGCCCGGCTTATTGCTGCTTGTTTGGTTTGAAAGAGCAAAGAATGGCCTTACACATATATTTGTTATTTACGGCACTGTGCCATTCTTTTATTATATTCTTCATTTTTATCTTATCCGCGCTGTTAATATCATCGTATTCTTTATTATGGGTTATACCAGTAAAGATATCGGAATAGGCAAAGGACTTGGGTTTGGACCGAAAGGTTTCGGCTTTGATCTTTTTGGAGTTTACGTGGTTTGGTTTTGTGTCATCTCCGCCCTGTACCTGCCCTGCCGCTGGTATTTTAAATACAAGCGAACCCATCATCAATGGTGGTTAAGTTATTTATAAAAGGTTGATTCTCTGCGGCAATTGCTTATATTCGTCGGAACAATCAAGCCGCAATCACAATGACAACAATATCAGTACCGGTAAGCAGCCGACCTGCTGTACTTGCTGAACCCGGACCAAAACAACGTATAGCGTCTATTGACATATTACGCGGCCTCGTAATGCTAATTATGGCGCTTGACCATGTCAGGGATTTTTTTCATTACGGCCATCCGGAGGCAACCAACCTTGCCGTAACCACGCCGTTGCTATTTTTCACCCGGTGGATTACACATTTTTGCGCACCGACTTTTGTATTCCTGAGCGGCGTTTCCGCGTACCTGGCAGGTACGCGCCGGACTAAAAGCCAGCTAAGTGCGTTTTTGATCAAACGGGGTTTATGGCTCACCCTGGTAGAACTGGTGCTGATCACTTTTGCCATATCGCTTAACCCCAACTACAATGTCCTTATTTTACAGGTGATATGGGCAATAGGCGGCAGTATGGTGCTGCTGGGTTTGCTGGTGTGGCTGCCGCTACCTGTTGTTGGTATAATTGGCGCTATTATATTCTTCGGGCATAATATCCTTGACCTCGAAAAGGTAAATGTTGTTAACGATACGTTGGCGGGAAAATTGCTGTTATCGGGCCACCAGCGCGACTATTGGCCGCTTGATACAAATCACAAGCTGAATATTGCCTATGCACTTTTGCCATGGGCGGGAGTTATGATGATAGGTTACGTTTTCGGCTCCCTTTACGTAAAAACCTATGATACTATTAAGCGGCGTAAGACATTGCTTTACTCAGGGCTGTCACTGTTTGCTTTGTTTCTTGTTTTCAGATATTTCAATATTTATGGCGACCCTTCGCAATGGGCAGTTCAAAAAAGTACAGCATTAAGTGTTATCTCGTTTTTTAATGTCACCAAATATCCTTGCTCACTTTTATACCTGAGTATGACGCTTGGCGTAGCATTGGTAATACTTTCGCTCATGGAAAAGATCAGTAATAAATTTACTGCAATACTGGTCATTTATGGTAATGTTCCTTTTTTCTATTATTTGTGCCATTGGTACCTGATAAAATTGTTCAATATCATCGTTTTCTACGCATCAGGATACACTAACAGCCAGGTAGTGAACCTTCAGCGCAGGAATAGATTTCAACCCGATGACTTTGGCTTCAACCTGTTTGGCGTTTACCTGGTTTGGCTTTGCGTTATTGTGACGCTATACCTCCCATGCCGCTGGTACTTTAACTATAAACGCACCCACCATCAATGGTGGCTAAGTTATTTGTAGGCAGATGTTTAAACATCAATAAGCTCGCTAATTATTTTAGCAATTCTCTTGCTACTTTACTTGATCCTTTTTATATTCGCTCTCACAATTTTGCAAACGACTCACCATGACAACAGCTACAGCGCCCTTAACAGGCAAAACTGCCGCACTTGCCGAACCCGGACCAAAACAACGTATTGCTTCGATAGACATTTTACGCGGACTGGTAATGCTGATCATGGCTGTGGACCATGTGCGCGACTTTTTACATTACGGACATCCTGAGCCTACCGATTTAGCCATAACTACCCCATTCTTCTTTTTTACACGGTTCATTACTCATTTTTGTGCGCCAACATTTGTTTTCCTCAGTGGAATGTCTGCTTACCTCGCAGGCACACGTCGCACACCAGGCCAGTTAAGTGCGTTTTTAATCAAACGCGGTTTTTGGCTAATAGCGGTTGAACTATTGGTAGTCAATTTAGCTATGACATTAAATCCTGCCTATCCATGGCAGGTATTGCAGGTAATATGGGCGATAGGGGGCAGTATGATATTGTTGGGCCTGTTAACCTGGAGCCGCGCATCATTACCTGTCATTGGCGCTATTGGCGCTATATTGGTCTTTGGGCATAATATATTGGATGTTGTGAAGGTGAGCGCCATCAACGACACTTTTGTAGGTAAGCTTTTGTTGTCCGGACAAGGTTTTGGAGATTTTTGGCCCACCAATCACGACCAAACACGCGGCGTCCTGTTTGGATATGCACTTTTACCCTGGGCAGGTATAATGATGATAGGGTATGTATTTGGCTCACTTTATGTAAAGGCCTATGATGCAGTTAAGCGGCGCAAGGTCCTGCTTTATTCGGGCCTGTCGTCGCTTGGTGTTTTCCTGGTGCTGCGGTTCTTCAATATTTATGGCGACCCATCGCTATGGCACAGCCAGAAGACAACAGCTTTGAGCATTATTTCATTTTTCAACGTTAGTAAATACCCGCCATCATTGCTTTATACTTTAATGACGGTCGGTACAGCAATGCTAACACTGTCTTTAATTGAGAATTTAAAAAATAAATTTACCTCGATCCTGTATGTATATGGCAACGTGCCGTTTTTTTATTATCTGTGCCACTGGTATTTGATCAGGTTTACTACCATAGCAGTTTTTTTTATAACAGGGCATAACGCCGGTGTACGTGGTGTGGTTCCTGGTAATTGCTACCCTGTATTTGCCATGCCGCTGGTACAGTAAGTACAAGCAGACCCATACCAAATGGTGGCTGAGTTATTTGTAGAAAAATATATCAATAGCGATGGGTTTTAAACCCATCGCTATGAGGGTTAAATAAATTTCTCGATTATCTGCTTTAATGGCCCAGCCTGCATCACGCCGCTTTGGCGCCATTTGGTTTCGCCATTTTTGAAAAGCATCAGTGTGGGTACGCTTTGTACCTTGTAGGCACTAGCTACTGCCGGATTTTTATCGATGTCGATTTTAAGGATGGTTATGGTATCGCCCATCTTATCTTTCAACTCCTTTAATATCGGCGGCATCATTTTGCAGGGTCCGCACCATTCAGCCGAAAAATCAATCAATACCGGTTTCTCCGCATTTATAATTTCCTGGAAATTTGCCATATTACTGTTGCAATGTTGTAAAGTTGTAAGGTTGAAAAGTTATTTTTTGTTTGAATTTTTATCCTTTTTGTTTAGTTCAAACTTTTTTAGGTAATCAATTAAGCTCTTTGTTTTGCCCGAAAATTCGATGCTTTTTAGATTTAACGTCCTGAAAGTGTCATCATTGATTTTTGATGCTTTATTCAAAATAATGAGCTTGTTTCGAAATTCTCCGGATGACCCTTTCGCGTAAGTCAAGAATCTAATAAAGTCAGGATTATTATTGTATTCGAAGCCTTCAGCAATATTATCGGACATTGAGCATGCTGCCCTTCTGATTTGGTCTTTCATTCCCCAATCGGATTTTAAAGGCTCCTCATCGCATAGCAAATAACTTCAACAGCAATGGAAATAGCGATTTTCCATATTTTTAATTCCTCGAAATTTTCAATTTTAGCCATATTATAACATTACAACCTTTCAACTTTACAACTTTCAAACAAAATATCAATGCATCACTTTCGGCCGTTCGGCCGCAGGTTTAAAGAAATTATTATCCTGTAACCAATCCGCCATGCGCTGCGGCCAGGTGTTTACCGCTTTTAGTTTGGATCGGTTGCCCATGTTAAAGCCATGGTCACCACGCTCAAGGATATGCGCCTCAACGGGAACTTTAGCCTTGCGGTACAGTTCCAGCAGTTTTACAACCGAAGGTGAACAGCACATATCATCATTGGCAGCTAACAGGAATATAGGCGGGGCGTCCGCTGGTATTTCATCGGGGATATAGCCCGGACCGGGATATATCTGGATGAGGAAATTTGGTGTGGCGCTGTTAGCATCAATTAAATCATTGCTTTTCAAATGGGCCATATCCTTATCAAAAGCCACCATATCCACCACTTCTCCGCCCGCCGAAAATCCCATCATACCAATACGGTTTGGATCGATGCCCCAATCTTTAGCCCGGGTTCGGACCAGCCGCATGGCACGTTCGCCATCCATTTTGGCATCTTCAATTTTATAGGGCGAATTGGTATCGCGGGCTAACCGGTATTTTAATACAAATACAGTAACACCCAAATCCGTTAGAAATTTTGCGGGCTCAACACCTTCAGCATTATAAACCAATAACCGATGCCCGCCTCCCGGGCAAACGATCACAGCCGAACCATTAGCTTTCCCATCCGGCGGCAGATAGACCGCCAGCGAGGGGTTATTGATATTTTTCACCCAATAGTCCTTGGCCTGTTCGGGTATATCTTTTAGTTTTTGAAAGCCAGGCGCGCCGTCTTTCCATAATGGGATTACAGTTTGTGCCACTGCCAATGATGGCAGAAGGCAAATAATGAAAGTGAGTTTTTTAAGCATGATCAATAGTTTGTTATTTATTTTCCTACCATCCCCGGTTCAAAAATGCTTTTGTCAACCGGACCACCGGCAACAACATCGTGATATTTTTCGACCTGTAAAATATGGTCGTTGACGTAAAACTTGCAAAGGGTTTCGCTCCAGGCGCCTTTAAGCGCTAACTGGTTCTCAAAAGTGCCTTCTTCCTTGGTGCCGCCATCATATTTGATAAAACGCACGGCCACCAGCTTTTCCTGGTCAATCCACAACTGGTTTACTTTTTCATCCGCTTTATCCGACCCGATCACATAAACCGGCTTGCCTTTCCAGGTATCGGTACGGAATTTTGAGAGGTCGTAATGCAAGTCCTTAAAATGTGCCAAAACCTGGTCGAAGGGCACGAAATAAAGCCCTCCTAAAAAGAATATCAGTTCATTTTCATTCTTGACTGACCGCGTAAGCTTATTCTTAACGATGACATAAGTCGAGTCGTTCCGGAAAATAATCCCATTAGGACTTTTGAGGCTATCAAAATCGATCCGCAGTTTATCCGGATAAAGGATATGCTCGTACCAGGTTTGGGTTTTGAACAGGCTGTCATTCTTGTACATTTCGGTAGTTTGGTTGAATGACAGGTTGCTATGCCATTTGCCATGATAGCGGGCATACATTTTTTGCAGCAACGTAGTGGAGTTTAAGTCCTTTTGCTGCGAAAAGGGCAGAAATAAGAACAATACAATAGATAATAACTTCATATAAAATATTTAACTACTAAATTCCTGGTACGCGGCCTCCAGGCTGCGGTTGATGCCATCGCCCTGCCAGTCGGTAACACCGGGAATGGCTTTTGCTTGTATGATTTCATCCTTGGTTTTCCCGGCTTTGATGCTGCCTTGTACAAAGTCGGTAAGCCTTTCCATGTAGTTTTGCATAGCCTTGATATCGTCCATATTGCCGGTTACCTTTTGCGGGTCGAAAGCATGGCCGAATATGAATAATGTATCCTTATCAAATTTCTTTTGCGCTTTCTCAAGCGCGATGGGCCAGTTGGCCACCGATGCCCCGGCTGTTTTGTCGATAAACGGATAACGGCGGTTAAATATCAGATCGCCCATGTGCACAATGTTGGCATGTTCAAAATGAATCATCGCGTCGCCGTTAGTATGGCCGGCACCGAAGTAGTATGCTTTGATCCTTTCATCTCCAACTTTTATTTTCCAGGTATCAGTAAAGGTGGTGTCAGGGTATAATTGCAGGTCTTCCTTTTTTTGTGCTACCGCGACATTTTTTTGATTGGTAAGCGAATTTGCATGCGCCGCAACGTTTTTTACTAATCCTTTGAATGAAATATTACCACCGGTATGGTCGCCATGATGATGCGTATTAATGAGCCATTCAAATGGTTTATCCGATTGTTTTTGCAATTCGGCAATTAGGTGTTTGGCAGGGTCGGGGAACTCTGCATCGATAACAACAATGCCTTCTTTGTTTATCATCCAGGCGATGGTTCCGCCCGATTCGGCAAACATTCCTATATTATTGCGCAGGGATTTAAACTGGTAGGTTGGATCGGCCAGCAGGTTGGCAAAGCTCCTTTTGCCCAAAAATGTGAATGCACCTGCTGCAATAGCAGTGTTTAAAAGGAAATTACGGCGTTGCATGTTTCAAGATTTTGATTTGAAGTTAGGAATTAATTGTTTGAATTTAAGCACCCGGAAGCATCAGTAATATTTCTTTTACAATAAGTGGATATTCGATGTTAATTTAGCGCCTCGGTTATGGATCATACGACATCAAATAGCTACAGGTGGCTTTACCTCTTTATTTTTTTTGCCGTACTGGTCAATTTCAGCGGGCTATTTGTTACAATCATCGGCCCCGATGGAACGTTATATGCCACCATTGCCAAAACCATGACGCTGCATCACGATTACGTGAATATCTATGTGTCCGGAGCCGACTGGCTTGATAAACCACACTTTCCGTTTTGGGTTACCGCTATGTTTTTTAACCTGTTCGGGATAAACACCTGGGCGTATAAGCTGCCGGGCATATTGTTTATGATGATGGGCGCCGCGTACACTTATTTTTTTGCGAAGCGACTCTATAACAAAGAAATTGCGCTGTGGTCGGTTTTGATTTTGCTTACCGCAGAGCACATTGTCCTGTCAAATAATGATGTACGTGCCGAACCTTATTTGACGGGCTTAATCATTGCTTCAGTTTATCATTTTTACCGATCGTACCAGCCAGTCAATTATTGGCACCTGGCGGCAGGATGTGCTTTTGCCGCCTGTTCTATCATGACTAAAGGAATGTTCGCCATTATCCCGATAGGAGGGGCCATCGCAGGGCAATTGATTATCCGGAAGGACTGGAAGCATTTGTTTAGCTGGAGATGGCTCATTGCGGTTGTTTTAACCTTTCTGTTTATCCTGCCGGAGCTTTATTGCCTGTATCAGCAATTCGATAC
>Ga0193728_1001848_pt1 | contig 10927 bp, 7 predicted proteins | sample U1c1metaG_FD_143037 | JGI IMG/M metagenome (GOLD analysis project Ga0193728, IMG submission 143037) | Soil microbial communities from a riparian zone of the East river system, Colorado, United States - U1c1 | ecosystem: Environmental > Terrestrial > Soil > Riparian zone | place: USA: East River... | reverse complement strand
CCTTCCCGGGCCTGGACGAGCAACCGTCCAGGCCCGGCTGGCATAATGTTATTGTGACAACCTGAAGAACGACGCCGAGCCAGAGATTGGCACCGTTGCCGCTTCTGCTCCGAGCGTGCCGGGCACATCAGTCCAAACACCTGGACTAAGGTTGGGGCTCTTCTGGAGTTTGAGCGCCGGGTTGGCTGCCCAGGTGATGATGACATTGTTGCCCGAGCGCGTGATCGAGAGTTTTTCCACCGCCAGGGCTTGCGAGAGGTCTTTGCCAGCCAACCCAGCATGGTAGATACCTCTGGCCTCATTCGCGGTCAAAGCTCGCCGCCAGAAGCCCAAATCATCAATCCTGGCGCCGATGTCATGCACGCTGCCATTGTCGTAATAAACTCCCGTCCCATCCTGGCCGATGTTAACCGCCCACGTTGTTTGGCTCGAAGTCTGGCCCTGATGATTGGCAAACGGCAAAGCGGCGGTATCAATTGTGCCCGCGACTGCCATGACAGTGCGGCTCACCAGGACACCGTCCAGGTAAGCGTAAACGAACCCGGAAGGTGAAATGGAGGAGCGCACAAAGCTTATCACCAGATGGTGCCAGGTGCCGTCTCGGATCACGTTCCCGAGCGTGGCATTAAACTTATCGCTGCTTCCATTGGGGCCAGTGACGTTGTACCGGAAATTGCCCCCGTCCTGGGTAAAAATTCCCCAACCCTGATTATTGCTGCTGTCCCAATCTTTGTTGGAGATGAAGGGCAGGTCATCTCCCTGGTTATTATAATTCACCCACATCGAAACAGAGAAGGGAGTATTGACTCCCAGTTTCAAATCGTCGGGATAGCCAAGCGTGGCATAATCGAACTTCGAAGCATCGCTCAAAGTCGTGTATTGGAATGCCTGGCCAATCTTGCCGGCGGCGAACGTGGGTGTGAGGTCCGGATTGGTGCCGTTATAAGCGTACGTCGCGTTGTTGGTGCGGCCGGACGTATCGTTGAGGTCGCCATCGAACGGCAGATGCACCACCAGATTGCTGCTGATGGGACCGAGATAAACAGTCAATTGCGCCACCGTAGTCGTCGCCGCTCCGTAGCTGTTCGTCACGACTAATTGATAGGCGCCGGAATTGGACGGCTGGGCATTATTCACGACCAGGTTTGACGCGGAGTTGGGAACAAAAACGCCGTTAAAATACCAGCGGAACGTCAATGGACGTCCTCCGCGCGTCGAGGGGGCAAATGTGACGGTATCGCCAGGGTCTGCCACTTGCGACGGGGGCTGCGTCAGCACCAGCGGCACGGTCACGACCGTAAGAGTGGCGAGGCTGCTTTTGGTGGGGCCATCGGAGTTGCTGACCACCGCCTGAAACTGAGCGGCATCACTCGGCTGTACGTTGGCGATCGTGTAAGCCGAGGTTGTCGCGCCGGAGATGTTCAATCCATTGCGCTTCCATTGGTAAGTGACAGGCGTCGAACTGGAGGCCGCGACGGTAAAGGTCACCGGCGTACCGGCATCAATCGTCTGAGACAGCGGCTGGGTGGTGATGACCGGCGTGCTGATCGTATATAAGCCAAAGTTGTCAATGCCCCAGAACCAGGAAGAGGTGCCCGTATCGAGGAAGCGGAACCTCACTTTTGACTGGCCGTCGGCCTGCGGCAGCCGAACTATCATGATCTCCTTGCTGCTGAGCGTGTCGTCATTGGTGTATCCCTTGATATAGGGGATCAGGGCGGCCGTAATGGGTGCTTTCACATAGATCCCGTGCAGCCCGCCGGCCAGGGTGCCCAGTTGCGGTTGGGATCGACGGTGGAGAAAGTCGCACCGACGTCGATGACCCCGTTGGTGTAATAAATGTCTGACTGTTCGCCATTGCCGAAGGTGCAAAAGAGATAACGCACCGGAAGCCAGCTCGCGCCCTGGTTGATCGAGTACTCGACCGCGTTCAAATTATCCTGGTTCTGCTCGTAGAAACTGTTGAAAGCCACATAAACATTGGTTTTGCCAGTGCAGTTGATGTCTGCGGTGTACATCTCCTGGTACTGGCCCCAGTCACTGCTGCTAAGCTGATCGGACTCAGCCCACATCAATCCATTGCTCAGGAAATCGCTCAATGCCAGTAACTTCCCGTTGAGCACAATGGGGGGCAAATCGGTTCGGTCGGCCGGTTCATGGACCGGCGGATTTGCCCAACTCGCCTCGCGCGCGCTCGAGATCAGCACCCAGTCCTTGTACGTATCCGAACTGAACACATCCAGGTCGTAGCCCGAACTCGTAGGTGGCCAGGTTTGGTTCACCACCGTCCAGCCCGGAGGCAATGGCGTGGGGCCATTCACATTTTCGGAAAGCTCATCAAAGCTTTCAAAATAGAATGGTGTCGGCAAAGACACATTCTGGTAATTGGCTACGGTGAAAGACCAGGTATTGGTGTTGGCCCCTGCGACACTATCCTGCCAAACCAGACTCAAAGTATGGATGGAATTGGGTTCCAGGATCGTTGTCACCGAGGCTGAAATATCGTAGGTGGGCGGCGTGGGCGTAACCGTTGAGGCCATGATGGCGCCATCCAAAAAGAGCTTGAGGGACGATGAATTTACAATCGTGTCGCCCTGATTCAAAACGACATCCACATTCGGCAAGGGACCAACTCCGGTCGCGTTCACGGCTGGTGTTCTGGTTTGAATGAAGGCTGGAACCGGCGGAATAGTTTGCGGGATGCCAGCCGCCGAGGGACCGCCCAGCGCCTGCATCTGCCCCGCGTTCAAAGCACTGTCCCTAAGCTGAATGCTATTCACGTAGCCAAGGCCGGCGCTGGTCAAAGTCGTGCCCAAAATCAGCGCGGTCGAAGCGGTGCTAAGGGCAAAACGGTCATCCACCGGCGCCCCGGGGATAATGTTGGCTCCCACTTGGACCCCGTTTACGTAAATGTCCACTTCCTTGGCCGTGACCGCGATCCCGATACGATACCAGGTATTGGGATTGATCGTGCCCTGATACGGACCGCTGGGAGGCGAGCCCACTCCGTCGGTCGCGCTGACGATAAAGTCCGGGCCGGCCTCGAACACCGATCCATCGGTATCAATAATTGGCCTACTCACAAAGTCAGACGTCGCCGGATACAGCACGTCCATGAGCATCGTCCATTCATTGACCGCCGACCCACCACCGTTCGCGGCCGGAGGGGTGGGCATCAGGTAACCCATCCCGTTGGTGGCGATCGGGAAGCGCATGACGAGCGCGCTCGTGCCGTTGATGTTCGGGATGCTGAAGGCGGTCGTGCTGCCAAAGGCGGTTTGGCTCGATGTAGCGGTATCGGCGTATTGGAGATCACCTAGAGTCGCGCCGGGGCTTTGGGCCAGATTTCCGCTATTGAAGTCCCATTGACCGATGGTTTGGCTCATCAGTGGGGAAGCACAGAAGAGCGCGGCGCAGAGGGTGCCCGCCAGGGCGAGGGGTTTGAGTATGGTATTCATGATGCTTTGGTTGGATGTTCTGTTGCTGGTGCTGCCAAACTTCCGTCGAATTGCATTGCTGCCGAATCGACGTCGGTTCGCTTGCTCGGATTTGAGTTATCTATTGCGCTTCTGAAAACTGAGGACGGCCGCCGCGTTTTGATCGCCCTGGGCCTGGGCCGTCTGTAATAAGCTGGTGATAGTCAGCATCGCCCGAACGCTTGTCATGCGTTGCTCTTTGGTCGCGACGGGTGTGTTGCAAAGGGCTTGGACAAACTGATAGGCGGCGGGGTAATCTGTGTTTTGCAAGGCGGAATTTAACCTGCCGACCATGTCCTTGTCCTCCTGCGTGGCTTTGCCATAAACCTTTTCCATTTCTGCCGGGATCTGCTCGACGGCCAGCGGCGGAGGCGGTCCCGCAGTCCGGTTGCATGCCGCGAAGGCGAACAATGTAAGCGCGGCAAACAAGCAGACGGCCCGGCTGAACTCGGTTTTAATCATGGGTTGGAGGCTCAGGAATCTCAAAAGCTCGGCATTTTATCCGGTACCTCACCCGTGTACCAGCGATAATCTACGGCCACGCCCCGCGGGGCATTCAAGGGAAGCTGTTTTATCTTCGACACGTTTCCATTAATCCAGAGGGTGTTGCAACTCGGGCAGTGGCGCCACCAGCCATACTCCAAGTCTATTCCGCCATAAAGCACGGAGTATCCGCTGCTTGGGCCCCATTGATCCAAAATCCTGGCTTTGCCCGGAAACAAACCGAGCGTGTCGTCCTCTCCCTCGCACATCTGCTCGGTTGCATCCTGGCAAAAAATGGTGCTGACGGGGCTTTTATAGGAGGTGAGCTTTAGGGGACCCGTGGCCGTCGTCCCGTATTGCGTCCCTTGGCCCGTCCAGGGAACCAGGAGAAAACGCGCCATCCCATAAGACGAATTCGCCCAGTATTCATGAGGGTAGAAGAGGCCGGCATCGCGCCACTCGTCCACGATCCTGCCGTCGGGGCAGGCGAAAAGTTTCAGGTTCTTCCCAAAATAGTCGAGATACCCGAGAGCCCAATAGGCATTTTCAGGATCACTGATGTTGCCTTGGGCATCCACTACCGTCCGCAGAATGGTCGATCGTGGATTGAGGTACCATTGGCCTCCGTTGGGCTCATCACCGCCCTTGCCGCAAAAAAAGGTCTCGTGATTGTCGCTCGCGTACATGTTGGCCATGATGCCGATTTGGCGCAGGTTGCTGACGCATTGCGCCCCTTTCGCTTTACATTTCGCCCGCGTCAGGGCGGGCAGCAACATCGCCGCAAGAATGGCAATAATCGCGATGACTACGAGCAACTCGATGAGTGTGAAGCCGGCCCGGCCAGCCATCGAAACATAGTTTCCTGGAACTGTGCTTCGATGGAGCCTTTTTGTAGGGTTCATACTTATAGTACCAAAATGCCATTGCTGCACTTGCTCTCCGGGGCGCCAAGAGATGGTCGCCTCAAACGGAGGCTTCGGTTCGGATTCTCAATCTGACTCTAGCTTTATCGCGGGCACGAGCTTCAATGTCAAGATAAAGCATATGGCTTTCAGGTGGCTTTTCCGTGACTTTAATGCGAGCCGCTTGATTTTTTCTCTTTTGTAAACGCATCGGCGCGCCGCTTCGCTTCAGAAATCTCTTCGCGGCTCATCTTGCTTTTGACCTGGTCGTATCTCGCCGCAGCGTCCTTTTGTCCCTGGGCCGCAGCCAAATCAAGCCACTTGAGCGCCTCGACGCGATCTGCCGGCGTGCCCACCCCCAAATCACAGCGCTGTCCCAAATCGTATTGCGATAGCGGATCGCCTTGCTCGGCGGCCAGCCGGAACCATCGCGTGGCCTCGACCTGATCTTGCGGGACGCCTCGGCCTGCCTCGGATAGAAAGCCCATCGTGTATTGCGCGCCGGCGTTTCCCTTGACCGCGGCGAGCCGATACAATTTGAGCGCTTGCGAGAAATCCTTGGGCACGCCCTGGCCGGCTTCGTACAATTCTCCCAGGCCCGCTTGCGCCTCGGCATTGCCCTGATCGGCCGCCAGGCGAAACCATTTGGCCGCCTGCGCATAGCTGTTGGTAATACCTTGGCCTTTGGCATACAGACTGCCCAGCTTCGCCTGCGCCGCGGCGTCACCGCCTTCCGCTTTCGTCCGAATTGCATCAATATCAATGGGCGCTTCCACTCGGGGAGCAGGTCCGCTGGTCGTGCGCTCGGATCGGAATCGAACCGCCATCCAGACAACCAGCGCGCCAACACCGATGATGGGAATCAATATCAGGGCCTTCTTCATGGGAGCTAATCTTTGTCGGTGGATTGCACCGCCCAGGCGGGGTAGGGGGCCTGCGAACCTTTCATCGCATGCCACAGAATTCGGTTCAGCACATCCTCCGGACATTGGTCGGCCTTTTGCAGCGGCAGGCGCGCCGATGCATAGGCTTGGCGGCGCAAAAGCGGATCGGAAATCTTTTTCGGCTCTGGATTCATCTGGTCGAGAGGAATGTTATTTGTGATCGCATTGAACGGCGTAAAGTCCGCAACCTCGGTGAAACAATCGGCCATCGGCGTCGCGGTGGCATCCATCTGGTTCATCGGCGGCAGGCCGATCATTAATTCGATCGTGCGCAGCAGGCTGGTTTGGTTGTACTGCGTGCTCACAACCTGGTGGCGCTTCGTGTACGGGCTGACGACATAAGCCGTCGTGCGGTAACCGCTGACATGATCCCAGCCATCCTGTGGATCATCCTCGATCGCCAGGATGCATGTCTCCTTCCAAAAACGGCTGTGGCTGAGGGCCTCCACGATTTGCCCGAACGCCAGGTCATTGTCGGCCACGTGGGCGGCCGGCGTCGGAGCGCCCGCGGCCGTCCCGCTCGTATGATCGTTCGGCAAACAAATAATCGCCAGATTTGGAAATTTCCCGCTCTGCTCGAACTGCTTCAATTCCTTGATGAATTGCGCGGCTCGAAAAACGTCGGGCACCGCCAGGTCCCACCCCACGGTGTTCGTCGCCAAAACCGGACGCAACGACTCGACCGCCGGCTCGCTGTAAAGGTTGATCGTTTCGGTTCCGTCCAGGAATTCGCGATAATGGTCGAGAAACATCGGCTCTCCTTTGTGGGGCGGCTTGATTTTCCACGACTTGCGGGTCATCGCAAACTCCCCGTAATCACGCAACGTTTTGCCGTGCGCCAGCGCGTCATCCCAGACGAATGACTTCTCCATGTAATCGGTGGCCATGGCCGTCGTTGCCCACTCATGCCCATCGGCGCTGATCACTCCGGAACAATAGGTGTTGTCCAACAGCACGAATTGACGGACGAACTGATGCTGGTTGGGCGTAATCTTCTCGCCGAACACGCACAGCGACGCCTCGCCGTTGCCCTCTTTGACATCGCCCAGGACCTGGTCGTAAGTGCGGTTCTCCTTGATGATGTAAACGACGTGCTTGAACACGCTGGGCTCCCCGACGCGCTCGGGTACTGGCCGCGCTGGTTGACCGCTCCGCGGCGGCAGGGCCGCCTGCGCCAACAGCGGATAACGCATATTGGCCAGGGCCTGGCGCGTGAACGCGGGCAATTTCTCCCGCGTCGGCTCCGGCAGCAGCGACAGCGAGCCTTGATGCTGGTGGGAGGCATATGCGATCGTGCCATTCGAGCGCTTCCGGCCGCCGCCAAAACCTTTGATGTTCGCCACGTACAGCGCCTTGCGCGTTGCATCGTGGACCACCGCGCCCGGAAACCACCCGACGGGTACCAGGCCCGTCAGCTTCGAGTTCCCTGGGGCGAAGGCGATCACCGCGAGCGCGTTTTGCGTTCCGTTGCATACGTAGAGCGTCTTCCCCGAAGTGTCGAATGCCAGCGCGTTGGGACTGGCTCCGAATAGATCCGCCGGATTTTGCCGCATCCAAATGGTCTCGATGACTTTATCGCTCCGGGTATCGACTACACTGAGCGTGTCACTGGCGGCATTCGCTACGACGAGGTAACGCCCATTAGGTGAGAGCGCCATCGCCGAGGCGTGCAGGCCGGTCAGAATTTCCCAGCGGGCCTTGGACGGCTGTAAAGCATCCGTTGCCGGTCCTGGGGATGTCGGTGGCTCGCTCAGGTCAATGACCGACACCGATCCTTCGCTGGCGATGTACCGGATCGGGTCCACGCGCACGAACGTCCCGCGCCCGGCTGGTCCGACGAGGTCGTTCGGTTGGGGCCGGCGACCCCCCCAGTTGCTCACGTACGCCTTTCCCTTGGCCAACACCACGTCATACGGTGCCACGCCGACTGCCCACAACCTGAGCACCTTGCCCGTTGCGGCATCCAGTTCGGCGAGTTCGTTCGAAAGATTCAAAACCACATAAAGCCGCTGGCCATCGTGCGAAAGCGCCAGCCCCGCCGGAATGTTCGCCTTGCGACGCGGCGCATTGCCCGGCGGCAAAGGAAAACTCTGGCTGCCGCTCACCATGTGCTCCTTGCTGACCGTGAAGACTTTGATGTTGCCTTCCACATCCGCCATATAAATCCGCGATCCGTCGGCTGAAAAGATCAACCCGGTATAGCTGAGCTGCCCTTCTTCATCCCGCTTAAGCAAATGCGGTGAAACGCCCTCATCCTTCCCGGCACTCGCCTTTTCGCGAGGCAAAGCGACTCGTTGCAGGATCTTGCCCGTTTGCGGCTCGAGGACGACCAGGTCGGAAGTCTTGCCCGCCGTGACGAGAATCTGCGCATCCGGGCTGAGCGCGATCGCCTGCGGCCGCATGCCCGGCAACTCGACCTGGACGCCCACCGGCGTTAGCACCTGGTTCACGGGCGTGACGAGCCGTCCGTGACTCGACCGGCCAACCGGCTCGCGCGACGGGCCCGTCACAGAATAATTATCGGCCGCGCTGCCGCTCGCCATGAGTAAGAGAACGAAGAGCAGTCCCGCAAATTTGCTCCAGGGCATTCGGATTTCGGATTTTGGTTTCACGTCTGCCACGGGGCTTGGGCGCTGCTCGGAGCTTCGCGCAACTTGGTTTACGGCGAAACCCCAATTTGCGCAACCGCAAATGGGCGAATCGGGCTCCTTTCACAATGGCGTAGCGCCGACTGGCAGTCGGCTGTATCGCCGGTTGTCAACCGGCAGGGCTGCCTAACCGAGCTAACTTATTTGACCAATTAGCTCCCCTCAGTCTTCAGAGTTTCATAAACTGATGCGCCGACAGCGGGCTCCCTTTTTTTGACTTTTTTAAATGGATGCAGTGTCATCGGAGCGCCCGGGCCTGTCCGGCTCGGACCCGAACGGGCGAATTTCCGCACACGCACTCATTATCATTGGGTTCGCGCTTCTAACCCATTGGCCTTCGCCAATAGGGCTAATATTATTTGTCATCGCGATTATCATCCCTCTCGCAGATCGCCATCGTCATGGTCACCTCAACTGGCGCCGGGACAAAAAAGAGGACGGAATAGAGCTTCCGCCCGTTGCTTTCCTTACTAGAGTTTCCTTTAGGGGCGACGCTGCTCCTTACTCGTCGTCGTTGTCGTCTTCTCCCGCCGCCGCCACCGTCAGGTGATAAGTGATATCGAGGGTGAAAGCGTTGGGTGCGACCCCTGCTGTGCCCGTGAAGTGGACAGTGTGCTGGCCTGTTGCAAGCGGGGCGAGCATGATGAAGTAGCCGTCGGAAACCGATTTGGAGATCGTTCCGGTGGGCAACCCCAGCAGATTGTTGGCCGGCAGCGGGCCCCAGGTAAAAAGAGAGGATAGGAAATGAAACCGAGCCAGGTTCTGAACGAGCTGGCCGTCAATCTCACACGCCAATCCGGAGGCTGGTTCGAGGAAGCCCTTCGCGGCGGCAGTCAAATCGGCCTTTGTGGAGCCATTGCCTTCAGCCGTCGAGGCTTCGGCGTCAATAATAGGGAAGAACAAGGCTTTCCCGTGGGGCAATGTCCCGGTGCGGTTGGCAGTGGCCGCGAAGCCGCCCGCGACCGGCGTGGCGGTAAATGATCCTACGAGGAACCACACCCGGCCAGCGGGTTGATCCAGACTCAGGTCTATATTGCCATCCTGGAAGGCTGGATGATTGGCGGCGGGGATGGAATAAAGCCATTGCCAATGCGCTTCGGACCATTCCGTGTAACTCTTGCCAAAGGGATGCGAATTCGGCGGCAGGACCACTGGGTTGGAATCATCACCGTCCGCGAAGGCCATTTGGCCGGGTACTGACATCATAACGGCAGCGGCCAGTGCGAGTGTTAGTTTGTGAAGGGTTTGCATTCTTGGATTTTTCATTGGCTTTGTCTTTCTATTCAGGCGCGTTGCGCCCGGGTTTGTTGAGCTGTTTGTTGATTTTCCAGCCGCAAGCAACTCTCATCTTGAGTGCTTTTTCGGCTCTCACTCCTTCCTACAGAAAGGACTTGAAAAGGTTACGAAATAATTCCTGCACGTGGTGCTGTTCATTGCTGAACTCCCACACGATAAAAGAACGGGCCGTTGCCAAGGGCGTTCGCGTCGGTGTAACTCGTCCTGCCGGCCTGACCAACGATGTTGCTGGTCAGCAGTGAAAAGGGCGTCGGTGCTCCGAGGTTGTTGGCGCGTTCAAGGAAGTAAGTTCGATTGCTCACGCTCTGCCAGCTCACGATCACACCCGACACGTCATTGGCGGGACTGAGCATGCGCAACGCGGACGAGGCATCGGTGGGAACCGTGCCGGCAATCCATTCCTGCCAGTTGTTCATGAAGTCGCCGTCGGAATCCGCGTAATCGCTGGAGCCGTCGGTGCGCAGGCCGTATCGCCAGAGCCAGCCGGTGAACTCGCTCAAACCAGCACCTTGGAATTCGTACGCGCCGATGTCCACTCGGACGCCCGCGACTCGCGGGTTGCCATCCAAGTCTGTTGCGCCCAGGCCGCCGCCAACCTGGCCGGCGTTGATGCAAGGCGAGTTGGATTGCAGGCGCAGGTTGCCGCCCGCCTGGTCCAGAAACGAGGGTGTGTTAGTTATGTTGTCGAGGCCGGAGGACGGCAAGGGCGTCGTGCAGGAGAGATTCAACGTCGAGTCGCCATCGTAATTCTCTGCGGATAAAGCGCTGTTGTAATAGACGATGCACTGGTTGAGCGTGGCACCCGCCGTCCCACCACCAGAATAGTCAGCCGAGTTGCCCGTCAGGGTACAGTTGTTGAGCCTGCAGGGGGCGTAGGACTCACCGGCTGCCCCGCCGCCGTCAGTGGCCCGATTTCCCGTCAGCACACAGTTGTTGAGCGTGCCTGTGTAAACCCCGCCTCCTCGGTAACCACCCGAATTGCCCGTCAGCGTGCATCGGTTGAGCGTGGCATCCATTGCCCCGCCCCCAGCGCCGTTAACGACCCAATTTCCCGATAGCGTGCAGTGGTTGAGCGTGCAGACGTCGGTGGGGTCACCGGCAGCGCCGCCGCCGAAACTCGCCCAATTCCCAATCAGCACACAATTGGTGAGCGTGCCTGAATATGCCCCGCCGCCCCA
>Ga0193728_1001846_pt1 | contig 10933 bp, 17 predicted proteins | sample U1c1metaG_FD_143037 | JGI IMG/M metagenome (GOLD analysis project Ga0193728, IMG submission 143037) | Soil microbial communities from a riparian zone of the East river system, Colorado, United States - U1c1 | ecosystem: Environmental > Terrestrial > Soil > Riparian zone | place: USA: East River... | reverse complement strand
TCTCGAAGAAACGACCTGGAACTTGCTGCTGGCCATGCTACTGGCTTCGGTCTTCATGTACATGGTGCTGGCGGCGCAGTTTGAAAGCTTCTCGTATCCGTTCATCATCATGCTCACGCTGCCGCTCAGTGTTCCTTTCGCCCTGTTCTCGCTTTGGATTACGGGACGCGCCTTGAGCCTGTGGAGCGCTCTGGGTATGTTCCTGCTGCTTGGAATTGTGAAGAAAAACGGAATCCTGCAGGTTGACTACACCAACCGGCTCGTGGCCCGCGGAATGTCGGTACGCGACGCCATCCTCGAAGCCAATCGCGTGCGCTTGCGCCCGATCCTGATGACCACACTTTCCATTATCGCCGGGCTCATTCCCGTCGCGGTCGGCATCGGTGCGGGCTCGGAACAGCGCGCCTCGATCGCCGTGACCATCATCGGCGGCCAGACTCTATGCCTGCTGCTGACCTTGCTTGTGGTGCCGGTCGGCTACTCGTATTTGGCGGAGGTAAAAACCGCGCCGTGGCGCCGATGGGCAACCCGCGCCATCCAACGGACACATGGGGTTAGCCCCACAGACGCCGACTGACCGCCTTCGTTGTTGCGGTAGGCAACGATAACCCGTTCAAGGGCGATTCGTGCATAGTCTTGAACGGCTTCCATCAGCAACCGGAATTGCGCTTCTCGCTCGCGTGGTAGCGGTCAGGGGCTGTGGCCGAACATGCCGCCAAGCCGTCGCGCAGCCCAAAACAGGAACCGCGTAGTCACGCGTGAGCCCCGTGACTCTCTAACCTCTGGTAGAACCGCTCTCTAAAATGCCGCCATCACAATGACGCTCCGACCCTCCCAGAGCGCGGTAGGTAATCCGCCAATGCAGAACGCCATTGTACGAAATTAAAAGTTGCCCGTAAGTTTATGATAATAAACTAGATCTGGGTGGAGGCGACGGGAGTCGAACTATCCAGGGTGTTGAGAACACGTAAGTTATTGATTCTTGGAACTGCCACAAGGGCTAAAAAGGCCCCATTGCACGATCCATTGTACGTCTATTGTACGGAAACGCTTTTCGCTTTGAAGTCCTGCAATGGCTGAAGCATCTGAAGTATGCGCCTAGTTGACTCGCTCCCATAAATATGGGAGCATGGCTCATGAAGACTACGTTAGAAATTCCCGATGCCATCTTTCGTCGCGCCAAGACGGTGGCGGCCGAGCGCGGGATTCCTTTTCGAGCGCTCGTCTCGGAGGCCCTGTCGGACAAGCTACGCGCCCAAGGCGATAGAGACAGCAAGCCCTGGATGAAGACGTTCGGCAAACTCCGTCACCTGCACAAAGAAACGGCCAGAATTAATCGCATCATGGAAGAGGAGTTCGACCAAGTCGAGACTGAGGATCGACAGTGATCCTGGACACCAATGGATTGTCAGCCGTCGCAGATGGTGATGCGGCGCTGGAGCCGATCCTTCGCAAAGCATCGGAGGTGGCAGTTCCGGTAATTGTGTTGGGCGAATACCGATATGGAATTCAGCAATCACGCGACCGGCAGCGCTACGAACAATGGTTAACAGAAACGATTTGCAACTACCGAGTACTCGATGTGGATGAAGAGACGGCCAACTCGTACGCTACTATTCGAACCGAACTCAAGAGAGCCGGAACCCCAATTCCTTCCAACGACGTTTGGATTGCCGCGCTCTGCCGTCAGCATTCTTTCTCCCTCGTAAGCCGAGACCGCCACTTCGATCTTGTTCGCGGAATCGAGCGGATCGATTGGTCAGCCTAAGAAACCCAATTAACGCCCTTGTACACCCGACGGACCGCTACCCCTGCGCGAATATCTGTCCGCCGTACTACCGGGCTTGGCCAATCTCCAATTACAACGCCTATCCGACCTAACACCCACGGCTTCGGCCGGTTAGCACAAATATCATAGTCAAATAGTCAGCGCGTCCGATGAAGAGACCTATACCGATAAGCAAGGCCAGTACCTGGCGTTCATTTACTACTACGGCAAAATCCACGGGTGCCCCCTGCGGAGTCCGAAATGCAACAATACTTCCACGTCTCTCCGCCTTCCGTACACCGAATGATCTTGACGCTCGAAACTCATGGCCTTATCGAGCGAACACCGGGCCGGGCTCGATCCATCCGGCTGCTGATTCCGCGCGACGAGCTACCGGACTCGATCTAGCGCGACCATCTGGAGACTGAAATGCCCCATAGCGCTCGTCAATGCGGTCCACTCCGGACGCTTACGTCGCATTCGCAACCAAACATCGGTTTCGTCTGTCGCACTGAGTGGTTCAACACATCCGCCTTCGCGGTCGCCGCGCCATGGAGTCTGGGAAATGCTCCGCGATACTTCTCCGATCTACGTGCACCCGGCTACAAGAACTTTGACATAGGTATTCAAAAGTCCTTCCCGATTGAAGAGCGGTACAGGTTCCAGTCCGCCTGGATATGTTCAACACCTTCAACCATACCAACTACTACAGCCCTAACACGTTCATGGGCGCTGGATTTGGGACCATCACTTCAGCATGGACACCGAGGCAAATGCAGGCAGCGCTGAAGTTTTATTGGTGATGCGTGCGGAGAATTAGGACTGTTGTTGTCTGTTGTTCGATCTTCATCGCTCTCAACGGAGCGGTATTTTCGCAACAGCCTTCGGAGTTTGAATCCCTCTTGGCCTCGGCGCAACAAGCCCAAGCCAAGGGGGATTTCGAGGCTGCGACCGATTTCTACAAAAAGGCAGTCAGCTTTCAGCCCAAAGTCGCCGAGCTCCGTGCCAATCTCGGTCTGATGTACTACCAGACCGGCCAGGCTGCTGAGGCGTACAAAACCGCCCTCGCCACCGGGGCATTTCCTTCAGGTACGCACGCGGCTTATGGCTTTGTCCTCCTGAGCCAGCACGATTTCCCGGGTGCGGAACGTGAATTCAATGCTGAACTCGCATCTAACCTCGGTTCCCTGATGGCGAAGTTGGGTCTGGCTCGGATGAAAGTTGAGCAAGGTGACCCAAGGAAAAGTGCAGACGAAATCGCAGAGATCTGGAACGCCAACGCCAGCTTTCTTCGAGCCCGCGCTTCGATGTTCAACCGAGGGCTGCCTACCTCAAAAAGTTCCGAATTACAACGAACCCTGGAAGAGGGCACGGCAGCAGGAGAAATTCCGAAAGAGGTTGTCTCTCTGTTCCAAAATAAAAGAACGAGTGGAGTCACAGACTTACCCCAGCCATCGAGTAATGCGGTTGACATGAGTCGGCGATCCAGCAGACAGTCAGCTAGCACACCGGCCAAGTACAAAGAGTGTGATGATCTGCTCCCAGTTCGATCACAACAGCTCGAGCGAAAGACCTCAGACTGCTGGCGTCATGCGCCTACTCGACCGCGAAGTACCAAACAGGTTTCGATGCTGCTCAGAAACTCGCTCTTAGCCCGCCCACGGAAGCGGAAGGCTTGTACTGGGAAACAAGATCGGGACAAAAGCTAGCAACCGAAGCCCTGGCTCGTGCCAGCGCCATCAACTCCAATTCACCCACGTTGCACGTGTTGCTAGGCGACGTTTACCGCCAACGCCTGTCCCTCTCGGATCCTGAAAGGGAATACCGAAGAGCTTTGTCACTTCGCCCCGAAGATGTGGGGGCGCGGTTCGGTTTGGCACTGACATTACTTGGGAACGCTGATGTGGATGCGGCATTTCGAGTCGCGCAATCGGTTGCACAGGAACAGCCCGACGATCCCGAATTGAATGCTCTGATGGGCGAAATCCTTTGCGCCCGTCGTGACTTTTCCGTTGCCGAGTCATACCTCAGAAAAGGACTGAACGCCAAACCGGAATTGGTTGCACACGTGCATGCTTTGCTTGGCAAAGTATATGTCGAGACAAATCGCACCCAGCAAGCCATTGCAGAGCTAATGCTGGGGCTTGTAGACGATAGGGACGGCAGCCTTCACTATCAGATTGGCCGTCTTTACTTGAAGGTGGGCGATCACGATTTGGCCAAGCAAGCGTTTGAAGTATCGGATCAAATGCGCCGCGAGAGGTTAATAAGGGCCGCCATTGCCATGAAGCAGGGCGAAGACGATTCCGATTCTCAGTGACAGGTTCTGCACCATCTGTGTCGCGCAGTGCGAACCCGCCTTTAGTAGTCAGGAAAGGACGATTCGCAATTCACAGCGACAGCGAGGAGCATATCCGACTTGAAGGCTACCTGACCAATAGCGAGTTCGTCGCTGCTCTAAGGAGCGGCTTTGGCCGCATTGCCTTCGGCAGAAGAAATACGCCGATGCAGAGCGATGGTGCGGCGATCTGGTCGGACGCTTTGGTAATACTCACTTTGCAGCGGAAGCAATACTGGCGGGCTGTTGCGCACTATAAAGCAACGACGATCACACGGTGCTGGGCAAAGTTGCCGAATAGCGACGGAATCGCCCGGGATTGCTCTATGATCGTCCTGCCTAGTTCGACACTAAGCTAGAGCAATCCCAGATCGTCAGGATACTTGGCCTGCAGAGAGCTCACCAAGAGTTCAAATTCGGGAAGCCCATGTAAACTCTGGAGGCAACTGTCTTTCCGGAAAAAGGGCCAGCATGCGAATCCAGTACTCACACTCCGCTCAAGCCATTCGAAAGCAGTGTCGCATCGGCCCACCAGGGCGAGGATGCAAGCAATCTGATAATAGGTATGGTGCGCGTGCCCAAACGATTTTGGACTCGCACAAGCTTTGGCCATGCAGTCGAGAGCCGGTTTGACTCTCCTTGTCAATGCATAGAAGACGCCTTGCAAGCTGGTGATGAGCGGTTCTTCCGGCAAGACTTGCAGCGCTTGATCTAGCAGCTCTTCCGCCTGTTTCCAATCCTCTGTCATCATTGCCGGCTGCGGAGCAAAGAAGGTTGCATACTTGTTGGTAGGACTTTCCGAACGCCATACTTGAATCTCTTCACGCGCCAGTTCGTATTCTCGATTCCAGATATAAACTTGCACGATGCTGTGGCTGACCGTTTTTTTGGGATGGAAAGCCCGCCCCCTTTCGTACATTTCACGCGCATGATCGAGCAACCCGATATGTGCCAGGATGGTGCCAAAACGGTTGTACGCATGAGGTAGATTGTTCTGCAGCGCTAGGGCGCGCTTGAGTTCGGCAATCGCTTCTACATGCTGGAAATTCTTCGAAGGTCCCCACAGCAGAAAAGCCAAGGCGAGGTGTCCTTCGGGGAGATCCGCGTCTATCTCAAGCGCACGCCGACAGTGGAATTCAGCCTTGTCCAGCCATACGTTGGCTGGGTCAAATTCGAAGTGGCGAGTCGCGGACGCAAACGAGAGGGTCGCGTGGCCAAGCGCAAACGAAGGATCTCGAGTTACAGCATTCGTCAGGTGATGGACGGCTTTCTCCATCATGGTTGAGTCGCCTGAGGCGCTAAGACCGTAGCCCCGCATAAATTCCGCATACGCCAACGGATCCCTACTGTATCGCGGGCGTTGCTGGACCGTCGCTGCACCCAAGGGCCGATTCAACGCGTCCGCAATCTGCTTGGCGATTTCGCTCTCGATGTCGGACAGGTGATTAACGTCGATGTCACATTTCTTTGTGAAACAATCGCTCTGCAGATTTGCGTCAAACATTTCCAGAGACAGACGCCATTGCCCTTTTGCCACTTGAATGGCGCCGTGTACCACGAAACGGACCCCCAAATGTGAAGCGATGTCCGAAGCGGTTGCTTCGACCGGAAGGTTCAGTACTGCCGACGTCGGCAGCACGTCCACCCCTTGCAGATTTCCAAGACGGGAGATCAAGCCATCTGCGAACCCTAGGCACAGCCCACGTTCGTCTGCGGCCTTCCCGAGAAATAGCAGTGGCAACACGGCGAGTGACGAGCTCTCGTGCCACTGATTCGCGTTCTCCTGTCTAACAGTCCGCGCAAAACCATGGCCGAAATCAGAGCGCGGATATTGAGCGCCGATCACTCGTACTGGACCGATGAATCGATAACCCTTCCCAACTACAGTTTCAAGAAAGCGTGGTTTAGCGGAATCGTCACCCAGAGCTGTACGAATTTTTCGCACAATGTTGTTAAGATTTCTTTCGGTGTCGATGAACAGATCGGAGCGCCAGAGTCTCTTGACCATGTCTTCACGTGACACCATCTGCTCTCGCCGGCCCACCAGGAACATCAGCAATTCCATCGGCTTCTTTTCGAGCTTTACGCGTCGTCCAAACCGCCGAAGTTCGTAACGCCCTAGGTCGAGCTCGACTTCGTTAGTTGCACTCTTTGCACCTACCATAGAGCCTCTCGCTGACATTATCCGCTAATATTCAGCAACTTGCGGCGATATAAAAAAAGTACACAAAAATTATCTTCGCTTCATTGGAACGGTCCCTCGGCTAAGCGATGATTCTCGCGGATCAAAACTCAATCGAGGGGAATCATGAAACGAAACGTGTTACTTGCATTCGCAATGGTTGGACTGGTGTTTTTGGCTGGTCAGCATTCCACAATCGCCGCACAGGCCGCTTCTCACGAAAGACATGCATTTACCCCAGATACCATTCCATGGGGTCCGGCGCCGCCATTTCTAGCTCCCGGCGCGCAGTTCGCAATACTCGAAGGCGACCCGACAGCTTCCAGCGGTGACTACACCGTGCGGTTGAAGATGCCGGACGGATATCGGATCGCGCCTCACTTTCATCCCCTGCGGGAAAACGTCACCGTTATCTCCGGAACATTCAAGCTCGGGATGGGAGATGTTTTTAACACGAAGAAAATGACAGCTTTCATCGCCGGCAGTTTTGCCTTCCTCGACCCTAACATGCACCACTTCGCGATGGCATGCGGAGAAACCATTGTACAAGTCCACGGAAGTTCGCCTTTACAGTTCAACTTCGTCAATTCCGCGGACGACTCTGACGGGAATAAATAAGAGAAAACAGTAGCAGTGCCAACCATACCACAGGAAACGGCAGCCACCGTTTCCTGTTTGACCAGGGAAGAACCTTTGTCACGTCGATCCCGAATCAACTTCAAAGACAAGACACTCGAGTTGGAACTCTAGGCTCTGTTAGATCGACAGGATTCCCGCAAATCATACTGTCGTCGCTGTCCTTCCAGGCGTGTGCGCACCTGCTGCATCGTCGACTGCAGGATATAGACGCAGGCTTCACGTTCAATGTGACTCGATTGGATCTTCTCGCTCATCGCTCTCCTCCTCGACGCTGTTTGGGGTTGTGTTCAAGGCTGCAATCAGCATGTGACCCAGCAACTCGCGGCAACGCTGTTGCGTGGTCTGCGGCAACTCCTGTGTGTGGGGAATCTCCCAGAGCAGAACTCCCTGGCGTGGTGGGCTCATCAATTGCACCTCCTGGCGAAGATGCTTCTGAGGCTACCGCGCTTCTCTGTGTTGGAGTCCACTGCTGCGCATCGACGAGGTCGCGCAGCGCGAAGAGAGCAGTGATTGCCAGAGTGGGATGTTCCACAATCTCCATCCCACGGCAGAGATCTTCATCCAGCATCCACTCCGGAATCAGAATCTGAGCGCCACTGGGAAGCGCCACCTGTACTTGGTGCGGTCCGAGATGAGAACACTTCCGCACCATTGTTACCGTAAGACCGTAATGCGGATGGTGACGATAGTGGATCGTGGCGGCGCTCAAAACATGGGTAGTGTGTGGGTGCTTTGCAGAAGCCCGATGCCACCAACGTTGCTGGCCTTCGGGCATGGAACTCGCTTGGCCGCTTCGTTAAACGGGGGAAAAAGGCATTTTCATTCTCGCCCCGATGGTCGGAAGACGAAGCACGAAGGATGTAGCGACCGACGAGGCGAGTGAGGACACAACAACTGAGGGTCAACGGAGGCTGTACGGTTTCCGGGCCGTCTATGTTTTCGAAAGATTATCTCGTGATTTGTGGCCGAGCCTTTGCGCGCCCGTTGCATGCCGCCAGTGCCACTTTAGAAAGTCCCCTCGATAGCAGGAAGCACATCATCGCTCAATTCCTCTGCCCTATGCAACTAACCCCGATGCAAGGGTTCCAGCTATCGACATGTCCACCAATTCGGGGTTCTGAGCGCCATGGCCTGATCCATGACTACCTTGCCCTTAGGATCCATTACCGCCGCGCAGATCGTTGCTTGATGAACGTCGAGCCCAATATACTTTTCACTGGTCATTGAGGGTGCTCCCTTCGTAGGTGGTCATACGCAATGATGACAAAATACTCCAAGAGGGGCGCCCTTTTATAATGCGATTTCGTAAATTGACAATCTCTGAGCTATGCGTGGTGCAGTCTCTGCCGCAGTGTTTCCACGATCAGACCGACCAGCGCATAGGTAGCGGCATTCGCAAGAATAACCAAATAGAAGGACATGCCGAAATGGAAATAGGAACCGATAAGCACAACTGGCTGAGATAAAGAGCCGAGAGTGTACACGATCGGTTCTATCGGATTGTCCTTGCTTCGCATTGCGAAATAAAGTGCCCAAGAGGCCGCAACGAGAAAGCCTGCACTCGCCCATATAGCAATTCGGTATTTCATGTTGACGCTCCTGTTGTTCTCTACTTCGCAGCGTTTTCGTGCAGGAGACTGCGAATCTTACCCTCAAAATTATCCTTGTCTACCACCCCGGCGTGCGACTCGGCAATCTTGCCGTTGCGATCTATGAGCAGAGTGAGAGGCATGTTTATCACACCAAACTGCTCTCCCAAATCGTCATTGCCAATCACGACGGGATAGTTCAGCTTGTGATCTGCAAGGAATGGATTCACCGATTTCCACCCATCCGCATCCATGGAGACACCGATAGCGGAGAGTCCGGCGTCCCGATATTTGTCTTGGAACTCAATGTACCAAGGAATTTCAGTCTTGCAGCCACCGCACCAAGTTGCCCAAAAATCGAGTAGGACCACTTTTCCCCTGTATGCGGACAATCTGATGGGGGCACCGTTAGCGTCAGCAAGAGAGAAATCGGGACCGGGTTTTCCCGTGGAAGCAGGAGAGGGTTTGTGAGTACAGGCAGCTAAGAGCAGACACAGTGCTGCGAACACCAACGGGGTAAATGCGCGATGTGGCATTTGAGGACCCCCAGAAGACCTTTTCCAACTGTAGTTGAATCGAAAGGGAGTTACAAGTTTTCTCGCCTCTTCATGTCGTGCCTGCGAAGTCCGTCCAGTGCACCGGTGCAATCGTAGTTGGCGAAAAATCGCCTAGCACTCATCGACGGCTCGCGGGTGTGATTGACGAGCCTTGACAGTTATCCGACTTCAGAGAGTCCGATCGATGGCAGCGGCCACGTCGTCGCTCAATTCCTCCGCTCTCTGCAACGCTCCTTTAATCCTGACAATCTCCATCTCGCGAGCCGCGATCTGTCCGGCAGGTTCGCTATAACCTCGCGCAGCCACCAGGCTGCGCTCGTGGCTGGACAGCATGCGCCGAAAAATCGGGACCGCACTTTTCTTTGGCTGGAGCATGCGCACAGCCAAGGCAGATCAATCCCTTCGGACAATGCTCTCCGGTGGGTAAGGCGCATAAGTGCGTGCCCATGTCGCGCAGGTTGCAGCTCGCCCCGAAGGCCGCCCATTCTTCCGCAGTCGGGTTTTTCAGACCATCTTCGCCGTAGTAGGCGTTATAAAGGCTGCGAACGGTCTTGCGATACTCCTCGATGAGCTGACTGGGGTAGAGCTTGGCATAGATCATCACGGTGTCCGGAGAGGCGTGACCGAGCAGCGCATGTATAACACAGGCATGTTGTTGTTGAGATGTTCGGATGCAAAGACCCGCCGGCAATCATGTGGCAATAAGACGAGAGGAGAACCGTCCGAGCGGCGAGCTTCCGCGGCGATCGAAATCTCGCGGATGCGATTGCGAATAGTTTGAATGCCAGCGGTGCTCGGATGTCGAATGCCCTGGATCAAATATGGCGCTGGAGGGCGAGGCCGCTTCTCCTGCAGGTCCCAATGATCGCAAACCGGAACCGACTCGCTATTGTAGAAGCGTTTTACGTATCGGATGATCTCCGCCAGGACTCGACCGAGCCCATCTCCGACGGGGATGACACGAGCGCGATCAAACTTCGACGGCTTGATATGCAGCAGATAATAGATGCGGCTGTCGGGCATCTTTCGCTTGAGAATGTCGAACGTGGTCAGTTCACTTGCCTCTTCGATGCGTAAGCCGCTCTGCACGAGCAGTTCCAGAAGGGCCCAATCCCAGAACGTTTCTACCTCATCTGACCACGGGTAACCGCGCGTGGTTGTGACCTTCGGCGCTGCTATCGCAGCTTTCCACTGCTGAAGGGCGAAGGCGCGAATCTTCGGCATCTCGCGTTCCAGATCAAGTACCGTCGCTGTGATGCGAGCTCGGGTGCGTTCGCGCGCTTTGTCGAAACCGTATCCGAGACACGTGTGGCGCGTCGCTGGAATCGTTCGCGGAGCGAAACGCTTAAAGGGAGAGTCGGGTTCGGTCGCCCAGGCGCAGATGTCGGAAAAGAAAACGCGCAGGTCGATCAGCCAGCTGTGTGCGGTTGGACGTACCTCGTCGCCGGCACCAGGACCCCGCTGTACCTCGCGAGCGCGCCTGATCGCATGCGGGATGTAGTCACGGACATGGCGCGGCAGAATCCGGGAGCACCGCTTCAGTGGTCAGGGGATAACTTTGGACTTTCCTCTGTTTGGAGCGGCGCACGGTAATTTTCTCTTCCGCCCAGTTGATGTCTTCAAGACGCATCCGACAGACTTCGCCCACGCGAAAGCCATAGACCGCGCAAAGCAGGATCGCGCAGCGACTCCTGATCTGACTTGACGCCGCGCCGTTGACGGTGGCAAGAAGCCTCCTCACCTCTTCCCACGACGGCCCTTGCGGCAGATTTTCGTAAGTGTAGAGCCGGGGTGCGTCGATGGACTCGGCGATGCCCGCCGCGCACCAACCTCGACTGCTGGCGTAGCGAAAGAACGAGC
>Ga0193728_1001844_pt1 | contig 10934 bp, 1 predicted proteins | sample U1c1metaG_FD_143037 | JGI IMG/M metagenome (GOLD analysis project Ga0193728, IMG submission 143037) | Soil microbial communities from a riparian zone of the East river system, Colorado, United States - U1c1 | ecosystem: Environmental > Terrestrial > Soil > Riparian zone | place: USA: East River... | reverse complement strand
CTCTTACAGGTACCTACTAGTTAATTACGGCTATCTTTTCTAGGCCTACCTTAATTCCGTCTATACTAATAATAAACTCTAAGTACCTTATACGCTTAATACTAATTCCAATTTCCTAATATTAGCCTAAAGGCTAGCCTCGCGGAGCCGTTATAGGATTTTATAGACGAGCTCCTTTTATTCTAACTTATTTTTAAAATAGATTATAATATTATCTAGATAGGCCGTATAGAAGTTATTAAGGTAGTTAAAGAGTATATTATTTATATATAGCTAGTCTATAGCTAGTCTATTAATTAGTCTAAAAGGAAATACTTATATTTATATAATCTGTAATAGGTCTAAAATATAGTAAGATCTATAGATCTAGGGTCTATTCTAATTTGGTAAAAGGCCTAACAGATATTAAGCTTTATAAAAACCTTAGCCCTACTTATTGGGCTAGTATCTTATTAAGTAAAGGTAGCGGATAGTAGTCCTTAAGGGTTATATTATTTAGCTTATAGTAGTTAATATAGAAATAAAGCCCTCCGTTTAGTTTTTTAATAAAGAGAATTAATATAGTAAAAGGGGCTTAACTAGGCTTTATAAAGTCCTTATATAGGTTATTAATAAAATACTACTTAGTAATCTATAATTTAGTAGTAGATTACTAATAAAGGAGGCTATAACTAGGGGGAGTTTCCTTACCTGGCTTAATCTCGATCTTATAGTTGTACGGTTAGTAAGATAGAAGTATATTGGATACTACCTTAGAGAATACGCCCTTAAATTTCTAATGTCGATAGGGCAGTTTCTATTCTACTAGCTCCTTATCTATAAGTTTACTTTCCTTTCCACTAAGCTAGTTATAGACTAGAGTTTTCTTTTCCTTAATTAATTAATTAATTTTATATAAGCTAGTTGTAAAGGTAATGGTATTAGGATAGACTAAATTCTAGTAAAATCCTACGGCGCTAATATAGTAAATATTAACTAGTAGGAGGTCTATAAAGTTCTTTACAGCTATTTACTAGACTATATTTTATAGTTTAGGGTTTATAATCCTTCTTAACTCGTATTTATTTTCTATAAGTTATCCTTCTAATCTATTAGTTTAGTATAGCGTCTAGTATTCTTTACTATTCTTTATAGCTATATAGAGTCTAGGTCTATAGGTGTTACGGAACTACCATTCTATTGCGCTACGCTATACGCGTAGCTGGCATTATAGGATTTCTTCGTTTCCTCTCCTTATTTGGCATCGCTTAGTAGATAGTTTATCCGCCCTAATGCCCCTATATAGATTTAGCCGCAGCCGCATTCCTATTAAGCTCTTTAGCAATTCTTTTAAGTCTTTACAATAGCTATATATAGCTATTAATTCTTTAAATCTAATGCTTGTTTATCTAGCGTTTATATATAATATATTATCTTTATAATATTAGGATTACTCGCCCTACTAGCTAGATATTAACAATAGCGTAAAGCTATTATAGACTCTTTATATAAAGTCTTTAATATATCTAGACTATACTTTTTTTTCCCTTCTTTCTAGCTAGCTCTCCTCCTACTAGTATAGTAGCTAGTTCTAGACCTACTAGACCCTAATCCTATCGCTAGCACTATACTACTACTATATAATTATAACTAGGTAAAGCTATACTCCCTAGACCCTAACCCTATTATAGTACTATACTACTACCCTAACTTCGTTACTAGCACTATACTACTACTATATAACCCTATTGCTAGCACTATACTACTACTATATAACCCTATTGCTAGCACCATACTACTACTATATAACTTAGTTACTAGTATTATACTACTGCCTTATAACCTAGTCGCTAGTATTATACTACTACTAGACTAGATACTAGACTAGACTAGATACTACTATACTATACTAGACTAGACTAGACTAAACTTATTAATACTATACTACTACCTAGACCTATTATTCCATGCCTCCCTAGAGGGGGTACTTTTTTTCTTCTCTTCCTTCCTACCTCTCCTTAAAGGGGGGGTACTATTATAGGACAGCCGTTCTATACACCTATACCGTGTATATAGCTAGCGTTATAGGATTTCTTTATTTCCTCTCCTTATTTAATATCGCTTAGTAGATAGTTTATCTACCCTAACACCCTAATATAGATTTAGCCGCAGCTGCATTCCTATTAAGCTCTCTAGCAATCCTCTTAAGTCTCTATAATAGCTATATATAGCTATTAATTCTTTAAATCTAATACTTAATTATGTAGCATTTATATATAATATATCGTCTTTATAACAATAGGGGGCTTAACTAGATTTTTACTAGCTTCCTTAATTTCTAATATAGGTAGTTTAGGGTCGGCGTAGTATATAGATCCGCTATAGATTAAGCTATACGTCCTTCTTAAAAGCCCGGTCCCTATATATAGCATTAGCTTAGTAGATAGTATTTATTTATAGCCGTATAAGGTTTTCTATTATAGTACCAATTTCTTTTATAAAGGAAGGTATAGGGTATATAGCTTTAGGCTAGATAAGCTATCTATTCTATATATTAAGCTATAAGCCTAAATAGGCTAGCTATTTTCTCCCTAAGATTATATTATAGCTTCTAAGGTCTATAATAAGGAAAGGAATATTATACTACCTTCGTCCATTAATACGGAGGTAGATTTATAGAACAGCCGTAATAGGTTGCCCTACCTATCCGTTATACCTATAAATAGGAATAAGCCTAGATAGTTCTTCTAAAGGCGTATTTAAAAAATTATCTAATTATATAGCGTACTTAGTATTAATTAAGGTAAAAGTATTTACTCCTAAGTTAGCTAAAGTAGTAGTTAAAACTTAATATCTACTATAGAATAAAGTATAAGGAATAGTATAGTTTCTTTTACTAACTAGCTAACCTAGATTAATATATAATATATAAATCCCTTTTAACCCTAGAGAGGAGTCTTCCCCTAAGGTTCTTCTTTTTTTAATTCTATACTATCTTCCTAGATTAATAAAACCTTATCTATTTTTACTACTATTAGGTAGTCTTTTATAATATAGCCTTTCTAGCTATATAAGAAGTAAGTTCCTTAAGCGCTAAGGGCTAGTTTACTAGGGTCGCTATACAGTGCCAAGACATTAGTCTGTGCACACGCGAACCAACACCACATAATCGCAATATTATCACCAAATTTAATCATTTACAACATTGCAATGCAACGCTCGTTTGGTACGGAAATTAGTGGGAATTAAAGGCCTGGGGCAGAGCTTTCAGATATACAAAGAGTTGGAATCCTTAGTGCAGTAGAGGCGGGGGAGGAGAAGACTAAAATCGCGGCGAAATATCGCGTCAGTGTTACGGACGCTTTAAGTACGATGTCACGACTACTAGGAGAGGAGTTGGAAGCAGCTAGTTGGTTAATGGAAGCACGGTCTAGGATGGAACCGGTTAAACCATGTGACGAGGATTAGTAGCCGAGGTTATATGATATTATACGCGGTGTACGTGGTATATAAAGGGAACGTACGTACAATATATATAACACGTATCTCACGTACAAGAAGGATTTCTTAGGAGTACGGTCGTGTATTTAAAGGACCTTAGTCCCTACCTAAATAGTTCTCTTTCCTTATAGTAAATCTTAGAATATAATTGGAGTTAATCTATTAGGCAACCCTACTCTACTAGTTGTTTATATTATTAACTATTCTATACCTATATACCTAGCCCAATAATAGGATCTACTATAGTAACTACTATAAGGTTCTATTATATATTTACAACTATAGTTATAGTAGAAGAAGTTAAACAACATACTACCTAAACAAGCAGTTATAACGCTATTTACGGCAGCGACTATATTAGGTTAAGGAGATACTAGTATAGTAGATAGTAGCGACTTAGTAGTAGTTATAATAAACTAGCTTAGGAGCGTTATCGAATAAAACAATGCTAATAATTAATTATTATAATAATAGTTATTAGATATAAAAAGAGAAAAGATTAAGATACTATTAATTAAAAGGTTCTTAGGAGAAAAGTATAAGCTTAGAGGGTTCCTTATATAAATAAAGATAAAGATTAGAAATAAAGGAACTAAGTTATCTAAAGTAGTAGATATAGTGGCGTACGTAGGACTATTCTTAACGGGTTAGGTACTAGAATAGTTTAAACCCTACCTTATAGAGGTATAAGCTAATAGGTTAACAACTAACAATTTAGAAGTATAGTATATGTTCTTAAGCTAGGAAGGATTTATAAGTAGACTTACGTGGATATATAGAGATCTGGAATTAGTAGCAACTATGGAGGGGAAGCTTTACTAACTTATATAAAAGGGGTTAGTAATAGACTATACGACGTAGTTCTAAATACTAGTAGTATAGACTAAGTAGAACTAAGGGGCGTTAATAGTATAATACCAACGCGGATTAAAGGCTAAAGTTTAGTAAACTATAATACTACTAGACGATCTAAGCGATATATGAGAACTAATTAAGTAAGTAATTAAAGTAGATAGCCGGATATACTAAAGCGAGAAGTTAGGAAGAATATAGTAGGGACTAATATATATAAAAAAAAGACGTAATAGGTGTCTAAACTACAGTATAGCGCAGAGCTAATAGACCTAAGTAGTACTAGAGAATTAAGAAGATAAAAGAAACTATGGAAACCCAGAGGATAAGGATTAAGTAATTAAAGGTCTATAGAGTAGAGGCCAAACTAGGGATCTTAGCAGTAGAAGACGTTTAGGCAGACTCAATAGTAAGAAAAGTAGTATGAAGATAGAGCTTATATAAATTATAGGAAATAAGATTATTTCGCTAGAGACTATAGAGGTGGTTAGAGTAACTACGTGGTAAAGGGAACTAGACTAGCAGACGACATACATGTATAAAGGGACGATAATATGCTGCGAGAAACAAAGGAGTAATCGTTTACAAAATGAATTAGAATCCTTGGCATGCAGATCCCCGATTTTTGCGCCCAACCCAACGTGTAAAACCGTGAGATAGCCCATTTTCCACGTTAAACGCGCCTTATTATTAACATAACTCCCTACCATTAGTTAGTAAGTTAAAGCCGACATCGCCCCGCTATTTGCCCTATCTTAACGCGTTTCCTAGTGTTATAGTGCCTCGTATTAGCCCTACTTGTCGCGCGGATATAGTCCGTCTACTTAAATTAGGCTAGCGGCTAGGTGCTATTACAGAATAGCTATATATTAGTTAAGCTACCGTATATAATACCGAACGTTACCTTATATAATATAGCTAGTCTATTAGGCCTTATATACGGAAGGCTAGCCGGCTAGTAGCGTTAATAAGAGCTAATATAGAGGCTCTTCTTAAACTCCTACTCTATAATAGTTAGAAATATCTAGATAAAATTTAGTACTAGCTCTATTACGAATGTAATCTTAATATTACTTATTCTATAATCTATTATATCTTAAAGAAGGAAGGGTAGTTAAGGAAGGTAATTAGGCGTATAGTATAAGGCTATAACTTATAGCTTAGAGAGCTTTATTATAATAATATAAGGCGGTTTTTAGTAGATATTATAGTATTCCTTAATAAGGCGGTTTTTAATAAAAAGACTAGCTAGTAGATAAGAGGGCAAGCTCTAGTTAGTAAGGAAGCGTGCTATAAGGGCGATATTTAAAGAGGTAATACTTAGAGTATTTATACAGCTATAATAATTAACGGCTGGGTTTGCCATTAAGCCTATAAGGGCTACTTTAATATTAATAACTTTGTTAGGTAGCTATACAGCTACCTATTTACTACGCTTTATAAGTAATATCTAAATTAGACTATAGTAGTTATAATAGATAACCTTAGGGTTTACGTTAATATATAGATTCTAGCTGCTATTAAAGAGGAGGGCTATATCCTTTACTATCTACTACTATACTTACTAGAATTTAATCTAATTAAGCTTATATAGGCGGTCTTAAAGGTATAGATCTATCACTAGCACCTATATACTTAAAAATTCTACTATAATTATAGTAAGTTTCTTAAGCGAGCTATCCGTAAGAGTAGGTGTAATTCCTTTACCTAGTAGTAGTTTTAATATACTATAGGAGGAATATATATAGAATAGGCTAAGCTAGAGCGTTTACGGCGTTTGTTAGAGCAATTTAAGTGTAGTGTTAAGGTTTAAGGGCTAGAGGAGTTAACTACGGCCTTTAATATTACTATGGACACTTAATTACCTAATTAGGAAATTATCTAATATTAAATTACTATAGAAAACACCCCACTTCTACCTAGCTTATATATCTTTTACCTATATATAAAGCCTCCTACTAGGTCCATAAGAGCGTTTACCGCTATAGCGGTCTTTTACTACCTATAGTACACTTTATACTTATAGAGCTAGTTAGCTATATTACTAATAAAGCCGTTAGTAGCACCTAATTCTAAAGCTGTTACGGCACTATAACGCGTAACCTGGATAGGGAGCCGAGTTAGGGGTTCGTCTAAAGACTTAGCGCCCTAACGCGTATATATTACGTCTCTACCTCCTATATATACCTCTTCTCTTCTCCTTAGCTTAGTATCTTTACTAGATAGCAATCCACAAGCTTCGGTTTAGAGGCATTTGTGCGAGCCGTTACAAAAGCCCTACGAAATTTATATAAGTTTTTATTTTCTATAACACGTAGATTATCTAGACTTTACTATTATTCTAGTATAATATTCCTAAACTGTTTTAGTTTCTCTTATATTATAGCGTTATATATCGTTTCTAGCTTCTAGATAAATAGATACTAAATAGTACCTCTATCCTCTTTATTAACTAATATAGGACTTAAGTATAGGTAATCGTTAATATTGCGTGTAGGAGTAGGCGGAGGCAGCGGCAGTAGTAGAGGGCTAATGGTAGGAGTAGTAGCTTAGATCTAAGGTTAAATAGGCAGTTAAGTAGGCGGTAGTAGAGGTGGTTAAAGCTACTATAGTGGCGGATAATAAGGCACTTAATTCTACGGATACCGTATATAGGAAGGGCTGGCTAAGGGTTTATAAAATTGTTGACTTAGGCGGCTAACTAGACTATCTACTATAAGAGCGCGGAAAACCTTTATAGACTGCTCCTCGTACTAAGCGTTGCTAGAGGTAATAGTATTTGCCTAGGCCTTATGCTAAGCAGCGTTAATAGCGTAGTATTAACTATTAAATATATAGCGGAAGTTCTAATAGTTACTATAGTTTATATCTATACACTTAATCTATTTCCCTAGGCAAGCCTAGAAGCTAGCGATATCCTTATATACTGCTTAACGGCTTAGATTCTGCTATAGTAATAGCTTTAGGTATAATTTTATAGGCGCGTCTTTACCTAATATAAGAGTAGGACTCTTAGACTATAGGATAACTAGTAGGAAGATAGTATCTTAACGGACTCCTTAACGTCCTTAATAACCTTCCTCTTTATTCCTAACTTTATAAATACCTTATAGTTAATCTTAACTTTAAAAGTTAATTAAATGTTACTATTAAGGTTATACGCCTACTAGATATTAATAACTTTAAGTAGGTAATTACTTTATTTAATAGAGAAGTTATTAATACAGCAGTTAGCTCGTCCGCCGCGGCTAGAAACGTACTATATAACTATAAGACGTCTAACCTAGGTATAGATCTTACTACTAAGTTAAAGGTTAATCTAACTTATAATCGCGTCCTTAATAAGGCTTAGGTTATATAACTACCGTTTCTACTTAACTAGATAGTCTATAGTAACCTTAGAACTATTAATATAGAGCCTAAACTAACCGTAGATAGGATAGTTAACGGTTACCTACTTAGTCTAACGCTTAAGATAAACACCTTAACTATAATCTTAACCTTAAATTTAACGCCTTTAACGTAGATCTTCTACCTACCCTTCTAACATATCTTTAAAATTAAGCCTCTTAAGATCTAACAAAACCTTTAAATTTAGGCCCTTAAGTGTCTTAATATCGCGCTCCCATCTAGCGTAAAGCTTATCCCTCCTACGCTCCTTCCTCGCCTTAGCCTCCTCCTTAGTTTTATTATAATAGTACCTACAACAACTATAGCCTTCTAACGCTTGATATAGTATAGCCTTCTTAACTTCCTTAACTTCCTTATCCTAAAACTGTATATATTAACCGCGGTCTATAGGCGGCTCTCTACGAGTTATCCAAGTTACCTTTATTAGTTTAGCGCGCTAGCTAGGCTTAGGCGGCCCTAGAGGAGGAGGAGCAGACGGCTTCCTACGTTTATTCGCAGCAGAAGCCTTAGGAGTAACACTAGCAGTACGTGGACGAACACGGGTATTGCTAACAGAGCGAGTACTGTTAGCAGGAGGAGCTGCTAATAGCGTTAATATTGCTAGCGTTGACTTTAAGGCCTGCTTCGGGGCTTTCTTTGGGGCCTTCTTTAGGGCCTTCTTTACGGGAGATACTATATTAGGAAATATGTTAAGATAGGGCAAATAGCAGGGTAACGTCGGCTTCAACTTACTAACTAATAGTAAGGAGTTACGTTAATAATAAAACGCGTTTAATGTAGAAAATAGGCTATCTCACGGTTTTATATATTGGGTTAGGCGTAAAAATCGGGGATCTGCATGCTAAGGATTGTAATTCATTTTGTAAACGACAAAGTATTTAATTAAAAGTTTCGCGTTTTACTACAATAACGTATACTAAATTTATAAAGACGCCAAGTATAGCGTAAGCTATTGGCTATAAGAGCCCAAGTTAAGAGGACTCTAGGGTATATAAGAGTTAGATAAAGAATAAGATTAACTTTATAAACTAGATAAGGACGAAGGCAGTATAGCAAGCCAGCAGTTAGCGGAGAAAGTTTTTGCGTACTAGTTCTACTAAGCGGTAGAATCTATAAAGGATTAATATAATTAAACTATTAGTAGTAATAATAAGGCAATAAAAGGGACTAACTAGGAGTACCTAAACCTTAAGAATGTATTAAATAAGGTAGAGGATGAATTAGTAATAGAGACTAAGATATTAGTAGGGATTAAGACTCTACTAGATACGGCGTCTATCGCTTCGCGAGAAGGTAGAAGAGGAACGTTTTAGAGCAAACTTAGTAGGCAACTATACGCTATTACTACCTCACCCCTTAATAAGGGTAAAAGGCTATAGGCTTAACATTCTCAAGATAAGATAAGAGAGATCTAAGACTTTTAGAACGAAATAAGGATAGCTTAAGAATCTATAATAGACAATAACCGATAGTTAAGAGCAATGGCTTAGTTTAGTAACTTATAAATAAGTACGGGATAAAGATTCCTAGGGAGCTAAGATTTTAAAGAATAAATAAGGTCTATAATAATCCTAAGTAAATATAGTATTTAGCCTAAAGATTAAAAGTTAATATCGCGATTAAGAAGTATAAGGACTTTAAGGATCTAACTACTAGTTAAAAACTAAAAGAAAGTATAGAAGAATTTAGATAATAAATCTTCGCATAGTAGAAATATAATACTAAGTTAAGAACTTAGAAATAACTTAAGGGTAGAGTACCTATATAAAAGGTTACTAATAGGCCGAAGGTAGGTATACTAAGAGCTAAGTGGCTTACTAAACTAGAAGAAGAATAGGATATAGAAGTTCTAACTAGATTTATAGAATAATATATAAAAGGTTATTACGAAGTAATAGCGACTAGATACTTCCTTACGGATAAATTATATACGCTTAGTAAGCTATACTAAAAGTAGTATAGATAGCGAATAAGTAATAATTAGGAAGAGTTCTATATATAGCTAGATAAGATAGTTATACTAGATTATACTATATTAGAATAATAGATAGGATATATTAAAGGAGCATTAATTATAATATCTAAGGACTTAGAAGATTAAATAAAGGACTAGAGAATTAATTAGTAGATCTTAATACTAGCTAAAGATACGGTAATATTTAGATAAGTTAGAGAGAGGTTTAAACTATAGGCTAAATATAAGCTAAGAGTTGACCTAAAGTACCTAGCGCATTATATATTAGCATGGATTATATATATAGATAAAATATATAAAATATATAAAGTACTAAAGGTAAAAAATAGGAAGTACCTAACTAGGATATAGTAGGCGCCTAATAAAAGGAAATTTAGAAATACTAAGTATATATATAGCTAGCATCCGGTAGAGATCTAAGAGTTAAATAATTTAATACTTTAGCTAGAAAGATTCCTTATAGAAGAATACTTAGATAGATAATAGTAGTAGGAATACCTAGAAAATACGTATCTATAGTATATTAAAGATAAGAAACGAACTAGATATTAGCTAATAAGGAAGCTAAGTGTAATAGGATCTAGTAGCTAATAGTTAGGAAAAGTAGAGGCCTATAGGACTAGAGGGAGCTAGTAGTAGAACCTTAGACCCTTAAAGGAATTTAAGGACAACACCTAAATTTACAAGCTAATTGGTAAGATTAATAGTTTAAAGCATTAGCAGATAGTAGAGCAATAAGGAACTATATCTTATTAGTAGCAGTTAAGTAAATAGGACTACCTTATAGATGGAAGAAGTTACTATATTTATTAGTAATAATTTTAGGAGATCTAATAGCCTATAGAGGAGGTATTATTAATCTTAAAATAGGACCTATTTAGCTAACTATTAAAGGGAGATAAGTTAAGATATCTTTTAATATCCTACTATTAGGAAAGGACAAGGCGATACTAAGGATACCTTAGTTATAGGAATATAATTTAAGGATTAATTAGATTATAGGTTAGGTTAATATTAGGGATGCTTAATAACGTAAAATAAAATAGTAAACTAAGTTAGTATAGTACTTGTTACAGGACGCGGGCAGTAGCTATAGAGCGTATGTATTTAAGGAGTCTATAAGACGTTACGCGATCGATCGTAAGGGTCGAGGGCGTAAGGAGGTGATATACCTACGCGTAGCTGACGTAAGCTGTACGCGAGGTGTACGTAAGAG
>Ga0193728_1001843_pt1 | contig 10934 bp, 10 predicted proteins | sample U1c1metaG_FD_143037 | JGI IMG/M metagenome (GOLD analysis project Ga0193728, IMG submission 143037) | Soil microbial communities from a riparian zone of the East river system, Colorado, United States - U1c1 | ecosystem: Environmental > Terrestrial > Soil > Riparian zone | place: USA: East River... | reverse complement strand
CGGGTGTTCGACAAATCGACCGTCCGGGCGATTTGAACGCCGGAGGCATTGCCGACGGCGGCCCCGGAGGGGCGAGGCCGAAGGCCGAGTAATCCCATAGGGAGCGCCAATAAAAACAAGCACTTAGGCTGTTTTCGGCGGGGCAGTACTGTAGAAGTACTGCAAAAGTGGTGGCAGTCTGCGGCGGGCGCTAGGGTTTCGTGCCCAGAAACAGGAAACCATTAGTGCGTCCAGCATTCAACGCCGTGCTAACCAACCCCTTCTGCGCAGCTATGTAGTACGCGACGCCGGTGACAGTACTTGTTCCATTCGTACAAACACCGCCACCGAATGTCACTGATACGTCGTAAACATTTCCTTTCGCATGGGTCGATGCTGTGCCTGTGAAACTACATCCGCCCGCGCTGGTGCCCGTAATGGCCCCGCCGCTGGCGATTGTGACCGTCGCCGCTTCAGGGCCACTATTAACCGTAACGGCCTCACCGGAATAAGTACCGACGATGGTCGCCAGACTTGGTGTCAAATCGTAGTCGGTGTCGTATGTGCTGGTGAAAGTATTTGTTGTTCCACCGGTGTATGTAAGGGTCCCGCCCAATTGACTCTTGGCTGTGTAGGTTCCCGCCAATGTGAAGGCATTGATGCCAAGCCCTTCAAGATTGAAATCCATACCGTTGGATGAAGTGAATTTACCGCTGCTTGACGAGCCTTCGCCCTGAATCGCACCACCTAAGACAGCGTTGTTTCCGACAGCAGTGTAGAGAAACCAGTACGTACCATTATCGAGGACAAGGCCGGAAAATGATCTGCCACTACCTGTCATGCCGTTCCAAAGACCCTCGGCTGTTCCGAGATCGGGCGGTGGCGGTGGCGGTGCGCTGCTCGAGGAACCGCCGCCTCCGCCGCACGACGCTAGTGCAACCGAAGTTGCGAGGATCGCCAAGGCATTATTAATAGTGAGTTGACGCACGTGGATACTTTCCCTGTAGGAGCCGCTGGGTGTAACGACCGGACGTACTCTGCCCGTTTCCGGTACCAATCAAAAATGCTTTATGTCAAAAGAGTGACGTACCAAGCAGTTCCCTGCGCCGCCGCGCGTCGCTTTATTCGGGAGCGATGTGGACGCGATGGAGTTGCCAGCGACGACTCCTACGGTATTTGCCGTGTGACCTCTCGGGGCGCACCCGCTCACTCTAATCCGGAATAACGTCCAGCCCGAGTTTTTTCCCGGCCTTGCGGACACGATCATCCAGGCTGAGGAGCGTCAATCCCGCGATCGCAGTCCGGGCCACCAGCGCTGACGCGAGATGGATCGCATCCAATGTTCGAATCGGTTCGCCAGGAAACGGTTGCCGGGCACGCTCCACAATCTCAGGCGCGATACGCAGGATCTGCCAGTGAGATGCGGCCGCCGTCAGGTGCGCGCGTCGATCCGCCGCCTCCGCCTCCGTCAATTCACCAAGTGCCGCCGCTCGTAGCATTACGCGATCACACTCGATGAGCGTCAAGTCCGAGGCAACGATGATTTCCGCAGCGACAAGTGATCGACGCACATCAGCCGCCGAGCTTTCATCCAAGAGCCAACCGAGGACTGCGCTCGACTCGGCGTACAAGTTCACCGCGAGCCGCGCTCTTCGTCGAGAAGCTCAGAGGCGCTGCGCCGGCCGCGACGTGCGCGCGGCAGCGCTACGTACACACTGGCATCGCCCGGAGAACCGAGAGTCAGCAGGCCTCGCCTCGCAAGCCCCAGCAGGCCGGCCGGCACCGAGGCATCAGCCAGCGCGCGCCCGGGAGGTGAGAATTCAGCAATTACCTCTCCCCGATCCGTCACCAGCACACTCTCGCCCGAGCGCACTTGGCGAAGGTATTCGCTCAATCGGTTTTTCAGCTCGCGAATGCCTACCGTCTTCATAGGATTAAATGTAGCCTCATGAGGCTACATTGTCAAACTGCACCGAATCAGCTAGCCACTCGGTATGAAATAAAACCCATTGCGATCCACTTTCCGCGATTCCACCAATAGCCGTGACACCTCGATAGGCTTGCCATTGCATCTAGTGATCGCCTCTAAAGTAGCAAATCGCGGCGACACGATATCCTTGCCAGCATGTCGGTCCCACCAAGTGAATTGGTAGACCGCTGTCTCAGCCATTGGGTTCTGCTCCCTCGGTTTGACGCCCTATGATGATACGGATTGTTCGTATCGATCTGAGGCCGCCAAAGGCTCCAACTAGGGAAAGCGTGGAGTAATCAGCGGAATCGATTGCGCTATGTTAAAGGTCAGAGCGAAGGCTCTATGTCGCCAACTCTTCAGGAAGCAGGCGATCGTACTCGCGTTTGACAACCGAATAACATTCGCAAGTGCGCTTCTCTAACCCGGGGCGGTCGAGCACCGTAATGTGGCCACGGGTGTAGCTGATCAAGCCGGCCTCTTGTAACTTGAGCGCGGCTTCCGTGACGCCCTCACGGCGAACTCCCAGCATGTTCGCAATTAAATCCTGTGTCATCGCGAGTTCATTGGTCCGCAGACGATCCAGACTCAGGAGGAGCCATCGGCATAGCTGTTGATCCAAGGAATGGTGGCGATTGCAAACAGCGGTTTGCGACATTTGCGTTATCAACGCTTGGGTGTAGCGCAACAACAGATGTAGCACGGGGCCGGCGCGGTTGAACTCATTTTTCATCCACTGTGCTTTCAGTCGCAAGCCGTGGCCGGCACTCTGGACCACCGCACGGCTCGGAGTCGATTCCCCTCCCATGAACAACGAGATGCCGATAATTCCTTCATTCCCGACCACGGCAATCTCAGCAGAGGCGCCATTTTCCATTACGTAAAGCAGCGAGACGATGGAAGTGATCGGAAAGTAGACGTGGGTTAGCGTGGCGCCGGGCTCGTACAGAACCTGGCCTAACGGCATTTCGACTTCTTGGAGTAGCGGTTCCCAGCGCTGCCACTCGGGATCTGGCAGTGCGGCCAATAGGGAGTTTTCCCTTTGTTCGGCGGAAATCGGCACTCCAGATTTCCTGCTTGAGCTGCTTTTGCGTCCTCACGCAGACTTGTACGCGCTGTTTCTGCGGAATGCAAATGTCAACTTTTACATCGTTTAGGGAGCGTTAGTGGAAATGTCCCGTCCAAGTCACGGCTGTAACCCAAATGCCGATTCCAGAAATCGACGAGTAATGCGCCGGACAGACGCTGTCCTCACGAGATCATTCACCCTTTGCCATCTCGGAGGATTTATGTACGCACTAAAACGTCTTGCCCTGGCCGCTTCAGTTGCTGGAATGCTCTTTGCGGCGGCTGCCAACGCAGACGAAGTGTTCGATGACGGACTCGATGACGAACCCGTATGCCCTTATGGCTACTATGACTTCGCTCCTTATGACTGCGCTCCTTACGGCTACTACGGCGCGGAGTGGTTTGCAGGCGGCATCTTCATTGGTACCGGCCCGTGGTTTCATGGCCCGCGACACTTTCGCGGTCACGTGAACAACCATTTCGATGTTCATCACGGATATAGCGGACCGTTGCCAAATCATGGCGACAGCCCTGACCCGTCGAAGAGTTTCGACCACATGGACCATTTCAGGGGAAATGAAATGCGAGACGGTCTCGGTCACTCGAGCGGATTCGGCCACGTAGGGGGCGGCTTCGGCCATGCAGGTGGCTTCGGTGGTCACGCAGGCGGCGGCGGAGGCCATCGCTGAGACTGCATTACAGCCGAAACAGCTTTTGAACGAGGTGACATCGACGGGCAACAGGCTCGAGGCACGCTGCTAGTCAGTACCGATGGGATTGAATTTGTAGGGAGGACAGTACATGTGGATCGTTGAACTTGCGCTGCGCCGGCCGTACACATTCATCGTGGTCGCACTCGCGATCCTGATCATCGGTCCCTTGAGCCTGTTGCGTACGCCGACCGATATCTTTCCCAACATCGATATTCCGGTACTGAGCATCGTCTGGTCGTTCAACGGTTTTTCCGCGGACGACATGACGCATCGCATTACCTCGCCCGTCGAGCGCGCACTGACGACGGACGTGGACAATATCGAGCACATCGAGTCGCAGACCATGAACGGTGTCGCGGTGATCAAGGTGTTCTTTCACACCGGCGCGGACATCAATCGCGCGATCGCCGAAGCCGCCGCGAATTCCTCATCGCTGTTGCGCAATCTGCCGCCGGGGACGTTGCCTCCTTTGATTCTCGCCTACAACGCATCCACGGTTCCGATTTTGCAGCTCGCTCTAACGAGCAAGACGTTGCCGGAGCAGGAGCTCTACGACTACGGCAATAACTTCATTCGCACCCAGTTGGCGACCGTTCAGGGTGCGGCCGTACCGCTGCCGTTCGGCGGCAAAGTGCGCCAGATCATGGTGGACATCGATTCAGCGGCCTTGCAGGCTCGCGGCCTATCGCCGCTCGACGTGGTCAATGCAGTCAATGCGCAGAACCTGATCCTGCCCGGCGGCACCGCCAAGATCGGCTCGCTGGAATACAACATCAACCTCAACGGCAGCACGCCCACGGTGCAGGCGCTCAACGACTTACCGGTGAGCACATCCAACGGTCGCGTCATCTATGTGCACGACGTAGCGCACGTCCGAGACGGCTATGCGCCGCAAACCAACATCGTACGCACCAACGGCACCCGCTCGGCGCTGCTGCAAATCGAAAAGAGCGGTAATGCGTCGACGCTGGCGATCATCGCCCAGGTCAAATCGATGCTGCCGCAGATTGCCGCGGGCCTGCCCAAGGCCCTGGGAATCCAACCGGTGTCCGACCAGTCGGTGTTCGTCAGCGCCGCCGTCAGCGGCGTGGTCCGTGAGGCCTTGATCGCCGCCGCCCTGACGGGCTTGATGATTCTGTTGTTCCTGGCGAACTGGCGCGCCACCTTGATCATTGCGGCCACCATCCCGCTCGCCATCCTCACCTCGCTGATTGCGCTGTCGGTCCTGGGGCAGACCATCAACATCATGACCTTGGGCGGTCTTGCGCTGGCGGTCGGAATCTTGGTGGACGACGCCACCGTTGCCATCGAGAACATCAGTCATCATCTCGAGGCAGGCGCCGAAAAGCGCGAGGCCATCCTGCAGGCCTCCGCGGAAATCGCGGTGCCGACCCTGGTGTCGACCTTGTCCATTTGCATCGTCTTCATTCCCATGTTCTTGTTGTCCGGAGTGGCGCGCTATTTGTTCGTGCCGCTTGCCGAGGCGGTCGTGTTTGCCATGCTGGCATCGTATTTCTTTTCACGGACCTTGATTCCGACGCTGGCCATGTATCTGTTGCGCAGCACCGCGCAGCGCTCTGCCGGCTCCGAAGCGGCGCCCGGCCCCTTCATGCGTTTCCAGCGTCGCTTCGAGAGCGGCTTCGAGAAGTTTCGCGACTTCTACAAGGGATGTCTCGAGCGCGGATTGGCGCGGCCCCGCACCTTGGGTCTCGTATTTCTGTGTGTGTGCGCCGGCACCGCCGTGCTCGTGCCATTTCTGGGTCAGGACTTCTTCCCCAGCGTCGACACGGGCGAGATTCGCCTGCACTTGCGCGCCAAGACCGGGACGCGCATCGAGGAGACCGCGCGCATCACGGACAACGTGGAGAAACGTATCCGATCGCTCATTCCGCAAGCCGAGCTCGCTGCCGTGCTCGACAACATCGGTCTGCCGGTGAGCGGCATCAACCTGACCTACGATTCCGCATCCCCGATCGGCGCGGCGGACGCCGACGTCTTGGTCACACTGACGCCTAAGCACCACCCTACTTCACAGTACGTGCAGAAGCTGCGCAGCGAGCTGACCACTGCCTTCCCCGGCGTCACCTTCGCCTTTTTGCCCGCGGACATCATCAGCCAGATCCTGAATTTCGGATTGCCCTCGCCCATCGACATTCAGATCGTGGGCGGCGATATGAACGGCAACCGAACGGTGGCGGCGCAGCTGGTGGCGCGGCTTCGCCAAGTGCAGGGCCTGGTCGACTTGCGCATCCAGCAGCCCGACGATGCCCCGGCCATCAATATCGATGTGGATCGCACCGAGGCAATCAAGGCCGGCTTCCAACAGCGTGCGGTCGCGCAGAACCTTCTGATTGCGCTGTCGGGAAGTTCACAGACCTCGCCCAATTTTTGGCTCAATCCCGACAACGGTGTGAGCTATCCGCTGATGACGATGACGCCGCAGTACTCGGTGAACTCTCTGCAGGCGCTGCGCAACATTCCGCTGGCCGATGGCAGCACCACCGCCGGTGCATCCCCGGTCGCGGGAGCCGCGACATCGCAGCTCCTGGGTTCAATCGGCACGCTTCAGCGCGGTTCGCAGGATGGGGTGATTTCTCACTACAACGTGCAGCCGGTGATAGACATCTTCGGTTCGGTGCAGGGACGTGACTTGGGCGGCGTGGCGCATGACATCGGCGCCATCGTCGATCAGACCCGCGGGCACTTGCCGGCAGGCTCGAGCATCGTGCTGCGCGGTCAAGTTCAAACCATGCAGTCCTCGTTCACGGGCCTGATGACCGGACTTGCCTTTGCGGTGCTGCTGGTCTACCTGCTCATGGTGATCAACTTTCAATCCTGGATTGACCCGCTGATCATCATCAGCGGGCTGCCGGCTGCCTTGGTCGGTATCGTCTGGATGCTGTTCATCACCGGCACGACAGTGAGTGTGCCGGCGCTGACCGGGACCATCATGTGCATCGGCATTGCGACTGCCAACAGCATCTTGGTCGTCAGCTTTGCGCGTAGTTCGCTGGCGCAGGGCATCGAGCCCGTGCGAGCGGCCTTCGAGGCAGGCATTGGCCGGTTCCGACCGGTGCTGATGACTGCTCTCGCCATGGTGATCGGCATGTTGCCGATGGCCTTAGGCTTGGGCGACGGCGGCGAGCAGAACGCTCCCTTGGGCCGTGCCGTGATCGGCGGCCTGCTGATCGGAACCCTGTCCACTTTATTGTTCGTGCCGGTCGTATTTTCGGCCGTGCATGAGTGGCTGAAGCGCCGCGAGGCGCGGAGCGTCTCGGCGCCCGCGTTTTCCACGAATTAATGGGAGCAAACATGAACCCCAGAGAACCTACCTCGACTACGAAATCAAAATCGCGGTGGCTGCGCATCATGCCGCTCGCGCTCGTGCTGTTGGCGCTTGGTGTCGGAATCCTGCCGCGGCTCAAGGCCCACGCCGCCCTGCGAACGCAGACAGCAGCTTTTGTCACGCCCTTGGTTTCGGTGGTTCAACCGAAGGCGGCGCCGGCCGTGCAGCGCATCGAGTTGCCGGCCGACGTGCGGGCCTATCAGGAGACCTCGATTTACGCACGCACCAACGGCTACCTCGCGCACTGGTACAAGGACATCGGTTCCCAGGTCCCGGCAGGCGAACTGCTGGCCGACATCGAGACCCCGGAAATCGATGCGCAGCTCGATCAGGCACGCGCCGATGCCAACACGGCGCAGGTGCAGTACGACATTGCCAAAGTCACGGCCGATCGCTGGGTCGGCCTGCTCAAGACCAACGCCGTCTCACGCGAAACCGCCGAACAGGACGTCGCCGCGATGAAGGGGCTGGCGGCCACGCTCACCGCCGCCCAGGCGAATGTCAAACGTCTGCAGAAACTGCAGTCCTACGAAAAGGTGAGCGCGCCGTTCGCCGGCGTGGTGACGGCGCGCAATATCGATGTCGGCGCGCTGATCGACTCGGGCAGCGCAGGCGGCTCGAAAATGGAACTGTTCCATTTGGCGGAGACCGACAAGTTGCGCATCTTCATCGACGTCCCGCAAGACTATGCGCAAGACATGCAACCCGGCGTGACGGCGACCCTGACACTGCCGCAGTGGCCGAGTCGGGAGCTGCACGGCACCGTGGCGCGCACATCGGGCGCCATTGATCCGGTCAGTCGCACTCTGCGCATCGAGGTCGATGTCGACAACCACGACTCGGCCGTTCTGCCGGGCGCCTACGCGCTGGTCGATCTGGACGTGACCGTGGCTCACCCACGCTTGTCGGTGCCTGTAAACACACTGCTATTTCGGCCGAAGGCGGTACAAGTCGCGGTCGTCGACGATGCGGGCAAGGTGTCGCTGCAGGCCATTACGTTGGGACGTGACTTTGGGACCACGGTGGAAGTGGCCTCGGGCTTGAGCGGCAAAGAGAATGTGATCGCCAATCCGGGTGATGCCATCGCGGCCGGCGATTCAGTGCGCGTGGTTGCGAATCCTGCGGCGCCGCCATCATGAACAGCGAACCTCACATCAAGACTCGCGTGCGCGCCGGGATCGCGCTCATCACCATGCTGCTCGCCGGCTGCGCGACGGGTCCTGCCTACGTCAGGCCTGACGTCAACGTGCCCGCGAAGTTCAAGGAACAAACCGCGGGCGCTGCGGCTGCGCCGGCCGCGGGCTGGAAGCCCGCCTCGCCGCAGGATGCGCAGGATCGCGGTGCCTGGTGGGAAGTTTACGATGACGCGTCGTTGAATCAACTCGAAGCGCGCGTCAGCGTGTCCAATCAAACCATCGTCAAGGCGGTGGCCATGCTCAAGGAGGCGCGCGCCGCCGTGGGTGCCGCGCGCTCGGCCTACTTCCCGCTAATCCAAGCGGGAATCGAGCCCAACCGCAGCCTCACCTCACAGACAGTGCTCGGGCGCTCGCTCGCCGGCAAGACGGTGTGGGACAACACCGCCGGCGTCACGGCCACCTGGGAGCCAGATCTATTCGGCAAGGTCGGCCATGCTGTCGAGGGCGCCAAGGATCGAGCCGAAGCCGGCGCAGCCGATCTGGCAGCGGTAGAACTGAGTATGCATGCCGAACTCGCGGTGGATTATTTCGATCTGCGCGGACTGGATACGGACACTGACTTGCTGCAACAGACCGTCGTTGCCTTTCAGGCGGCGCTCGACATTGCGACACAGCGATTCGCCGCCGGCGTCGCCTCGGATTCGGATGTCGCCCTGGCCCAGACGCAGTTGCAGACGACGCGCTCCCAACTCATCGATGTCGGCGTGATGCGCGCTCAACTGGAGCACGCGATTGCCACGTTGAGCGGTGAGCCCGCCTCGACGTTTTCCTTGCCGCCCAGCGCCACTCAGCTCGCGCCGCCGGATGTTCCCGCGGGCGTACCCTCGCAACTGCTGGAACGGCGTCCGGATGTGGCGGCGGCGGAACGCCTGGTGGCGGCCTCCAATGCAGATGTCGGCGCGGCCACCGCCGCATTCTTTCCCGATCTGCTGCTCTCGTTAAGCGGCGGTCTCGAGTCGAGCGGATTTGCGCAATGGGCGAGCGCGCCCAGCCGCTTCTGGGCAGTCGGCGTTCCGCTGATTGGCACGCTGTTCGACGGCGGCCTGCGCAGGCAGCGGCTAAACGGCGCCAAGGCGAGCTTTGAGGGTGCGGTGGCGGATTATCGCCAGGTCGTGTTGACCTCATTTCAAGACGTCGAGGATGACCTCGCTGCGCTGCGTATTCTCGCGGACGAATCGGCCGCACAGCAGCTGGCGGTGAGCGCGGCCGAGCATGAACTGCAGTTGGCGATGCAACGCTATCAGGCCGGTGCGATTGGATACCTGGAGGTCGTTACGGCGCAGAGCATGGCCTTGAGCAACGAACGCACCGCCATTGAGATTGCGCGGCGCCGGCTTGACGCCAGCGTGCTGTTGGTGAAAGCGCTGGGCGGACTCTGGGACAGTCCCAGTAGCGCAGCGAACAGTAGCGCAGCAAACAGCTCGCAAGGAGCCGCGCGCGGTTTCTAAGGGGACGCCAATGGTACGGTCAGTGAAGAATTTCCACCGGCGCGCTGAACGAATAGCCGACGCCGCGTTCCGTGAGGATGAATTGCGGTTGTGAGGGGTCGGTCTCGATCTTGCGACGCAGCCGTAGCACTTGAACGTCGATGGAGCGGTCGTAAACCTCATTGTCGTACACGCGGCTGGCTTCCAGCAGCTGATCCCGGGTGAGGATCCGTTGCGGCGCGGCCAGTAGCGCGGCGAGCAAATTGAATTCCCCATTGGTCAGCTCGAGGCGCTTTCCCGGGTGTTTGGTGAGTCGCCGCGTGCGTAGGTTGAGTTCGAACTCGGCAAAGCGGTAGGCGCGAACGTCGCCCTGTCTCGCCTCCGTCAACGCCGCCCCTTTGGTTCGCCGCAACACCGTCCGAATACGCGCCAACAGCTCCCGCGGGCTGAACGGCTTGGTCAGGTAGTCGTCGGCGCCGAGTTCCAGACCCATGATGCGATCGGCCTCATCGCGCACACCGGTGAGAATAATGACGGGAATCGCGGACTCCTCGCGCAGTTTGCGGGCCAGCGTCATCCCGTCCTCACCGGCCAAACGCAAGTCGAGAACCACCAGATCGATAGCCTGCTCGGCGAGGATCGCCGACATTTCCTTGCCGGTCGATGTCACGCTGACACGCAGCTCGTTCTGGGCGAGATACTCATTCAGTAGGTCGCGAATCTGCGGGTCGTCATCAACGACCAGGATGTGCGGCTGGATAGTCTCAGGCATGTGATTCTCCGGTTGCATGATCATCGTCGATTCCTGTGTGGAATTCCATGCTCAATCACCCCAGCGCGCGCGCCAGCGACTCGGCGAGATCGACGCGCTGCAGCGGTTTGTGCAACACCTCTTTCACGCCGATGGCTTGTGCACGGAGCGCCAGGGATGCGCCCCCGTGGCCGCTCATCAGGATGATCGGAACATCGGACCTGAGGAGCCGGATCTCGCCGGCCAGTTCCGTGCCCACGAGATCGGGCATTGCCTCGTCGGTCAGCACTGCATCGAAGCGTTCGGGCTTGGCCCGAAATGCCTGCAGCGCCATGACGCTTGACTCAAAGCCCACCGGCTCGTATCCGAGCCCGGCAAGCATTTCTTCCGCCAGCGCAACCAGCGTCGGTTCATCATCGACGATCATCACCGTTTCACCCCGGCCGCGAGGCAGCTCGCGAGCTGCCTCGACGGCGGGCTTTCCG
>Ga0193728_1001842_pt1 | contig 10935 bp, 1 predicted proteins | sample U1c1metaG_FD_143037 | JGI IMG/M metagenome (GOLD analysis project Ga0193728, IMG submission 143037) | Soil microbial communities from a riparian zone of the East river system, Colorado, United States - U1c1 | ecosystem: Environmental > Terrestrial > Soil > Riparian zone | place: USA: East River... | reverse complement strand
TAATAGATTTACCTATTAGTGTTCTTATTAATAATTCCTTGGAAGTTGGTAGAGTTCTATTTAGTAAGGTTTCTCTAATAGTACTCTAGTCCTTTAAAGAAGTAACGTATATATAGTTACATACCTTAGTAAATAATCTAGTTAAAAGGCTGCTATTATAGTAGTAATCCTAAGTAAGTCCCTTTAGTATAGTTAGGAATGCAGTTATATAGCCTTTAGGAGGTAGGCTAGCTCTCTTACAGATATTATAGAAGATAGTTAATTTAAAGTTAAAGCTATTACTTACTCTATTATACTTCCGGCCGTTTATATAGATCTTAGCAATAGTAGCTGCCTCTTTACTATATATAGGCAGGTATATAGTAGGGTCGGTATTAGTAGTATTGTAGTAGTGTAATTTGGCCCCCTAGATTTAATATCTAGATTAGGCGTAGCTTCAGGAGAGCCTAGGCCTTCTATAAATTATATAGATCGGTCTAAAGCCCCTAGAGTCTTTAATAACTCGGGCAAGACTAATAGACACACAATTTTCCTTTAATACACTCTTTTCTTTCTCTTCTTACTGCTTAATTCTAACTAATTATAACCAACCGATAGACCGACAGACTAATAGCAATGCGACTTTCTATCTAAGAGACACCGTACCCTCCTATATATTTTATGGCATTCTACATAGGGATAATAGCAAGCTCTTTAGATTAGAAGTCTGGTGCTCTATATACAGGAGACGTATAGGAATAATCTAGAACTATAAAAGAATAATAGAGGCAAAGAAGCACGGGCATATTGGCGACTGGTATATAGCTACTGCTATAAGAATAAACCAACAACACTTGCCAAGCTCTCTATATGGGAATTATAGTTAGTAAGCAGCGATAAGAAGGCGAGTATATAGTATAGTAAGACAAAGGATAAAAGGAGGGACTATGGTACACCAGGAACGGTAGAGAAAAGTCTTTTACATTTCGTTTACTATATTTATAACAGTCTATACTATTATTCTCGCATTTATCGAAGCCACTTTTAAATTTATAATAATAGCGATAGTACTAGTAAAGGGATTGCCGGGAATATTAGGCCCATTCTACAATAATAGTAAGGGCGCTAGAAAGGGAGAGGAAAGTAAGCAGCCTATTAAGCCGCGAAGCTCTCCTAAACTAGGGCATACGATACTAACCCTAACTCCCGTAACGTTAGGGACTAATAACCCTTAATAGACAGAGGATAAGGGTTATAAGGTCCACCTACCTACCCCTAGAGAAACTGTAGGTCCGCTACTTCCTATTAGACCACTAATAGAATAAGATAGGGTGTATATTATAGCCCAGCCTATGCCGGCTCTAGGAACCCCTAGGACCCCTTACTTTATAGGACAAAATATATTATAATTTATTAAGCAGTATAAGCGGCTATACATCTAATACTATATTACGGACAATAAGAAGCATTAAGGACTTCTAGAGTATTGCGACTATTGGATAGGGATATAGATCTAAAGTCTGCCTAAGTTTATAAGTAGTAACTAGATAGAACTTATAGGAAAGCTTAGGACAGACTACTAAGGAAGTAACTACTTTTAATAAGTCAAAATAGTAGAATTCTTAGAAGCTTATATGCTATAGTGCAGGAACAGTCTACCTAGTAGTATACGCGAATACTATAGGTAGTTTACGTTAATCTCCTAGAAGGTTACTAAGGCTAAAAATTTAGAAAACCGTAAATAAGGGTACTGGTTCGCAAGGGGACTCCCATTTAAATACTAAAGATATACTATAACTAAAATAGGAGCCGACCCAGATAGGCAAGAGTCTTTTAACTTTTATCTGCTAAGGAGAGCTATAGAAGATAGGCTTAATTTATATAAAGGCGCCGATTAATTATTAATAATAAATCCTAAGGAACAAGGCCTTTATTAGCTAGTTAAACAATTCCGTAATTAGCAACTAGCTATAATAAACTAAAGAGAGGCTGCCCTTTAACCACCTATAGTCTCTTAGCTAAGTAAGTTAGTAAGTACCCGCTAAACGACTTAGGAAATAGACCCCGAACTAGAGAAACTTACTAATTAACTTCGGAAGCTTAATCTTAGGACGGTTAAATTAGCAGGCATTATATCTTTAATGCTGTTCCTAGATAGGATTCGCTAAGATCTAATATAGTATATACAGCTCCTAAATAGGGCGTTAATACATTAGGAATAAATGGACCCGTAACCAGTACTAGGTAATAATAGACTACAGCCACCCTATAAGGGAGCGCTATAAGAATAATATAAGCCGGGCTAGGGAAGGTATAGAGGGCTAGGGAACTTTAGCGCATACTAGATATAAAATTAGACGTGTTATAGATGCGGGGGTTCCCACTATTTTATTAATTAATATCCATAGCTCTAAGAGTTAGTTTGTTATAGTTTTCTATATATAAATAAGAATAACTAAATATACGCTAGAACACGTAAGCGCCTAGGAAGTATAATTCTGTATTTGCTAAGCGACAATTAGATCTAGTTTCTTAAAGACTAGCTAAGGTAGAACGCGAATATTAATCCTAACGCGTTAGTAATAGGTAGCTAACTAAAGGTAGCTTCCGTAGAGCTTATAGAAGGTAGTAATACTAAAAGTAAAGAGGAACTTAGTAAGTCCTAGGAAGATATATACTAAGTTAAGTTAATATACGTCGATTTAGTAGGAGCCGTAACCTATTTATAGCCTACGCTATAGGTATATAATCTTAGGAGACTATAAGGAGAAGTAAGGGTAATGAAACAGCCTCTAAAACCATCTAGTCCGCGACTAGTAACGGTTTAAAATATACAACTAGGAGGACATATTTAAATCGCACTATAGCCCCAGTAGTAGGCTCCTCTACTACTATTAAGCAGTAATAAGGTTAATAAAATGAACTATACTAAATAGCTAAGATAGACGGAGTAAATAGCGGATGTAATAACGATAGCTAGGGTATTACGACTAAAGCTAGTTAGGATAATAGATATACTAAAAGGAAACGTCCTAAGCCCAACTATAATGGCGGATAAGATCTTATTAAAAACCATTAAAGTTACTATTAGCAACTAACTTATATACATACCTAAAGTCGCAAGGCTATTCTTTAAGCCTCTCCCGCTACCCCTTATAGAACCTTACTAATAGAAGCAAGAGGACGTTAAAGCATCCGTGTCGTTAGTATACCTAATATTCCATACTAATTAAGCCGGCTTAATAACTGCTAAAGTAGACCAGATTGAATAAGAAGTAGGATTTATCTAGTTTTAAAGACGATGCCTAAAGGTAGAAGCGTAGATAGGAGACAAAAGGGCTAAATACTTAATTAACTCTAGAGCGGAGCTTAACCTTATTAAGGAAAGTATAGCTCTATAATATGGTTTACTAATATTAAGTCTACCCCCACAACTATAGGGTGCGCGTCTAACATCTACTAACGGGACTTAGTCTAAGTTTATTAGATTAGTATATACAGTCCCTATAGTAATAGGTAACGTCTTAATATCTATAATATTTATTACTATTAGAGAAATGTTATATAAAGTAATACTTAGTAAGCCATAGTTAGTAAGAGCTAGACTAGTAACGAAACAAACTATAATAGGCTAGGTATCTTGCATTATTTAATTAGAAGATAGTAGGGTAGAAATAAGGTTTTTAACGTCCTATAAGGATATAATATTCTTTAAACCAGATAAAGGCCTTAGTATAGACAATAGTTTGGGAAATGTATAACTGGTGCGACCGCTAGGATCGTATCTAGGGTTACTTATAGCCTAGTATATTAGGATAAGGAGGATATTAAGAGCAAAGAAGAGGGAAATAAGGTGCGACTTCAATATGGACGTTTGCCGTTTTAGATATCCGCCGGATAGAGCTATTAGCAGAAAGGAGAATATAACCTTAGATGGAGAGAGCTTAATAGTAAGACATTAAGGGAAGTCTTAAAGAGACACTTAAAAAAGAATTGGAAGCTAGTATTTAAGGTAAAGGCTGGGTCCCTTATATATCGAATATTAAAGATAACGGATCTATTTATAATGCAAACGGAAAGCTACTAAAGTAAGGCCTGGTAAAACGCTATAAACGTTATAACTGTATATAAACAAAAGGCAGATAAAGTCCACCTAGTTAATTCGTCGGCACTAGATGGAATAGTTATAGGAGGTATAATAGAATGGCGAGAGGTGGCCTTGCGTTAACAGAAGGCGTCTATCCAAGGATTACCTCTTAGTCCATATAATTATTTCCTTAAGCCGTAATATACTAAGCTAGCCCGCGGGGCACAACTAAAGCTAGAATAATTAGAGCGTATAATTATAGGAGACATTTAGCCAAGAGAGCGAGAGATCCTTAAGGCTATACTATTTAACCAAGAAGAGACTCTAGCATAGGAGTTCTCTAAGATAGGTCGTGTTAGTAGAGACGTAACTCCACCACTAAAGATTAAGACTATACCGTATGAAGTATAGTAAGTACCGAACTTTCCTGTACCAAGGGTCCTATAAAGAGAAGTAATAAGTATATTATAAGAACGACTAGCTTAAGGGACTCTGGAATATTGCGAAAGCCTATATAGGAATCTATAGTTTCTTATAAGTAAGAAGGAACATAAGAAGTATTAACTAATTAACGTAGCAATAAATATTAACCGAGTGACTATTAGGGACGCAAATCTGCCGCTATATACTAATAAGTTTTCTAAGGAGTTTATAGGATATAAGGTTATATCTCTAGTAGACTTCTTCTCTAGCTATAACTAATTAGAGCTTAATATAGAAAGCAGGAACCTAATAGCCTTTATAATACCTCTAGGACATCTATAATAAATAACGGTACCTATAGGAGGTATAAATTTAGTAGCTTAGTATATAAGGACAATTACTAAGATCCTAGAATAACACATCCTATACTATACCTTACCGTTTCTAGATAATATTATAGTAAAAGGCCTATAGATAGTATATAATAGAGAAGAGAGTCTTCTAGGCGTATGCAGATATATTCTAGAATATATTATATAGCTAGATAGAGTGCTTACGGATTTAGAACAAGCTAGGTGTACTATCTTAGGCGCTAAGTCTTACTTTTACAAACATAAGATTATAGTAGTTAGTTACCGCTGTAATAGAAAAGGGCGATATCCAGAAGAATTAAAGGTCGCGAAGATTATTTACTAGAAGGACTGCGAAGATATTATATCAGCCCAAGCGTTCCTAGGAGTTTGTGTATATTACCGAATATAGGTAGAAGACTTCGCGATTAAGGCAGAGCCAATCTTCTAACTACTACGAGTAGATATTCCTTTTATATGGGGCATAGAGCAGATTGCCGCTATAAAGACTCTAAAGCATATGCTTACCACTACACCCGCTTTAGTTTAACTAGATTACAGTAAGGGGGCTAGGCTAATTATTCTTGCTATTAATAGATATAAAAATAGATAGGGGTGCGGTTTTATGCAATTAGATATATAAGATTATCGCTACCTATACCGTTATAAGAGCAGCATTTAGTCTTAAGTAAAATAGAAATATAACTTAGGTAAGCTTAAGTGCCAGGCGTTACTATATGCGTTAAAGAAGTGCCGCGTATACCTATATAGCATTTACTTTACAGTTAAGACGGATATAAATACCTTAGTCGTATAACTAAATTGTACTACTACTAATTTACCTGGAGCCTTAATAATAAGGTGGCTAGTATAGATCTAGCTGTAGGACTTTAATATTAGATATATACTAGGAAAGAAGAACAGCCTAGCCAATAGGCTTTTGCAACAGCTACTTAATAATAAATAACCTAATAAGCCAACTAAGGATATTAAAGAGTTTATTAACTATAAGCTAAGTGCCTTAAAATATATAGCTAGCCCTCTTAAAATAGAAGCGGGTATGCTATTAGAAGACTTATATTTAGAGAAATCTTAGAAGATTATAAAATAGCTAGTAACCTTATAGCATCTAGAGGAGATAAATACTAAGGAATTTAGAAAGTTTAAATAGCATGCGCTAAAGTTCCTAGTATGTAATTAATAGCTCTTCTACTAATAGTCTAAGAATATACCAATATAGAGGGTAGTTAATAACAAGACTACTTAGCAAGAGATTATTAAGAGCCTTTACGATTAGAGTAGTTATTATAGACGGGAGGGGACGTATTAGAGGATCTTAAATTAATACTAGTGGCTAGAGCTATAGGATTAGACGTTATAGTATATTAAGTCGTGCCTATAATGCTAAGAGCGATAGTTAGAATAGGAAGAAGAAGCAATATACCTAACATAGGAGTCCACCTTATAGCAATAAGTGACGGTAGATATTACGTTTATACCGCTAAACCGTCTTAGATTCTAATACCTAGCTATTACTTAAGAATATATATCTAGATAGGTAGAAGCTTAGGCCCTTTAGAATAAAGATATAAAAAGTATAGCAAAGTTCCTCTATAAAGATGTTATCTACTAATAGGGAGTATTTAGACAGCTCTCTATAGATAGTAGAGGAGAGAATGCTAATATTACCGCTGCGCTTACAGAGCTCTATAATATTAAGAGGGTTATAGCTTCCGTATATTATCTATAGGCGTAAGGCTTTATAGAGCAAGGTTATAAGCCTATAGTAGACGCTTTAGCAAAGATAGAGGGCTTATAGCTAGACAATCTTTATACAGTCTTATAGGCAGATAGAACGACTATTAAGCAGTCTATAGGAATAACACTAGTAAGGGTTATATACGGATATAAGCATATCCTTCCTATTAAACTCTGTATACCCACCTAGTAGATACTACCTTAGGAAATAGTCCAGACTACTATAGAGCTGCTAGCACTTTATATAAAGCAGTTTAACTAAAGAGACGCAGATATATAAGAAGCTGTCGCGCGTATAAGATAGCTAAGAGTAGTAAATAAAGAGTATTTTAATAATACCTACCGTATTCGCTAAGACGGATTTAGGGCTAGAGATATAGTTATACTCTATAATACGCAGCTTAAGTAGGATTATTCTAGTAGTTATAAGTTAGATCTAAAGTAGCTAGGCCTATTCCGTATAATATATAAGAGTTACTCTTATAAAGGATAGTACTTAATTAAGGATCTTAATAGTACGCCGTTTCGCGATTAAACTCTAGGGAATAGATTAAAGAGGTTCTATTAACAATAGACATCTAAGGTCCGTTAGGAGGACTGGCTTAACTAGTTAGGTAGAACTATACTATAAGAAATAATAGCAGAGCTAGGGCCTAAGGAAGATATTATATAAAATCCACTAGTATTGTAACGCCACGTAGTTTAAGAAGTACGTATTCTAGAGGGATTATTTAATAGAACTAAGTACGAAATGTTTGACTAGGGGACAGTTAAGTCCTTAGGTGGGGGAGGGGACGCAGATAATAACCGTATAATCTATTTATTCGCTACATTTCCTAAAAGCTCTTTCTATTACACTTTCTTATTTTTTACTTTTTTTATTATAGGAATCTAATACGTATTAATAGTAAGGTAAGGGTAGAAGAATATTTACGCATAACTATCTAGATTTGTTCACTATAAAGATATTAGTTCCGCTCACCGCCTTTACTAAGCTAATAGCGATTTTCTATCCCGGGGATAGAAAATTATAATTAGTTTATTTAACGATTAGAGCTAGCAGAACTCCACACTACTACCTAGATTTAGTAGACTATTTAGATTAGGAAACCCTATTAAGAACTTTACCTTTTTACCCTTAAGAAACCTTAAAGACAGCTATAATTAGCTAGAACGCGAACTAAGCAGAATTAATAACAGCACACCTATTATATCTTTATTAAGCAGACTATTAGTACTATATAAGGGAGCTAAGCGATAGATTAGTGACGTCCTTACAGAAGTCAGAGGCTTCGCAGTTAATCGGCGTCGAGCTATACTCGTCCAAATTTATAACAAGATTTTACTCTTATAAGAAAACTACGCAGATACTACTAGCGTAGTAGTCAATTTTGTTAGCCATAATAATAGGCTGCAAGCATCTCTAGGGAAGGACGTGTTTTTAATAATCTTTAAAGATATCTCTAACGTAAGTAAGATGGTAAAAGATTAAAGGAATTAGTGTAATAAGGCTAAAGAAACTATCCAAAAAGCCTAGGGACAAGGTGTTCTATATGGGCCGCTTAAATATATAGTCTCCTACTACTTCCTTTCTACCGCCTAAAAGCTTACTATCCACCTACTTTATAAAGTAACTGCGTAAGTTAATAAAGCCCTAGTCAAGAGGCTTAATTATCTAGAGCGTGGTATTAAGAATACTACTCGACTGTAGCTAACTAATTTTACGCTCGCGCCTAGGATATTAGGAAGGGCAATATTAGACTAGGTAGTAAATAAGTATGGTTTAGAAAGACACTTAACTGGCTTTCTTATTCTAAATAAGGACCTACCGCTAAGGAGTAGGAGACTAACTACTATAGGACTAGAGGTTACTAATATCGGAATTAGACAAGTAGGAGAGAGCTTAGCTCTTATACTAAGAATATATTTATAATATACTTCTAACGTAATAAATCCCTTAGCTTTTTAGCCACCAATACCTATTTAAGGAGGAGGTATTAGTATTATACCAAGCCCGTCCTAACAAGGATTACCTATATTAGTTAACTCGCCTTTATTATCTATAAATAAGAGCATTCTTATAGCTAGAACACCTATTAGCTCGCCCCTATAGCTGCTAGTATCTTCTTTAAGAAGAAATCTAAGGAGAGGGCTAACAGTTACTTACCTAGAAGTAGGAGGGCTAGGAGTAGAGTTAATATTTAATAAAACATTATTAAGCTGGGAGATGATGTGGAGTATATTAAGGAGACTACAGATACTATAGCAATACTCCGCGTAAAATAAGGATGTAATTATAAGGATAATATGCCCGCTTATCTTAAAGCGTCCCTAAACTAAACCACTAAAATTAAACTAACTAAAGTTATAAAGCTCTTGCGCAGTTAGTATAGGGCGGCTAGTTCTAATCCAGAGATATATAAGGTCTACTAAATATATATATAAGCCATAGGAGGGCGTATAGGTTTGGTAATAAAGGGTCTAAACTATGCCGCACTGTATTATAGGCTCTGTTTAATATATCACGCTTATAATTACCTTAGCACTATAAAGATAGATCCTACTATATACTCCTGGTTTAGAAAAGCTTATAGACCTCCTATTCCGTCCAACTCCTTAGAACCATATAAGTTTATTTATAATTTAGCACTAAGGTTTTCCTATAATAGAGAGGCTTTGCTTAATTAGATGCTAATACTAGAGGACTAAGATATATAGTAGCGAGAGGGATCTATGGTTTTAAACGTGTTTAGATAGTAGTAGGATTTTAGCATCTTAGAAATAATTAATAAGGAAATACGCATATACCGCCATTATTAGCGTCTAATTAATGGGCGACTAAATTATAGCTAGTTAAGAATAATAGTCTACGGTCTCTACCAATAGCTAATAAGATAGGATCCTTAGTATTACCGTCTCTACTACGCTCTTAGACCTAATAGCTAGTAGCGACTTATCTCCTACCCTTATTATATAAAGTTCGCGGTTAAAGGAGACTCTATAGCTTTCCGCTATATTAATATTAATATTCCTTCTCTACTAGAGAGCGGATGCAGTGCTAATATAATTTAAGGGAGCGTTTCCTTAGATAATAAGACTAAAGATAACTATACGGTTATCCTGCCTAGTATATACCATTACTTAGAGTTATAGTAGGAAGATCTTAAAGCGCGAGGATTAACTAAAGGCGACGGATTTGTATATAAGATCTTAGACTGTAACTAGACTACTAAGGACGTAGAGAAATATGCGACTAACTGGGTGGCTCAGCCGTATAAGAAAGGAGATATGCGTATAACTATGCCTTACCTTCCTTATAGGGCGAAAGGACCTTTAACTAGGACCTAGCGAATAATACTACTATAGTTTATTGGTATTTAGGACAATTATAATAACCTTAAGGTTATAGAAGGAGGAACCTAGGTAGAGCTAGCAGACACTTATTAAGACTTAAAAGTACCGCCCTATACGCTATCTAGATATGCCAATCTTTACGGCGCAATCCCGTATCGCTTCCCTGCCGCAGTTAAGCTTATAGCTGCCAGCGCCTTATCTAATACCCTTCTAGGTAGATAACAATGGGATTCTCTAGCAGTAATTTAAGATTATAACCTGCTTCTTGCTAGTAATGGGAATAAAGTTAGGAAGTAGATGTATTCCTACTATCTTAGAGCTGTTAAAAACTATAAGGAAGCGTTCTAGCTTATATATATAACTAAGATAGAGCGCTTTAATAGCCGCTTGTACTTTTACTATATTAATAATAGAATTAATCCTTTAACTATTGCGATAGATCTAAGTAGGGTGCCTCCTGTTATTATAGAAGGATAGAGTTATACTAAGTTGCCTAAGGAGTTATAGGATAGAACTAAGTAAATGGAGGAATGCGAAAGGGCTATATTATCTAAGAGCCGTCAGTCTAATACCTCTTGTACTGCCTAGACGGGCGGACGAGAATAGTCTTACTTAACCAGAATAGAGTCTCCTTATTTACTATCTTAGGTTTATAGTAAGGGTAAGGAGCGTATATGGTTACCTGCTGCGCCTTCTTTTTAAAGATAGGGAGGAGTATAGGGTTTTAGAAGTCGTTAGGGGATAATAACTTAGGTAGGGGAGGTATATAGTAGTGTGATTTGGCCCCCTAGATTTAATATCTAGATTAGGCGTAGCTTTAGGAGAGCCTAGGCCTTCTATAAGTTATATAGATTAGTTTAGAGCCTCTAGAGTCTTTAATAACTTAGGTAAGACCGATAAATATATAATTTTTCTTCAATACACTCTTTTCTTTCTCTTCTTACTGCTTAATTCTAACTAATTGTAACTAACCGACAGACCGAT
>Ga0193728_1001841_pt1 | contig 10937 bp, 8 predicted proteins | sample U1c1metaG_FD_143037 | JGI IMG/M metagenome (GOLD analysis project Ga0193728, IMG submission 143037) | Soil microbial communities from a riparian zone of the East river system, Colorado, United States - U1c1 | ecosystem: Environmental > Terrestrial > Soil > Riparian zone | place: USA: East River... | reverse complement strand
ATAGGTGGATGGGATGCCCTGAGTACTTATCCGCAGGCGATGCAGGATGAATTAAAAAAAGCTTATGACGCGAAGTTTTCAGCGGATGATCACAAAGAAAAGAATGCGCCCGATACGGTGTACAAGCAACCCGCCGACTATGATGAAAATGTAGACCATTTCAATCATTTTTTTGAGGGAGTTCGTACAGGCAAGCCTGTTATAGAAGACGCGGTGTTTGGTTTCCGTGCGGCGGCACCCTGTCTCGCAGCCAATGAAAGCTATTTTCAAAAGAAGATCATTCACTGGGACCCGGTGAACATGAAATTGGTTTGATGAAATAATTGATTGCCGATATTTGCGCCAGCAAAAACAATATGGAACAATTATTTTCATACAACCGGTTATTATTGTTTACGCAGCAGGTGTTCAAAAAGATCGGGTGTCCGGAACAGGATGCACTGCTTGCTGCGAAGGTCCTGTTAAGTGCAGACCTAAGGGGAATTGACTCCCATGGTGTGGCCAGGCTGAATGGATATGTCCGGCTATGGGAAGCAAAAAGGGCCAATGCACAACCCGCGGTCAGGATCATTCATGAAACGCCATCCACTGCAGTCGTTGACGGAGACAGCGGGCTTGGTCTCGTTGTAGCCCCTTTCGCAATGGATATCGCGATACAAAAGGCAAAGGAGGTGGGCACGGGCTGGGTCAGCGTCCAGAATTCAAATCATTTTGGCATTGCTGCCTTCCATGCACAGAAAGCGGTGGAGCAGGATATGATCGGCATTGCCATGACCAATGCCAGTGCACTGGTTGCACCTACTTTTTCCATTGAACGGCTTTTGGGCACCAATCCAATATGTGTGGCCATTCCTGCGGGATCTGAGCCTCCTTTTGTGGCTGATCTGGCCACGACGACCGCCGCAAACGGAAAACTGGAGATCCTTCAACGCAAGAACCAAAACGCGCCGGAGGGCTGGATACAGGACAAAGACGGGAATATTTCAACGAATCCTCACGAATTGAAGGCAGGCGGCGCCTTGCTTCCCCTCGGAGGCGACCGCGATCACGGTAGCCATAAAGGCTACGCTTTGGGTGCTATCGTCGATATTTTTTCGGGCGTTTTGAGCGGGGCCAATTATGGACCCTGGGTTCCTCCTTTTCCTGCCTATATCGCGATGCCGGAAGACATGCCCGGAAAGGGAATCGGCCATTTTTTTGGCGCCATGCGTATCGATGCCTTCCGCCCAGCCGCAGCATTCAAGAAAAATATGGATAAATGGATAGAAAGGTTCAGATCCGCTAAAACGGTGGAGGGGCAGGAGCAGGTTTTGATACCCGGTGACCCAGAACGGGAAATGGCGGCTGAAAGGTTGACTAGGGGGATACCTTTATTACCTGCTGTAGCAAAAGACCTGCAATTCCTGGCGGAAAAATTTGATCTCAGTCTTTCCTGAAGGCTTTTTTGCTCATCTTTTTTGCCTCAAAAGGGCTCCAAAGCAATAATTTACGCTTTAAATAAGTTATTAGACCTAACTAATGATGAAGAGGTTTGTCCTGAAACCGGACTGTGTTTTTTGATTGTGCAGACCTCCAGATCAACGCCGCGATTCCCGTGATTCCGAACTAATTGCCAGAAGATTCGCTGCAATTTCAACGAAGAATCAGTTTTGGAAAATATTTCCATTTCCGGGAAAAACGAGGTGAAGGAGGCTGTCGTAATCTGTTAATAATCAATTCAATATCCTGTGGTACATCTATTGCTCCTATGCCAATGTACAAACCGTATTTTATGAAGCAGATCATGCCCTATACTTCCCGTTATCCTGTAAATAACGTAAGTATTACGAAGAGAACGAAAGCAGTTAAAGCGCTGACCAGGATGTTCATCCTGGTACTGGCCTTTAGCCCGCTGAGTGAAATGATTTATTCACAAAACTGTCCTACTTCAGGAACGCATAGCCAATCCAGCAATGAAAATACATACTATCCTGGCACCCAGGCTACCGTTTCTGCGGGAGCTACTTCCATTACCTTGGGAACGGCCGGAGTAGGAACAGGGTTTAGCGCAACGCCCATAGCCATTGGAGATGTGGTGCTGATCATCCAGATGCAAGGTGCACAGATCAATTCCAGCAATAGTGGACTATATGGTAAGGGGACCGGCAGTGGCGCTGGTTTTACTGCTACCAACCTGCTTGCGGGATATATGGAATACGCAGTTGCCGCAAACGCAGTCCCTGTCGGAGGGGGAACTTTAAACCTGGTGTCGGGAACTACTTATTCTTACGTGCAATCAGCATTTGGAGCTTTCGGACAGTATACTTACCAGATCATCCGTGTTCCATCTTTTTATAATATTCAATTAACAGCAACAGTAACCACGGCTTTATGGAATGGTTCTACGGGCGGTGTAACAGCGATCAACGCAGTCAACCAACTTAATTTTAATGGTAAAACCATCAATGGTTCGGGTGCCGGATTTCGTGGTGGAGCAGGAAGAGTACTGGGTGGTGCTCCAGGCCTTAATAAGGCAGATTATGTTACCCTTGCAACGGTTACTTCTAACGGCAGCAAGGCAGAAGGTATCGCAGGTACCCCAACTTATGTAAATAATAATGGATCTTTATTGAATACCGGTGTTGAAGGATATCCGAATGGTAGTTATGGCCGTGGAGCTCCCGGTAATGCCGGCGGCGGCGGAACCGACTATGATCCCAGTGCAAATGACCAGAACGACGGTGGTGGTGGTGGCGGAAATATCGGGCCAGGTGGGCAGGGTGGTAACGGCTGGTGGTTAGTGGGTACTTCCGGTGGCAGGGGGGGCGCAAGCTTTTTTACCTACGCATCTCCTTCAAGACTGATCCTGGGCGGCGGTGGTGGTGCCGGTACTACTAACAATGCAACAGGAGTTCCCGGTTCAGGTTTTGCTTCAAGCGGAGCGGCCGGCGGCGGTTTAGTTATCATCAGCGCAACCTCGATTACTGGTACGGGAACGATTAATGTTTCCGGAGCCAATGGAAACAACACAGTTACCAATGATGCATCCGGTGGTGGTGGCGGTGGTGGAAGTATTTTAGTATATGCCAACAGTGGACATGCGGGAATAACTGCAATAGCTAACGGAGGAATTGGCGGGTCTAATAATCCGGCATCTGTCGGAGCTACTCGTCACGGTCCTGGTGGCGGTGGTGGTGGCGGCGCGATCTTCTCCAATGCTTTGCTGAATGTCGCATCAACTGCAAACTTCGGTAGTAAAGGGACCAGTACAGGTACGGATGCAACAGACAATTTTGGTGCACAGGACGGAACGAATGGTGTGCTCACCCAGACCTTTCCTTTCTCTTCATTGCCTCCCAATATGCAGAAATGTCAGATTGCTATATTACCTGTTACTTTGTTGAGTTTTGGCGCTTCAAACCAGAACAAGAACGTTTTAGTATCCTGGACAACCACCAGGGAGATCAATACCTATAATTATGAAGTTGAGAGAAGTACTGATGCCATCAACTTTACAGGCATTGGCCAGGTACCCGCAGACCAGTCGAATGCTGCTTCACACAATTACGCTTATAACGATTACCTGACTTCTGTTAATTCTTCCATCGTGTATTATCGTTTGAAGATGATGGATGTTGACGGTCATTATACTTATAGCAAGGTGGTTGCCATCAACCTGGCACAGACCGATGCTAAATTATCGATCTATCCCAATCCCACATCTGATTATGCCGTGCTGAAATTGTATTCAGAAAACCAGACGGTAGCCATGATGAGACTGATGGATGATGCAGGCAAGCAGATCAAGTACAAATCAATCAACCTGACCAAGGGAAATAACAATATCGTGATTGATCAGCTGACTTCTTTGCCAAAGGGCATGTATGTTGTGCAGGTCGTAATGAATAATAACCTGTACAACGAAAAGCTGATCAAGAGATGATCATCTTACGGGCTTTTAGATTAAGAGTTGAGGCATGCATTCAGTGTATGCCTTTTTTATTTCCCGCATATTCTACTGGTTTGGCATGGCATGGTATGCTGCAAGTCTTTATCTTTGCCATCCCCAAAACAGCAAGTAATGAAAGTAATGAAATTTGGAGGCACATCCGTTGGACGAGCAGATCGCATGCGTCAGGTAAGCCGGCTCATCACAAAGGGAAATGACCAGAAAATTGTGGTGTTGAGTGCGCTGAGCGGCACCACCAATTCGCTGGTGAGCATCAGCGAATCGCTTTCAAAAGGTGACAGGGAGAATGCCAAGCGATCTATCGATGAGCTTGAAGAACATTACCGGAATTTCGTAAAGGAGCTGGTGGAGACTGCGCCTGCCCGAACCAGGGCTAATGCTGTGGTGACCGAACATTTTGAATTCCTGAACATCATCCTCAGAATTTCTTTCAGCGAAGCCCTGAACAAAGACATCCTGGCCCAGGGTGAATTGATGAGCACCAAACTTTTTTCTGCCTACCTGGAAGAAAAGGGCATCGATCACCTGCTGCTGCCTGCGTTGGAATTTATGAGCATCGATGCCAACGAAGAACCGAATTTGAGCAGCATACGGCAGCGTCTCAATCAACTATTGCAAAAACACCGGGACAAATCCCTGTTTATCACACAAGGCTATATCTGCCGCAATGTACGAGGAGAAGTAGACAACCTGAAAAGAGGAGGAAGTGATTATACCGCGTCACTGATTGCAGCTGCGGTCAACGCTTCGGTCTGTGAAATATGGACCGACATTGATGGTATGCATAACAATGATCCCCGCGTGGTCAAAAAAACAATCCCGGTCGAACAGCTGAGTTTTGATGAAGCTGCCGAGCTGGCTTATTTTGGTGCCAAAATTCTTCATCCTACCTGTATCTGGCCCGCCCAGCAACAAAATGTTCCGGTTAAATTACTCAACACTATGCAACCAGACGCGGCCGGTACCGTGATCATGCAGGACGCAGGATCCAAAGGGGTTAAAGCGGTTGCGGCCAAAGATGGCATTATTGCCATCAACATCAAAAGCAGTCGCATGTTGCTGGCCCATGGATTCCTGAGAAAGATTTTTGAGGTCTTTGAAAAATATAAGACTTCCATCGATATGGTCACCACTTCAGAAGTGGCGGTATCAGTTACGATCGATAATATGGCAAACCTGAAAGACATTGTAAAAGAACTTGAGCCGTTTGGCCTGATTGGAGTAGAAGAACACCATACGATCGTTTCCATCGTAGGTAATGAGATCGCGCAGACAAGAAATGTTTTAAACAAACTATTCGATGCATTGGCTCCGGTTCCCATCCGCATGGTAAGCTACGGCGGAAGCAAACATAATGTGTCCTTGCTGATTCCATCCTCTTTTAAAGTGCAAACCCTTCAATTGCTGAATGTCGGATTGTTTGGATTGGAATAGCAAATGTAAAACATGGAAAACAAAACCAAACTCATCATCAGGCGGCCCAACGAATGGCAGAACAGGGCCCGGGTGTATAAAGTATTGATCGATGAAGTGGAAGCCGGTAATATAAAAAACAATTCCTCCGAAGAATTTTCAACCAACCCCGGCATTCACCGCATTCAATGCAGGATTTCCTGGTATGGCAGCGCGGTATTCCAGGTAGATCTGAAGCCTGGCCAGGTCGAATATATATTGGTTAAGAATGGAATGAAATATTACTGGCCCCTGTTTCTGTTGCTTACAGCAGGGATTGCCATCAACTTGTTTTATATTGGCCATGAAGATGAAAAACCTTTATGGGCCACCCTGTTGCAATTGCTGTTGATTTTACCCGCACTGCTTTACATGCTTTTCTACCTGACCGTTGGCAGAAACCGGTATATTGTTTTAGAAGAAGACAGGGACAATATTTTTGCCGCGTAATGTTCGGCGCCTCAGTGTTTCAGATCCAGTTGTTTGACCCAGGGAATCACCATGTCGATCCATTGCACATTGCTCGTTTCATTGTGTAAACCAAAGCCATGGCCGCCCTGATCATACAGGTATATTTTTGCAGGCACTTTGTTTTTTTTCAGGGCATCATAAAAAACCAGGCTGTTCTTAACCGGTACCACCTGGTCGTCTTTTGCATGGATCAAAAAACAAGGTGGGGTTTGTGGGTTGACCTGCAATTCATTTGAATACTCCCTGATCTTTTCGTTCGACGGCGTCTCCCCGAGTAAGCCAGTCCTGGAACCAAGATGCCCGATGCTGTCACTGAAGCTGATAACGGGATAGACCAGCACCATAAAATCGGGACGGAGATTGGTGTTTTTTTTGTTGTCAATCACCACGTTCTCATAATGCGTGGCTTCTGTAGATGCTATATGGCCGCCCGCGGAAAACCCCATGATACCAATCCGATGCGGGTCGATGGACCATTCCTTCGCCCTTTGCCTGATGATCTGCATGGCCCGTTCAGCGTCCTGCAATGGGCCGATCTCCTTATTGATCATCGTCATGTTATCCGGTATCCTGTATTTAAGCACAAAAGCGGCAATCCCGGCTTCGTTAAATTTTTTTGCCACATCATATCCTTCGTGCCCGGCCGCGACAATATAGTATCCACCACCTGGAATGATCAATACGGCAGTTCCGGTCGCCTTCGATTTGGGTGGCAAAAATACGGTAAGAGTGGGTCTTGAAACATGGCCAATGATGAGTATGTGACTGGTCGAATCAATTTCAGAAGTCTCTTTATCCGGAAAAGGTTTTGAATTCGGAATGGAATCCGGATACAGTTTAACTACTTCCTGTGATTTTGACATAGTGCTGGCGAGCATAATAGAAAATGAGAACAGTATTTTCTTCATACGGGAAAGTTAGTGATCTAAAAGTATCTATTTTACTTAATATTTTTTGCTTAATTGTCCTGATCTTATCGGTAAATTTATGGTTCAGCGAAACAAACAAATCACTTGCATATGAAATTTTCCAGGACGATCTTTTCCCTCGCACTATCATGCCTTTTTCTCTTCGCAAGAGCCCAGGATGGCTGGACCAGTTTATTCGATGGCAAAACCCTGAACGGATGGAAGCGGCTCGCGGGCGCAGCAACCTATACGGTTGAAAATGGAAATATTGTCGGGACGGCGGTTGCCAATTCCGGAAATACCTTCCTTACAACGGAGAAGGAATTCGGAGACTTTCTCCTTGAGCTGGATGTAAAAATAGCGGATACCGGCAGCAATTCAGGCGTGCAGGTGAGAAGCCATTACAATCCCGCCGGCCATGATGGAAAAGGATTGGTCTATGGCTGCCAGGTTGAAATAGATCCTTCTGCAAGGAGATGGTCTGGTGGGATCTATGATGAAGGCAGGCGGGATTGGCTTTATCCGGGATCACTCAATAAAAAAGCACAGGACGCCTTCAAAGTGGGTATCTATAATCATATCAGGATAGAATGCATTGGATATGAAATGAAGACCTGGATCAATGGAAAGGTAGTGGCTTACCTGGTCGACACGGTGGATCAAAAAGGGTTTTTGGGATTGCAGGTGCACGCCATCAGCAAGCCTGAACTGGCCGGACAAAAAATATATTTCAAAAATATCCGGATCAAAACGGCAAATCTTCATCCAACAGCGATAACGGAGAGCATCTATGTGGTCAACAATATTCCGAATACACTGGCCAGTTATGAAAAACAGCACGGCTGGAAATTATTGTTTGACGGAACAAGCAGCAAGGGCTGGATCGGCGCGTACAAAAAGGCGTTTCCCGAAAACGGCTGGCTGATCAGGGATGGCGTTATTTCCGTGGTAGCATCGGAAGGTAAGGAAGCGGCCAATGGTGGCGATATTGTCACAACTGCATTGTACAGCACATTTGACCTGTCTTTTGAATTTAAATTGTCGAAAGCGGCCAACAGCGGGGTAAAATATTTTGTGACGCTTGCAGAGAACAATACCGGTTCGGCCATCGGACTCGAATACCAGATTCTTGATGACAAAGACCACCCCGATGCAAAATTGGGCATTGCGGGCGACAGGACCCTTGCCTCCTTATACGACCTGATCCCTGCACATAAGCAGGAACGTTTTGTTCATCCTATCGGACAGTGGAATATGGGACGGATTATCGTTTATCCCAACAACCATGTAGAGCATTATTTGAATGGAGTAAAAGTGCTGGAGTATGAAAGAGGCTCGGCCGCCTTCCGCCAGCTGGTTGCCATCAGCAAATATAAGATCTGGCCAAAATTTGGCGAAGCCCCCCGGGGACATTTGCTATTGCAGGATCATGGCAGTGAAGTGGGCTTCAGGAGTATTAAGATCAGGGAGCTGTAGTTATCAACCAATCAACTTATCAACTTCAAACAACCACAGGCTCCCACCCGCGCTCGTACTCGCGTTTCCATAATTTTTCCGCGTTATTATCCTGTAGAATATGTCCGTTCGCCGGATCGCAATGCAGAGTATTTCCGGTTCTTTGAGCAATATTTGCCAGGTGACAAAGCAATACTGTTTTATGCCCTTCATCAACCGGCGCATTCAGTTTGGCATCACCCCTGACCGACTGTACAAAATTATCGAAATGGTATAGGTCCAGGTTGCCGCTGGCGCTGATCGGATTGGTGGGATCAGCCGCCACTTCAGATTTCACTTCTTTTACCAATTTGTTTTTCTCATCGAGTATCTTATAGTCGCCGCCACCAAGATTGATCAGCGTTCCCTTATCTCCGTATATAGTGAACCCACGGCCACCGCCTTCCACCGGGAAATTGTTGCAACTCCGTCCCTCCCAGCTGATCGATTTTCCTTCTCCAAATTCGAAACTGGCAACCTGAGTATCTGGTGTTTGCCAGTCGTCTTTAAATGCGTAGCGACCGCCCGAAGAATTTACTTTGGTTGGAAAATCAACGCCCAAACACCACCTGCAGCAATCGATCTCATGGGTTCCGTTGTTGCAGGCTTCGCCTGTTCCCCAATGCCAGAACCAATGCCAGTTATAATGAACGAGGTTGTCCTGGAATTCCTTTCTTGGCGCGGGTCCCTGCCATAATTCGAAATCGAGGCTGGCGGGCACGGCTATTTTCTTTCCATACCCGATGGACTTTCTATTGTTGGTGTACCATGCTTTTGCAAAATAGGCGTTTCCAAGGGCGCCCTCTTTCACCAGTTTAGCCGCTTCCATCATCGTTGGCATAGAGCGGCGCTGGTTGCCCATCTGGATGAGTTTTCCGTATTGATGAAGCGCCCTGACCAGCAATTCTCCCTCGTAAGGGTTTTGCCCGCAAGGTTTTTCGACATATACGTGTTTCCCATGTTGTACACCCATAATGGCAGCGGGTGCATGCCAATGATCTGGCGCTGCAATGATGAGCGCATCAAAATCCTTTAGTTCAAGCAGCTTGCGGATGTCTTTCACGACCGTGGGTTTTCTTGGCGCCGCTTTCAGTGAATCCAATCCGTTTTGAATAGCTTTGTCTTCCACATCGCATATATAGGCCACTTCCGTGTTTTTCAGTTGGGAGTAGCATTTGGCAAGATAGGATCCCCGGCTGTTCACGCCCATTACGGCAACAACCACTTTATTGCTGGGCGCATGTTTACCAAAAATCGGAAAATTGAGAATGGTCATCCCTGCCGTCGCCAATGAACCATTCCTGACGAATTCCCTGCGTTGCATAAAAAATTAATTTTGTGAATTAAAGATAAAGATTAAAAGCCTGTATTCGGTTTGAAAACATTTGGCACGTCAGAAACTGTTTCTTAATCCTATATTTGACGATACCATATCTACAACCCCTGATGCAGAATATCGCCATTGTATGCAATCCTACTGCTGGCAAGGGCAAAGCCCACGCAATTCGGAAAATGGCGGAAAAGGCCCTGCAAAAATTGAGTATTTCTTATACTTCTTTTCATCCACCCTGGCCTTCGCAATTTAAAGGGTTTACGTCTTTGTGGCTGATTGGCGGTGATGGAACCCTGCACTATTTCTTAAACCGGTATCCCGACATCGGTCTTCCTCTGGCCATATTCAAAGGTGGATCAGGGAACGACTTTGCCTGGAAACTGTATGGCAACAAAACACCGGGGGATTATATCGAGTCCATTTTACAAGCCACACCCAAAAAGATAGATGCCGGCAGCTGTAATGGAAAATATTTCATCAATGGGGTTGGGATCGGATTCGATGGCGCAGTAGTGAAAGCCATGGGCAAAAAAAAGTTCTTGCCCGGTCACCTGGCCTACCTCCTTGCAGTATTGCAACAAATTTTTTTCTACAAAGAACAGGAGCTGACGATGATTTCGGGTGAAACAAAAAATACCGGGAAAGTTTTTATGATCAGCGTGGCCAATGGATCCCGGTATGGAGGTGGATTTTTGGTCGCTCCCCAGTCACTGGTGGATGACGGGGATTTGGATATCGTGATCATCCGGCAAATCTCTCCCCTGAAAAGATTGTTTCACCTGCACAAGGTCGAAAAAGGCGTTCACCTGCAGTTGCCTTTTATTGACGTGCTCAAAGGGAAAAAAATCATCGTTTCCTCAGCGTGGCCCATGTGCGCGCATATGGATGGTGAGTTTATGGAAGCGGACAGCTTCACGATCGATATATTGCCCGGGAGGTTTTCCTTCCTGTTTTAATTTTTTTCCAGGTACATTTCCTTTCCATTCACAATCGTACGGGTAACATGTACATCCCTGATTTTTTCGGGCACTACTTTAAAAAGGTCATCAGAAAGAATTACAAAATCTGCCAGCATGCCGGCCTTCAAACGACCCAGCTTATTTTCCTGGAATCCCGCATAAGCATTGTTGACAGTATAGCAACGCAAGGCATCGGCAACGCCAATCTTTTCTGCGGGATACCATCCTCCCGGATTTTTATCATCAAGCGTCCTTCTCGTCACGGCGGCATAAATACCTGCAATGGGATCAAGTGGCGCAACCGTCCAGTCAGAACCAAAGGTCAACCTGGCGTGGGTGGCCAGCAGGCTTCTGAAAGCATAGGTTCTTTT